>JADHED010000162.1_pt1 | contig 92333 bp, 90 predicted proteins | sample 8952041 | NCBI WGS metagenome assembly JADHED01 (sample SAMN16124423, study PRJNA663239) | bioreactor sludge metagenome | isolation source: sludge (control) | place: India:Bengaluru | collected 2018-09-08
CTGGCTGTGGCTGGCCTTCTTCGCATCGTTCGCCGTGAAGATGCCGATGTGGCCGGTGCACACCTGGCTTCCCGACGCCCACGTCGAGGCGCCGACGGCCGGCTCGGTGTTCCTGGCGGGCATCCTGCTGAAGATGGGCGGCTACGGCTTCATGCGCTTCAGCCTGCCGATGTTCCCGCAGGCGTCCGAGATGTTCACCCCGCTGGTCTTCGCCATGAGCGTGATCGCGGTGATCTACACCTCGCTGGTCGCCTTCCGGCAGACCGACGTGAAGAAGCTGATCGCCTATTCGTCGGTGGCCCACATGGGTCTCGTCACCATGGGCATCTTCTCCGGCAACCTCGCCGGCGAGCAGGGCGCCATCTACCAGATGCTGAGCCACGGGGTGATCTCGGGCGCGCTCTTCCTTTGCGTCGGCGTGATCTACGATCGGATGCACACCCGCGAGATCGCCTTCTACGGCGGGCTGGTGACCCGGATGCCCTGGTATGCGGCCGTCTTCCTGCTGTTCAGCATGGGCAACGTGGGCCTGCCGGGCACCTCGGGTTTCGTCGGCGAGATCCTGTCGATGACCGGCGCCTACCAGGTGTCGACCTGGACGGCGATCCTGGCGGCCACCGGCGTGATCCTGTCGGCCGTCTACATGCTGACGCTGTATCGGCGCGTGGTGTTCGGGACGATGACCAACCCGAAGCTTCAGACGATCACCGACCTGGAATGGCGGGAGGTGGCGATCTTCGCGCCGCTGATCGTCTCCACCCTGTACATGGGCGTGCAGCCCAACATCGTGTTCGACCTGACGAACGCCTCGGTGGACCAGCTCGTGCGGGTCTACCAGGCGGCGATCGGCGGGTGAGGGGCCTAAGAGAATGATCTCCGCCGACCTGGCGCACGCCTATCCTGAGCTGATCCTGGCCCTCGCGGCGCTGGCCCTGCTGGTGGCCGGGGCCTTCGCGCCCAAGCAGACATCGCTGATCGGCGGCGCGGCCGTCGTGGCCCTGCTGGTCGCGGCCTATGCCGCGGCGACGCAGCCGCTGGGCGTGGCCTTCGGCGGCGGCCTCGTGGCCGACGCGGCGGCCGCCTTCTCGAAGGTGGCGATCTACCTGGCCTCGGCCGTGGCGATCCCGCTCGGCCAGCCCTGGTTCGAGCGCCGCGGTGTCCGGAACTTCGAGTTCCCCGTGCTGATCGTGCTGGCCGCCCTGGGCATGGGCATGATGACCTCGTCCGGCGACCTGATCTCGCTGTACGTGGGCGTCGAGCTGCACAGCCTGGCGCTGTACGTCCTGGCGGCCATGCACCGCGACGACGGTAAGGCCTCGGAAGCGGGCCTGAAGTATTTCGTGCTGGGCGCGCTGTCGTCGGGCCTGCTGCTGTACGGCTCGAGCCTGATCTACGGCTTCGCCGGCTCGACGCTCTACAGCGACATCGCCGTCGCCGCGGGGCAGCAGGCGAACACCGGCCTGCTGTTCGGGCTGATCTTCGTGATCTGCGGCCTGGCGTTCAAGGTCTCGGCCGCGCCGTTCCACATGTGGACGCCGGACGTGTACGAGGGGGCGCCGACGCCGGTCGTGGCGTTCTTCGCCGCCGCGCCGAAGCTGGCCGCCATGGTCCTGTTCGCCCGCGTGCTCGGCGACGCCTTCCCGGCGGCCGCGGGCCAGTGGCAGCAGGTTCTGGTGGTGATCGCCCTGGCCTCGGTGGCCGTCGGCGCCTTCGCCGGTCTCGTGCAGAAGAACCTCAAGCGCCTCTGGGCCTATTCGTCGATCGCCAACGTCGGCTACGCGGTGCTGGGCCTCGCTTCGGGCACCAGCGAGGGCGTGCAGGCCATGCTGATGTTCATGGTCCTCTACATGATCGACGTGACGGGCTTCTTCGCCTGCCTGACGGCGCTCTCGCGCCAGGGCCGGTCGATGGAGACGATCGAGGACATGGCGGGTCTGATCAAGGAGCGTCCGGCCCTGGCCCTGGCCATGACGGCCTTCTCGCTCTCGGCGCTCGGCCTGCCGCCGTTCTCCGGGTTCTGGGCGAAGTACTATGTGTTCAAGGCCGCGCTGGACGCGGGGCTCTGGGGACCGGCGGTGATCGGTCTCGTCGGCTCGGTCGTGGCCGCCTTCTATTACCTGCGCCTGATCAAGGCGATGTGGTTCGACGGCAGCGTCGGGGCGACCGACAAGCCGCCGATCGAGGCCAAGGCGGTGGCCGTGGTCCTGGCCCTGTTCGCCTTCCCGGCGGTGCTGGTGGCCCTGACCTGGCTGGACCCGGCGGTGGCCAAGGCCGCGCACGCGTTCGGCCTGGCCTGAGCCTTCGTTGGCGCTTCACCCGCCGATCGAGGCCTACGACGAGCTCGACTCCACCAACGCGGAGGCGCGGCGACGCGCCGAGGCGGGGGAAGCCGGGCCGGTATGGATCACCGCCGCGTTGCAGACGGCCGGGCGGGGCCGTCGCGGCCGGGCCTGGTCGACCCAGCGCGGAAACCTGGCCGCCACCCTCCTGACCGTCACTGACCGACCGCCCGGGGAGGCGGCGCAGCTGTCGTTCGTCGCGGCCCTCGCGGCCTGTGACCTGGCGGACGCGTGCCTGGGCGCAGGCGCGGCGCGGCTGAAGTGGCCCAACGACGTGCTGGTGCACGGACGCAAGGCGGTGGGCATCCTGATTGAGTCCGGGGCGCGCCCGGACGGGCGCCTCTGGCTCGCGGTCGGGATCGGGGTGAACCTCGCCCATGCGCCGCAGGACGTGGAGCGCCCCGCGGTCGCCTTCGCCGAGTTCATGGCCGGGCCGCCGCCTGAGCCTCTGGCGGCGCTCGAAGTGCTGGCGGGCGCGTTCGAGCGCTGGCGCACGGCCTGGGCGACGCAGGGCTTTGCAGCCATCGCCGCTGGCTGGTCCGAACGGGCCACCGGCATCGGACAGCGCTGCGAGGCGCGGCTGCCCAACCGCACCCTGACCGGCGTGGCCGAGGGGCTCGATCCCGACGGCGCCCTGCGGCTGAGGCTGGACGACGGCGGGCTGGAGCGGATAACCGCTGGCGACGTGTTCTTCGGGGAGGGCTGAGGCGATGTTGCTGGCGATCGAACAGGGCAACACCAACACGCTGTTCGCCGTGCACGACGGGGAGCGCTGGACGGCCCAGTGGCGCGCGGCGACGGACTCCAGCCGCACGGCGGACGAGTACGCCGTCTGGCTGTCGCAGCTGCTGAACATGGCCGGCCTGACGCTGAGCGCCTTCGACGGATGCATCGTCTCCAGCGTGGTGCCGCAGTCGATCTTCAACCTGCGCAACCTGGCGCGGCGGTACCTTCACGTGGAGCCACTGGTGATCGGCGAGAACGTCGACCTGGGCATTCCGGTCCGGATCGACAAACCGTCGGAAGCCGGCGCCGACCGGCTCGTGAACGCCATCGGGGCGCACGTGGTCTATCCCGGCGCCCTGATCGTCATCGACAGCGGCACGGCGACGACCTTCGACGTGGTGGCGGCCGACGGCGGGTTCGAGGGCGGCGTGATCGCGCCCGGGATCAACCTGTCGATGGAGGCGTTGCACAACGCGGCGGCGAAGCTGCCGCGGGTCGCCATCCAGAAGCCTCAGCGGGTGGTGGGCACCGATACGGTGGGAGCCATGCAGTCAGGCGTCTTCTGGGGTTATATCTCGCTGATCGAGGGCCTGATCGCCCGCATCCGCGCCGAGCGGGAGGAGCAGCTGACCGTGATCGCCACCGGCGGCGTCGCCTCGCTCTTCCACGGCGCGACGACCAGCATCGACCACTTTGACCCCGATCTCACCATCCGCGGGATGCTCGAGATCTGGCGGCGGAACAGGACCTGATGGCCAAACGCGACGACGAACTCGTCTTCCTGCCGCTTGGCGGCTCGAACGAGATCGGGATGAACTTCAACCTCTACGGCTTCGGCCCGGCGCACGACCGGCGCTGGATCGTGGTGGACCTGGGCGTCACCTTCGGGGACCAGACGACGCCCGGCGTGGAGGTGATCCTCCCCGACCCGACCTTCATCGAGGACTACGCCGACCGCATCCTCGGCATCGTGCTGACCCACGCCCACGAGGATCACATCGGGGCCGTGGCCTGGCTCTGGCCCCGGCTGAAGGCGCCGATCTACGCGACGCCGTTCACGGCCTTCATCCTGCGCGAGAAGCTGCGCGAGGCCGACCTCCTGGACGAGGCGGACATCACCGAGGTGCCCCTGGGCGGGACCATCGAGCTGGGTCCGTTCAAGCTGGACCTGATCACCCTGACGCACTCGATCCCCGAGCCGAACGGCCTGGCGATCCGTACGCCGCTGGGGACGATCCTGCACACCGGCGACTGGAAGATCGACCCGGATCCGCTGCTGGGCGAGACCACCGACGTGGAGGCCATCCGCCGCCTGGGCGACGAGGGGGTCCTGGCGATGGTGTGCGACTCCACCAACGTGTTCGTGGACGGCCACGCAGGGTCGGAAGCCGAGGTGCGCGACGCGCTGATTCCGCTCATCGCCGGCCTCAAGGGCAAGGTGGCGGTGGCCTGCTTCGCGTCGAACGTGGCCCGCATGGACAGCGTGATCCGCGCCGCTGAGGCGAATGGGCGTCGCGTCTGCCTGGTCGGGCGTTCGATGATCCGGATGGCGGCGGCGGCCAAGTCCGTGGGGCTGATGCAGGACGTGAAGCCGTTCCTGGAAGACAGCCAGGCCAAGCACGTGGCCGAGAACGAAATCCTCTATCTCTGCACCGGCAGCCAGGGTGAGCCGCGGGCGGCGCTGGCCCGGATCGCCGACGGCACGCACCCGCACGTGAAGCTGGGCGCCGGCGACAGCGTGGTGTTCTCCAGCCGGGTGATCCCGGGCAACGAGATCCCGATCCGGAATTTGCAGAACAAGCTGACCGAACGCGGCGTGCGCCTCTACACCGAGCGCGACCATCCGGGCATCCATGTCTCCGGGCATCCGTGCCGCGACGAACTGGCCGAGATGTACCGCTGGGCGCGGCCGCAGATCGCCGTGCCGACCCACGGAGAGCGCCGACACCTGATGGAGCATGCGGCGTTCGCCCGCGATCTGCAGGTGCCGCAGCAGGTGACGCCCCGCAATGGCGACATGGTGCGGCTGGCGCCGGGTCGCGCCGAGGTGATCGACGAGGTGCCGTCGGGCCGCCTGTTCGTCGACGCCGGCGTGCTGACGCCCGAGAACGGCGAGGCCCTGCGCGAGCGGCGGCATGCGGCGTTCAACGGCGTGGTGGCGGTGTCCGTGGTGCTGGATGGCCGCAACCGGATCGTTTCGGGGCCGCAGGTGCGCGCGCTGGGCCTGCCGACCGACGAGGACTATCCGTTGGACGAGGTGCTGGGCGACCTGGCCGACGAGGCGGCGCAGGCCGTCAAGCGCCTGAAGGGCGAGGAGGCCGAGTTCGACGACACCGTCGAGACGGCGATCTCCCGCGCCGTCAAGAAGGCCAGTCAGCGGATCTGGGGCCGCCGGCCGGTCGTGGAGACGACCGTCCTGCGGATCTGATCAGGCGCCGAGGTAGGACTCCAGCAGGCGGAGCTGGAGGAATCCCGTCACCAAGATGGCGTTGCCGGCCCACGCGACGGTGAGCAGTTGGGCCATCATCCCCCAGGGTGCGCGGGCGCCGGCGGCGCAGCGCCAGACCGAGACCAGCACCCAGGCGGTGTAGACGCCGAACGCGGGCAACAGCGCCTGCTGGGTGAGGGTGTCGCCGCGGTAGAGCGCCGCCAGGAAGGCCGCGATCAGGGCCGCGCTGAACAGCACGCCGTAGCCCCAGAACACCACGAACAGGCTGGCCCGGCCGCGCCAGGCGTCGAGGGGTGTGGGGAACCGAGCTTTGCGGGCGCCGGCGTTCGCCATCGTCATCGTGACCTCCCGTCTCTGCGGGCGTCGGTGCAGCGCCGACGCACCCTTGCGGTCGCAGCCTAACACCCGCGGCCGCCGGCCCGCTTGATGAACATCATTCGGCTGAGCAGCCATGTCCGGCCTTGCCGGAAGATCGAACTCCCGGTTTGCTGCCCTATCGGCGAGACGCGAAGACGCGCCGCCGGGCAGGCAGGGGAGGCCGCCGATGTCCGCCTATCAGGGGGTGAGGATCGTCGATTTCAGCCAGGGGGTGGCCGGGCCGATGGCCGCCATGCTGCTGGGGGACTTCGAAGCCGAAGTCGTCAAGGTGGAGCCGCCGGGCGGCGACCGGTTGAAGGATCATCCCGGCTACCTGGCGTTCAACCGCAACAAGCGCGTGGTCGCCCTGGACCTGGGAACGGCCGAGGGACTGGCGTCGGCGAAGGCCCTGGTCGCCGGCGCGGACGTGGCGATCTTCGACGACGCTCCGGGGCGGTTGGAGACGCTCGGGCTGGATGCGGCGACCCTGACCGCGGCGCGCCCGGCGCTCGTCCACGCCTGGATGCCGCCCTACGGGACCAAGGGGCGGTGGAGCGCGCTCCCGGCCCATCACAGTCTCCTGACGGGGCTGACCAGCGCGTCCTTCCGCCAGGGCGCCTACGCGGACCAGCCGATCCACCTGGTCCTGCCCATCGCCTGGTATGCCCAGGGCGTGCTCGGCGCGGCGGCGATCGGGGCGGCGCTGCTGGAGCGGGCGCGCAGCGGACGCGGCCAGTCCGTGACGGTCAGCGGTCTGCATGGCGTGGCCGAGGTGATGAACCCCTGCAGCGTGGCCAGCGTCCCGCCGATGCCCCGTGGTACGCCGCCCGGCGCCAACCCCCGCTACAGGCTCTATCAAGGCTCGGACGGCGAGTGGTTCTTCCTGGGGACCCTCTTCACCGGCTTCTATCGGAAGGCCTTCGCGGTGCTGGGGCTGGAGGATGCGTTCGAGGCCCTGGAGGACGACCAGCTCGCCGCGCGCGACCTGCTGGAAGGCATGTTCCTGTCGCGCACCCGCGACGAGTGGCTCGAGGCGATGGCGGCGAACGACGTGCCCTGCGGCCCGGTGCGGCGGCGCGAGGCTTGGTTCGCGAGCCAGGCGGTGGCTGACGGTGGCCTGCGGCTGACGTTCGAGGATCCGGTCCGCGGGACCGTCGCGATGCCCGCGCCGCCGGCCGAGCTGTCGGCTACGCCCGCCTCGGTGCGTGCGTTGCCGGTGCGTCTCGAGCGCGCCCCGGAGTGGACCCCGCGTCCTGCCGCACCAGCGCCGGACGGCGCGGCGGCCGCGACGGCGGGACCGCTCGACGGTATCCGGGTCCTGAACCTCGGAACGGTCATCGCAGGCGCCTACGCCGGCACGCTGCTCGCGAACCTGGGCGCCGAAGTCATCAAGATCGAAGGACCCGAGGCCGATCCCTTCCGGTCGGACGGCGCGCAGTTTGTGGGCTACAACCGTGGCGTCCGCGCCCTGGGGCTGAACCTGCGCGAGCCCGGCGCGCGCGACCTGTTCCTGGACCTTGCGCGGCAGGCGGACGTGGTCATCGACAACTACCGGCTGGGGGTGCGCAGCCGGCTGGGGATCGACTACGCGGCTCTGAAGGCGGTGAATCCGCGACTCATCTCGTGCTCGATCAACGCCTACGGGACCAAGGGACCGCGGGCGCCCTTGCCGGGCTTCGATCCGCTGCTGCAGGCCGAGGGCGGCATGATGGCCGGGCAGGGCGGGGACGGCGATCCGGTGCTGCATACGATCGCGGTGAACGACGTCGCGACGGCCAGTGTCGTGGCCATGTCGGTGATTGCGGCGCTGAACGCCCGCGAGCGGACCGGGGAGGGTCAGGAGATCCTGACCAGTTTGATGGCCCAGAGCCTGCTGTTCCAGCTTGGCGAAATGGTGACGTTCGACGGGCGGCCGCCGAACGACGCCGGCAGCCCCGACTGCCCGGGCGTAAGCGCCACGCACCGCTACTACGCCTGCGCGGACGGATGGATCGGACTGGTCTGCTCGACTCTGGGCGAGGCCGAGCGGCTGGGTGCGGCGCTGGGCGTCGACATGGGCGAGGCGCCCCTTGCGGAATCCCGGGATGGGGCGCTTGCCGGCCGCATCGCGGCGGCGCTCGCCGGCCTGGCGCGCGCCGCGGCCTTGGACGCTCTCTTGGCGGCCGGCGTCGCGGCGGCTCCTGTCCTGCGCGGCGCGGAGGCCTACGATGATCCCTGGCTTGCGGAGAACGGCTTCCTGGATGACTGGCGACACGGGCGTCTGGGCCCGACCCGAAGCAGTCGCGCCTATGCCGATTTCTCACGGACACCCTCGGGTTTCGCCCGTCCGACCCCAGACATCGGCCAGCACTCGGCCGAGATTCTGCGGGACTGGGGTGTTCCCGAGAGCCGGATCGCCGCGCTGCTGTCGACCGGCGCGGTCTTCGCGGGAGACAGCCTGGGCGGCATCGCGAAAGCGCCGCAGGGCGCTTCCGTCGCGTGATCTCGCGCCGCGCGCCGGACCGGCGTATATGGCGGCCATGCAGATCGGAAAGCTCAACCACGTCGGCGTGGCCACCCCCTCCATCGACCAGTCGGTCGCGATGTACCGCGACATGCTGGGCGCCACGAAGATCGGCGAAAAGTTCGTCATGGAGGAGCAGGGCGTCTGGGTCTGCTTCGTCGACCTGCCGAACAGCCAGATCGAGCTGATCGAGCCTTACGGCGAGGCTTCGCCGCTGAAGAACTTCCTCGAGAAGAACCCGGCGGGCGGCCAGCACCACATCTGTTTCGAGGTGCCGGACATCGAGGCGGCGCGTGACGACATGGTCGCCAAGGGCGCCACCGTGCTGAACGGCGGCAAGCCGCGGATCGGCGCGCACGGCACGCCCGTGATCTTCGTGCACCCGAAGAACATGGGCGGGGTCCTGGTCGAGTTGATGGAGACCCCGAAGGGCGCGCACTGATGGGCCTGTTCTCCGGCATCGCGATCTTCTTCACCATCTGGTGGACCGTGCTTTTCATGGTTCTGCCGTGGGGCGTGCAGAGCCATGCCGACGCCGGGATCAAGGTTCCCGGCGGGGGCGAGCCGGGATCGCCTGTAAACCCCAAGCTGAGGCAGAAATTCCTGATCACCACGGCGATTTCGGTCGTGCTGTTCGCGATCCTGTGGGGCGTGCTGACCTTCGGCCTGATCAAGCTGCCGCCGCTGCGCTGACGCTTCCGCGCAACCTTCAGGCCGCCTCATCGTTGCCAAGGTTCGGGGGGCAAGGCTATCAGGGCGCCTTCGCCGCCCACTGAGAGCCTGAGAGTCGATGCGCCTTTCGCGATACTTCATGCCCACGCTTCGCGAGGCGCCCGCCGACGCGCAGATCGTCTCGCACCAGCTCATGCTCCGCGCCGGCCTGATCCGGCAGGAGGCTGCCGGCATCTACGCCTGGCTGCCGCTGGGCCTGAAGGTCCTGAAGAAGATCGAGGAGATCGTGCGCCAGGAGATGAACCGCGCCGGCGCGGTCGAGATTCTGATGCCGACCCTGCAGCTTGCCGACCTGTGGCGCGAGAGCGGCCGCTATGACGACTACGGCGAGGAGATGCTGCGCATCAAGGACCGCCACGAGCGGGACCTGCTGTACGGCCCCACCGCCGAGGAGGTCGTCACCGACATCTTCCGAAGCTATGTGAAGTCCTACAAGGACTTGCCGAAGAATCTTTACAACATCCAGTGGAAGTTCCGCGACGAGCGCCGCCCCCGCTTCGGGGTGATGCGCGGCCGCGAGTTCCTGATGAAGGACGCCTACAGCTTCGACATCGATGAGGCGGCGGCGCGGCGGGCCTACAACCGGATGTTCCTCGCCTACCTCAACGTCTATTCGCGGCTGGGACTTAAGGCGATCCCCGTGCGGGCCGACACCGGCCCGATCGGCGGCGACCTCAGCCACGAGTTCATCATCCTGGCCGAGACCGGCGAGAGCCAGGTGTTCGCGCACCGCGACCTGGTGGAGATGGGCGCGCCCGGTCCCGACCTCGACTGGGAAGGCGACCTGCAGCCGCTCGTTGAGCAGCGGACCCGGCTCTACGCCGCGTCGGACGAGATGCACGACGAGGCGACCTACGCGGCCCTGCCCGAAGACAAGCGGATGACCGCCCGGGGCATCGAGGTGGGCCACATCTTCTACTTCGGCACGAAGTACTCCGCGCCGATGAAGGCCAATGTCACCGGGCCCGACGGCAAGGACACGCCGGTGCAGATGGGGTCGTACGGCGTGGGCGTCTCGCGCCTGGTCGGCGCGATCATCGAGGCCAGCCACGACGACGGCGGCATCATCTGGCCCGACAGCGTCGCGCCCTTCGGCGCCGCGGTGCTGAACCTGCGGGTCGGCGACGCGGGCTGCGACGCCGTCTGCGAGCAGGCCTACAAGGCCCTGTCCGACGCCGGGATCGATCCGCTGTACGACGACCGCGACGACCGGCCGGGCGCCAAGTTCGCCGCCACCGACCTGGTGGGCATCCCCTGGCAGCTCATCGTCGGGCCCAAGGGCGTGGCGGAGGGCGTGGTCGAGCTGAAGCGCCGGGCGACCGGCGAGCGCCAGACGCTGCCCCTGGAAGCCGCACTGAAGGCCATCATCGGGTGAGCCAGACCGGCGCCGTCACCGGCGGCCGTGCGCCGCCGTTCGGCCTCTGGGAGCGCATGCTCGCAGGTCGCTACCTGCGGGCCAAGCGCAGCCAGGGCGGCGTGGCGCTGATCTCCATCATCTCGTTCATCGGGATCATGCTGGCGGTCGGCGTGCTGATCGCCACCATGTCGGTGATGAACGGCTTCCGGTCCGAGCTGCTGGGCCGCATCCTGGGCTTCCAGGGCCACCTGTTCGTCACGGGCGGCGTTCTTGACGGCCCCGGTCGGGACGAGGCGGCGGCGCGGATCCTGAAGGTGCCCGACGTCGTGCAGGCCGCTCCGATCATCGAGGCCCAGGCCATCGCCATCGGGCCCAGCCAGATCACGGGCGCCCTGGTGCGCGGCGTGGGACCGAAGGACCTGGCCGAAACCAAGCTGGTCGCCGGCAACCTGACCCGTGGGTCTCTGAAGGCGTTCGGGGTCGGGGAATACGGCGGCGACGTGGTCGTGGTGGGCGAGCGGCTGGCGCAGATGCTGGGCGTCGGCGTGGGAGACACCCTGACCCTCATCTCTCCCGCCGGCGGCGCGACGGCGTTCGGCGGCACGCCGCTGCAGAAGCCCTACACGGTCGGGGCCACCTTCAGCATCGGCATGAGCCAGTACGACCAGGCCTACATCTACATGCCGCTGGCGCAGGCCCAGCTCTTCTTCGGCCGTGAGGACACCGCCGACGCCATCGAGGTGAAGGTGGTCGATCCTGACAAGGCGGCCCAGATGCGTGCGCCGATCACCCGGGCGGCAGGACCGGCGGCGCTCGTGACCGACTGGACACAGCGCGACACCGCCTTCTGGGGCGCCCTGGCGGTGGAGCGGACGGCCATGCGGCTGATCCTCGGCATGCTGATCGTCATCGCCGCGCTCAACATCATCTCCGGCCTGGTGATGCTGGTGAAGAACAAGACCCGCGACATCGCCATCCTGCGGACGATGGGAGCGGGGCAGGGCTCGATCCTGCGGATCTTCTTCATGGCCGGGGCCAGCATCGGCGCGCTGGGCACGCTGGCGGGCGTGGCGCTGGGCGTGTTGTTCTCGATCTACATCGGCCCGATCCAGTCGTTCGTGGAATGGGCGACGGGCACGCCGGTGTTCGCCTCCGACGTCTATTACCTGTCGCGGCTTCCCGCGAAGGTGGACTGGGCGGAAGTAGCGGGCATCTCGGTGTTCTCGCTGGGGATGGCCTGCATCTGGAGCCTCCTGCCGGCGTGGCGGGCCTCGCGCCTCGATCCCGTGGATGCGCTTCGCTATGAGTGAGCCGGTCCTGTCCATCCGCGGCCTGGAGCGCACCTATGTGACGCAGGCCGGCTCCCTGACGGTGCTGCGCGGGGCCGACCTCGACGTCCAGCCGGGTGAGATCGTGGGGCTCGTCGGCCCCTCGGGCTCGGGCAAGTCCAGTCTCCTGCACGCCGCCGGGCTGCTGGAGCGGCCACAGGGCGGGCGTATCTCCATCCTCGGGACCGACTGCACGGCGCTCTCCGAACGCGAGCGCACGCGGGTGCGGCTGGCGACCATCGGCTTTGTCTACCAGTTCCACCATCTGCTCCCCGAGTTCACGGCCGAGGACAACGTCGCCCTGCCGATGATGATCGCGGGCATGGGGCAGAAGGCGGCCCGGGCGCGGGCGCGGGAATTGCTCGCGGAACTGGGGCTGAAGGACCGCGCGCACCACCAGCCGCCACAGCTGTCCGGCGGCGAACAGCAACGGGTGGCGATCGCCCGGGCGCTGGCCAACAAGCCGCGGCTCCTGCTGGCCGACGAGCCCACCGGCAATCTCGATCCCGCCACCTCGACGGCCGTGTTCGACAGCCTCTACGCCCTGGCCCGCAGCCAGGGGGTGGCCGCGTTGGTGGCGACCCACAACTTCCATCTCGCTGCGCATATGGACCGCGTCTTCGCGCTCAAGGACGGCCATCTGGAACCGTGGACGCCCGAAGCGCCGCTGGCCTGAGGCCGTCCCCGCGCTGACCGTGCGTCGCCGAACGCTCGGGGGGCGAAGCGGGCCGACCGGGACGGGTTCTTCGGCGCGCTATGCTCCGGCTTGCCCCGATCAGCCCAGGTCCTCGTCGTCGCGTGCGGGCGGGGGCGGGATCTCGTTGCGGAGCAGGGCGGCCAGCACCGCGTAGACGGCGTCGGTGTCGTCCGGGTGGAAGGTGGCGCGCACCTCGACCACATACTCGCCTCGCCGCATGAACCAGACGCCCTGGCCGCGCCCCTGACGGTCGACCCAGGCGGCCCCGGCCCGGAGAAGCCCGTTCCTGTCCGGCCGGGAGCGGACGGCCTTTCCGGAGACGCCAAGCTCGGCCTGCGTGGCGCGCAGCTTGCTCCTGAACTCGGCGGCGTCGCCACGGGCATCCGGAATGCGGGTGGTGAAGACCGTCATCCAGCTGCCGTCGGCGTGGATGCTGCAGCCAAGGTCGAGGGTCTCATCCCTTGTTGAGATCACCATCAGGTGGCCGCGGCTGAACGGTCCGTAGACGTCGCCGCACAGAAGTTCGGAGCCGCGGAGGCGGACGCCGCCGCCAACCGGGGTGAAGAAGGTCCCATCGGGCCCAAGCAGGGTTGCGTAGCGCTCGCCATTGATGAGCCCCGGGCGGAAGAGCTCGCCGGTGCGACCGCTGTCGAGGTCACGTATCACCGTCACCGCCTGGCCGCCGGCGTCGAACATCGCGATGGGCAGCGTCTTTCCCTTGATGGCGTCGGTGAGGTCGGTGGCGAGGCGCCGGGCGTCGGGCGCGCCGTCGTAGATGTTCAGGACGAACATCAGCGCCTCCGTGACTCCGACGAGATAGGTCGCCGAGCGCCCGGCCGGCGCCGCACCCAGCCGACGCGTGCGGGCCCAATCCGCGGCCTCGGCGGGGCTCGGGCCGGCGACGAGGAAGTAATACTCATCCACGCCGGTCGCTCGGGCCCAGCGGAGCGGGGCGGAGCCATCGCCCCCGGAGACCCGCCACTCCACCCCGTCGACCTCGAACGTGGACACGACGCAGGGCGCCGCCGCCTCGATCTCGCGCCATGGCCAGTCGGTCCGTGCGTCAAGGTCGGACAAGGCGAGGAAGACCGCCGCCGACAGGGACTGACGCTCGCCCTCGGTGATGCGGTCGCGGACCACCACGGGAGACCCGGGGCCGGGCAGCGGATCGCCGCACCCCGCCTGCACCGGCGCTGCAACGCAGAGAATGGCCGCGAAGAGCCAGGAAAAGAGGCCGAGCCGCACGAGAACACTCCATGGTTGCGGTTGTTCATAGCAGGCTTGACGCTGAGAACAAAAGGCGAATAAGAACATTTCCGGAACGCGCCAACAGCTTGTCCACAGGCGCCCCACAGAAGGATGCGGAAGATGGTTCGTCTGGCCCGGGAATCGCTGGCGTTTGCGTCGGTGGCGAGCTTTGTCTGGATGGTCTGCTCGGTGGCCGGCCTGGTGAGCTGACCGCCATGCGAATGGGGGAGGTGGTCTTGGCGGGGGATGTGGCGACGGGTTTCGTCCACCTGCGGGTCCGCTCGGCCTATTCGCTGCTGGAAGGGGCCATCAAGGCCGACAAGATCGGCGCGCTGGCAAAGGCGGACGGGATGCCCGCCGTGGCGTTGGCCGACCGGGCCAACCTGTTCGGCGCTCTTGAGTTTTCGGTCGCCACCAAGGGCGAGGGCGTGCAGCCGATCATCGGATGCGCCCTGCCGGTCAGCGGCATCGGCGAGAAGCCGCCCGAGCGGTGGGCCAAGACGCCGACGGTGATGCTGCTGGCCCAGAGCGAGCAGGGCTACCTCAACCTCTGCGACCTCTCGTCCTTCGCCTACCTCGACATCGAGGCCAGCGACGAGCCGCACGTGCCCTGGGAGAAGGTCTGCCAGTTCTCCGAAGGGCTGATCCTGCTGTCGGGCGGACCGGACGGTCCCGTCGACCACCTGTTCGCGGCGGGCAAGGTCAAGGAAGGACGAGCCGCACTCGCCGAGATGAAGCGGGTGTTCGGCGACCGGTTCTACGTCGAGCTTCAGCGGCATGGCGCGCCGGCCGAGGCTGCGGCCGAGGGCGAGCTGGTGGCCTTCGCCTACGACGAGGACGTACCGCTCGTCGCCACCAACGACGTCTACTTCAAGAATTCCGGCGCCTATGCGGCCCACGACGTGCTGCTGTGCATCTCGGACGGCAGCTTCGTCGGCCAGGACGAGCGCCGCCGGGTGACGCCCGAGCACGGCTTCAAGTCGGCCGCCGAGATGCGGGCGCTGTTCGCTGATCTGCCGGAGGCCTGCGACAACACACTGGATATCGCGCGCCGCTGCGCCTTCATGGTCAACAAGCGTGACCCGCTGCTGCCGCGGTTCACGGCCGGCGAGCGGTCGGAGGCCGAGGAGCTTGCGCAGCAGGCGCGGGACGGCCTCAAGGCGCGGATGGCCGCCGGTCGCGCCAACGTCTTTCCGCCGGAGGACTACGAAGCCCGCCTGGAGCGGGAGATCCAGGTGATCACCCAGATGGGGTTCCCCGGCTACTTCCTCATCGTGTCGGACTTCATCAAGTGGGCGAAGGCGCGGGGGATTCCCGTGGGGCCGGGGCGCGGTTCGGGCGCCGGCTCGCTCGTGGCCTATTCGCTCACCATCACCGACCTCGATCCCCTGCAGTATGGCCTGCTGTTCGAGCGCTTCCTGAACCCCGAGCGGGTCTCGATGCCCGACTTCGATATCGACTTCTGCCAGGAGCGGCGCGAGGAGGTCATTTCCTACGTCCAGCAGCGCTATGGGCGGGACAAGGTCGCCCAGATCATCACCTTCGGCACCCTGCAGGCGCGGGCCGTGCTGCGCGACGTCGGCCGGGTGATGCAGCTGCCGCTGGGCCAGGTGGACCGTCTCGCCAAGATGGTGCCGGCCAACCCCGCCAATCCCGTGACCCTCGCCCAGGCGCTCGATATCGAGCCGAGGCTCAAGGAAGAGGCCCGACGGGACGAGGCGGTGGCTCGGCTGCTGGACGTCTCGCTGCAACTCGAGGGCCTGTATCGCAACGCCTCGACCCACGCCGCCGGCGTGGTGATCGGCGACCGGCCGCTGACCAAGCTGACTCCCCTCTACCGCGACCCACGCTCGGAGCTTCCGGCCACCCAGTTCAACATGAAGTGGGTCGAGAGCGCGGGCCTGGTGAAGTTCGACTTCCTGGGGCTGAAGACGCTGACGGTGATCGACCGGGCGGTGAAGTACCTGGAGAAGCGCGGGGTCAGCGTCGACATGGGCGCCCTGCCGCTCGATGACGGGCCGACCTACGAGCTGATGAGCAACGCCCAGACGATCGGGGTCTTCCAGCTCGAAGGGCAGGGGATGCGCGACACCCTGCGCCAGCTGCGACCCGGCTCGATCGAGGACGTCACCGCCATCGTGTCGCTGTACCGGCCGGGCCCGATGGACAACATCCCGGCCTTCGTGGACTGCAAGTTCGGCCGCAAGCCGATCGACTACCTGCACCCCACGCTGGAGGGGGTGCTGAAGGAGACCTACGGCATCATCGTCTACCAGGAGCAGGTGATGCAGATCGCCCAGATCCTGGCGGGCTACAGCCTGGGCGAAGCCGACCTTCTGCGCCGCGCCATGGGCAAGAAGAAGAAGGAGGAGATGGACCTCCAGCGCGCGCGCTTCGTCTCGGGCGCCGAGGCCAAGGGCGTGCCGGGCGCCCAGGCGGGCTCGATCTTCGATCTCGTGGACAAGTTCGCCGGCTACGGCTTCAACAAGTCGCACGCCGCCGCCTACGCCGTGGTCAGCTACCAGACCGCCTGGCTGAAGGCGAACACGCCAGTCGAGTTCTTCGCCGCCTCGATGAGCCTGGATATCGCCAACACCGACAAGCTGTCGGTGTTCTACCAGGACGCCAAGCGCTTCGGCGTGAAGATCCGACCGCCCTGCGTGAACCGCTCAGGCGCCGACTTCGAGGTGGAGAACGGCGAGGTCCTGTACGCCCTGGGCGCGATCCGCAACGTCGGCCTGCAGGCGATGGAGCATGTGGCGCAGGTGCGCCGCGAGGGCGGCCCGTTCCGCGACATCTTCGATTTCGTCGAGCGGGTGGATCCCAAGCAGGTCAACAAGCGCACGTTCGAAACCCTCGCGCGGGCCGGCGCCTTCGATTCCATCCATCCGAACCGGGCCGAGCTGATGGCCTCGGCGGACGCCCTTGTGGGGCACGGCCAGGCGCTGGCCGCCGATCGCGCCGAGGGCAAGGTCAGCCTGTTCGGCGACGACCTGTCGGGCGGGCATCGGCCCCGGCTGACCCGGGCCGAGCCCTGGACGCCGACCGAGCGGCTGGACGAGGAGTTGGCGGCGGTGGGCTTCTACCTGTCCGGCCACCCGCTGGACGACATGGTCGAGGCGCTGCGGCGCAAGCGCACCGATCTCCTCACCGACGCGACGGCCAAGGCGATCGCCGGCGCCGAGGCGCTGCGGATGGCCGGGGTCATCCGCCGGAAGCAGGAGCGGCCGTCGCGATCCGGCGAGAAGTTCGCCTTCGTCACCTTCTCGGACCCGACGGGCGAGTACGAGGTGCTGTTCCCGCCGGAGTCGCTGCGCAAATGCCGCGACCTGCTGGAGCCGGGACGGGCGGTGTCGCTGAAGGTGCGGGCCAAGGCCAGCGACGGCGAGGTCCGGTTCTTCGGCGACGATGTCGAGCCGGTCGAGAAGGCCATCGAGAACGTGGTCGCGGGCCTGCGGGTGCATGTGGCGCCGCGCAGCGCGGAGATCGACGCGCTGAAGCGCCGGCTGGAGGGCGTCGCCAATTCCCGCGGCGGCGAGGTGATCCTCGTCGCGGGCCTGGATGGCGGCCGGGAGGTGGAGCTGAAACTGCCCGGGCGCTTCACCCTGGACGGGGCAGTTCGGGGGGCGCTGAAGACCGCGCCCGGCGTAGTGTTCGTCGAGGATCTCTAGACCCAGGCCTGAGAGGTCCGGAAGCCGCCACCATAGCGCGACCGGCGCCTTGCCGGGCGTCAGGCAGGCGCCTAGTTGCGTCGTCTCCCGGCGCCTCGGCGCGAACCTGGACGACGTCATGCACAAGCTTGCAGGCCGCCTCGCCGTCGCCCTCGGCATGCTCGCCGCGACCCCAGTCCTGGCGGAGACGCCGGACGGTGCGTCCGCGAGCCCTGAGCCGCCGCCCGTCGCGCAGGCGATGGAGGACGCCTGGTGGACCGGTCCGATGCTGGCGGCCGGCGCCGGCACGCTGCCGAAGGAACGCTGGCTGGTGGAGCCCTACCTGTTCGACGTGAAGAGCAAGGGGGCGGACACCTTCGGCTCGCTGAGCTATGTCCTGTACGGCCTGACCGACCGCGTCACGGTGGGCGTGATCCCGACCTTCTACCATGCCCGGGTCGACGGGGCGCCCGACAGCTCGGGCGTCGGGCTGGGCGACCTGCAGGTGCAGGCCCAATACGGCCTGACGAAGTTCCGGAAGGGCGGCTGGGTCCCGACCAGTTCGATCGTCGTGCAGCAGACGCTGCCGACCGGGAAATACGACCGCCTGGACGGCCGCGCTGCCGACGGGTTCGGCTCGGGCGCCTATGCGACGACGCTGGGCTACTACACCCAGACCTACTGGTGGGCGCCGAACGGTCGGATCGCCCGGTTCCGGCTCAACTCGACGGCGACGCTTTCCCGTGCGACCCAAGTGACGGGCGAGAGCGTCTACGGCACGCCGCCAGGCTTTCGCGGGCGCGCCAAGCCAGGCGCTTCGTGGATGGTGAACGGGGCGGTCGAATACAGCGTCACCCGGAACTGGGTGCTGGCGCTGGACCTGCTCTATCGGCACGACGAACCGACCAAGGTCAGCGGCGTAGGGCCCTCAGGCGAGCTGATCCGCCATGACACGGGCGTCCACGACAGCTTCGCGGTCGCGCCGGCGGTTGAGTACAATTTCTCGCCGACCGTGGGCGTGCTGGCGGGGCTTCGTGTGATCCCCCCCGCGGGCGGACGGAGAAGCACCGTGACACCAGCGGTGGCCCTGAACTACGTCTACTGAGCCGACGGGCTTCGGCGGCTTGATTTTCCGGCGTATTCCAACTACATGCGCCGCTCCAATCCACACGCGGGTGTGCGGGCCTTGGTCGGGGAGACATCCCGACTTGTCCGTTCCGGTCCTCTTCGGAGGGTTGCCCGCGGCGGTCCAACCGGAAGAAAGACGAGATACAGACGATGGCTCTGCCTGAATTCTCCATGCGCCAGCTGCTCGAGGCCGGCGCCCACTTCGGCCACCAGACGCACCGCTGGAACCCGAAGATGGACAAGTACATCTTCGGCTCGCGCTCCAACATCCACATCATCGACCTGTCGCAGTCGATTCCGCTGCTGCACCAGGCCCTGGTGAAGGTGCGCGAAGTCGCCGCCGGCGGTGGCCGCATCCTGTTCGTCGGCACCAAGCGCCAGGCCTCGGAGCCGATCGCGACGGCCGCCAAGCGCTGCGCCCAGTACTACGTCAACCACCGCTGGCTGGGCGGCACGCTCACCAACTGGCGCACCGTGTCGGGCTCGATCGCCCGCCTGCGCGAGCTGGACGCCGTGGTGTCGGGCGAGGGCCAGGGCCGCTCCAAGAAGGAGCTGCTGACCCTGACCCGCGAGCGCGACAAGCTGGAGCTGAGCCTGGGCGGCATCAAGGACATGGGCGGCATCCCCGACCTGATGTTCGTGATCGACACCAACAAGGAAGCGATCGCGATCCAGGAAGCCCGCAAGCTGAATATCCCGGTGATCGCCATCCTGGACACCAACTGCAACCCGGACGGCATCACCTATCCGATCCCGGGCAACGACGACGCCGCGCGCGCCATCCAGCTGTATTGCGACCTGATGGCCGACGCGATCCTCGACGGCCTGGCGGCCGGCCAGGTGGCCTCGGGCGTCGACCTGGGCGCCTCGGAAGCTCCGGTGGAGCCGACGCTGGCTCGCGAACTGGATACCCCCGCCGCGGACGCCTCGACGGCTGAAGCTGCGGACGCGGCGAGCGAGCAGTAATCCGGCCAGGCGCCTCGGCGCCGGGCTGACATCAAACCGTGACGGCAGGCCCTCACGAGAGGGTCTGTCGTGATTCACAGAGCTTGAAGGAGCTGACCATGGCGGAAATCACCGCTGCGCTGGTCAAGGACCTGCGCGAAAAATCCGGCGCCGGCATGATGGACTGCAAGAAGGCGCTGCAGGAGAACAACGGCGACGTCGAAGCGTCGATGGACTGGCTGCGGACCAAGGGCCTGGCCAAGGCGGCCAAGAAGGCCGACCGGGCCGCGGCCGAGGGTCTGGTGGCCGGTAAGATCGCCGCCGACGGCAAGACCGGCGTGCTGGTCGAGCTGAACGCCGAGACCGACTTCGTGGCCAAGAACGACACGTTCCAGGCGGCCGCCCGTGAGTTCGCGAACGTGGCGCTGACGGTCGACGGCGACGTCGAGGCGATCCGCGTCGCCAAGACCTCCAAGGGCGAAACCGTCCAGGACGCGGTCACCAACCTGATCGCGACCATCGGCGAGAACATGCAGCTGCGTCGCGCGGCGAAGCTGTCGGTCGGTCAAGGCGCCGTGTCGCTGTACCTGCACAACAAGCAGGGCGACGACGTGGCCAAGCTGGCGGTGCTGGTGGCTCTGGAAGGTGCTGGCGATCAGGCTGCCCTGGCCGAAGTCGCTCGCCGCATCGCCCTGCACGTGGCCGGCACGCCGACCCCGCCGCTGGCGCTCACCGCCAGCGATCTGGATCCGGCCGTCGTCGCCAAGGAGCGCGAGATCCAGGTCCAGATGGCGATGGAGTCGGGCAAGCCGAAGGAAATCGCCGAGAAGATGGTCGAGGGCCGGATCCGCAAGTGGCAGGAAGAGGTCGTGCTCCTGGCGCAGCCGTTCGTCATGAATCCGGACCAGACCATCGAACAGCTGGTCGCCGAGACCGCCAAGGAAACCGGCTCGCCGGTCGTGCTGAAGGGCTTCGTGCGCTTCGCCCTGGGCGAGGGCGTCGAGAAGGCCCCTGAGGGTGACTTCGCCGCCGAAGTCGCCTCGATGACTGGCCAGGGCTGAGCCCTCAGGCCTGACTAGAAGAGGGCGCGACGCGTTAGACGCGTCGCGCCCTTGCTGTATGTTCCGTCGATTTCGCAGGATTCCCTCATGGCCGACGCTGCCCTTTCCGACGTTTCAGGACCGCGCTTCAAACGCATCCTCCTGAAGCTCTCGGGAGAAGCCGGCGTGGGCGGCGACAGTTTCGGCATCGATCCCAAGACCTTGGGCGCGGTCAGCGAGGAGATCGCTCAGGTCGCCAAGGCAGGGGTCGAGATCTGCGTGGTGGTCGGCGGCGGCAACATCTTCCGCGGCGCCGCCTTGGCCGAGGCGGGGATGGAACGAGCCAGCGCCGACTACATGGGCATGCTGGCGACGGTGATGAACGCGCTGGCGCTGCAGGCTTCGCTGGAGAAGCTGGGGGTGTACACCCGGGTGCAGTCGGCAATCCCGATGGAGGCGGTCTGCGAGCCGTACATCCGGCGCCGCGCCCTGCGCCATCTGGAAAAGGGCCGGGTGGTGATCTTCGCGGCGGGCGTCGGCGCGCCCTTCTTCACCACCGACTCGGGCGCGGCCCTGCGCGCGGCCGAGATGGGCTGCGAAGCGCTTCTGAAGGGCACCAGCGTCGATGGCGTCTACACCGCCGACCCGAAGAAGGACCCGAAGGCCGAGCGCTACGAGACGCTCAGCTATCACGAGGTCCTGTCCAAGAACCTGAAGGTGATGGACGCCTCGGCGGTCAGCCTGATGCGCGAGAACCACATCCCCATCGTGGTGTTCAACATCCGCGAGCGGGGCAACCTGCTGAAGGTGCTGAACGGCGAAGGGGTCTTCACGACCATCGCCTGAGCCCTACAATCCAGACGAAGACGACGAAGGACGGAGACGCCGCCATGGCCACGACCGAAAAGCCCGTGCTCTCGAAGTACAAGGACCGCATGGACAAGGCTGTCGCGGCGCTGAAGGAAGAGTTCGGCTCACTGCGCACCGGCCGGGCCTCGGCCAGCCTGCTGGACCAGATTCACGTCGAGGCCTACGGCGCCTCGACGCCGCTGAACCAGGTGGGCGCGATCAGCGTGCCCGAGCCGCGGATGATCACCATCAACGTCTGGGACCGCGGCCTGGTGGTCTCGGTGGAGAAGGCGATCCGGGCATCGGACCTGGGCCTGAACCCCGTGGTCGACGGCCAGACGCTGCGCCTGCCGATTCCGCCGCTGACCGAGGAGCGCCGCAAGGACCTCGCCAAGCTCGCGGGCAAGTACGCCGAGCAGCAGCGGGTCGCCGTCCGCAACATCCGACGCGACGCCAACGACGACTGCCGCAAGGCGGAGAAGGACGGCGTCATCAGCCAGGACGAGGAAAAGCGCTTCGAGGGCGAGGTGCAGAAGATCACCGACGAAGCCATCAAGCGGATCGACGAAGCCTTGAAAACCAAGGAACAAGAGATCATGCAGGTCTGAGACCCGCACAGGATCGTCTTCCGTCCATGGCCGCCGCCGACACGCCTCCCATTGCGGGCGCCCCTGAGGGGACCGTCCGGCCGCTGCATGTGGCGATCGTCATGGACGGCAATGGCCGCTGGGCGAAGCAGCGGGGCCTGCCGAGGCCGCTGGGCCACCGCGCCGGGGTCGAGGCGCTGCGCCGAACCGTCTCGGCCGCGCCCGGGCTCGGAATCGGCTGGCTGACCGTCTTCGGCTTTTCCACCGAGAACTGGAGCCGCCCGGCCGCGGAGGTGGCCGAGCTGATGGCCCTGCCGAAGCGGTATTTCGAGAGCGACCTGGGCCGGCTGGAACGCGAGGGCGTGCGGGTGCGGGTGATCGGCCGCCGCGAGGGCCTGTCGAAGGACCTGGTCCGGCTGGTCGAGGACGCGCAGGTCCGCACGGCGCACAACGACCGCTTCCACCTGAACATCGCCTTCAACTACGGCGCCCAGGCCGACATCACCGACGCCGCGCGCCGGTTCGCCGAAGAGGTCGCCGCCGGGCGTCGCCGTCCTGAGGAACTGAACGAGGCGGCATTCGGCAGCTTGCTGGCGACCGCGGGCTCGCCGCCGCCGGACCTCATCGTGCGCCCCTCGGGGGAACAGCGACTGTCGAACTTCCTCCTGTGGGAGGCCGCCTACGCCGAGCTGGTGTTCCAGGACGTTCTGTGGCCGGACTACGGGGAAGATCATCTGAAGGCCGCGCTGGCGGAGTTCGCCGCGCGGGACCGGCGCTATGGCGCAATCGTTGCCGATGACGTCCTCGCCGCCGGCTAAGCGGTTCGACTGGTCCAACCTCGGCCTGCGCGTGGCGTCGGCCGCGGTGATCGGGCCGGCGGCCCTGGCGGCCGCCTGGTTCGGCGGCTGGCCTTACCTCGTGCTGATCGCCATCGGCGTGGCTCTGCTGGCCATCGAATGGGGCGGGATGACCGCGCCCGTCGCGCCGACCCGCGTATCTGCCGTGGTGGCGGCAGCGGTGCTGATCGCCGTGTTCGTCGGCTATCGCGGCGACTACGCCTGGGCCTGGGGCGCGATCGCGGCGACCGCGGCCGGTGCGGCGGTCGTGGCGCGAGGTGTGGCCGAACGGCCGGCCGATGCGGCCTTCGGGGTGCTCTACATCGCCCCGGCGGCGTTGTGCCTCGTCTGGCTCCGCCAGACGGACCAGGGGCATTGGTGGATGATGATGCTGTTCGCGGCCACCTGGGCCGCGGACGTCGGCGCCTTCGCTGTGGGCAGCACGTTGAAGGGGCCCAAGCTCTGGCCGCGCTTCTCGCCCAACAAGACCTGGTCCGGCTTCATTGGCGGCCTTGCCGCCGCCACGGCGGTGGGCGCCCTGATGGCCTCGCTGCCCGCGTTCCGGCTGAACCTGCTCGCCGCGGCCCTGATCGGCCTGGCCGTCGGGCTGGCGACCATGGCGGGCGACCTCTGGGAGTCGGCGATCAAGCGCCGGTTCGGTGTGAAGGACTCGGGTGACCTGATCCCGGGGCACGGCGGCCTGCTCGATCGCGTCGATGGCCTGATGTTTGCAGTTGTGGTCATGGCGGCCGCCCGGCTGGCCAATCAGTGGGGATGGCATTGAACCTGCCGCGTAAGGTCAGCGTCCTGGGCTCGACGGGCTCGATCGGAGTTTCGACGCTGGACCTGTTCGAACAGGCCGGGGTCGAGGTGGAGGTCGTGGGCCTGACCGCGGGCCGCAACGCCGCCCGCCTGGCCGAGCAGGCGCTGCGCTGGCGGCCGCAGGTCGCGGTCATCGAGGATGAGGCGGCGCTGCCGGAACTGCGCGAGCGGCTGGCCGGTTCGGGCATCCGCACCGCCGCCGGCGCCCAGGCGATCATCGACGTGGCCGGCGCCGACGCCCAGTGGGTGATGTCGGCCATCGTGGGATTCGCGGGCCTCGCGCCCACCCTGGCGGCGGCGAAGGCGGGGGCGGTGATCGCCCTGGCGAACAAGGAGAGTCTGGTCTGCGCCGGCCCCTCGCTGATTCGGAAGGCGAAGATGGCGGGCGGCGCGATCATCCCCGTGGACTCCGAGCACTCGGCGATCTTCCAGGTGCTGGACCCGGAGGTGGCGGGCCAGGTCTCGCGGCTGATCCTCACCTCGTCGGGCGGCCCGTTCCGCAATGCGACGCGCGAGGAGATGGCGGCGGCGACGCCCGAGCGGGCGCTGGCCCATCCCAACTTCTCGATGGGCGCCAAGATTTCGATCGATTCCGCGACCATGATGAACAAGGGCCTGGAGGTGATCGAGGCCGCCTATCTGTTCTCAATGCCGGCCGAGCGTATCGAAGTCCTGGTCCATCCTCAGCAGATCATCCACAGCCTGGTGGAATACGCCGACGGCTCCACGCTGGCGCAGCTGGGCCCGCCCGACATGCGGCCGCCGATCGCGTGCGCGTTCGCCTGGCCCGACCGGCTGCCCTGGCCGGCGCCGAAGCTGGACCTGGTGACCGCGGGACCGCTGACGTTCCAGGATCCGGATCACGGCCGGTTCCCGGCCCTGGCCATCGCCAAGCAGGCGCTGGAGACGGGCGGGCGGGCTCCGGCTGCGATGAATGCGGCCAACGAGCGCGCCGTCGCGGCCTTCCTTGACCGCCGGATCGGGTTTCTCGATATCCCACGGGTGGTGGCGGAAACCCTCGAGCGGATGGACCGCGACGCGGCTGCGAACTGGGACGACGACGGCGACGCCGTCGAAAGCGCCCGATTGACCGATGCGGCGGCCCGTCGTGTCGCCGACGAGGTCGTCACCGGCCTCTGCGCCGCCTGATGGAGTAGGCCGCCATGCAGATCATCCAGAGCTTCCTGGTCACCGCGGTCTCCTTCGTGCTCGTTCTGGGCGTGGTGGTGACGGTGCACGAGCTGGGGCACTTCCTCGCCGCCAAGGCGCTGGGCACCAAGATCGACCGGTTCTCGATCGGCTTCGGCAAGGCCCTGGCGGCCTGGACCGACAAGTCCGGCGTCGAGTGGCGGATCGGCTGGGCGCCGATCGGCGGCTATGTCCGCTTCTCCGGCGACGAGAACGCCGCCTCGATCCCCGATGCCGAGGACCTGGCCGCGATGCGCCGCCAGCTGGTGGCCGAGGGCAGGGGGGCCGAGATCGGGCGCTACTTCCACTTCAAGCCGATCTGGCAGCGTGCGACGATCGTGGCCGCCGGACCGATCGCGAACTTCCTGCTGGCGATCACGATCTTCGCCAGCCTTCTCATGTCCTTCGGCGAATGGGTGGTTCCGCCCAAGATCGCCCAGGTGATGCCGAACTCGGCCGCCGCCGCCGCCGGTTTCCGGCCTGGCGATCTCATCGTCGAGGCGAACGGCCGGCACATCGACCGCTTCGACGAGATTCGCGAGCTGGTGACCGTTCGGGCCGGCGTCCCGATGACCTTCGTGGTCGAGCGGAGCGGGCAGCGGGTGGAGCTCACGGCGACGCCCACCTGGCGGACGTCGGACGATCCTGTGGCCGGCCGCCAGCGCCTCGGCAGCCTTGGGATCGCCCCGGCCCAGGGCGCGGACGACTACGTTCGGCTCCGGTACAATCCGGTCGAGGCCGTCGGCCGCGCGACCGAGCGGACCTGGAAGACCCTGGAGACCACGGTCTACTACCTCGGCCGCATGATCACCGGGCAGGTGCACGCCGACGAGCTGCGGGGCCCGCTGGGCATCGCCTCGGTGACCGGAAAGGTCGCCGCCCTCGGCGCCGAAGGCTCCAGCGGTCCGCTTGATACGCTGGCGCGCTCCGCTGTGTACCTGCTGCAGCTCGCCGCCCTGATCTCGGTGAGTATCGGCTTCATGAACCTGCTGCCGGTGCCCGTGCTGGATGGCGGCCACCTGATGTTCTACGCCTACGAGGCGGTCACGCGTCGCCCTCTTGCCGCCAAGGTTCAAGCGGCAGGGTACAGGGTGGGTCTTGCGCTTGTTCTCGGATTGATGTTGTTCGCCACCTGGAACGATTTGCAGCGCCTGCGTGTGTTCAATCTGTTCGGCGGCCTATTCTCCTAGGCCCGTTCGTCCCTCAAACGGCTGATTCGATGCTCATGACCCGCGTACCCTGCGCCGCGCTTGCCTCGGGCCTTGCCCTGCTTCTGGGCTCGACCGCTATCGTCGCGCCCGGCGTCGCAGCGGCCCAGCAGTTCCAGGGTGGAGTGATCCAGCGCATCCTGGTTCAGGGCAACGAGCGCATCGAGCAGTCGACCGTGGTGTCGTACCTGCCGGTCTCGGCGGGCGAGAGCGTCGACGCCGCCAAGCTCGACCTGGCGATCAAGGCGCTGTTCCGCACCGACCTGTTCTCAGACGTGAAGATCGACTTCCAGAACGGGGACCTGATCGTCACCGTGGTGGAGAACCCGATCATCAACCGGGTGATCTTCGAGGGGAACAAGGGCCTCAAGGAAGACAAGCTGCGCGACGAGGTCACCGTGCGCCCGCGCGGCATCTTCACCCGGGCCAAGGCCCAGGGCGATGTCCAGCGAATCGTCGAGCTCTATCGCCGTTCGGGCCGGATCTCGGCGAACGTGACCCCGCAGATCATCGAGCTGCCGCAGAAGCGCGTGGACCTGATCTTCAAGATCGACGAGGGCCCGAAGAGCGGCATCCTCTCGGTCAACTTCCTGGGTAACAAGGCCTTCTCGGACAACGACCTGCGCGACGTCGTCGTCACCGAGGAGACGCGCTGGTACAAGTTCTTCTCCTCGTCGCAGGCGAACTACGATCCGGACCGGCTCGAGTACGACAAGGAGCAGCTTCGGAAGCACTACCGCAACCGCGGCTACTACGACTTCCGCGTCTCGTCGGCGGTGGCCGAGCTGGCCCCCGACAAGAACGGCTTCGTGGTCACCTACACGGTCGACGAAGGCCCGAAGTACAAGTTCGGCAAGGTGCAGGTCGAGACCGAGCTCCAGAAGCTGGACAAGGAAGTCCTGACCGCTCTGGTCCCGATCCGCTCGGGCCAGACCTATCAGGACGAGTCCATCGAGCAATCCACCGACGCCCTGACCTTCGCCGCCGGCGCCGCGGGCTTCGCCTTCGTGGACGTGCGGCCGCGCTACACCCCGGATCGCGAGAAGGGCGTCGTCGACGTGACCTTCCAGGTCCGCGAGGGCCCGCGCGTCTACGTCGACCGGATCGACATCGTCGGCAACACCCAGACGCTGGACTACGTGATCCGTCGCGAGATGAGCGTGGTGGAGGGCGACGCCTACAACCGGGCCCTTGTGGACCGGTCCAAGCGGCAGATCCGCGCGCTCGGCTTCTTCAAGGACGTCGAGATCGCCGAGGTCCCCGGCTCGGCCCCCGACCGGACCGCTCTGCAGGTCAAGGTCGAGGAGCAGCCGACGGGCGAACTCTCGTTCAGCGCCGGCTATTCGTCGGTCGACCAGCTCGTCCTCGACCTCGGGATTTCGCAGCGGAACTTCCGCGGACGTGGCCAGGACGTGCGGGCGCGCGTTTCGGTCGGCTCGCTGCGCCAGCAGCTGGACTTCTCGTTCACCGAGCCGCGCTTCCTGAACCGGGACGTGGCCGCCGGCATCGACGTCTACGGCTACCGCTACGACCTGTCGGAGTATTCGGCCTACAAGACCGAGACCTATGGTTTCACCCTGCGAGCCGGCTTCCCGCTCAGCATCGATAGCCGAGGCCAGGTGCGCTACACCCTGCGCCAGGACGACATCAAGATCGACAGCTTCTACTGCGACCCGTCGCAGGGCGCCTTGCTGTCGACGGCGCTGTGCGGCCAGGTCGGCAAGAACCTGACCTCGCTGGTGGGCTATGGCGCGCGGCTCGACCGCCGGAACGACTACCTGAACCCGACCCGCGGCTTCTACGTCGACTTCAACCAGGACGTCGCCGGCCTGGGCGGCGACGTGAACTACGTCCGCACCGACCTGGAGGCGGCCTGGTTCCACGGTTTCACCAAGGACTTCATCTTCTCGGCCACGGGGTCGGCTGGCTATGTGACCGGCTGGGGTGGCGACAGCGTCCGGATCAACGACCGCTACTACAAGGGCGGCCTGAGCTTCCGGGGCTTCGAGACCGCCGGCATCGGTCCTCGCGACCTGAGCTTCGGTCGCACCGACGCCCTGGGCGGCAAGGCCTACGCGATCGGCACGCTCGAGCTGACGGTTCCGACATTCCTGCCCGAGCAATACGGCATCAAGGCCGCGCTGTTCAGCGACGTCGGTACGTTGGGCAAGCTGGACAAGCGCGACAAGACCTACCAGCCGGGCGAGGTGGACTGCGTGAACCCGACGAAGGTCAGCCCGACCGATCCGACGCAGACGGTTCCGAACTACGCCACGCCGGGCACGCGCAACACCTGCATCCGGGACGACCTGTCGCTCCGGGCTTCGGCAGGCGTCAGTATCTTCTGGAAGTCCCCGATGGGCCCGATCCGGTTCGATTTCAGCCGTGTTTTGGCCAAGGAAGATTACGATCGGGAAGAAACCTTCCGGTTCTCCACTTCAACTAGGTTCTAGGAAACATGACCCTCAAGACCTTCGCCGTGGCCGGCTGCGCCGCGGCCGTCGCGCTCTCCGGCGCGACCTCTGCCTTCGCCCAGGCGCCCGCCGCTCCGGCGGCCGCTGCGCCGCAGGTGACCCACGGCGCGCCGATCCCTGGCCTGTGCGTGGTGTCCATCGAGAACGCCATCGGGGCGTCGACCGTCGGCAAGTACGTGAACACCCGCCTGCAGCAGCTCGTCGGCCAGGTGAACGCCGAGCTGAGCGCCGAGCGCACGGCGATCGACAATGACGCCAAGACCCTGGAAGGACAGCGGGCGACCCTGGACCAGAACGCCCTGGAACAGCGCGCCGCGGCCCTGCAGGTCCGCGCCAACTCGCTCCAGCGCAAGGCGCAACTTCGCGATCGGGAGATTCAGGCGACTGAGCAGAAGGCGTTCAATCGCGTTGGGACCGAGATGGAGCCCCTGATCCGCCAGGCCTACCAGGCCAAGGCGTGCTCGATGCTGGTGAACCGCAACTCGATCATCCTGGGCAACCCGGCTTCGGACATCACCCAGCAAGTGGTGACGGCGCTGAACGCCAAGATCACCCAGTTCACCTTCGATCGTGAGCGGCTTGACCAGCCGCAGCCCGCGGCTCCGGCGGCGGCGGCTCCGGCCGCGGCGGCCCCGCGGCGGTAAGCGACACGCCGACAAGAGACGCGACGGGCGAGTCCGCCTAAAAGGCGAGTCATGCCTGATCCGCGCTTCTTCGAGGACCTGGGGCCGATCAGCCTCGGCGAACTGGCCGCCCTCGTGGGCGCCGAGCTCGCCGAGGCGTCGGCCGCCGACCGGCGGGTCAGCCGGGTGTCGGTGCTGGCCCACGCCGGGCCGGACAGCGTGACCTTCCTCAACGACCGACGCTACGCCGCCGAGCTCGCCAAGGCGCGGCCGGGCGCCTGCTTCCTGCCGGCCGCCCTCGCTGGCCTCGCCCCGGAAGGCTGCGCGGTCATGGTGTCGGCCAATCCGCAGGGCGCCTATGCGCTGGCGGCCCAGCGCCTTCACCGGCCCAGAGCGACGGGCGAGCAGGCCGTCGCCCCGGACGCCGTGCTTGAGGATGGCGTCGTCCTCGGCGCCGGCGCGGTCGTCGGTCCCGCCGCCCAGATTGGTCAGGGGACGCGAATCGGAGCCAACACCGTCATCGGGCCGGGTGTCGCCATCGGCCGCGATTGCGAAATCGGCCCGAATGTCACCATCGGCTTCGCGCTGGTGGGTGACCGGGTGAGGGTGCTGGCCGGCGCCCGGATCGGCGAGCCCGGTTTCGGCGCCACCGTCGGGCCGAAGGGCCTCATCGACATTCCCCAGCTCGGCCGCGTGATCCTGCAGGACGGGGTCTCGGTCGGGGCCAACACCACCATCGACCGGGGCGCCTTCGACGACACGGTGATCGGCGAGAACACCAAGATCGACAACCTCGTGCAGATCGCCCACAACGTCCACGTCGGCAGGAACTGCGTGATGGCGGCCCATACCGGCATCTCGGGCAGCGTGATCATCGGCGACGGCGTCCAATTCGGCGGACGAGCCGGGGTCGCCGACCACGTGACCATCGGCGCCGGCGCCCGGGTGGGCGCGGCGGCCGGGGTGATGAAGGACATTCCGGCTGGAGAGACCTGGGGCGGCATGCCCGCGCGTCCGATCCGGCAATGGCTGAAGGAAACCGCGTGGCTGGCCCGGATGGCCGCTCGCAAGGCTGGGGGAGAAGCATGACGCGCAAGGCGCCGGCGGGGACCAGCCCCACCGACATCGACATCACCGAGATCCTCACCCGGATCCCGCACCGCTATCCCTTCCTGCTGGTCGACCGCTGCGAGGAGTACAAGCCCTCGGAATCGATCGTCGGCATCAAGTGCGTGACGGTGAATGAGCCGTTCTTCCAGGGTCACTTCCCTGACTATCCGGTGATGCCCGGCGTGCTGCTGATCGAGGCCATGGCCCAGACCGGTGCGGTGCTGATGTCGAAGTCGCTGGAAGTCGACACGGCCGGCAAGGCGATCTTCTTCATGTCGGCCGACAACTGCCGCTTCCGCGCCCCGGTCCGGCCGGGCGACGTGATCCGGATGCCGGTGCGCGTGGTGCGTCACCGGGGCGATGTCTTCAAGTTCGCCGGCCAGGCGATGATCGGCGACAAGGTGGCCGCCGAGTGCGAGTTCGCCGCCATGGTCGTGGAGACCTGATCCCTTGGCGGTCGATATCCATCCTACAGCCATCGTCGCCAAGGGCGCCGAGCTCGCCGACGGCGTGTCGGTGGGGCCGTACTCGATCATTGGCGAACATGCCCGTATCGGCGCGCGAACGCAGGTGCTGGCGCATGTGGTGATCGAGAACCGGACGACCATCGGCGAGGACTGCCTCGTCCGGAACTTCGCCAACCTGGGCGGTCCGCCGCATCACACCGGCTACAAGGGCGAGCCCACCGAACTGGTGATCGGCGACCGCAACCGCCTCTGGGAGCACGTGACGATGCACATCGGCACGCCCGACGGCGGCGGCGTCACGCGGGTCGGCGACGACGGCATGTTCATGGCCACTAGCCATGTGGGCCACGACTGCACGGTCGGCGACAACGTGATCCTGGCCCACTCGGCGACCCTCGGCGGTCACGTGCTGGTCGGGGACTTCGTCATGGTCAGTGGCCTGGCGGCGGTGCACCAGCACTGCCGCGTTGGCCGGTATTCGTTCATCGGCGGCCTCGCGGCCGTGACCAAGGACGTGATCCCCTACGGCCTCGTGTGGGGCAATCACGCGCATCTCGAGGGGCTGAACCTGGTTGGCCTGAAGCGGCGCAATTTCAGCCGCGAGACGATCGGCGAGCTGCGCTCTGCGTACCGCCTGCTGTTCGCCGAGGAAGGCACCTTCCAGGAACGGATCGAAGACACCGCCGCCACGTTCGGACACAGCGCCCCGGTGATGGAGATCATCGACTTCATCCGCGCCGACGCCAGCCGGCCGCTCTGCCTGCCCGAACGCGAACTGTGATGCGCAAGCTCGGCCTGATCGCCGGCGGGGGAACCTTGCCGGTGGAGATCGCCCAGCATTGCGAGCGCTCGGGCCGGCCACTGTTCGTGGTGCGCCTCAAAGGGTTCGCTGGCGGCGACCTGTCGGACTACGCCGGCGCCGAGGTGGGCCTGGCCGAGCTTGGCAAGTGCATCAAGGCGCTCAAGCGGGCCGGATGCACCTCGATCTGCCTGGCCGGAAACGTGGCGCGGCCGGATTTCACCAGCCTCGTTCCCGATCTGCGCGGTCTGATGCTGCTGCCCAAGGTGATCTCGGCGGCCCGCAAGGGTGACGATGCGCTGCTGCGCCTCCTGGTCTCCGAGTTCGAGCGCGAAGGGTTCGAAGTCGAGGGCGCGCATGAGGTCATGGAGGACCTCACCCTGCCCGAGGGGCCGCTTGGCGCCCACATGCCGGACGAGGCGGCGCTGGTCGACGCCATGCGGGCGCTGGAGGTGGCGCGGGCGATTGGGCGGCTGGACATCGGCCAGGCCGCCGTCGCGGCTCACGGCCTGGTGCTGGCGGTGGAGGCGCAGGAGGGCACCGACGCCATGCTGGCGCGCGTGGCCGAACTTCCCGCACACCTGAAAGGCCGGCCCGGCGCGGGGGCGGGCGTGCTCGCCAAGGCGCCTAAACCGATCCAGGAGACCCGGGTGGACCTGCCGACCATCGGCCTCGCCACCGTGCAGGGCGTGGCGCGCGCCGGCCTGGCCGGGATTATCGGCGAGGCTGGCCGGCTGCTGGTGCTGGACCGCGAAGCGACCATCGCCCTGGCCGACGAACTGGGCGTGTTCATTCTGGGCGTGGAGCCCGACAGCCCATGACCGGCCGCCCGCTCACGGTGATGCTGGTGGCCGCCGAGGCTTCCGGCGACGACCGGGGGGCGGGGCTCGCGCGGGCGATCAGGCGCCGGCTGGGCGGGGACGTGCGGTTCGTCGGCGTGGGCGGCCAGCGCATGGCGGCCGAGGGCGTCGCCAGCCCCTTCGACATCACCGAGCTTTCGATCTTCGGCCTGTTCGAGGGGCTGATGGCGTGGCGTCGGGTGGTGCGGCGGGCCGAGGAGGTTGCGGCGCTCGCCGCGCGCGAACGGCCCGATGTGGCTGTCCTGATCGACTCCTGGGGCTTCACCCTGCGGGTGGCGCAGCGACTGCGGAAGCAGGACCCGAGGCTACCCCTCGTGAAGTACGTGGCGCCCCAGGTGTGGGCTTCGCGCCCCGGCCGCGCGCGCACGGCGGCGGAGGCCTACGACCTGCTGCTGACGATCCACGGCTTCGATGCGCCCCTGTTCGAGAAGGAGGGGCTGAGGACGGTGTTCGTCGGCGACTCCACGCTCGCCATCGATTTCGGCGGGGCCGATCCGGCCCGGTTGCGTGCGGAGATCGGGGCCGGTCCGGGCGATCCGATCCTGCTCGTGCTTCCGGGCAGCCGGCCGTCGGAGATCGAGCACGTGATGCCCGCCTTCGAGGACGCCGTACATCGTCTGAAGGCGGATCGACCCGACCTGCACGTGGTCATACCCGCCGCGCCGACCGTCGCCGAGGCGGTGAGGGCGCGGGTGGCCGGCTGGCCGCATCGGGCGCACGTGGTCGAGGGCGAGACGGCCAAGAGGGACGCCATGAAGGCGGCCACCGTCGGCCTGGCCTGCTCCGGGACTGTGACCACCGAACTGGCGCTGGCGGGCTGCCCCATGGTGGTGGGCTATCGGCTGGGACCGCTGACCTATGCGGTGCTGAAGCGTCTGATCCGCACCAAGTATGTCACGCTGTTCAACATCGCCGCCCAGGACTTCGTCGCGCCCGAGATGATCCAGGACGACTGCAACGGGCCCGCGCTGGCGGCCGAAGTGGCCCGCCGCCTAGATGATCCCGGGCTGCGGGCGATCCAGGTTGCCCGGCAGAACGACGCGCTGGCCCGGATGGGCCGGGGCGGACCGGACCCCAACGATGTCGCGGCCCAGGCGATCCTGGGGCTCGTGGGCGGTCGTTAGGTCCCGCGCGGGGGCCGTTTCGAACGGAACATCATACGCCCGCGTGGCCGCGGTCGTGATGATCGTCTCCAGCGGGATGACCTGCGGGGGCTCGAAGGCGACGCCGAGGCGCTCGGTCGCCGGGACGACCTTGTCCTTGATGAAGCGCCACATGGCGGACTCGTCCTCCCAGACGTCCACCACCACGAAGCCGCGTCCCTCTCGGCCATAGAAGTGGGCGAGGGCGCCGCGCGGTACACGCTCCACCGGGACCTGGGTTCGGTACGCCTGGTACAGCTCGGGCGAGACATCCTCGCGCCGATAGATGGCCATCACCGCCATCGCAGCCTCCTGCGTCTCATCGAACACTGTTGTTCGAATGCGGCATCCTTAGGCCGATGGCGGAATATCGCAACCTGAGGGCGACAGGGCGTGGCAAAAGAAAGAGGCCGGACCTGACGGTCCGGCCTCGCAATCTCTGCGGTACGCAGGCGCCTCAGCGCTTGTCGACCGGCACGTAGCTTCGCAGCGGGGCGCCCGTGTAGATCTGGCGCGGACGGCCGATCTTCTGGGACGGATCCTCGATCATTTCCTTCCACTGGGCGATCCAGCCCACGGTGCGGGCCAGGGCGAACAGCACCGTGAACATCTCGGGCGGGAAGCCCAGGGCGCGCAGGGTGATGCCGGAGTAGAAGTCGACGTTCGGGTACAGCTTGCGCTCGATGAAGAACTCGTCGCTCAGCGCGATCTTCTCGAGCTCCATGGCGACCTTCAGCAGCGGGTCGTTCGAGTGACCGACCGCCTCGAGCACCTCGTGGCAGGTCTTCTGCATGACCTTCGCGCGCGGGTCGTAGTTCTTGTAGACCCGGTGGCCGAAGCCCATGAGCAGGCGCTCGCGGTTCTTCACGCCCTTCACGAAGTCCGGGATGTTCTCGACCGTCCCGATCTCCTTGAGCATGTTGAGCGCTTCTTCGTTCGCGCCGCCGTGTTTCGGGCCCCACAGCGAGGCGATGCCCGCGGCGATGCAGGCGAACGGATTGGCGCCCGACGAGCCGGCCAGCCGGACGGTCGAGGTCGACGCGTTCTGCTCGTGGTCGGCGTGCAGGATGAAGATGCGGTCCATGGCCCGGGTCAGGACCGGATTCGGCTTCCAGTCCTCGGCCGGCACCGAGAAGCACATCCGCAGGAAGTTCTCGGCGTAGGAGAGGTCGTTGCGCGGGTACACGAACGGCTGGCCGCGCGAGTACTTGAACGCCCGGGCGGCGATCGTCGGCATCTTCGCGATCATCCGATGCGTCGCGATCATGCGCTGCGCCGGATCATCGATGTTCGTGCTGTCGTGGTAGAAGGCCGACAGCGCGCCGACGGCGCCGACCATGATGGCCATCGGGTGGGCGTCGCGACGGAAGCCCTGGAAGAAGCGGTCGAACTGCTCGTGGACCATGGTGTGGTACACGATGTTCTTCTCGAATTCGGCGAACTCGGGCGCCTTCGGCAGTTCGCCGTGCAGCAGCAGGTAGCAGACCTCGAGGAAGCTGGACTTCTCGGCCAGCTCGTCGATCGGGTAGCCGCGGTGCAGCAACACGCCCTTGTCGCCGTCGATGAAGGTGATCTTGCTCTCGCAAGACGCGGTCGACGTGAAGCCGGGATCGTAGGTGAACACGTCCGCCGCGCCGTACAGCTTGCGGATATCCACCACCGGCGGACCGTCGGTGCCTTTCAGGACGGGCAACTCGACGACCTGACCATTGATTTCAAACTTCGCCGTATCGCCCATATGGTCCCCTTCGCGATTGCGAGATGAAACGTTTGTTCGGCGCTTATAGCGGTTTACGCGGGGAGCGAAAGCGCATCGTCGATGCGACCCAGGCTCTCGTCACGACCCAGCGCCGTCATGGTTCCCGCGAGATCCGGCGCGGGCGAACCTCCGGCCAGAACCGCCCTCAATTGAGGCCCGAACTTGCCGAGGCCAACGCCCTCGGATTCCGCGAATGCGCGCAGGGCCGCCTCCAGTGACGGCACGTCCCAGTCCGCCACCGCGCCCAGCGCGGCGCGCAGGCGCACGAAGCGGTCGCGCATGTCGGGCTCGGCAAGCTGGGCCCGGGTCTTCTCCGGGAGCTCCAGCGGTCTGTCCTTGAGGACGAAGACCACCGCGTCGGCCAGGTCGAGGGTCGTCTTGGCCCCGTCGCGGACGAACGGGATCGCCCGGGCGATCAAGGCCTCGTCCGCGGACTTCAGCTCGGCCTCGCGGCTCTTGAGGATGCCCATGGCCAGGCCGGCCAGCCGGGCGGGCTCGGCCAGGCGGATATAGTGGTTGTTGAGGTGGTTCAGCTTGTCCCAGTCCAGGCGGGCCGGCGCACTGACCACGTCCTTGATGTCGAACCACGAGATCGCCTGTTCGTCGGAGAAGATCTCGTCGTCGCCGTGACCCCAGCCCAGCTTGGCCAGGTAGTTGCGCATGGCCTCGGGCAGGTAGCCCATGTCGTCGAACTCGCTGACCGCCTGCGAGCCGTGGCGCTTGGACAGCTTTTTGCCGTCCGGGCCATTGATCATCGGCAGGTGCGCCCAGGCGGGAACCTCCCAGCCGAGGCCCTGGTAGATCAGGGTCTGGCGGGCGGCGTTGTTGAGGTGGTCGTCGCCGCGGATCACGTGGGTGATCCCCATGTCGTGGTCGTCAACCACCACGGCGAGGTTGTAGGTGGGCGTGCCGTCGGTCCGCAGCAGGATCAGGTCGTCCAGGGTGCGGTTCTCGAACCGGATTTCGCCCTTCACCTGATCCGCCACGATGGTCTCGCCGGTCAGCGGCGCCTTCAGGCGGACCACGAAGGGGCGGTCCGGCGCGTCGTTCGGCGACAGGTCGCGCCAGGGCGAGCGGATCACGCGGCCTTCGGCCCGGGCGACCTCGCGCTCGGCCTCCAACTCCTCGGGCGTCATGTAGTCGCGATAGGCCGCCCCCCGGGCCAGCATCTCGTCCACGACCTCGCGGTGGCGGTCGGCGCGGGCGAACTGGAAGACGGGAGTCTCGTCGGGCTCCAGGCCCAGCCAGCTCAGGCCGTCGAAGATCACCTGCACGGCCGCGTCGGTGGAGCGTTCGCGGTCGGTATCCTCGATCCGCAGCAGGAACTGGCCGCCGGTGTGGCGCGCGTAGAGCCAGTTGAACAGGGCCACCCGCGCCGTGCCGATGTGCATCATGCCGGTCGGCGAGGGGGCGATGCGGGTGCGGACGGGACGGTCGGTCATGGGTTCGGTTCTGTGGGGGAAGCCTGCGGGCGCGCCTCTTAGCACGGCGGCCCGAAAAGGGAACGCCGGCGGCCTTCGCGCGGGCGGCGGCGCGTCGGACATGGCCTTATGGTTGTGCTTGCGGCAAGGTGCGCGCCGGGCGTGGGGCGAGGCGTCGGGTGAGCGTGGAAGCGATCGGTGCGGCGGCGAGCCGGGCAGGGCGGTCCTGGCCCGGCGTCGCGCGATGGCTTGCCGACCAGGCCGAAGCACAGGTCGACCGCTGGACGCTGTGGACGCCGGTGGCGTTCGGCCTTGGTTGCGCGGCCTATTTCGGCCTGTCGCGCGAACCGCAGGCGTGGGTGGCCTGGGCGCTCCTGCCCTTGGCGATGGGCCTGCTCGCGGCGTCGCGCCGCAGCGCCTTCAGGCCGGTGACCCTGGCGCTGGTGCTGTCGGCCTGCGCTGCCGGCGGGTTCGCCGTCGCCAAGCTCCGGACCGAGGCGGTGAAAGCGCCTGTGGCCCAGACCGGCGCGCGGCCGCAATGGGTCGAGGCCTGGGTGCTCGACGTGGCCCCGCCGGGCGAGGGTGGCCAGCGGCTGCTCCTGGCGCCGGTGTCGGTCGGCGACTGGCCCGCACGGCAGACCCCGATCCGCCTGCGGGTCACCCTGCGACCGGGCACGCCGCTGCCCGCGCCCGGCCAGGCGGTGCGTCTGCTGGCCATTCTCAACCCGCCGCCGCCGCCGGCCAGCCCCGGCGCCTACGACTTCGCCCGCGACGCCTACTTCGAGAGCGTGGGCGCGGTCGGCCTCGCGCTGGGCGAGCCGTCGCAGACAGAAGCTCCCCTGGCGCCCTGGCGGCTGCGCTGGGCGATGGGCGTCAACGCGGCGCGCTGGGCGCTCACGAGGCGGATCGTCGACGCCCTGGGTCCGGAGACCGGTGGCCTGGCGGCGGCCATGACCACGGGTCACGAGGCCTTCATCCCACGTGAGCAGGTCGACAACCTGCGGGCGGCGGGCCTGGCGCACATCATCTCGATCAGCGGCCTGCACATGGCGATCGTTGGCGGGTTCGCGTTCGCCGCCGCGCGGCTGGCGATCGCCGCCTGGCCCTGGCTGGCCCTGCGGGTGCACGGCAAGAAGCTCGCAGCCTGGGTCGGCCTGGCCGCAGTCGGCGGGTACCTGGTGCTGTCGGGCGCGCCGCCCCCGGCCGAACGGGCCGCGATCACCGCCGCCGTGGCCTTCGCCGCCATCCTGGTCGACCGCCAGGCGATCAGCCTGCACGCCCTGGCGCTGGCGGCGATGGGCGTCCTTCTGCTGCAGCCCGAGGCGGTCACCGAGCCGGGGTTCCAGATGTCCTTCGCCGCCACGGCCGCCCTCGTGGCCCTGGCCGAGATCTGGCCACGGCCGGTGAAGGAGATCGACGTGCCCTGGCCGATCCGCGCCGTCCAGGCCACCGTCACCTGGACGGGCGCCAGCATCGCGGTCAGCTTCGTCGCCGGCCTCGCCACCGGTCCCTTCGCGATCCAGCACTTCAATCGGGTCTCGACCTGGGGCCTGTTCGCCAACCTGGCCGCGGCGCCGATCTCGTCCTTCCTGATGATGCCCGGCCTGGCGCTCGGGGCCGCCCTGACCCCGTTCGGGCTCGGGCAGGCGCCGCTGGAGGTGGCCGGGTGGTCGATCTCGCTGATCAACCGGGTGGCCGCCCTGGCCGCGGCGGCTCCGGCCTCGCAGATCATCGTGCCCAGCGCGCCGGACTGGACGCTGGCGGCGAGCTTCCTGGGCCTGCTTTTCGCCTGCCTGTGGCGCGGGCCGCTGCGGTGGATCGGGGTCCCCTTGGCCACCGTGGTCCTCTGGGCTCCACGGCCCCCGGCGCCGGACGTCTGGATCGCCGCCGACGGCGCCGCGGTGGCGGTGCGTGATCGGGGCGAGGCCATCCTGCTGCGGCCGGATGTGAAGCGGTTCGGGGCCGAACTCTGGGCGCGCCGCCGGGGTCTGATCCCGTCCGAGAGCGAGGTGGCGCGCGACGCGCGGTTCGCCTGCGATCGGTGGAGTTGCGCGCCAGGGCCCGCGGCGCCCGTCAGGGTAGCTGCGGCGTGGAACCTGCGCCGTCCGCTGAAAGCCGGGCGGCTGGAGGCGCTCTGCGGAGCTGCGGACATCGTCGTGCTGCGGAACGACTTCCGGCCCGAGGCCTGCGCGGCCCCCCTCGTGCTGACCGGGCGCGACTTCGCGGCCGGCGGATCGGCCGAGCTCTATCGCGCGCCGTCCGGCTGGCGGATTGTCTGGGCGCAGGATCTGCGCGGGAGACGCCCGTGGACCTGGGGCTACGACCCGAGATGATGTTCGCAAGGCCCCTGAGGAATCGCGTGCGCACCGGAGAGATCACCACCAGCGTGCGCATCTGGCGCTCGCCGCGGGTGAGAGTCGGCGGACGCTATCCGCTGCTGGACGGCTCCATCGAGGTGACGCGCCTTCGGGAAGTGGACCTCGCCGACATCACCGAAGACCTGGCGCGCGCCTCCGGCTTCGAAGGCCTTGAGGCGCTCATGAAAACCGCCCGCCACGGGCGTGGCGAGCGGGTCTTCATCGTCGATTTCGTGTTCGTCAGTGGTAGCGGCGGATGAGGCCGACCAGCTTGCCCTGCACCGACACCCGGTCGGGCCCGAATATGCGGGTCTCATAGGCCGGGTTCGCGGCCTCGAGAGCGACGGAGGCGCCCTTCTTCCGCAGGCGTTTCAGAGTGGCTTCCTCGCCATCGACGAGGGCCACCACGATGTCGCCCGAGGCGGCGCTGTCGGTGCGGCGGATCACCACGAAGTCGCCGTCGAGGATGCCGGCGTTGATCATCGAGTCGCCCGAGATCTCCAGGACGAAGTGCTCGCCGGCGCCGAGGATCGTCTCGGGGACCGGGATGCGGTCGCGCTCCTGCTGGATGGCCTCGATCGGGGTGCCGGCGGCGATCCGGCCGAGGATCGGCAGTTCGCGCGTGTCATTGGCGGCGGCGGGCATCGCATGGCCGCCGTCGACCACCTGCGGCTTGAAGGGGGCTCGGCCCTTGGGCGGGGCGGCGGCGGTCGCCTGTTGCGGCAGCTTCACCACCTCCAGCGCCCGGGCCCGGTGGGGCAGGCGGCGCAGGAACCCACGCTCCTCGAGGGCGGTGATGAGACGGTGAATGCCGGACTTCGAGGCCAGATCCAGCGCTTCCTTCATCTCATCGAACGAGGGGGAGACGCCGCTTTCCTTGATCCGCTCATGGATGAACATGAGCAACTCGTGCTGCTTGCGGGTGAGCATGGTGCAACCTCGAAGAACAAAGCCGAAACGGCCTTAAGTGTTCTCTAGGTGTTCCTCGTTAATGTCAAGTTACCCACGCTAGCGCTGAAATATCAGCGGAAATTCCCGCGCAGGGGCGACTCAACCCAGCAGGGCGCGAGTCGCCGCGGTGACGTCGGCCTGTCGCATCAGGCTCTCGCCCACCAGCATGGCGCGCGCGCCGCAGCGTTCGAGACGGGCGGCGTCCTCGGGGGTGAAGATGCCGCTCTCGGTGACGAGCAGGGCGCCGGCCGGCGCCGCGGCGGCGAGCCGTTCGGTGTTGGCGAGGTCGACGGTGAAGGTGCGCAGGTCGCGATTGTTCACGCCGACGAGATCCGCGCCCAGGCGGCCGGCGCGCGCCATCTCGGCGTCGTCGTGAACCTCGACCAGGGCGTCCATGCCCAGGCGCCGGGCCTCGGCCATGAGCTCGGCCGCCAGCGCGTCGTCGACCATGGCCAGGATGACCAGGATGGCGTCCGCGCCGAGCGCGCGGCTTTCCGCCACCTGCCAGGGATCGACCAGGAAGTCCTTGCGGATGCAGGGCAGCGAGACGGCGTCGCGGGCCGCGGTCAGGTAGGCGTCGGCGCCCTGGAAACTGGGGCCGTCGGTCAGCACCGAAAGACAGGCGGCGCCGCCCGCCTCGTAGGCGCGCGCCAGGGCCGGCGGATCGAAGTCGGCTCGGATCAGGCCCTTGGAGGGCGAGGCCTTCTTGATCTCGGCGATCAGTGCGAGCCGGCCGGGCGCGTGAGCCTGCTCCAGCGCGGCGCGGAAGCCTCGTGGCGAGGAAGCGGCCGACGTGTCCACGGTCGGGCGGGCGGCCTTGCGGGCCGCCACTTCGTCGCGCTTGTAGGCGGCGATCTTGTCGAGAATGTCGCTCATGCGCCCGCTGTCTCCAGCGGCGCGATCTCGACCAGCTTCTGGAGGGCGGCCCAGGCGCGGCCGTCGTCGATGACCTTGGCGGCGTATTCCACGCCCTCGCGCAGGGTCTCGACCTTGTCGCCGACCAGGAACGCCGCGGCGGCGTTCAAGAGCACGATGTCGCGATAGGGGCCCGTCTCGCCCTGCAGGACGCGTCGCAGCGACTCGGCGTTCTGGGCCGGCGTGCCACCCGTCAGGTCGGCCAGCGAGGCGCGCTTGAGACCGACCGCCTCGGGGGTGATCGTGAACAGGCGGACCTGGCCCTCGCGGAACTCGGCCACGCTCGTCTCGCCCGTGGTGGACATCTCGTCCATGCCGCCCCCGTGGACGACCCAGGCCCGCTCGGACCCCAGCGCGCCCAGCACCTGGGCCAGCGGCGCGACCCAGCGCTCGGCGAAGACCCCTACGACCTGCCGCTTGGCGCCTGCCGGATTGGTCAGCGGCCCCAGCAGGTTGAAGATCGTGCGGAAGCCCAGCTCGGCGCGGATCGGGGAGACGTGCCGCATCGCGCCGTGGTGGGCCGGCGCGAACAGGAAGCAGATCCCGGCCTCGTCGAGGGCCTTGAGCTGGCGCTCGGCGCCCGCGTCGATCGCCACGCCGAGTTCGGAGAGCACGTCGGCGCCGCCGGACTTCGAGGAGAGGGCGCGATTGCCGTGCTTGGCGACTTTCAGCCCGCCGCCCGCCGCGACGAAGCTGGCCGCCGTCGAGATGTTGTAGGTGTGCAGTCCGTCGCCCCCGGTGCCGCAGAGGTCGATGGTCGGGTAGGGCGGTTCAAGATGGATCGCGGCCCGGCGCATCGCCCGGGCGCAGGCGGTGATCTCGCCCAGGGTCTCGCCGCGCATGCGCATCGCGGTCAGGGCGGCGCCGACCTGGGCCGGAGACGGCTCGCCCCGTAGGCAGGCGGCGAAGAACTCGCCGGCGTCATCCTCGGACAGCGTACCGCCGTCGGCCAGGCGCGAAAGGAGCGGCTTGAAGGCTTCGGACATGGCGGTCGGATCAGACCTCGGCCAGCCGAGTCACGCCGGCCAGGTCCAGGAAGTTGCCCAGCAGTTCGTGGCCGCACTCCGTGGCGATGGACTCCGGGTGGAACTGCACGCCGTGGATCGGACGGGTCTTGTGCTGGATGCCCATGATCTCGCCGTCGTCGGTCCAGGCGGTGGCCTCCAGGACCTGCGGCAGATCGTCCTTTCGCACGGAAAGGCTGTGGTAGCGCGTGGCCGTGAAAGGGTTCTTCAAGCCTTTGAAGACACCCGTGCCGGTGTGATGGATAAGGCTCGTTTTTCCATGCATCAGGGCGCGGGCGCGGATGACCTCGCCGCCAAACGCCTGGCCGATCGCCTGATGGCCGAGGCAGACGCCCAGGATTGGCAGGGTTTCCGGCGCTTCGCGGATGATGCCGAGGCAGATGCCGGCTTCATTTGGCGTACACGGCCCGGGCGACAGCAGGATGGCCTCCGGCCGAAGACCCAGCGCCTCTTCGACGGTGATCGCATCGTTGCGATGGACAAGCGTCTCCGCCCCCAGCTCGTTCAGGTAGTGGACGAGGTTGTAGGTGAAGCTGTCGTAGTTATCGACGACCAGGATCATGCCGGTTCCATAGGCTTTGCAGCGGCGAACGCCAAGCGGGATGCTCGCGGCATGACGATGTCCGATTCGGCCCTCGACGGGGCGGCCGTCGCCCGCGCGCGGCGGCTGCTGAAGAGCCCGCAACGCAAGGATCCGATGTGGCCTGCGCTGGTGGCCGCCACCGCGCTGGCTCTGACGTCGGTCGTCTTCGCCACCATCATGGTGCTCGCCCCGCCGGTGCAGACCGAGCACACGGCGCAGAGCGCGCCGGAGTAGGCGTCCGGAAATTGGGCGTCGCGCGGTCAGGTCGCGTCAATTGGTCATCCGGCTTTGAACATCGACAGAAGATGACCGATGGCTCGTCCGGAGCGAGCTGGGGATAGGATTGATGACGGGCCAGAGCAGGTCGACCGCGCGAGGCGCGCTGGCGCTCGGGATCTGCGCCGGCTTGCTGGCCGTGCGGCCGGCTCGCGCCGACGATGTGGAGGCTCCCTTCCGTTGGTCGGGCGCCGTACCCGAGTTCGCGAGCGCCGACGGCGCCTTGCGGATCCGTCCGCGCGGCCGGCTGCAGTTCGACCTCTCGGCCAGCGAGGACTCCCGCTTCGCGGCGCGCAATCGCTCGGGGACCGAAGTGCGCTCGGCGCTGCTGGGCGTGGAAGGCGATCTGCGGCCGTTGACCTACAGCGTGCTCGTCGATGTCTCGAACCACCGGACCAGCATCCGTAACGCCTACCTGGCCTGGCGCGGCCCGACGCCGGCCGGTGAGCTGGAGGTCAGCCTCGGCAACCGGCTGACCGAGCGCACGCTGGAAGGCTCCGGGTCCAGCGAGACAGCCCCGTTCCTGGAACGCAATGTCGTCGCCACGTCGATCCTGCCCCTCAAGGGCGGCTACGGCATGGGCCTGACGACGCGGCTGTACGGCTCGAACTGGCATCTCGCCGCGCAGGTGGCGGGCGATGACGTCAACGCCCCGGAGGTCACGCGCGATACGGTCACCACCAGCCTGCGCGGGCACTGGAACCCTGTGGCCCGCCAGGACCTGATCGTGCACCTGGGCGCCTGGGCGTTCCATGAGGACTTCTCCAGGCGTGTGACCCGGCTGTCCCGCAGCGCCTACTGGGGTGGGCAGCACTTCAACGACGCGCTGCAGGTGTCGCTTGGGGCGATCCAGCAACCAGCCTCGGCCGACGCGGTCGGTTTCGAGCTCGGCGCCTTCGGCCGGCGGGCCTGGTCCCTGGTGGAGTACGGCCAGCGGGCGGTCTCGGCGACGCCGGTCGACGCGACGGTCCGCGCGTGGGCGGCCGAAGCCGGCGTCTCGCTGACTCCCGACCATCCGGCCTACGGGCGTAAGGGGGGAACGTTCGTGCGCCAGGTGCCCGCCGCGCCGCTCTCGCGCGGCGGCAAGGGCGCCCTCGAGCTCTCTGGCCGGCTGGAGCACCTCGATAGCACCGACGCGCCGCTGGGCGGTCTCGGCGATGCGGTCACCCTGGGCCTGACCTGGCGCCCGGAGGCGTGGCTGCGCCTGAGCATGAACGCCAGCCGCTGGTCGCTCGAGAACCGCTCGGGCGCCTATGCCGGGTCGGACGACGGCGAGAGTGTCACCACGCGGGTGCAGCTCTCCTTCTGAGCTAGACGAAGCGCCAGCTCTCCTCGGCCGCGCGGCGCAGGGCCCGGGCCTTGTGCAGGGTCTCGTCGTATTCGGCGTCCGGGTCGCTGTCGGCGACAACGCCGCCGCCCGCCTGGACGTACATCGTCCCGTCCTTGAACAGGGCGGTGCGCAGGATGATGCAGGTGTCCACCGAGCCGTCCGAACCGAAGTAGCCGGCTGCGCCGGCGTAGCCGATGCCGCGCTTCTCGATCTCCAGCTCGTCGATGATCTCCATGGCCCGCACCTTGGGCGCGCCCGAGAGCGTGCCGGCGGGCAGGGCGGCCATGACCACGTCCACAGGGTCGAGGCCCTCGGGGGCGTCGCCTTCGACGTTGGAGACCAGGTGCATCACGTGGCTGTAGCGTTCGACGAAGAAGCTGTCGGTGACCCGCACCCGCGGCGCGCGGCTGCGCGGTTGCGGCTCGTTGGCGCCCGCGCGCTTCAGCATCGCCACCCGGCCGACGTCGTTGCGGCCGAGGTCCAGCAGCATCAGGTGCTCGGCCCGCTCCTTGGGGTCGTTGATCAGCTCGTCCTCGAGGCGGCGGTCCTCCTCGGGCGTCGCGCCGCGCGGCCGGGTGCCGGCGATCGGCCGGATCGTGATCTTGCCGTCCCTCAGGCGCACCAGGATCTCGGGGCTTGAGCCGGCGAGCTGGAAGTCGCCGAAGTTGAGGAAGAACAGGAAGGGCGAGGGGTTGGTCCGGCGCAGCGACCGGTAGAGCGCGAACGGATCGTGGGCGAAGGGCGCGCGGAAGCGGTGGCTGGGCACCACTTGGAAGATGTCGCCGGCGCGGATGTATTCCTTCGCCTTGTCGACCACCCGCCGGTAGTCCTCGCGGCTCACCGGCGTGGTGAAGCGGTCGGGCTCGGGCACGCCCGTCCCGCTCAGCGGCGGCGCAGGCTTGCGGAAGTCGGCGACGATGGCCTTCAGCCGCGCTTCGGCCGCGGCATAGGCCTCCTGCGCCGAGGCGCCGTCGGGCCGCACCGGCGTGACGAGCAGGATCTCCTGGGCGATGGCGTCGAAGATCGCCACGACCGACGGCCGCGCGAGCACGCCGTCGGGCAGGCCCAGCGGGTCGGGGTTGATGTTCGGCAGGTCCTCGACCAGCCGGACGGTGTCGTAGCCCAGCGCGCCGAAGACCCCGGCGGCCATCGGCGGAAGGCCCGGCGGCAGCTCGATGCGCGAGGCGGCGAGGAGGTCGCGCAGGCTGTCCAGCGCGCCGCCCGCCTGCGGCGTGAAGCGATTCGCCTCGATGTCGGCGCCGCGGGCGATCTCGGCCTGATCGCCCCGGCACCGCCAGACGAGATCGGGCTTGAGGGTGATGATCGAGTAGCGCGCCCGGAAGGCGCCGCCCTCGACGGATTCGAACAGGAACGCGTAGGGCTTGCCGTGGCCGATCTTGAGGAAGGCCGAGACCGGCGTCTCCAGATCGTCGATCAGCCGGGTCCAGACGACCTGGGGAGCGCCGGCCTCGTAGGTCGATCGAAAGGCGTCGAACGGCGGCTCCAGCGTCACTTCTTCTTCTCCGCCTCGCCCTTGCCGGCCTTGGCTTCTTCGAGCGGGGCGAACCCGACGGCGGCGCGCGCCTTCTCGGCGTTCACCTTCACCTTGAGCTTGCTGCGGGCGTAGACCTGCGCGGCCTCGCCCATCTCGCGGAACAGCACCTGGGTGAGTTCCCCGCGGTTGGCTTCCGCCAGGCGCGCGGCGGTCGGGCCGGCGTCCATGCGCACGTTGCTAATCTGGCCGACGGCGAGGGCGTTCGGCATGCGGGCCGACCAGGCCTCGCCCGGCTTGCTCGCGAAGGCGCGGCCCAGCACCTCGCCGCCGAGCTGCTGCTGCTGCGCCTGGGCGGTCTGACGGGTCAGGCCCGGCACGCGGACGACCGATGCCCCGGCGGAGGCGGCGACGGCCTCCAGGCTCTCGCCCTTCTTGACCCGCTCGGTGAGCGCGGCGGCCTTGGCCTCCAGCGCCTTGACCACTTCGCGGCGGATCCAGGCCTGGGTGATCATCGGCCGGATCTCGGCCAGCGGCGGTACGCGCGCCGGGACGACCTTCTCGACGCGGACCGCGAAGTAGGCGCCGTCGCCCAGCTCCGTGATCTCGCTGTCGCCGCCGGACGGCAGGGTGAAGGCGGTCTCGAGGATCTTCGGCGGCAGGCCCTGGAGCTGGCGGCCCTGCTCGTCGACGCCCTGGGCGCTGATCGGGCCGATCGTCTGGGTGGAGACGCCGGCCTTCTGGGCCGCCTCGGCGAGGCTGGCGCCGCCCTGGTGCGCGTCGTCGAACGCCTGGGTCTGGGCGTAGACCTTCTCGGCGACCATGTCCTTGCGGATCTCGGCCTCCAGCATGGGACGGGCCTGTTCGAGCGTGACCTCGCGGCCGGGGGTGACCGAGGTCACCTTGACCACGGAAAGTCCGAGGTCGCCCTGCACGGCGCCGACCTGGCCGGCGACCATCTTGAAGGCGGCCTCACCGGCCTTGCGGTCGGCGATCGCGGTGAGCGGCTTCTCCTCGTAGGTCACCGCATCGACGCCCAGCGACTTGGCGACGGCGGCCGGCGCCTCGCCCTTCTGCAGGCGCGCGACGGCCTGTTGCGCCGCCGCCTGGTCCTTGACCGGGATCTGGACCAGCGTGCGCGTCTCGGGCTGGGACAGCGTGTCCTTGCGGAAATTGTAGCGCTTCTGCAGCTCGGCCGGGTCGATGGGGCCGGAGGCGGCGGCCGCGGCGGCCTGCGGGGTGAACGGCACGATGGTGATCACGCGCATCTCGGGGCGCGTCAGCTGCGCCTTGTTCTCGTTGATGAACGCGGTGAGCTGGGCGTCGGTGGGGGCCGGCGGCTGCGGGACGCTCGAGGGCGTCAGCGCGAAGTACGACAGGTCGCGGCTCTCCAGGGCGAACACCGCCGCCAGGCCGCCGTACGTACGGGGCACGGCCAGGCCGTTCTGGATCGCCACCGCCCAGTGCTGGCCGGCCATCTCGTCGCGCAGGACGGCGTCGAACATCTTCGGCGTCAGGCCGTTCTCGCCCAGTCGCTGCTCGAAGGTCTTCTTGTCGAAGCGGCCCGTGATCGGATCGAAGAACGCCGGGATCTTCTCGATCTGGTCGAGGATCAGCTTGTCCGAGGGGTGGATGCCCACCTTGGACAGCAGCTCGGCGAACGCCTCGCGCGTGGCGACGCCGTTCAGCACCACCGTGTCGAGCCGGTTCTGCTCGGCGACCTCCTGGGTGATCTGCTGGCCGCTCTGCTGCTCCATCCGCTTCTTGTAGTTGTCGTACTCGCGGCGGAATTCGAGCGTTCCGATCGTGCGGGACCCGGCCTTGATGATCTGGTCGCCCGAGATGGCGGACAGGCCCGATTGGTTGGCGCCCCAGCCGACGAAGCTGATCGCGAGGATCAGCAGCAGGATCCTGGCGGGCCAGGATTGCGCGAACTTGCGGATGGCGGCGAGCATTCGGGTCCTTTCCCGGGCGTAGCGTGCGCGCCGGTATAGTGGAGTGGGCTTCGCCCCCGCAAGCGCGCGGGCAGGGGAGGTGACAGCCGCCCCGGCATGGCTTAACCGCGCGGGCTCCGAACGGACTCCACGAGAGAGCACTGAATGACCGCGCCCCAGCCGCTGATCGCCGGAAACTGGAAGATGAACGGCCTCTCGGCCTCCCTGGCCGAAGCCAGGGCCGTGGCGGCCGGCCTGGGCGCCACGCCGGCCCGCGTGGCGATCTGCCCGCCGTCGATCCTGATCCACCGGCTGGCCGAAGCCCTGAAGGGCGCGCCGGTGCTGGTGGGGGGGCAGGACCATCACTGGGATGACGCCGGCGCCTTCACCGGCGACATCTCGGCCGAGATGCTGGCCGACGCGGGGGCGAAGCTCGCGATCCTCGGTCACTCCGAGCGTCGGGCGGGCTATCGCGAGACCGACGCGGTCGTCGCCCAGAAGGTGTCGGCCGCGCTGCGCGCCGGCCTGGAGCCCATCGTGTGCGTCGGCGAGACGCTGGAACAGCGGCAGGCCGGCGAGACCCTGGCCCTGGTCACGGGACAGGTCCGCGGCTCGCTCCCGGCCGAATTGAAGGGCAAGGCGTTCGCGGTGGCCTACGAACCGGTCTGGGCCATCGGCACCGGCCTGACCCCGACGATCGAGCAGATCGAGGAGGTCCACAAGGCGATCCGTGCGACCCTCGTCGAGCAGTTCGGCGAGGAGGGGCGCAAGGTTCCGATCCTCTACGGCGGCTCGGTGAAGCCCGGCAACGCCTCCGAGATCCTGCATGCGGCGGAAGTGGGGGGCGCGCTCGTCGGCGGCGCCTCGCTGAAGGCGGAGGATTTCCTGGGGATCATCCGGGCGCTCTAGGCGCCGGGCCCTTCAGCTCCACCGTATTGCCGTCCGGGTCGCGGACGTAGAGCGAGAAGCCATCGCCGTCGGCGCCGTACCGGGGACCTTCCTCGACCACGGCCACGCCGTGCGCGGTCAGGTGGGCGCGGATCGCCGCCTCGTCGAAGGGGCGAACCTGCAGGGCGAAGTGGTCGAGGTTGCGGCCTTCAGGGCCCGGCGCCGCGCCGCCGGCGCCGCCCAGCCGGCCGTCGATGGTGACGAGGTCGATCATCTGCGCGCCCGCGCGGATGTGGGTCAGGCCGATGTCCGGCCGGTCGCGATCGACCGCGAGGCCGAGGACGCCGCAGTAGAAGCCAAGCGCCCGGTCCTTGTCCCGGACGCGCAGGACGATGTGGTCGAAACCCGTGATCGCGATCGGATGGCTCATGCAGGTGAGGTAAGGTGCGCCGACGCCCTTTGCCAACCGGGGTGCGGCGCACTAGCTATGGCCTTGGCGCGGCCGTGGTGATAGAGCGCGCGCTTCATTTCGGCGGGGCCAGTCCGCCCGCGCGCACCGGAAAGACGTTAGATGCTGCTGAACATCCTGCTGGTGATCGAGATCATCGTGGCCTTCTTCCTGGTCGTGGTGGTCCTTCTGCAGCGTTCGGAGGGCGGTGGCCTCGTCAGCGGCGGAACCAACGCCATGATGTCCGTGCGCGGTTCGGCCGACCTGCTCACCCGGACCACCTGGATCCTGGCGACGATCTTCTTCTCGCTGGGCCTGCTGCTGACCATCATCGCCGGCCGCGAGCGTGGTTCGGCGTCGGTCGTCGATCGCCTGAAGGTCAACGCCATCAACCCGGCCGAGCTGAACAAGACGGTTCCGCAGCCGCCCGCCAATGGCGCCCAGCCGGCCGGCCCCGCGCCGCTGCAGGCCCCCGCGCCGACGATCAACAGCCCCTTCGGCGCCATCCCCGCCGAGCCCGCGCAACCCGCGCCGGCCCAGCCTGCGGTGAAGTAGCCGTGGATAGATGGCATTCGGGCCGCGTCGGCCCGGCGAATCGCGGCTAATCTGAACGCCCATGGCCCGGTACATCTTCATCACCGGCGGCGTGGTCTCCTCCCTAGGAAAAGGTCTCGCGTCCGCAGCGCTCGGCGCCCTTTTGCAGGCGCGGGGCTACAAGGTCCGCCTCCGTAAGCTCGACCCGTATCTGAACGTCGATCCGGGGACGATGAGTCCCTATCAGCACGGCGAGGTCTTCGTGACCGACGACGGGGCGGAGACCGACCTCGACCTCGGGCACTACGAGCGCTTCACGGGCGTGAACGCGACCCGTGCCGACAACATCACCACGGGTCAGATCTACAAGAAGATCATCGAGAAGGAGCGTCGCGGGGACTACCTCGGCGCGACGGTCCAGGTGATCCCGCACGTCACCGGCGAGATCAAGGATTTCGTCCTGTCCGATCCGGGCGAGGGGGTCGACTTCGTCCTCGTCGAAGTGGGCGGCACCGTCGGCGACATCGAGGGCCTGCCGTTCTTCGAGGCGATCCGCCAGCTCGGCCAGGAGCTGCCCCGCGGCCACGCGTGCTTCATCCACCTGACGCTGCTGCCGTTCATCAAGACGGCCGGCGAGATGAAGACGAAGCCGACCCAGCACTCGGTGAAGGAGCTGCGGTCGATCGGCATCCAGCCCGACATCCTGCTGTGCCGCTGCGACATGCCGATCCCCGAGGGCGAACGGAAGAAGCTGGCGCTGTTCTGCAACGTGCGCCCGAGCGCCGTGATCCAGGCGATGGACAGCGCCAACATCTATTCCGTGCCGCTCGACTATCACCGTGAGGGCCTGGACGCCGAGGTGCTGGACGTCTTCGGCCTGACCGAGACGGCCCCCGCGCCGGACCTGTCGCGCTGGGAGGACATCTCGCACCGCCTGAGCCATCCGGACGGCGAGGTGAACATCGCCATCGTCGGCAAGTACACGGCCTTGACGGACGCCTATAAGTCGCTGGTGGAGGCGCTGGTCCACGGGGGCGTGGCCAACAACGTGCGGGTCAAGCTGGACTGGATCGAGGGCCAGGCCTTCGAGAAGGAAGAAGCCCTGATCGCCGAGCGGCTGACCAACGTCCACGGCGTGCTGGTTCCGGGCGCGTTCGGCGAGCGCGGCTCGGAGGGCATGATCCGGGCCGTCCGCTTTGCGCGCGAACACGAGATCCCATACTTCGGGATCTGCTTCGGCATGCAGATGGCGATGATCGAGGCCGCGCGGAACCTGGCCGGGATCAAGCAGGCGTCTTCGACCGAATTCGGTCCCACCTCCGAGCCTATCGTCGGCCTGATGACGGAATGGGTGCGCGGCAATACCCGCGAGACGCGCCGCGAAGGCGACGACCTGGGCGGCTCCATGCGCCTGGGCGCCTACGATGCGGTGCTGACCCCGGGGTCGAAGGTCTCGTCGATCTATGGCGGCCCGACCATCAGCGAGCGCCACCGGCATCGCTACGAGGTCAACATCCGCTATCGCGATGCGATCGAGAACACCGGGCTGAAGTTCTCCGGCCTCTCGCCCGACGGCGTGCTGCCCGAGATCTGCGAGCGGCAGGACCATCCCTGGTTCGTCGGGGTGCAGTTCCACCCGGAGCTGAAGAGCCGGCCGTTCGAGCCGCACCCGCTGTTCGCCAGCTTCATCGGGGCGGCCAAGGAGCGGAGCCGACTGGTCTGACGCGCGGCCGCAGGCTCTGTTAGCCTGCGGATATGCTGACGCGAGACGACGTTCGTCGGGCCGCCCTGGCGCTTCCTGAGGCCTATGAGGAAGGTCACTTCGACATCCCGTCCTTCCGGGTGGCGAAGAAGATCTTCTGCACGGTTCACGTGGATCACCCGCGCATCGTGCTGAAGCTGACGCCGGAGGATCAGCACAACCTGCTGGACGATGGCGTCATCGAACCGGTCGCTGGCAGTTACGGGCGAAAGGGCTGGACCGTCGTCTGGTTCGAGCGGCTCGACCAAGCGCGGCTCGAGAGCCTGCTGCGCCTGGCGTGGTCCACCGTCGCGCCGAAGCGGCTTCTGACGGCCGGCTAGACGAAGAACAGCACCCAGAAGGCCATCAGCACCACGTTCGACAGGGCGAACGCCGTCAGCCGATGAATGACGTTGTTGTAGGTGAGGTGGATGGCCGAATGGACGGCCCTGAGGGCCACATAGCTCCAGGCGACCACGAGGGCGGTCTGATCCACGCGGCCGGCGACGTAGTGCATTAGACCGGCGACATAGAAGAGCGTCGGCAGCTCCAGCAGGTTCATGTAGTTGCGGTTCGGGATCGAGACGTCCCCGGGCACCGCGGCCGATTCGCCGAATCGGAAGTCGTCCGCCTGGACCCGGCCCGCGGCCGCCGCCCGAAAGCGTCGGATGGGAATGAATCCGAGGACTACGAAGGTGATCAACGCCATCGCGCCCATGGGGGTGAAGATCATTTCCTGCGACATACCGGCCATCCCCAGGCGCCCGAGGGTCGAAAGACTAGCCGAGGCGGCTTGATCGCGCGCGGGGTTTCATGCATAAGCCGCCGCTCACAAAAGGCGACCCCCACAGGCCGCCGCCGAATTTTCACGCCGCGAGATACTCCGATGGCCGTTCCGAAACGAAAAACTTCGCCCTCGCGGCGCAACATGCGTCGGTCGCACCACGCGCTGGGCCCGAACGCCTTCCACGAAGACAAGGAAACCGGCGAGCTGAAGCGCCCGCACCATGTCGACCTGAAGACCGGCATGTACAAGGGCCGCCAGGTCCTGACGCCGAAGGAAGACTAAGCTTTAGGCGCGCTGACGCCTGAACGGACGCCGGCCGCGAGGCCGGCGTTTTGCGTTTGTGGTGGCGTGTTTGTCATCACGCCGTCATCGCGCCAGGGAATAGGGTGCGCGCCTCGCATCGGAGTCCGCATGTCCCTATCGCGCCGCCATCTGCTTTCCGCCGCCGCCACCGGCGCCGCCTTCGCCGGCTTCTCGCGTTTCGCCCTGGCTCAGGACCAGGCCCCCGCGGGCGACGGCTATCGGAACGAAGCGCCGGGCTACGGGCCGCTGCAGCCCGATCCCGCCGGCGTCTTCGACCTGCCCGAGGGCTTCAGCTACCAGATCGTCTCGAAGGCCGGCGACCCGATGAGCGATGGGCTGGCGACGCCGCACAAGTGCGACGGCATGGGCTGCTTCCCGCTCGACCGCGATCGGGTGATCCTGGTCCGAAACCACGAACTGAAGCCCACCGACCTCAACTACGGCGCCTTCGGCAAGGGCCATGCGCTCGCCGGGAAGATCGACGCTGCGCGGGTCTACGACCAGACCGCCGACGGCAAGGCGCTCTGCGGTGGGACGAGCACCCTCGTGTACGACCTGCGCGCCAGGCGGCTGGTCAGCAGCCACCTCAGCCTCGCAGGCACGGCCATCAATTGCGCGGGCGGCGTGACCCCCTGGGGTTCGTGGCTGAGCTGCGAGGAAATCGTGCTCGACGCCGGCCAGGACGTTGGCGGGGTCACCCTGGGCAAGACGCATGGATGGGTCTTCGAGGTCCCCAGCCGCGCCACTGGCCTGGTGGAGCCGACGCCCCTGACGGGGCTCGGGCGCTTCAAGCACGAGGCGGCGGCGATCGATCCCCGCACGGGCGTGGTCTATCTGACCGAAGACGAAGGCGACGGTCGGGGCCTTTTCTACCGCTTTCTCCCCAACGATCGGCTCAAGTTGGCGAAGGGCGGACGGCTGCAGGCCCTGGCGTTCAGGGACGGGGGCGACAGCCGCAACTGGACCGGCGCCGACTGGTCGGTGGGCCAGTGGCGCGAGGCGGTCTGGATCGACCTGGACGGCGTCGACAACCCGCATGACGACCTCCGCGACCGGGGTCACGCCAAGGGCGCGGCCTGGTTCTCCCGCGGGGAGGGGATCTTCTTCGGCGAGGGCGAGCTCTACTTCACCTGCACCAGCGGCGGACCCAAGCGGCTCGGGCAGGTCATGCGCTACAAGCCGAGCCGCTTCGAGGGCGATCCGCGGGAAAAGGGCGAACCGGGACGGATCCAGCTGTTCGTGGAGTCGCTGGACCCCAAGGTCATGAACATGTGCGACAACCTCGCCATCGCGCCGAACGGGCATCTGATGGTGTGCGAGGACAAGGTCGAGCTGCGCGGCGTGAACTACCTCAAGGGGATCACGCCGGAGGGGAAGGTCTACGCCATGGGCCGGGTCGTTCGCAGCGCCTCGGACGGCCCCATGCCGACGACCGAGCTGGCGGGCGTCTGCTTCTCGCCGGATGGCTCGACACTGTTCGTCAACAGCTACTGGCCCGGGGCGACCCTGGCCATCACCGGGCCCTGGGAGCGGCTGCGGGCGTGAGGCCGTGGGCCGCGCTCGCGACCGTGCTGGCGGCGTCGGCCTGGGCGCTGGCGAGCCAGGCGGGGCCCGCCGCGCCGCCATTGACGGCCGCCGGATGGGGCGAGCTGCGGGTCGGCATGAGCGAGGCTGACGTGGTCCGCCGCTTCGGACTGGTGCTCGCGCCCGACGACGGCGTGAACAGCGCCGCCTGCCGGGAGAGCCGGCTGCCGGGAGATTCGGGCCTCACCGTCATGACCGAGGACGGGAAGGTCACCCGCCTGACGCTCTATGGTCCCAGCCCACTGAAGACCGACCGTGGCCTTACGGTCGGCTCGATGGCTGCGGCCGTGCGGAAGGCCTATGGAGCTACGGTCCGCGCCGCGCCGCACGCCTATGAGGACCCGCCCGCGGCCTATCTGACGTTTCGGCCGGCCAAGGGCGGCCTTGGCGTCCGCTATGAGATCGGGGCCGACCGGCGCGTGGCGGCGATCCACGTCGGCCGGTCGATCGACTACGTGGAAGGCTGCCTCTGAGCTACTGGCTGCGACCGCGAGCCTGCACCTTCTCCCGACGCGCGGCGACCATCTCGGGCGTGACCACGCGATTGTGCGCCACAGACCGCTCGTGCTCGAGCTTCAGCCCCTCGGCCATGGTCGCGGCATAGCCGTCGTCGATCATCGCCTTGTAGGTCACCAGCATGTCGGCCTCGATGTCGGCCATCTGCGCCGCCAGCTCCAGGGCGGCGGGCATCAGCTGGTCGGGGGCGACCACCCGGTTCACCAGACCCCAGTCGTAGGCCTGCTGCGCCGACATGAAGTTGCCGGTCAGCGACAGCTCCTTGGCGCGGTAGGGCCCGATGCAGCGGCTGAGCTTCTGGGACAGGCCCCATCTCGGCGTGATGCCGACCCGCGCGTGAGTGTCGGCGAAGCGGGCGTTGGTCGAGCAGAGCAGCACGTCGCAGGCCAGCGCCACCTCGAACCCGCCGGTGATGGCCACGCCGTTGATCGCGCCGATGATCGGCTTGGAGCAGGCCAGCACCGCATTGGCGGGGTTCTGCGCGGGATCCTCGGCGTTCGCCGCGCCCATGCCGAGGGGATCTGTGGAGAGTTCCTTCAGGTCGAGGCCCGCAGTGAACGCCCGCTCCCCGGCGCCCGTGAGCACTACCACCTTTACCGACGGGTCGGCGTCGAGCTCGGTGATCGCCTTGGCCAGCGCCGCGCGCAGGGCCTTCGAGAGCGCGTTCATCGCCTCGGGGCGGTTTAGGGTGACGACGGCCACGCCGTCCAGCGGCTTCTCGACGAGCAACATGGGGGACTCCTCCTGGTCCGCCCGCATGGGCCCGCGACGCTAGGGAGGTCAAGCCGGCGTTGCTCCGGCCCTCGAAGCTGGCTAAGGCTCCGCCGCCAGCCGCCGAGGGGACTCCCATGACCGAGATCGTCGACATCATCGCCCGCGAGATCCTGGACAGCCGGGGCAACCCGACGGTCGAGGTGGACGTGGTCCTCGAGGACGGCTCCATGGGGCGGGCCGCGGTGCCCTCCGGCGCCTCCACGGGCGCCCACGAGGCGGTCGAGAAGCGCGACGGCGAGAAGGGCCGCTACCTTGGCAAGGGCGTGCGCCAGGCGGTCGACGCGGTCAACGGCGAGATCTACGACGCGCTGTCGGGCTCCGACGCCGAGGACCAGCGCCGCATCGACGCTCTGCTCATCGAGCTGGACGGCACGAAGAACAAGAGCCGGCTGGGCGCCAACGCCATCCTGGGCGTGAGCCTCGCCACCGCGAAGGCCGCCGCCAGCTCGGCCGCGCTGCCGCTCTACAAGTACGTCGGCGGCGTTTCGGCCCGCGTCCTGCCGGTGCCGATGATGAACATCATCAACGGCGGCGCCCACGCCGACAATCCGATCGACATCCAGGAATTCATGATCCTGCCGACTGGCGCGGAGACCTTCGCCGAGGGCCTGCGCATGGGCGCCGAGATCTTCCACGCCCTGAAGGCGCAGCTGAAGGCCGCGGGCCATAACACCAACGTCGGCGACGAAGGCGGCTTCGCGCCGAACCTCTCCAGCGCCGAGGCGGCCCTGGAGTTCATCGTCAAGGCGGGCGAGAGCGCCGGCTACAAGGCGGCCAAGGACTTCCACCTCGGCCTCGACGTCGCCTCCACCGAATTCTTCAAGGGCGGCAAGTACGTGATGGAAGGCGAGGGCAAGACGGTGGATCCGGCCGGCATGGTGGACTACCTCGCCGCCCTGGTGGCCAAGTTCCCGATCGTCACCATCGAGGACGGCTGCGCCGAAGACGATTTCGACGGCTGGAAGCTGCTGACCGACAAGCTGGGCGGCAAGGTGCAGCTCGTGGGCGACGACCTGTTCGTCACCAATCCCGAGCGCCTGGGCATGGGCATCGGCAAGGGTCTGGCCAACTCGATCCTCGTGAAGGTCAACCAGATCGGCACGCTCAGCGAGACGCTGGACGCCGTCGATCTCGCCCACCGCAACGCCTACACGGCCGTGATGAGCCACCGCTCGGGCGAGACCGAGGATTCGACCATCGCCGATCTCGCGGTCGCCACGAACTGCGGTCAGATCAAGACCGGCTCGCTGGCCCGTTCGGACCGCACGGCGAAGTACAACCAGCTCCTGCGGATCGAGGAAGAGCTGGGCGACCAGGCGGTCTACGCGGGCCGGGGCGCGCTGAAGAACCTCTGACCAGGGTTATCGGCGCCTTAACCATCAGGGCCGGATAAGGGCGGAGATCGCCTTGGGAATCACCGTGCTCGCTCGCCTCCGCCCCTATCTGTCGACCGCGTTCCTGGCGCTGTTGATCTTCTATTTCGGGGTGCACGCCTTCACCGGCGAGGGGGGGCTGCTGCAATCCGACAAGCGCGACGCCGCCCTGATCGCCAAGACCCAGGAGCTGCGCCGCCTGACCGCTCAGCGGCGGGACCTCGAGGCCCGCGCTCAACTGCTGCGCGATACGAGCCTTTCCGCCGATCTCCTGGAGGAAAGGGCGCGCTCCCTGCTAGGCTTCGCGGACCCGAGGGACTATGTGATCCGGACGAAACCCTGAGCCTGCTTCGGCGGTCTCCTTCGGGTTGAACGAACGATCACGGGAGCGACGCATGGCGCGCGCACAGGCCGGGGCGACCGGTCGGCGGAAGGCCAATGGCGCGGACAAGACCGCGGCCGGCAAGGACGAACTGCTCAGGTACTACAGGGACATGCTGCTGATCCGGCGCTTCGAGGAGCGCGCGGGCCAGCTCTACGGCATGGGGCTGATCGGGGGTTTCTGCCACCTCTACATCGGCCAGGAAGCGATCGCGGTGGGCGTCGAGGCGGCGAAGCAGCCGGGCGACGAGATCATCACCGGCTACCGTGACCACGGCCACATGCTGACCTGCGGCATGGACCCGAAGGAAGTCATGGCCGAGCTCACCGGCCGGTCCGGCGGCTCGTCCAAGGGCAAGGGCGGCTCGATGCACATGTTCTCGACCGAGGCGGCCTTCTACGGCGGCCACGGCATCGTGGGCGCGCAGGTGCCGCTGGGCACCGGCCTCGGCCTCGCCAACTGGTATCGCGGCGACGGCAAGGTCAGCTTCGCCTTCTTCGGCGACGGCGCGGCGAACCAGGGCCAGGTCTACGAGGCCTTCAACATGGCCGAGCTGTGGAAGCTGCCGGTCGTGTACGTGATCGAGAACAACCAGTACGCCATGGGCACCGCCATCCAGCGCTCATCGTCCGAGACCCGCCTGCACAAGCGCGGCGTCTCGTTCGGAATTCCGGGCGAGGAAGTGGACGGCATGGACGTGCTGGCCGTGAAGGCCGCGGCGGAGAAGGCCCGCGCCTACGCCGCCTCGGGCCAGGGGCCGTACATCCTGGAGATGAAGACCTACCGCTACCGGGGCCACTCCATGAGCGACCCGGCCAAGTACCGCACGCGCGAGGAGGTTGATGAGGTCCGCAAGACCCGCGACCCCATCGACCACGTCGAGGAGCTGCTGGAGAAGAACGGCTGGGCCGACGAGGCGACGCTGAAGGCCATCGACGCCGAGGTGAAGAAGATCGTCGCCGACGCCGCCGAGTTCGCCCGCACCTCGCCCGAACCCGACCCCTCGGAACTCTACACCGACGTCTACACGGAGCTCAGCGCGTGACCGACATCCTGATGCCGGCGCTCTCGCCCACGATGGAGGAGGGCACGCTCGCCAAGTGGCACGTGAAGGTGGGCGACCAGGTGAAGTCCGGCGACGTGATCGCCGAGATCGAGACCGACAAGGCCACCATGGAGGTGGAGGCGGTCGACGAGGGCGTGATCTCGGAGATCCTCGTCCCCGAAGGCTCGGAAGAGGTGAAGGTCAACACCCCGATCGCGCGCCTGGGCGGCGAGGCGGGGGCGGCCCAGCCCGCGAAGGCCGAAGCGCCCCCCGCATCGGCCGGAGACCCCGAGAAGCAGCCGCCCGAGACCGCCCGGCCCCAGCCGCAAGGCGAGGGCGCGGCCCCGGTGACGCCGAAGCCGACCCTGCGCGACCCCGAGCTGCCCGAAGGCGTGAAGCTGGTGAAGACCACGGTCCGCGACGCCCTGCGCGACGCCATGGCCGAGGAGATGCGCCGCGACGGCGATGTCTTCCTGATGGGCGAGGAAGTCGCCCAGTACCAGGGGGCCTACAAGGTCAGCCGCGGCCTGCTGGACGAGTTCGGTCCCAAGCGGGTGATCGACACGCCGATCACCGAGTACGGCTTCGCCGGCCTTGGCGTTGGCGCGGCGATGGCCGGCCTGAAGCCGATCGTCGAGTTCATGACGTTCAACTTCGCCATGCAGGCTATTGACCACATTATCAATTCTGCCGCGAAGACGCTCTACATGTCCGGCGGCCAGATCAGGACGTCCATCGTCTTCCGCGGGCCCAACGGCGCGGCGGCCCGGGTCGCCGCTCAGCACAGCCAGGACTATGCGGCCTGGTACGGCCACGTCCCCGGACTGAAGGTCATCGCCCCCTACGACGCCGCCGACGCCAAGGGCCTGCTCAAGGCCGCGATCCGCGATCCGAACCCCGTGGTCTTCCTCGAGCACGAGATGCTCTACGGCCAGGAGTTCGATGTGCCCGAGGGCGTCGACTGGGTGGTGCCGATCGGCAAGGCCAAGGTCCGCCGCGAGGGAACCGGCGTCACCCTGGTCGCCTATTCGCGCATGGTGGGCTTCTGCCTGCAGGCGGCCGAGGAACTGGCCAAGGAAGGCATCGAGGCCGAGGTCGTCGACCTTCGCACCATCCGGCCCATGGACATCGAGACCGTGGTCGAGAGCGTGAAGAAGACCAACCGCCTGGTCACCGTCGAGGAAGGCTGGGGCCCGATGGGCGTCGGCGCCGAGGTGGCGGCCAAGGTGACGGAGCTGGCCTTCGACTACCTCGACGCCCCGCCGGCGCGGGTCCACCAGGAAGACGTGCCGCTGCCCTACGCCGCCAACCTCGAGGCGCTGTCGATGCCGTCGGTGGACCGGATCGTGAAGGCGGCCAAGGCCGTGAGCTACCGATGAGCGACAGCCCCTTCACCTGGCGCGCGGGGGGCTGCCACTGCGGGGGCGTCCGCTTCGAGGTGGCCCTGCCGGCCACGGTCGAGGCGCAGACCTGCAACTGCTCCATGTGCGCCAAGACCGGCTTCGTGCACGTCATCGTGCCCGAGAGCCGCTTCCGCCTGACCAAAGGCGCGGACCGGCTGGCCGAGTACACGTTCAACACCCGGGTGGCGAAGCACCTCTTCTGCTCGGAGTGCGGCGTGAAGAGCTTCTACCGGCCGCGGTCCAACCCGGACGGCTGGAGCGTCAACGCCCGCTGCCTCGACTCGGTCGACGGCTTCGAACTCGTGATCGAGGCCTTCGACGGTCAGAACTGGGAAGCCAACGCGCATTCCCTGTCCCATCTCTCCAAGGAACCCGCATGACGGACGTCCTCATGCCCGCCCTGTCTCCGACGATGGAGGAGGGCACCCTCGCCAAGTGGCACGTGAAGGTCGGCGATACGGTGAAGTCCGGCGACGTGATCGCCGAGATCGAGACCGACAAGGCGACCATGGAGGTCGAGGCGGTCGACGAAGGCGTCGTCCAGGAGATCCTCGTCTCCGAAGGCTCGGAGGGGGTGAAGGTCAATACGCCCATCGCCCGCCTGGCCGGCGACGGCGAGACCGCCGCGCCTGCGGTCAAGCCTGAAACGCCAAAGGCCGAAGCTGTTCCGGCCAGGGCGCCGGAAGCTCCGAGAGCGGAGACCCCCAAGGCGGAAGCGCCGAAGCCGGCTCCGACGCCCGCACCCGCCAAGGCGGCGGACGGCGGCCGGATCTTCGCCTCGCCGCTGGCGCGCCGGCTCGCGGAGCAGAAGGGGATCGACCTGTCGGCGGTCACCGGCACCGGACCGCACGGGCGGATCGTGAAGGTCGACATCGACAAGGCCCAGCCCGGCCAGGCCAGGCCCGCGCCGGCCGCGGCTCCTGCCGCCGCTGCGCCACGCCAGGCCCAGAGCCTGGAGCAGATGGGCATCCCGCCCGGCAGCTACGACCTCATCCCCCTGGACGGCATGCGCAAGACGGTCGCGCGCCGGATGACCGACAGCTTCCGCGACGTGCCGCACTTCCCGCTGACCATCGACCTGGAGATCGACGGCCTCTTGGCCGCGCGCACGCGCATCAACGCCCTGCTCGAGAAGGACGGCGTCAAGGTCAGCGTCAACGACCTCGTCATGAAGGCGGCGGCCGTGGCGCTGAAGCGGGTGCCGGAGGCCAACGCCTCGTACACGCCCGAAGGCATCGCCATGCACCACCACGCGGACATCGCCATGGCGGTGGCCGTGCCCGGCGGCCTGATCACGCCCATCATCCGCGCCGCGGAGACCAAGGGCCTCGCCCAGATCGCCACCGAAGCCAAGGATCTGGCCGAACGGGCCCGCAACAAGAAGCTCAAGCCCGAGGAATTCCAGGGCGGCACCTTCTCGGTCTCCAACCTCGGCATGTTCGGCATCAAGACCTTCGCCTCGATCCTCAACGAGCCGCAGGGCTGCATCCTGTCGGTCGGCGCGGGCGAGAAGCGGCCCGTGGTGCGCGGCGACAAGCTGGAGATCGCCACGGTGATGAGCGTCACCCTCACCTGCGACCATCGCGTGGTCGACGGGGCGACGGGCGCCCGCTGGCTGCAGGCGTTCAGGGCGCTGATCGAAGAACCGCTGACGATGATCGTCTGATCGAAGGGACGGGACGAAATGGCGAGCGTGTACGATTTCACGGCCGAGACCATCGACGGCCAGCCGGCGCCGCTGGCGGACTACCAGGGCAAGGTGCTGCTGATCGTGAACACCGCCAGCAAGTGCGGCTTCACGCGCCAGTACGCCGGCCTGGAGGAGCTCTATCGGAAGTACCGCGACCGCGGCTTAGTGGTGCTGGGTTTCCCCTGCAACCAGTTCGGTGCGCAGGAGCCCGGTGACGAGGAGGAGATCAAGTCCTTCTGCTCGCTCACCTACGACGTGGACTTCCCCCTGATGCGCAAGATCGACGTGAACGGCCCGGCCGCGCACCCGCTCTACGTCTTCCTCAAAGAGCAGAAGAAGGGCCTGCTGGGCACCGAGGGGATCAAGTGGAACTTCACCAAGTTCCTGGTCGACCGCTCGGGCAAGGTCGTCGACCGCTATGCGCCCACCGATGAACCCAAGTCGCTGGAAGGCGCGATCGAGGCTTTGCTCTGATGGCTGATGCGTTCGACGTCGTGGTGATCGGCTCTGGGCCGGGCGGCTATGTGACCGCGATCCGGGCCTCGCAGCTCGGCTTCAAGGTCGCGATCGTGGAGCGGGCCGAGCTGGGCGGCATCTGCCTCAACTGGGGCTGCATTCCCACCAAGGCGCTGCTGAAGTCGGGCGAGGTGTACGAACAGCTCGACCACCTGAAGGACTATGGCCTGTCGGTGGAGAAGCGCGGCTTCGACTTCGACGGTATCGTCCAGCGTTCGCGCAAGGTGGCGGCGCAGATGAATTCCGGCGTCACCTTCCTGATGAAGAAGCACAAGATCGAGGTGGTCCAGGGCACCGCCCGGCTGGAAAAGGGTTCGCCCGCGCCGACCGTCGTGGTGGGCCAGCGCAAGCTGACCGCCAAGCATGTGATCCTCGCCACCGGCGCCCGCGCCCGGACCATCCCCGCCATCGGGCTGGAGCCGGACGGCGAGCGCGTCTGGACCTATCGCGAGGCCCTGGTTCCCAAGGCGGCGCCGAAGTCGCTGGTGGTCATCGGGTCCGGCGCCATTGGCATGGAATTCGCCAGTTTCTACAGGGCCTTGGGGTCGGATGTTACGGTCGTGGAGATGATGCCGCGCATCCTGCCCGTCGAGGACGAGGAGATCTCGAAGGCCGCGCACAAGGTGTTCGAGAAGCGCGGGATCAAGTTCCGCGTGCCGGCCAATGTGAAGAAGCTCACGAAGACCAAGACGGGCGTGTCTTTGGAGATCGAGGCCGGCGGCAAGGCCGAGACCCTCCAGGCCGACGTCGCCATCGTCGCGGTCGGCATCGTCGGCAACGTCGAGGACCTGGGCCTGGAAGCCCTGGGCGTGAAGGTCGAGAAGACCCACGTGGTCACCGACGCACATGGCGCCACGGGCGTTCCCGGGCTCTACGCCATCGGCGACGTGGCCGGACCGCCCTGGCTGGCGCACAAGGCCAGCCATGAGGGCGTGCACTGCATCGAACACATCGCCGGGCTGAAGCCGAACAACCTCACGGCGCCGATCCCCGGCTGCACCTACACGACGCCGCAGGTGGCGTCGGTCGGCCTCACCGAGGCGCAGGCGAAGGAGCAGGGGCTGGAGCCGAAGGTCGGCCGCTTCCCGTTCCGGGTGAACGGCAAGGCGGTCGCCGCCGGCGAACCGGACGGCCTGGTGAAGACCATCTTCGACGGCAGGACCGGCGCGCTGATCGGCGCGCACATGGTCGGCCACGAAGTCACCGAGATGATCCAGGGGTTCGCCCTGGCCATGACCCTGGAGGCCACCGAGGCCGAGATCCAGGCCACGGTCTTCCCGCACCCGACCATGAGCGAGGCCATGCACGAGGCCGCGCTCGACGCCTACGGCCGCGTGCTGCATCTCTGATCGACGCGGGCGGCGCGGCCTTAGGCCGCCCGCTTGATCTCGGCGTCGACGATCCGCTGAAGGGCCACGTAGTCGGTCTTGCCCGTGCCCAGGACGGGGATCTCGGGCACCCGGATGATCTTGCGGGGCACCGCCAGTTCCGGCGCCCCGATCTGCTGGGCGTGCGCCAGCAGCGGCGCGGCGTCCGCGTCGCGGCGGTCGGTCACCAGGATCAGGCGCTCGCCCTTCTTCGGGTCGGGCAGGGCGACCACCGCGTGGCGGCAGTCGGGCCAGACCGCGGCGGCCAGATCCTCGGCGGCGGTCAGGGAGACCATCTCGCCGCCCACCTTGGCGAAGCGCTTCACCCGGCCAAGGATCTTCACCCAGCCATCGTCGGTGATCGAGACCACGTCGCCGGTGTCGTGCCAGCCGTCGTTGGGCGGCTCCACGCCGCCATCGGGCCGCAGGTAGCCGGACATGACGTTCGGTCCCCGGACCAGCAGCTTGCCGCCGCCGGGAATGCCCTCGACCGGCTCCAGGCGGGTCTCCATGCCGGGCAGCAGCCCGCCGACCGTGCCACGGCGGTTGTCCTCGGGCGTGTTCACCGCGATCACGGGCGAGCATTCGGTGGCCCCGTAGCCCTCCAGCAGCGGGATCGGACCGAACTTCTCGTGGATCAGGTTGTGGGTCTCGTCCCGCACCTTCTCGGCGCCGCAGACCACGAAGGTCAGCCCCGAGAGCTCGTCCTTCTCGGCCGAGCGGGCGTACTGGTTGATGAAGGTGTCGGTGGCGAAGAGGACGTTGGCCTTGGTGTCCTTCACCAGCGGCGGGATCTGCTTCACGTGCAGCGGCGAGGGATACTGGAACGCCTTGAGCCCGGAGAGGATCGGCAGCAGCGCGCCGCCGGTCAGCCCGAACACATGGAAGATCGGCAGCGGGTTGAAGAACACCCAGTCGGTGTCCAGCGCGATGTGCTGGGCGATCTGGCGACAGTTGGCCACGAGGTTGGCCTGGCTCAGAACCACGCCGCGCGGAGCGCCGAAGCTGCCCGAGGTGAAGAGGATCACGCCCGGCTCGCGGGGCGACAGCGGCGTCCGGAACTGCTTCGGCAGGGCCCCCGCCGCGGCGGCGAACAACTTGTCGGCCAGGCCCACCGTGGCGCGCACGTCCTCCAGGTAGACGACGTTGGTCATGGTCTCGAGGGCGTCGATCAGGTCGTGCAGCTTGCCCTGCTCCACGAACCGGTGAGACGTCAGGACGGTCCGTATGCCGGCGAGTTCGCAGGCCGCCTTCAGGTTCCGGATTCCGGCCGTGAAGTTCAGCATCGTCGGCACGCGGCCGAACGCGTGGAGGGCGAAGAACGTGACCACGCCCCCGGAGCTTGAGGGCAGCATGACGCCGACCCGCTCGCCCTTGCTCGTGAACGCGCTGATCTTGCGCCCAAGGGCGAAGGAACCGCGGATCAGGTCGAGATAGGTGAGGGGGGTGCGTTCCTGGTCCTCCAGGATCGGCTTCTTGGACCCGTATGTCTTGGACGCCGCAATCAGGGCGTCGAAGATGGATGACTGCGCAGACGCGCTGTCGAACGCACGCAAGGGCGAACGCCTCCCAGATTATTGTTGGGGGGACCCTAGCGGCGCCCGCGGAACCTGAAAAGATCGGTAACTTGCCGTGAGGTCGGGGCGCGGCGGCATGCGCGCTTGATCCGAGGGGCCGAAGGGACGATCTAGGCGCCATGGCCGTGGTCATCGACACCCTGGGCGCCAAGCGTCCGCGTCACCCCGAGAAGCAGTCGCGTCCGGACAGTCCGATCCTGCGCAAGCCCGAATGGCTGCGCGTGCGCGCGCCAGGGGCTCCGGGCTACAACGCCACCAAGGAGATCGTGAAGGGTCACGGGCTGGTCACGGTCTGCGAAGAGGCGGCCTGCCCGAACATCGGCGAGTGCTGGTCGAAGAACCACGCCACCATGATGATCATGGGCGAGACCTGCACCCGCGCCTGCGCCTTCTGCAACGTCGCCACGGGAAAGCCCGATCCGCTGGACCCGACCGAGCCGGCGCGGGTGGCCGACGCGGTGGCCAAGATGGGGCTGGCCCACGTGGTCATCACCTCGGTCGACCGGGACGACCTGGCCGACGGCGGCGCGGCCCACTTCGCCGCCGTGGTGCGGGCCATCCGGGCGGCCTCGCCCCAGACGACCATCGAGATCCTGACGCCCGACTTCCTGCGCAAGCCCCTGGACGCGGTCTGCGAGGTGATCGACGCGCGGCCCGACGTCTTCAACCACAACCTCGAGACCGTGCCGCGGCTCTACCTGCCGATCCGCCCAGGCGCTCGCTACTACAACTCGCTGCGCCTGCTGGAGCGGGTGAAGGAGCGCGACCCGCAGCAGTTCACCAAGTCCGGCATCATGGTCGGCCTCGGCGAGGCCAAGGAGGAGGTGATGCAGGTGATGGACGACATGCGGTCGGCCGGCGTCGACTTCATCACCATCGGCCAGTATCTGCAGCCCACCCGCAAGCACGCCCCCATCGACCGGTTCGTCCACCCCGACGAGTTCAAGGCCTATGAGGAGATCGCGCGCGCCAAGGGCTTCCTGATGGTCTCGTCCAGCCCGCTGACGCGTTCGTCCCACCACGCCGGTGAGGACTTCGCCCGCCTGCAGGCGGCGCGGCGGGAGCGCGAGGCTCGGGCGTAGCGGCCTTGCACCACCACGTCTCCCGGATCCTGCCCTTCACCCCGGACCAGCTCTTCGCCCTGGTCGGGGACGTGGAGTCCTATCCGCAGTTCGTGCCCTGGATCACCTCCATGCGGACCTGGAACAAGCGCGCGCTGGGCGAGGGCGTGGACAGCCTGGACGCCGAGGCGGGCGTCGGCTTCTCGTTCCTGAAGGAGCGCTTCGCCACCCGCGTCCACCGCGATGGGGCGAACCGTCAGATCGACGTGAACCTGCTGTCCGGCCCCTTCCGCAAGCTGACGAACCGCTGGCGGTTCCTGGAGGATCCGGCCGGGACCCGGATCGAGTTCGACATCGACTTCCAGTTCAAGTCGCGGCTGCTCGAGGGGCTGCTGGCCGCAAACTTCCACCACGCGGTGGAACGCCTCATGGGCTGTTTCGAGGATCGCGCGCGGGCGCTCTACGGCGCGCGGTGAAGGCGAGGAGGCCCAGGCCCACCGCCAGCACGACCGCCAGGGCCGGGAGCTCCTTCGCCGCGCCCACCGCCAGCACGCCGGTGAACAGGACCGCCGTGGCGAGGGCGATGGGGCCGCGGCCCGGAAGGTTGAACTGGGCGGGCGGGGCGTCGGTGCGGCGTGAGAACCGCCAGAGCGCCAGGCAGCAGAGGATGTAGCCGAGGATCCGGGTGGCCGTGGCGAAGGTCAGGCTGCTCAGCAGATCGCTCATCAGCGCCGAGCCGAAGGCCAGGATCGACGAGACCAGGATCGCCCAATGGGGGGTGCGCCAGCTGGGATGCACGGCGGCGAGGCCGGCCGGAAGCTGGTCGCGCTCGGCCAGCGCCAGCAACATTCGGGGCATGGACAGCGTGATCACCAGGATGGTGCCGAGGATCACCGCGATGGCTCCGGCCGAGACGGCGACCTGTCCGGCCGGACCGAAGAGCTGGCGGCCGACTTCGGCCAGCGGACGGTCGGTGGCGGCCGGATCGTCCAGCACGCCGACGCAGACCACCAGGACGGCGGCATAGGCGAGGGTGACCAGGGCGACGCTGGCCAGGAGCGCGGCAGGCACGTCGCGCCGTGGCTCGCGCGCTTCGCCCGCCACCACGGCCGCCCGCTCGAACCCGGAGTAGGCGAAGAGGTAGATCAGCACCGCCTGGACGAAGGTGACGACCCCCGGGACCGGCGTCGGTTCGGCAAGGCGCGCGGGCGCCACGAACGCGGCCCCCGCGGCGAAGAATCCGAGGACGAAGCCGACCTTGAGAACGATCAGGACGTTGCTGGCGCGGGCCGACTGTCGGATGCCCCGCAGGACGATCCAGGTGAAACCGAGGCCCAGCGCGACGATGATCGCCGACCGCGGCCAGCCGGCGCCGAGGGCGGGAAAGAATCCCGCGAGGTAGCTGACCAGCAGGTTCGCCAGCGTGGCCACGGACAGCGCCTGGCTGAACCACAGGAGCCAGCCCACCGCGAAGGCCATCCAGCCGGGCAGGGCCGCGCGGGCATAGAGATAGGGACCGCCCGTGCCGGTGAAGCGGCTGCCGAGGTCGGCGAAGCAAAGGATCAGCGGCAGCAGGATGAGGGCGCTCACGCCCAGCACCGCGAAGCTCCAGCCCCCGGCCAGGTCGAACACCTTGGCGGGCGCGGCCAGCATGCCGGCGCCCATCATCGCGTTCAGCAGGATGCCGACGAGATCGCGCCGGCGAAGGGCGCGCAGGAGGTCTGGGGCGTCGCTCAGGCGAGCCGGTCCCGGAGCATCTGCAGGGCCGCCTGGACGGCGGCGAGCTGGACCGCCTCGCGGGTCTCGACCTCGAAGAAGTGCTCTTCGTGCATGATCCGCTGGTTTGAGCGCGCGGTGGCGATGTGCACTGTCCCCACGGGCTTCATCCGCGTGCCGCCGCCTGGGCCCGCGACCCCGGTGATCGCGACCGCAAGGTGGGCGTTGGAGGCCTCGAGGGCGCCCTCCGCCATCATGCGCGCCACCGGCTCGGACACCGCGCCCAGGTCGGCGATCAGGTCGCCGGGCACGCCGAGCAGCTCCTGCTTGGCGCGGTTGGAATAGGTCACGAACCCACGCTCGAAGACATCCGACGACCCGGGAATCGAACAGATCGCTCCGGCCACCAGACCGCCGGTGCAGCTCTCCGCCGTGACGATCCGCAGCGAGCGTTCCCGCGCTTCGTCGATCAACAGGCGGGCGAGTGTCACGATCTCCAGGTTGAACATCGACATTGAGTCCCCTTTACCCGCCGGGCCCGACCACAGAGCATCGCCCGTCCCTTCCGATCAAGGCGATTCGAGACCGATGACCATGCCCGCCGCCGCGGCCCCGCGTCCCGCACCGCCTGCGCTGTTCGCGCTGACCGTGTTCACCAGCGCGGCGCTGGTGTTCATGGTCCAGCCGATGGTGGCCAAGCTGGTGCTGCCCCTGCTGGGCGGCAGCTCGTCGGTCTGGAACACCTCGATGGCGTTCTTCCAGCTCGCGCTGCTGGCCGGCTACTTCTATGCGCACCTCCTGCAGCGGATCCCCACGGTCCGGGGCCAGGCCCTGACCCATCTGGCGGCCCTGATCATTGCCGCCGTGGCCCTGCCGCTGCGGGTCAACGGCCTCGCCGGGCCGCCGTCGTCCGAACATCCCAACCTGTGGTTGCTGGCGGTCCTCACGCTCTCCATAGGCGCGCCGTTCGCGGTCCTCTCCGCCACCGCGCCCCTGGTGCAGGCCTGGCACGCCCGCACCGTCGGCGCCGCCGGCGGCAAGGAGCCCTACGTCCTCTACGCCGCCAGCAACCTGGGCAGCCTCCTGGCCCTGCTGGCCTATCCGATCGCCGTCGAACCCGCCTTCACCCTCTTCGGCCAACGAATGGGCTGGAGTCTGGGTTATGTACTGTTCGTACTGGTCATCGGCGCCCTGGCCCTGGCCGTTTCCCGCGCGCGCGCCGAGGCGGCCGAGCGCGCTGCGCCCGCCGCCTCGCCGTCGCCTTCATGGCGTCAGCGACTGATCTGGGTGGCCCTGGCCGCCATCCCGTCCAGCCTGATGCTGGGGGTGACGACCTACATCACCACCGACATCGCCTCGGCGCCGTTCCTGTGGGTCCTGCCGCTGGCGCTGTACCTCGGCACCTTCATCATCGCATTCCAGGAGCGGCCCGCCATCTCTCCGGAGCTGACCCTGACGCTCCAGGGCGCGGCGCTGGCGGCCTGCGTCGCGCTGCTGCCGTTCCGGGCGACCTTCTTCGGTCTGCTCCTGTTCGTGCACCTCTCGGCGTTCTTCCTGACGGCCTTGATGTGCCACCAGCGCCTCGTGGCCCAGCGGCCCGATCCGGCGCACCTCACCGAGTTCTATCTCTGCCTGTCGCTCGGCGGCGTGGTCGGGGGCGGGTTCAACGCCTTCCTGGCCCCGGTGCTGTTCAGCGACGTCTGGGAATATCCCCTGATCCTGGCGCTCTCGTGTCTGGCCCGCCCCTGGGGTTCGCTGCAGAAGGTCCCGATCTCGACCTGGGTGCTGTTCGTCGTCGGCGTCGTCGCGGCGATCCTGACGCCCGTGGCGGTGACCTTCGCCGGGAACCACGTCACCACACAGTCCGTCGTCGGAGCCTTCGACCAGGCCGAGCTGTTCGACATGGGCATGAAGACACTGCTGATCCTGGCGGTGATCTGCGCCTTCATGATCCGGCGCTACGCCCTGTTCTTCTTCGCGATCATCGCGATCCTGTCCTACGCGTCCGAGGTGACGGCCGACCGGACCGATACGCGAGCAAGCTGGCGCAGCTTCTTCGGGGTCCTGAAGCGGTCCGAGACCTACGTCCCCAACATCGGCGGGCCGGTAAAGATGCTGGCGCACGGCACGACGCTGCACGGCGCTCAGGCCCAGGCGGACGCCTACCGCTGCCGGCCCATGGTCTACTACACGCCGCGGACCCCGATCGGTCAGGTGTTCACCACCAAGAGCGCCGAGCGAGCCGACCTGCGGATCGGCGCGGTCGGGCTCGGCACCGGGTCGGTGGCGGCCTACACCCGGCCCGGAGACCACCTGACGTTCTTCGAGATCGACCCGCTGGTGGTGAAGGTCTCTACCGATCCCAAGAACTTCACCTACACCACCGAGTGCGCGAAGGGGCGGGTCGACTATGTGATCGGCGATGCGCGCCTGACGGTGGCGAAGCAGCCGGACTCCACCTTCGATATCCTGTTGATCGATGCGTTCTCGTCCGACTCCGTGCCGGCCCACCTGCTGACGGTGGAGGCGGTGAAGGGGTACCTGAAGAAGCTGAAGCCGGACGGCATCCTGATCCTGCACCTGTCGAACCGGAACCTCGATCTGCTGGGTCCGGCGCAGGCGGTCGCGCGGGCTTCGGGCGGGCAGGGGCTGATCCAGAACTACCGGCCGGGCAAGGACCCGGAGGGAAGCTGGGAGTCGGCCGAGGACGCGGTGATCGTGGCCCGCGACCGCGAGGCGCTGGAAGCCTATGTCCGCTCCGGAAAGTGGCGGACGGTGGATCCGTTCCTCACCCGCCCCTGGACGGATGACTACACCAACCTGGCCGGATCGCTGTACGCGAACCTGAAAGGCCGGTGGACGTGGCTGCCGTAGGCTAGGCGGGCGTCTCGACGGTCACGACCGCCTGAGCCATCAGGCCCTCCTCGCGACCCGTGAAACCCATGCCCTCCGTGGTCGTCGCCTTGACGCTGACCCGGTCGACAGGCAGGCCGAGCAGCTCGGCGATCCGGGCTCGCATGGCGTCGCGATGCGGACGGATCTTGGGCCGTTCGCAGATCAGGGTGACGTCGGCGTTGACGAGGCGTCCGCCACGGGCAGCCACCAGCCCGACCGCATGGCTGAGGAACCGGTCGGACGATGCGCCCTTCCAGCGCGGATCGGAGGGCGGGAAGTGCTCGCCGATGTCGGCCTCGGCGATGGCGCCCAGCACGGCGTCTGTCAGGGCGTGCAAGCCGCAGTCTGCGTCGGAATGCCCGATGAGGCCGAGGTCGTGCTGGATCCGGATCCCGCAGAGCCAGACCACGTCGCCTGGTCCGAAGCGATGGGCGTCGACCCCGAAGCCGGTGCGCACAAGCCGGCGACCCGCCGAGAGCTGTTCGGCCAGCATGAAATCCTCCGGATAGGTCAGCTTCATCAGCATCGGATCGCCGGGGACCATGGCGACGGTTCCGCCGGCGCGTTCCATGACCGAAGCGTCGTCGGTGGGCTCCTCCCCGGCAGGCCAGCGGCCGTAGGCGGTCTTCAGCTTGGCAAGGCGGAACGCCTGCGGAGTCTGAGCGCGCCACAGGCCGTCACGCGGGACGGTCTCGTCGACAAGGCCGTCCCCCCGCTTGAGGGTGTCCGGGACCGGTAGCGTCGGGATGGCCCCATCGGCGACGTCCAAGGCCGCCAGCAGGCGCTCCACGTGGGCGCGGCTCACGAAGGGACGCGCGGCGTCATGGATCAGCACCGGCTGGTCGCCAGCCGCCTCGAGGGCGGCGAGGCCGGCCTGAACGGACTCGGCGCGGGTGCGCCCGCCGGTGACGGCTTTCCAGCCGGAGAGGCCGCTGAGGGCCTCGTCTGCGTGGGCGAGGCGGTCGCGTGCGACGACCACGACCACCTCGCGCGCGCCGGCAGCCAACAAGCCCTCGACCGACCAGCGGACGATGGGCCGCCCGCCGAGGTGGCGCCAGGCCTTGGGCTCGCCCGGGCCGGCGCGCAGGCCCTCGCCGGCGGCCACGATGACAGCGGAGAAACTCATGCGGCCCGTTTATGAAACTGCGTCACGAAGCGCCAGCTTTCCCGCTTTACGGCGCCGCAACATCATGCCTAGAAATAGAGCAGTGGGAGCTGATTACAAAATGGGCAGCACGCTCCGGGTCGGGGATGTTGAAGTCGGGGGACGGGTCTGGATTGCGCCGATGACCGGCGTGTCCGACCTCCCGTTCCGCCGCGCCGCCAGCCGTCTGGGCGCGACCTACGTGGCCACCGAGATGGTCGCCTGCGCCGAGTTCGCGAGAGGCCGCCCGGACGTGGTCCGGCGCGCCGCCGTGGGCGAGGGGTTGCCGCTGATGGTGGTGCAACTGGTCGGGCGGGACCCGGCGCTTGTGGCCGCCGGCGCCCGCTTGGCCGCCGAGGCGGGGGCCCAGATTGTCGACCTGAACTTCGGATGCCCGGCCAAGGAGGTGACGGGCGTGCAGTCGGGGTCGGCCCTGATGCGAGAACCGAGCCTCGCCGCCGAGCTGATGGCTGCGGCCGTCGAGGCCACCGAGGTCCCGGTGACGGTGAAGATGCGGCTGGGCTGGGACGACCGGTCCCGCAACGCTCCCGAACTGGCCGCACGCGCCGAAGCCATCGGTGTTCGCGCGATTACGGTCCACGGACGCACTCGCTGCCAGTTCTACAAGGGCCGGGCCGACTGGGCCGCTGTCCGCGAGGTGAAGGGCGCGGTCGGCATCCCCGTGATCGTCAATGGCGACATCGTCGATGGCGCCACGGCCCGTGCGGCGCTGGACGCCTCCGGGGCCGATGCTGTGATGGTCGGGCGCGGGGTCTATGGCCGTCCGTGGATCGCCGCACAGATCGAAGCGGAGCTGGAGGGACGTCCCTTCGTCGAGCCCGACGCCGAGGCGCGGCTGGCGATCGCGGTGGCGCACCTTCGCGACAGCCTGGACTTCTATGGCGAGCGCCTGGGCCTGCGGATCTTCCGCAAGCACCTCGCCGCCTACATCGAGAACGCCCCCCGGCCTGCCGACGCGCAGGCTCGGAGAGAGGCGCGCGCGGCGCTCTGCCGCCTGGAGGACGCCCGATCGGTCGAAAGGGGGCTTGAGGCCCTCTGGACAACGCCCGACCGGAGACTGGCGGCATGAGTGGCAGTACCAAAATTCAGGCGAGGGGAGTCGATGTCGACTCCCTGAAGGCGGCGGCGTTCGAGCTCAGTCCGGACCCCGGCATGGTGGTCGACGCCGAGGGCGGTCTGGTCGCCGTGAACGAGGCGGCGGAAGCGCTGTTCGGGCAAGGGCTCGGACTTCTGTCGCGCGGACGTTTCAGGGCGGCCCTGCCGCCCGGCTCGGCGCTCGTCTCGCTGCTGGACCGCGCGATCGAGGAAGGCGCGCGGGTGCGCGAACGTGGGGTGCAGATCAGCCTGTTCGGCCTGCCGCCCTTCGAGGCCGACGGCGCGGCGGCGCCGCTCGGCGATGGCTCGGTTCTGCTGACCCTGACGGTCAAGAACGGCCTGGGCGTCGAACGCGGCGCCCACGAGGCGGCGGGCCTGCGCTCGCTGGTCGGCCTGGGCCGCATGCTGGCGCATGAGATCAAGAATCCCCTGGCCGGGATCCGCGGCGCGGCCCAGCTCCTGAAGTCCGGAGCCAAGCCCGAGGATGCGCCGCTGGCCCAGCTCATCGTGGACGAGACCGACCGGGTGCGGCGGCTGGTCGACCGGATGGAGGCCTTCTCGGACGACGCCCTGCCGTCGCTGAGCCCGATCAATATCCACCAGGTGCTCGACCGCGTCCGCGCGCTGGCCGCCAACGGCGTGGCCGACGGGCTAGGGCTGAAGGAGTTCTACGACCCATCGCTGCCCCCGGTCTCCGGCGACGAGGACCAGCTGATCCAGATCTTCCTGAACCTGGTGAAGAACGCCGCCGAGGCGGCCCATGCACGGGGCGACGGACGAGGCGAGATCACCATCCACACCGCATATCGGCACGGCGTGCGCGTGCGCTCCGCCAAGGGGCAGGCGCTCCGCGGCGCGCCGATCGAGGTGCGGATCCAGGACAACGGGCCAGGCATCCCGGAGCACATCCGCGAGAGCCTGTTCCAGCCCTTCGTCACTTCGAAGGCCAACGGCGCGGGCCTCGGCCTCGCCCTGGTCGCCAAGCTGGTCGCCGGCCATGGCGGCCTGATCGATTTCGAATCCGAACCCGGCCGCACCGTTTTTCGCGTGCTGCTCCCGGTCGCCTCGCCTGAGGACGTTCACGAATGAATGCGGCTTCCAAGAAGATCCTGATCGCCGACGATGACTCGTCGATCCGACTGGTGCTGAGCCAGGCCTTCACCCGGTTGGGCTACCAGGTGCGCGCCACAGGCAACGCCACCACCCTGCTCAAGTGGGTGTCGGATGGGGAGGGCGACCTCGTCGTCACTGACGTGGTCATGCCCGACGAGAACGTCTTCGACGTGCTCCCGCGGATCAAGAAGCAGCGGCCCAAGCTTCCCGTGATCGTGATGAGCGCGCAGAACAACCTGATCACGGCGGTCAACGCCGCCGAGGTCGGCGCGTTCGAATACGTCCCCAAGCCCTTCGACCTGGACGACATGACGTCCGCGGCCCGCAGGGCGCTGGCCCGCCCCGCTGACAGCGAGGCGACCAAGGCCCAGGCCCGGGCCGTGCGCGACGACCGCCTGCCGCTGATCGGTCGATCGGCGCCGATGCAGGATGTCTACCGGACGATCGCCCGTCTGGTCGGCGCGGACCTGACGGTGCTGATCACGGGCGAAAGCGGCGCCGGCAAGGAGCTCGTGGCGCGGGCTCTCCACGACATGGGGCGCCGGCGAGACGGCAAGTTCGTCGTCATCAACCTGGCCGCCACACCGCGCGAGCGGGTCGAGACCGAACTGTTCGGCAAGGAGGACGGCGACTACGGCAAGCTGGTCGAGGCCGACGGTGGGACACTGTTCCTGGACGAGATCGGCGACATGCCGCTGGACGCCCAGACCCGGCTGCTGCGGGTGATCGACGGCTCCGAACCCGCGCTGAACCCGAAGACGGGCCGTCGTCCGAACGTGCGGATCATCGCTGCGACGAACCGAGACCTGCGGGCGCTGATCCAGCAGGGCCTGTTCCGCGAGGACCTGTTCTTCCGGCTGAACGTCGCCCCGCTGCGCATTCCGCCGCTGCGGGACCGCGCCGAAGACATCCCGGACCTGGCCCGCGCCTTCCTGCTCCGGGCGAACCGGGAGGGGCTCCCAGCCAAGACCATCGACGCCGGGGCGTTGGAGCGGCTCAAGCGCCACACCTGGCCCGGCAACGTCCGCGAATTGGAGAACCTGGTCCGGCGGATCTGCGCGCTCTACGGCGAGGACCTGATCACCGCCCGGATTGTCGAGAAGGAGCTCGCCGACCAGCAGCCGGTCATCCAGGGGCACGAGGGTCCGGCCACGCTGTCCCAGTTGGTGGAGCAGAAGCTCTCCGCCTACTTTGCCGATCAGCCGGATGGCATCCCGCCGGCTGGGCTCTACGACCGCGTGCTGGAGGAGGTGGAGCGTCCGCTGATCCAGCTCACCCTGGCCGCCACGCGCGGCAACCAGGTGCGCGCGGCCGAGATCCTTGGGCTGAACCGCAACACGCTCCGCAAGAAGATCCACGATCTCGGCGTGGAGATGGCCCGCGGCCGTCGCTAAGCTGGACGGCGCTCGCGCCCTGGCGGAGCGCTGTGCAAGCGCGCAACATAGCTGTTGATTTCGGAGCACAGTGGCCTAGGCTCCCCGCCCTATGGCGTTTCCTGCGCACCCCGCGTTCCGCCACCCGGCGTTTGCCCGGATCCGGAGCGCCCTTCAGTCCCGTCTGGTGCTCGGCGTCGGTTACGGGGTGGCCGCCGGCCTGACCGGTCTGGCCATCCTGCTGGCCGCCTCGCCTCCGGAGACGGGGCCGTTGGGACCGGCCAGCCAGCTCATTCTGACCCTCCTCGGTCTCAACCTCATCCTGATCCTCGGACTGACGACGGCAGTGGGCCTGCGGGTCTTCGAACTGCTGAAGGCTCGGTCCAGCGACGCGGGCGCGCGCCTGCACGTGCGATTCGTCTTTCTTTTCGCCCTGGCGGCGGCCGCGCCGGCCGCGGTGGTCTTCCTGTTCTATGGCGTCCTCGTCACCCGGGGCGTGGAGAACTGGTTCAGCGCCCGTGTCCAGACCGTCGTCGAGAACTCGGCCACCGTCTTCCGCTCGTATGTGGAAGAGCAGAACCGCTACATGGTCGACCATGTGCTGCCGATGGCGCTAGACCTCAACCGCGAGGCCGCCGCGCTGCAGGCCAAGCCGGGCAGCGCCGACAGCTACCTGACCGCTCTGGGCGACTTCCACGGGTTCGGGGCGGCCTATGTGATCGACCGGAAGGGCCGGGTCCTGGCCCGCTACGAGCCGCAAGGCGCGCCGGCCTATGCGCCGCCCAAGGCCTCGACCTTCGATGCGGCGGACGAGGGTGACATCAGCGTTCCGGACTTCGCGGGCTCCGACGTCATGCGGGCGCTCTACCGCCTGCGGGCCTACGAGGACGCATACCTCTATGTGGCCCGCCCCTTGGAGAAAGGGATCATCGCCCACCTCCGCGACGCCGAGGGGTCCCTGGTGTCGTACCGCGAGGTCGCCCAGAACCGCTCGCGCATCCAGACCATATTCGTCCTCAGCTACGGCGAGACGGCGATCCTGGTGCTGGTGGGCGCCGTGTGGCTGGGCCTGGCGGCGGCGAACGCCATCTCAGGCCCGATCGGTCAGTTGGTCCAGGCCGCCGGCCGGGTGGCGGGTGGCGACCTGGATGCGCGGGTCGATGAGGAATCCGATCTGCAGGAAATCGCAGTTTTGGCTCGCGCCTTCAACAGTATGACGAGCGATCTTCAGGCGCAGCAGGAGGCCCTGAGACGCGCCAGCGCTGAGGCTGAGGAGCGGCGGCAGTTCATCGAGACGGTCCTGGCGGAGGTGAGCGCCGGGGTCATCGGCCTGGATGCCGAAGGGCGGATCTCGGTCGCCAACCGCCAGGCGGCCATCCTGCTGGAGCTGCCCGATGACCGCGGACGGGGGCGGCCGCTGTCCGAGGTTGCGCCCGAGATCGCCGAGCTGGCCGCCGCCGGCCGCCGCGCCGACGCCGAAGACGAGATCGACGTGGCCCGCGGCCGCGACACGCGTCGCCTGAGGGTGCGGGCCAGCCAGAGCGAAGGCGGCCTTGTGCTCACCTTCGATGACGTCACGCGTCTGGTGGCCGCTCAGAGGAACGCCGCCTGGCGGGATGTGGCGCGGCGGATCGCGCACGAGATCAAGAACCCGCTGACTCCAATCCAGCTCAGCGCAGAGCGCCTGCGCCGCAAGTACCGGAAGGACATCGCGCCCGACGAGCTTGAGACGTTCGATCGCTGCACCGACACGATCGTGCGGCAGGTCGGCGACATCGGCCGGATGGTGGACGAGTTCTCGGCCTTCGCCCGAATGCCGGCGCCCAAGTTCGCCCGCGTCGGCGCGGCCGAGCTGCTGCGCGCGGCGACTTTCGCCCAGCGGGTGGCGGCGCCGGATATCGCGGTGGAGCTGGACGAACCGGAGAGCGACGTCGAGCTCTTCGCCGACAGCCGGATGCTGGGGCAGGCGCTGACGAACGTGCTGAAGAACGCCACCGAGGCGGTCGAGGCCCGCCGGGCGCGGACGCCGAAGCTCAAGGGCAGGATCCGCGCGCGGCTCGTGGTCGAGGGCGGGATGGCGGCCTTCGAGGTCGAGGACAACGGGGTCGGCCTGCCCGCCAAGGACCGGGACCGGCTCACCGAGCCCTATGTGACGACGCGCGAGAAAGGAACGGGGCTTGGCCTCGCGATCGTCAAGCGCATCCTTGAGGATCACGGAGGTGAGCTGGTGCTTACCGATTCGCGGAGCGGGCAGGGGGCGCTGGCCATCCTGCGGCTGCCCGCGGCGTCCCAGGAGCGCGTCTCCAACCCAACCGACGCCGTATCGGCGTGACGAGGTGCAAGATGGCGGCTGACGTTCTGGTAGTCGACGACGAGGCGGACATCCGCGAGCTGGTCGCGGGCATCCTGACCGACGAAGGCTACGATGTGCGCACGGCGAACGACTCTGAGAGTGCGCTGGCGGCCGTGCGTGCGCGCAAGCCCGCGCTGCTGATCCTGGACATCTGGATGTCGGGTGGCGGGATGGACGGGCTGGAGTTGCTCGACCTGGTGAAGACGCTCGACGCCGACCTGCCTGTGATCATGATCAGCGGCCACGGCAACATCGAGACGGCGGTCAGCGCCATCAAGCGCGGGGCCTATGAGTTCCTGGAGAAGCCGTTCAAGTCGGATCGGCTGCTGCTGGTTGTGGAGCGGGCGCTGGAGACCAGCAACCTGCGGCGCGAGAACCGCCGGCTGCGCGCCCAGACGATCCAGCCCGAGGGTCTGCTCGGCAAGTCGATGGCCGCCCAGCAACTTCGCCAGATGATCGCCAAGCTGGCCGGGGCGAACAGCCGGGTGTTGATCTCCGGGCCGGCGGGCGCCGGCAAGGAGACGGTCGCCCGCCTGATCCACAGTTCCAGCCATCGCTCGCGCAACGAGTTCGTCCCGATCAGCGCCGCCGGGATGACACCCGAGCGGATGGACGTGGAGCTCTTCGGCGAGGAGGGCGCCGGCGGTCGGCCGGCGAAGATCGGCGTCTTCGAGCGCGCCCACGGCGGCACGCTGTACCTGGACGAGGTCGCAGACATGCCCCGCGAGACCCAGGGGCGGATCCTGCGAGTCCTGGTGGAGCAACGGTTCCGTCGCGTTGGCGGCGACGCCGACGTCCAGGTGGACGTGCGGGTGATCTCGTCCACCTCGCGGGACCTGCGCGAGGAGATTTCGGGCGGTCGGTTCCGGGAGGACCTGTTCCACCGGCTGAACGTGGTGCCCGTGAACGTGCCGGGCCTTTCGGAGCGGCGCGAGGATATCCCCGAGCTGATCGAGGACTTCATCGTCAGGATCTGCGAGGCCTCGGGCCTGCCACGGCGGCGGCTGTCGGACGACGCGCTGGCCATGCTGCAGGTTCGCGCCTGGCCGGGCAACCTGCGCCAGCTTCGCAACAACGTGGAGCGGATGCTGATCCTGGCGTCCGGCTCGCCGGCGGAGCCCATCACGGCCGACATGCTGCCGCCCGAGGCCAGCGTGAACGATCACGCGACCTCCCTGGGCGCCGAGCGGATCATCGCCCTGCCGCTCCGGGAAGCGCGGGAGGTGTTCGAGCGCGAGTACCTGAACGCCCAGATGCTCCGTTTCTCGGGCAATATTTCACGAACTGCGGCCTTCATCGGCATGGAGCGCTCGGCGCTTCACCGTAAGCTGAAGTCGCTGGGCCTGTCGGGCGCCCGGTCGCTGGAAGCCGAGGAGATCTGAGCGTGGGGCGTATCGCCTATGTGAACGGCCGGTTCGTGCCGAAGAGCGAAGCCGTGGTCCACATCGAGGACCGGGGTTACCAGCTGGCTGACGCGGTCTACGAAGTCTGGGCGTTGTTCGACGGAAAGCTGGCGGACCCCGAGGGGCATTTCGCCCGGCTGGAGCGCAGCCTGTCGGAGCTTCGCATCGCCATGCCGATGAGCCGCAAGGCGCTGACGCTCGTGCTTAAGGAGGCCGTCCGCCGCAACCGCATCCGGGAGGGCCTCGTCTATCTGCAGGTGAGCCGCGGCGTCGCGACCCGCGATCATGCCTTCCCGACGACGCCGACGCGGCCCGCGATGGTGGTGACCGTGAGCCGGGTGGATCGCGCCGCCACCGAAGCCCGCGCCGCGCGGGGCGTCGGCGTGGTGACGACGCCGGAGAACCGCTGGGGGCGTTGTGACATCAAGACGGTCGGCCTGCTGCCCAACGCGCTCGCCAAGCAGAAGGCGCGCGAGGCGGGGGCGGTCGAGGCGTGGTTCGTCGACGACCTGGGCCTGGTCACCGAGGGCGCGTCCTCCAACGCCTGGATCGTGGATGAGGATGGAACGCTCCTCACCCGGGACACCAACGCCAACATCCTGCGCGGCGTGACCCGGCTCTCCCTGGTCGACTTGGCGCGGGAAGCCGGACTGAAGGTGGAGGAGCGCCCGTTCACCCCCGAGGACGCGCTGAAGGCGAAAGAGGCGTTCATCACCGGCGCCGGCAGCCTCGTGCTTCCCGTGGTGTCGGTGGACGGCAAACCCGTGGGCGACGGTGCGCCGGGACCAGTGGCGATGAAGCTCCGCCGCCTCTATATCGAGCGCGCGAAGGCGACAGCGATCTGATCGCGGTCACGCGCGATTGCAACCGCCGCAATTTGCGGCATAGCGTGACTCCTGTGTGTGGGCGGACAGCCGCCCGATCAAAACGAAAAGGCGGAAAGCCGTGAGCGACAAGAAACAGAACCTGCAGGACACGTTCCTCAACAGCGTGCGGAAGTCGAAGACGCCGCTGACAATCTTCCTGGTGAACGGCGTGAAGCTGCAGGGCGTGGTGAGCTGGTTCGACAACTTCTGCGTCCTGCTGCGTCGGGACGGGCAGTCGCAGCTCGTCTACAAGCACGCCATCTCCACCATCATGCCGGCCCAGCCCGTCCAGCTCTACGAGCCGGCCGACGACGAGGTCGATTGAGCACCTCCAAATTCGTTGACCGCGAGGCGCCCATCCAGGGCGCCTTGGTGATCCATCCTGACCGGGAGGGGCGCGGGAGCGCGCGTCACCCGGAAGCGCGTCTCGAGGAGGCGGCGGGCCTGGCGCTCGCCCTCGACCTCGAGGTGCGCGAGGCGATGATCGTAACCCTGCGCAAGCTGACGCCCGCCACCCTGTTCGGCGGCGGCAAGGTGCAGGAGATCGCCACGCTGGTGGAGGTCGAGGACCTCGACGTGGTCGTGGTCGACGACGCGCTGACACCGGTCCAACAGCGCAATCTGGAAAGGGCCTGGAAGGCCAAGGTCATCGACCGCACGGGGCTGATCCTGGAAATCTTCGCTCGCCGGGCGCGCACCCGCGAAGGGCGGCTGCAGGTGGAGCTTGCCCGGCTGAGCTACGAGCGCTCTCGGCTGGTTCGCACCTGGACCCACCTCGAACGCCAGCGTGGCGGCTTCGGCGTCATGGGCGGTCCTGGCGAAACCCAGATCGAAACCGACCGGCGGCTCATCGCCGACAAGATCGGCAAGCTCAAGCGCGACCTGGAGGAGGTGCGTCGTACCCGCACGCTACAGCGCTCGGCGCGCCGCCGGGTCCCGTTCCCCAGCGTTGCGCTGGTCGGCTACACCAACGCCGGCAAGTCCACGCTCTTCAACCGGCTGACCCGAGCCGAGGTGCTGGCGCAGGACATGCTGTTCGCGACCCTGGATCCCACCCTGCGCTCGCTGAAGCTGCCCGACGGGCGGCCGGCGATCCTCTCGGATACTGTGGGGTTCATCTCCGACCTGCCGCATGAACTGGTGGAAGCTTTCCGGGCCACGCTGGAGGAGGTCCGCGAGGCCGACGTCGTTCTGCACGTTCGCGACATCGCCAGCGAGGAGAGCCAGGCCCAGGCCGAGGATGTGCGGACCGTTCTCGGCCGGCTGGGCGTCGACATGGACGAGCGACGCATTCTCGAGGTCTGGAACAAGGCCGACCTGCTGCCGGAGGACGAACGCGCCGACCTCGCCGTCGCGGCGCGGCGCGCCAGCCCTCCCGCGGTCGTCGTCTCGGCCGTCACGGGCGAGGGGTGCGACACCCTTCTGGCGACGATCGGCGGTCTGGTGGACGAAGCCGCGCCGGTGGAGGTGACGACGCCGCCGGGCGAGGGCGCCGCGGTCGCCTGGCTGTATCGGCACGGACGGGTGATCGAGCGCGAAGAGGACGAAGGTGGCGCGACGCGCCTCTCCGTCAGCCTGACCGCCCAGGCCCTCGGGCAGTTCGAACAACTCTTCCCGCAGGCGGTCGTCGGGGCGCGATGAACGGCGTCTGAGACGTTTGTCGCGCCGACCGCGCGGTTCGTCGCAACCCCCTGGCGCCCGCCCCCAAGACGCTGACACGCGACAGGCTGGACCAAGCCGCTAGGGGACTCGTGAGTTGAAGCTGGATCTGGCGCGCAGCCCCACGATGATGGCCGTGGGTTTCGCGGCCCTGCTTTGGCTCGTGGCCTTCGCCGGCTACGTCGCGCCGGGCGTGGCGGCAGGGGCCTACGGCCCGCGCAATTTCATCTACCTGGGCGGAAGCTCGCTGGCGGGCGCGGCGCTTTCGGTAGCGTTCTATGGCGCGATCGTCGCGACCCGCGGCCGGCGTCGGATGCTGCGCGTCCTGGTGGGCGTGTCGGTCCTTGGCGGCCTGGCCATGCTGCATGCCTGGGCCGACCTGGTCGCGGCACGGCTCTACCTCGACGAGAGCCTGAAGGTCGGCCCGCGCGCCCTCGTGAGCGGCGAGGGGGTCATGTTCCTGAACAACCTGCTCTATCTCACGCCAACCCATGTGACCTACGCGGTCGCCCTTGGGCTCGGGTTCTCGCTTCGGGCGGTCGCGGAGCGTGAGCAGCGCCTGGCCCGTGCCCTCGCGGCGGCCCAGGAGGCGCAGTTGGCCGCCCTGCGGTTCCAGATCAACCCACACTTCCTGTTCAATAGCCTGAACGCTGTGATGTCCCTGGTCGGCGCGGGGCGGAACCGCGACGCCGAGACCGTCGTGGCGCGGCTGGCGGAGTTCTTCCGGGCGACCCTCGCGAGCGAGCCCAACGCCATGGTGACGCTGGAGGAGGAGTTCGATCTCCTGGGCGCCTATCTGGACATCGAGGCCGCCCGGTTCGGGGAACGGCTCAACGTGGTCATGGAGTTGCCGTCCCGGCTGGGCGAGGCGCGGACCCCCCACCTGCTGCTCCAGCCGCTGGCGGAGAATGCGATCAAGCACGCCGTCGCCCCCAGCAAGCGGCCCGTGACGGTCAAGGTCACGGCGCGGGCCGATTCCGGCCGGCTGCGGCTTGAGGTCTCGGACGACGGGTCGGGGGAGGGCGTGGCCCGGCCGGGACTTGGCGTGGGACTGGGCAACGTCGCCGCTCGGCTCACCACGCTCTACGGCGAGCAGGGCCGCCTTTCGGTGCAGGGGTCGGCCAGCGGCTTCAGCGCCGAGGTCACCCTGCCGCTCGTCTTCTCGGAGGCCGCCTGATGCGTGTCCTGGTCGTCGATGACGAACCTCTTGCCGTGGACTGGGTGGTGCAAGGCCTGCGACGACTTCCCGATGCGGAGATCGTCGGCTCGGCCGGGGATGGGGACGAAGCCCTCGCCAAGGTGAGGGCGCTAAAGCCCGATGTTGTCTTCCTGGACATCCAGATGCCGGGGAAGACCGGCATTGAGGTGGCCAACGTCCTGGCCGACGCAGGCGGACCGGACGTCGTCTTCGTGACCGCCTTCTCGGATTTCGCCGCCGACGCCTTCGATCTGGATGCGGCCGATTATCTGCTGAAGCCGGTCCGTCATGACCGGATCGCCGAAGCGATGAGCCGCGCGCGCCGGCGGCGCGAACTGCATCGCGCGCACCAGCGTCTCGTCGCGCTGGAGGCGCGTCTGGCCGAGGTGGAGCGATCGCAGGAGCCGGGCGAGACCTATCCGCCCGCGTTCTGGATCAAGCAGCGCAACGGCCGCGTGCGGGTGCCCGTCGCGGACATCCGACGGATCGAGGCCGACAAGGATTACGCCCTCATCCACACCTCGCTGAAGACCTACATCCTGCGGACCACGATGCGGGACCTGGAGCGCCAGCTCAATCCTCGGCAGATCCTGCGCGTCCACCGCGGCGCTTTCGTGCGACTGACCTGCGTCGCCCGGGTCGAGCGGGGCGGGCGCGGCGCGATGCGCTTACACATGGAGGATGGCGCGGTCGTGGACGTGGGCGCCAGCTACGCCGCGGGCGTAGGCGAAGCGTTGGGCCTGTCGCCGGCAAGCTTCGAGCCGGAGTGAGGCGGGTTCACTTGACCGCGCGCAGCCTGACCTGAAGCTCTCGCGCCACGTTCCAGCGGCTGCGGGAGATCTCGTACAGCTCCGCCGGGCTGACCTCGCCCGAGCGGAGCTTGCGGCTCCATTCGGCTTCGTAGGTCTGCTCAGCGTGCTCCAGCTCGAAGTCCACGTCGATCATCAGCGCGATCAGGCTGACGTTGGCGCGCGCCTCAGCCCACGCGCGGTTCGCCCGCTTCGACAACATCTGGAACGTCTCCAACGTGAAGGCGCGCACGTGGGTCGGATCGGTCCAGAAGCTGTCGTGCCGCACGTGTGGCACATGGATTTCGACGATCCCGCCCGGCGCCGTGACCCGGTAGAGCTCGCGCATCACCGCCGAGAAGACCGGGAAGGTCGCGCCGACGTGTTCCAGCACATGCTTCAGCAGGACGTGCTCGAAGCCGTCGGTCGGCAGGTCCCAGGGCGTGGCCTCGATGTCGAGCAGCCGGTCCGGTTCGCAGAGGGCGAAGTTGTCGACATTGAGCCAACCCTCACGCCTGTCGAAACCACAGCCCAGATTGAGCTTCATCGCGTCCCCCGCAGACCGGGACAGCCCTATCAGCCTTTGGCGGCGCGCTCGACCGCCTTGGCCTCATCCCACAGGGCGTCCATTTCGGCCAGGTCGGACTCCGCGGGCGCCTTGCCGCGGTCGGCCAGGCGCTCCTCCACGTAGCGAAAGCGACGGACGAACTTGGCGTTGGTCCCGCGGATGGCGTCCTCCGGGTCGATGTCGAGCGTGCGGGCGAGGTTGGCCACCACGAACAGCACGTCGCCCAGTTCGTCGCGCACCTTGTCGAGGTCGCCCGCCTCCACCTCGGCCAACATCTCGCCGACCTCCTCGTGCAGCTTCCTGACCACGTCCCCGACCCTCGGCCAGACGAACCCCACGCTGGCGGCGCGCTTCGACAGCTTCACCGCGCGGGTGAGCCCCGGGAGCCCCACGGGCACGTCGTCAAGCAGGCTGCCGACCTTTCCCTTCTTCTCGCGCTCCGTGGACTTCAGTGCCTCCCAGCCCTGCTTCTGGTGGGCGAGGCTGGCGTAGGTCTCGTCCCCGAAGACGTGAGGATGCCGGCGGATCATCTTGTCATTGATGGCGCGCGCCACGTCGTCGAACGCGAACGCCCCGGCTTCCTCGGCCATGCGGGCATGGAAAACCACCTGAAGCAGAAGGTCGCCAAGTTCGTCCTTCAGGTCCCCGAGGTCGCCCCGCTCGATGGCGTCGGCGACCTCATAGGCTTCCTCGACGGTGTAGGGCGCTATGGTCGCGAACGTCTGCTCCAGGTCCCAGGGACACCCGTCGTCGGGGTTGCGCAGGCGCGCCATGATCGCGAGCAGCCGATCGATCGGGCGCAGGTCGGCCGGCGGAGCAGGGCGGGTCATGGCCTGGGGACTCGGGAAGGATGGAGCCCGGCGATCAGACCGCGCGCCGCCTGCAGGCGCAAGTCCCGGGGGCTGGGTTCAGCGCCGGGCCAATTCCTCACCGCGCGCCAGTTTGCGCGCGAACCGGTCGAACGCCCATTCGGCGTCGGTCCAGACCCAGCGACCATACGCCTGGCGGAAGTCGCTCTCGTACCAGCTGTAGGCGACAGGTCGGGCCGTACCATCCGGCGTGATCACATGACCCTCGATGGAAGCGCCGCCGACGCCGAAGCTCTCCATCGAGAGGCCCGGCTTGTCCGCAAGCTGCTTGAAGGTCGGGCGGTTGGGTCGGGCGTCCTTCAGCGTCAACTCGATCCGCGCGCCGTCGAACGCCGGCGTCTTCGCCAGCGACAACTCCACCGACTTGCGGAGGTCGGCGGTGAGCAGGTCAGCCTCCCGCACGCCGTAGGTCTTCTCGAAGGTCTTCTGGAGCGCGGGCGCCAGAGAGACCTTCACCTCAGCCGGTGCGGCCGCGGCCGGCGCGCACACAAGGGCCAGCCCAACAAGGGAGAGGATCAACGCGCGCATGCGAACCTCCGGATGTATCCAGTAAGAACTGCACATATGAGCGCCCGGAGCGCGCGCGGCAAGAGGCCGCGGCGGTGGCGCGCGGAATTCGGTGGCGCGACTCGCCTGATAGGGGAAATGTGTCGCGGCGTCGTTGAAACCTTCGGCGCTCCCCGGGCGCTTCAAGGGCAAGGGGCTTCGGTCTGGCGCTGCGGGAGGCGACAGATGAGCGATGTGATCTCCGACCGGGTCGGCGGCCTAGGCCGAGCGCGCGAAGATCGTCTGCGCGAGGAGTCGCGGCGGCTTCCCATCGGCTTCGGCCTCGCGATCGGCGCCGCCGTGTCGGGCGGTCTGTGGGCCGGGATCATCTGGGCGATCGCCCGCGCATTCTAGACGACAGAGAAGGGATCGAGGGCGAAAGAGAGCCGATCCGCGCCTGTAGGAAATGCGCCTAAGGAAGATTATCGGAAATATTAAATGGGCTTCAGGGGCGGTTCTGGCCATAGCCACCGAAACGCTCCAGCACCTCGGCCATCTGATCCTCCGAGAGCGTCCGGGCTCCGCCGATGGCCAGAGCACCCCAATAGACCGCTGCCTGCTCTTCGATCTCCTCGGCGATCAAAAGCGCCTGGCCGAGCCTGGGCGCGATCACGACCTGCCCGTGGTTGGCCATGAGCGCCGCGCGGCCGGTAGCGCCCATCGCATCCACTACGGCGTCGGCCAGCGCCTCCGAACCGAAGACCGCGTAAGGCGCCAACGGTACGCCGGCCGAGCCCGCGACGCCGATCATGTAGTGCACCGCCGGGATCGCGCGCCCGGCGCAGGCCAGGATGGTCGCGTGGCGCGAATGGCAATGAACCACGGCGCCAGCGTCTGGCCGGCGCTCCAGGAGCCGCCAGTGCATCCGCCACTCGCTGGACGGCTTCAGTTGCCCGTCGGCCACGACGCCACCGGCATCGATCCGCACCATCGCTTCCGGCGCCAGGCGTTCCGGCGGCACGCCGCTGGGCGTGACGAGGATGCCGTCGCCCATTCGCACCGAGACATTCCCGGACGTCCCCCGGTTCAGGCCGCGCGCATCGAGGCCGCGCATGGCGTCGACCATGGCGCTGCGCAGCCTGGCCTCGTCTTCTGCCATCAGCTCATCTCCCGCGTCGGAAGCGCGTCCATCATCCGGACGCTGACCTCGTAGTCCTCGAGCGCCCCCAGCGTCGCGAGGCCCTGGGCGACCTGGGCCGCCACCGCCGCACCCAGGCGCGCGGCCGTCCGCTGCGGCAGGCCACGGGCCATCCCGGCGATGAAGCCGGCGCAGAAGGAATCGCCGCAACTCGTCGTATCTATTGGATGAATGTCGTGCGCGGGGATCCGGCCACGAACTTCGGGCAGATCGAGGAAGGCCCCCTCACCGCCCAGCTTGATCACCACGCCACCCGCGCCCAGCTCTCGGAAAAAGCCGGCCGCCGCCTCGGGCGTCGTCGCACGGGAGAGCGCGAACGCTTCGGCGGCGCTGGGCAGGAAGACATCCACGTGCGGCAGGAGCCGGCGTAGTTCGTCGAGCGCGGACGGCCCAGGCGAGATGAGGTCGCAGGTGACCATGCCGCCGCTCGCTCGGGCCTCCGCGAGGAGCTCGGCGCCAGGTCCGCCGTCGAGCTTCGGGCTTCCGACGCCGCCGTAGTGCAGGAAGCGGGCGTGGCGCGCAGCAGACCGGACGGCCTCCGACGCCTCGGCGTGGAACCCCGCGCCAGGGGCATGGAAGTTGGGACGCCGCCCGTCGGAGTCGATCGGCAGCAGGGTCGCCGAGGTGCGCCGCCCGGCCCGGGTGGTCACCAGGGAGACGTCGACACCCTGCTCCTGAAGGGCCAGGCGCACGAACCGGCCGGCCATGTCATCGCCGACGACGCCGGCCATGGCCACGCCCAGGCCGAGCTTGGCCGCGACCAGCGCCGCGCCGCCGGCGGTTCCGGCCGGCGCGAGGGCCAGTCCGTCGATCAGCTGAGTGCCTTCGCCTTCCGGCAGGGCGTCGATGGGGCGGGCGACGACATCGAGGGTCAGCAGGCCGACACAGAGCAGATCGAACGCCATGGCCTTGTCTCCCGACCCTGCGCCTTGGCCTAGCCGAGTCCGGCTTCGCCGACGACTGCGGGATGCCGGTCAGGCCACATGAGGCAGCGCCAGATCGCCGGCCGCGAGGCGTTGCAGGATCTCCACGAAGAAGGCTGGTTCAAGCGCCTTCACCCGCGCTTCCAGGTCCTCGGCGGTGTCGCCGGGCAGGATCGGCGCCGCGCGGCGGGCGATCTCCGGTCCGTGATCATACTCGCCGTCCACGAGGTGGATGACGATCGCCGTCTCGGCCAAGCCCGCGTCGATCACAGCCTGGTGCACGCGGCGGCCATACATCCCCTCCCCGCCGAAATCCGGCAGGGGACCGGGATGAATGTTCAGGATCCGGCCCGCGTAAGCCTTGAGGGTGGCGGGTCCGAGCCGGCGGAGGTAGCCGGAAAGCACGATCAGCTCGACCCCGTGCTCGGCCATTGCGGCTGCCAGGGCAGCGTCGGCGGCGTCAGGGTCGGGCAAGGTGGCGATGTGCCGGGTCGGCACGTTCCGCGCTCCGGCCCACTGCAGGGCCGCCGCGTCCTTGCGGTTGCTGACCAGCAAGCGGGCCTCGGCGGCCAGCTCGCCGGCGGCGATGGCGTCGACGATGGCCTCGGCGCTAGACCCGTTTCCCGACGCGAGGAAACCCAGCTTAAGCGGCGAAGACATCAGGCGTTTTCCGCATCAAGCTCGTGGTGGAACGAGAGGCCGTCGTAGCCCGGCTCCACCCCCAGCGGCAGTTCGGCGCGAAGTTGCTCATAATCGAGGTCGATGTGCATGTTGGTCAGGATCGCGCGCTTTGGCCGGACTCGTTCGATCCATTCCAGGGCGAGGTCGAGGTGGGCGTGGGTCGGATGCGGTCTGCGACGCAACGCGTCGACGATCCACACGTCGAGCCCTGCCAGAGCCTCGAACGCCTCGTCGTCCAGGCCCACCACATCGCTGGAATAGGCGACGCCGCCAAAGCGGTACCCTACCGACCGGATGCCCCCGTGGTCCTGGTCGAAGGTCCGGATCGGGATCACACCGGAAGGGCCATCCACCTGCCAGGCCTCGCCGTGCGGCGGGATCGCCTGGCGCTCGCAGATCGCCGGATAGCCCCCCTCGCCCTCGAAGATATAGCCGAAGCGACGCATCATGGTTCGATCGGTGGCGGCATCCATCCAGCAGGGGATCTTGGCTTGCTGGCGCAGGTAGAAGGCCCGCACGTCATCAAGGCCGTGCACCTGATCGGCGTGATCGTGGGTCAGGACGACGGCGTCGACGCGCTTGACGCCCGCCTTCGCCGTCTGCAGCCGCAGTTCGGGCGATGCGTCGACAAGCACCGTCGTCTGGGCGCCCTCTCCCAGCCGGCGCACCAGCATCGAGCAGCGGGTGCGGAAGTTCTTCGGATTGGCGGGATCGCACACGCCCCACTCGCCATCGGCGCGGGGAACGCCCCCAGAGGACCCGCTGCCGAGGATCGTGAACTCCAGGGTCCCGGTCATGGCCGTGGTATCCGATCGAAGAGCGCGAAGAAGGCGTCCGTGGTGCGCGCGTCAGCCTCATCGAGGCTCCAGCCTCGAATCTCCGCCAGCTTGGCCAGGATATGCGGAATGTAGGCCGGCTCGTTGCGCCGCCCGCGATGCGGCACGGGCGCCAGGTACGGGCAGTCCGTCTCGACGATGATGCGGTCGGCGGGCATCTCGCGGATCACCTCGCGGACGTCCTCTGCGGCCTTGAAGGTGGCGATGCCCGAGACCGAGAACCACGCCCCGAGGGCGGCGGCGCGCCGGGCGAGGTCCGCGCCCGAGGTGTAGCAGTGCATCAGCAGGCGGAAGGGGCCCGCGGCGTATTCTTCCTCCAGGATGCGTCCCATCACCTCGTCGGCTTCCCGCGTGTGGACCACCAGCGGCAGGCCGGTCTGGCGTGCGGCGGCCACATGGGCGCGGAAGACCGTGGCCTGGATATCGCGGGGGCTGAGGTCGTAGTGGAAGTCGAGGCCGCACTCGCCGATCCCGACCACGCGGGGGTCTGCGGCCAGCGCCACCAGATCCCCCGCCGACAGGTCGGGGTTCTCCTTCGCCTCGTGCGGATGGGTGCCGACGGTGCACCAGATGTCCGGCGCCTCGGCCACCGCCCGACAGGCCGGGTAGTTGGAGACCCGGTCGCAGATGTTGACCATCAACCGGACGCCAGCAGCGCGCGCCCGGGCGATGACCTCGGTCCGGTCCTCGTCGAACTGGGGGGCGTGCAGGTTGACGTGGCTGTCGATCAGCATGGGGATCGTTCAGGCCTGCGCGGCCTGGCGGAGCTCCGAGAGGGCGGTGAACAGGGCGTCCGTGCGGTCGAGGTTGAGGGCTTCCACCTCTCGCGGCAGGCGCTGAAGCGTCTCCCACGCCTGGGCCCAGCGATCAAGCGCGCCGAACCCATCCCGCGCCCGGTCGGTCGCCAGCGCATGCACCCGGTCGGCCAGCCGGTCGAAGAGCAGGTTGAACTGGACAGGCCCCTCGCCGCCCCTGAACCGTTCGGCGAGCAGCAGAGCCCGGCTCTCGTCCACGCGCGGCAGGTCGGCCAGCAGGTCGCGGGCGGCGTCGTCCATCGCCAGCGCCTTGGCCGCGGCGAGTTGCAGCGCCATGCCCGGGGCGCCGTCGGCCATGTGGGCCAGTCGCAGGGCCTCCTCGGCGTTCACGTCGGCGCGGGCCCGCACGAATGAGGCGGCGTCCTCGAACGGAAGCGCCTGGAACGCCAGCCGTCGGCAGCGCGAGCGGATGGTCGGGAGAAGCCGTCCTGGCGCGTGCGAAACCATCAGCAGCACACCGCGGGGCGGCGGCTCCTCCAACGTCTTCAGGATGGCGTTGGCCGCATTGACGTTGAGATCGTCCGCCGCGTCGATGATCGCCACTCGATGCGGCGCGCTGGCGGGCGACTTGGAGAAGAACTCCGCCAGCCGGCGGGCGTCGTCGACGGGGATCACCTTGCGCGGCTTCCCGTCCGGCCCTTCCCGCTCCAGCACAAGCAGGTCCGGATGGCTGCGCGCCGCCACCTGGCGGGTGACGGGATGATCGTCCGGGGCGCCGAGGATGCCGTGGCGGGGGTCGTGCGGAGCGCCGAGCAGCCGGCGCGCGGCGCGGTAGGCGAACGTGGCCTTGCCGACGCCCTCGGGACCCGTCAGCAGCCAGGCGTGGTGCAGGCGGCCCCGGGCCAGTGCGGCCGCAAACGCCGCTTCGGCGGCGTCCTGCCCGGAGAGGTCAAGAACCTCGCGCGGGTGCGGGACTTCGAGCTCAGGCATCGGCGGTCAGTCGCCCGGTCACCGTCGCCCAGACCGCAGCCTCGACGGCGTCCATCGAACCCGTGGCGTCGATAAGCGCGCACCGTCCCGGCTCGGCGTCGGCGATGGCGCGGAAACCCTCGCGAAGACGCTCATGGAACGCCATCCCCTTGGACTCGAACCGCATCTCGGCGCCGGCGCGGGCATGCGCCCTGGCCAGCCCGACCTCGGCCGGCAGGTCGAAGACGAGAGTCAGGTCGGGGCGGACATCTTCGAGGATGTAGGTTTCGAGCGCCGTGATCAGTCCAGGAGCGGTTCCGCCGGCGGCGCCCTGATAGGCGCGGGTCGAATCCGCGAACCGGTCACAGACCACCCACGCGCCACGGTCCAGGGCCGGCCGGATGACGCGCTCGATGTGGTCCCGACGGGCGGCGTACATCAGCAGGGTTTCGGTGACGGGGCTCCAGCGGTCGGCGTCACCCCGTAGCACCAGGTCGCGGATGCTCTCGGCGCCGGGCGAGCCGCCCGGTTCACGGGTGGTCACCACCTCACGCCTCTGGCTCTGCAGGCGCGCGGCCAGCCGCTGCACCTGCGTGGACTTTCCGGCGCCCTCGCCGCCCTCGAAGGTGATGAACCGTCCGCGTGTCACCCGGCCAAATTGGCCGGTTCGGGCGCTTTGTCTAGAAGATGCGGACGACCCGCGCGTCGGTGAAGCCGATCTCGGCCACGCGGTCGCGAAGGGCGTAGGCGGCCGCTTCGTCCGCGGGCGCCGGCAGGACGACCCGATACAGCGTCAGTCCATCCTCGCGTTGCAGGGGCTCGATGACTGCAGATCCGGCCGCCGAGAGCCGCGCGACCGCCTGTTCGGCGTTGGCCTGGCTCGCGAACGCGCCGGCCTGGACGCGAAGCCCCGACGGTGTCGGGGCATCCAGCGCAGGCGGACGCGCCATCGGCAGCGGCGCCAGGCTGGCGGTCTCCACGGGCTGTAGGGGGGCGACGGACGCCGGGGCGATCGGCGCGCTGGAGATCTCGGCGCCCGTGACCGGCGGCAAGGGTCCGGTTCCGAGCGGCGCGCCAGCCTTGGTCGGGGCGCGGGCGCCCGCCGCGATCTCCATCACCGGGTCGTCGACGGGCCTGACGGCGGTGCGGACGGTCATGGCGCGGGGCGCGGCGGCGGCCGGGGCGCTGGCCATCCGGACGCCCGCCGAAGGTCCCAGCAACGGCGCCGGGCCGACATAGCGCACGCGTACCTTGGCGAGCCCCTTGCGGTCGTAGCCGAGTTGGCGCGCCGCCTCCTGTGACAGATCGATGATCCGGTTGCCGACGAACGGCCCGCGGTCGTTGACGCGCACCACGAGCCGGCGGCCGTTGTCGAGGTTGGTGACCTCGACCATCGACGGCAGCGGCAGCGTCGTATGCGCCGCCGTCACCGCGTTCATGTCGAAAAGCTCTCCGTTGGCGGTGGCCTTCTGGTGGAAGTCAGCACCGTACCAGGAGGCGATCCCGGTTTCGTCGTAATTGGGCTGCTCCCGGGGAACGTACCAGATCCCGCCGACCTGATAGGGCTTGCCCACCTTGTACTCCCCCTGCCCGCGGCCAACCGGAGCGCCGCCCTCGGCGCGGCTCGGATAGCGCGGCTCGACGGTGGCGCACGCCGCCAGCGACAGGCCGGCGAGGAGCGCCGCAGCCAGGGGCGCCCGACGCATCACGAAGCTGGGGTGGATCATCGCCTGGTCTCCGACTCGACCATTGATGGTCGGCGTCGTTCCTTGAGACAGGGTTAATCGTCCGTTGCGGTGGAGACGTCCGCCGCTTCCCTGCTATAGGCCGGGCCTCCGGACGGGTGGCCGAGTGGTTTAAGGCAGCGGTCTTGAAAACCGCCGTAGGTGGAAGCCTACCGTGGGTTCGAATCCCACCCCGTCCGCCAC
>JADHED010000163.1_pt1 | contig 92188 bp, 93 predicted proteins | sample 8952041 | NCBI WGS metagenome assembly JADHED01 (sample SAMN16124423, study PRJNA663239) | bioreactor sludge metagenome | isolation source: sludge (control) | place: India:Bengaluru | collected 2018-09-08
AGAAATCCACTGCAAAACCCAACCGGTTGCTCGTCCGGTGAGAAATGCGGGCTAGTGCACCGTCATAAACACAACATGCATCCTGTTTCAACCATAGGTGTACGCTACTCAAGGTCTTGTGTGGCGATAAGCGTGTTCGGGCGTAAGTCGCCCGACGTGGTCGCCGTACAAATGGATCTGCCTGCTTCACGCGCAGCAAGAAAATACTTTTGGCGTCAGGAAACAAATCATGAAAATTCTAAATAAACTATCGATTACACGAAAGATATCGCTCGCTTTCGTTATCTCCACCTTCCCGCTTTTTCTTCTCCTTTACCTATTGATCAGCGAGAAATTGATCGCCATCGACTTCGCGCGCAACGAAATCCGCGGCACCGAAGTCATCCGCCATGCCCAGGACACGATGCTCGCGGTGGCCCGGCTGCGGCTTGAAAGCGAACCTTCCGCTACACTCGCAACCATTGCTGCCTCGACGAACGAACTCGCCGCCAGCGTGGACGGCGGCAACGCAGATCTCCTCGACGCCGATCTGGCACAAGATTCTCTCAGCAAACTCCGCAATCTTGGGCGAGCGGCTGCGCCGGCGGCAGTCGATCAGGCCGTCGCGGCGATGGTAACGCTCATCGCCGATGTCGCCGACCGCTCCAACCTTACCCTCGATCCCGACCTCGACAGCTACTACACGATGGACGCGGTCACCGTCACGATCCCAACGATCGTCGACAAAGCGACGCAGCTGGCGGCGATGATGGAAACCGGAAGCGCCAGCGCCAGCCCGCGTTCGGCCAGTGATCTGGCGGCGGTGATGATGACGGTCGGAGGTCTTCGCGACGGCATCAACCGCCTCATCATCGATCGCGACAAGGCCATTGCAGGCAATCCAGATGGCTCCCTTCGCAACGCCACTGCGACCAGCTACGAGGCCGCGCTTAAGGCTACGGCCGACCTTGCCGCCCTCGTTGATCAAGCGATCAACCAAAACGAGAGCGCGAGCGCCAACAGCACGCGCACGGAGCAACAGGCCAGCAACGTTGTTGACCGCACCGCGGCCCTGTGGAGAACGGCGAACGGTCAGCTGATCCAGCTCCTTGAGCGGCGGATCGGCGGCTTCCAAGCCGGCATGCGCAACGCACTTGGCATGACGGCGGTCCTCATTGCGCTGACCGCAGGCGTGCTGCTGGTCATCATGCGCTCGATCTCCCGTCCGATCGCCCTGCTGACCGGGCAGATGGGCCAGCTGGCCCACAATGACCTCACTGTCGAAATCGTCGGCGCCGCGCGCCGCGACGAAATCGGGGCGATGGCGCGTGCGGTCCAGGTGTTCAAGGACAACGCGCTCGACCGCGCGCGGCTTGAGGAGGCGCAGGTAGCCGAGCGCCAAGCCAAGGAGCGGCGGCAGAGGGCGGTCGACGCGCTGATCCGGGGCTTCAGCGAAAGCATGGCCGGCAGTCTCGGCGCTGTAAGCGAACACTCGCAGCAGATGCTGAGCACGGCGGGCAAGGTGTCGCAGGCGGCGGCGAACGCCAGGCGCGAGGTCGGCGAGACCAACCGGGCGGCAGCGGCGAGCACAGCTGCGGTCGGCGCGGTGGCGGCGGCGACAGAGGAGTTGTCGACATCGATTGACCAGATTGGCACCCAGGTGGTGCGCAGTGCCGACGAGGCCGGTGAGGCAGCGCGCGACGCGGCGGTGTCGCGCTCGCGGGTGGCGGCGCTGGTCGAGAACTCCCAGCGCATCGGCCAGATCGTCGGCCTGATCACGGACATCGCCGCCAAGACCAACCTTCTGGCGTTGAACGCGACAATCGAAGCAGCGCGCGCCGGCGACGCGGGGCGCGGCTTCGCGGTGGTGGCAGGCGAGGTGAAGACGCTCGCCAATCAGACCGCCAAGGCCACCGAAGAGATCGTCCAGCAGGTCTCCGAAATCCAGGGGGCAACCCGCGATACCGCCACCGTCATCGAAGGCGTAGCCAGCCGCATCGACGCGATCACCAGGATTGCGGAAGCTGTCGCCGCCGGCGTCCATCAGCAAGGCGCGGCGACGCGCGAGATCGCCGAGCGCGCGCAGGAGGTCGCCGCCAGCACCGCGCAGGTGACCGGCAGCATCGCCGAGGTCGAGAACGCCGCTGCCGTCTCCGACGGCGCATCGGCCGAGGTGACCGAAGCTGCCACTGCCCTGAGCCAGGAGGCGGCGGACCTGCGCCGCGAGATCGAACATTTCCTCACCGCGGTGCGTAGCGCCGAGGACCAGCGCCGCTTCGAGCGGATCAAGGTCGACCTGGCCGTCACCGTCCACATCGGCGGCGCTTCGGTGAGCGATCGCCTGCGTAACATTTCGGCTGGCGGTGCCCTCCTGGCCCAGCGTCACCCGCTCGCCCCCGGCGCCGCCCTTGACCTCGACATTGCCGGCTTCGGCACCCCGATCCGGGCCAAGGTCGCCGGCACCAGCGCGTACGGCACGCATGTGCAGTTCCCGCTGGAGCCGGCGCATATCCAGCGCGTCGAGGCCTTTATACGCCCCTTGCGCGCCGCCGCCGCTTGAGCGCCGGCCGCAGCATGGTCAAGCGCGTTCGCGGGCGGTATCGTGCTGCAGAGCGCGTCAAACGGAGAGTGCCGGGTGAAATACATCATCGTCCGCACGCCCAACGGCGAGGCCCCGGTGGTCTTTCCGCGCGCCTTCCTCCACCGCTACGTGGCCAGCCTGTTCGCGCCAATGGAGGTGACCGCAGCGGGCTTCGTTGCGATGGCCGAAGGCCGTCTCCGCTGCTACGGCAAGAGCGCTGGTCTCCGGCTGCCGTCCCGGCCGGAGATCGACTCGGCCCTCGTCAATGCCGGTCTCGACGGCGCCCCAACCTCCCCCTGGACCGAACCGCCAGCCGAACCCCCTGCCGAACCTTAATGGCTGCAAGGCGAACTGGCCCGAGCGATCGCGTGCGAGGTGATTTTCTGGAACACGCTTGACCCGTCGATCATCGAGGGCAGCCGCGAGAACCACCTCGACGCCTACCGAAATGTGCGTGACAAGCTGTTCGCCCGTATCCGCGCGCAGTTCGGCCCGGCGATGATGACGGGGCTGTGAGCGGGCGCGGCCTGGATCGTTGCGCGGTTACGTCCCGTCTCCCCCCGCCGTTATGGGCGCCCTCCCCTTCTCGTCGTACGCAGACGCATGCAGGGCGCCAGGCCTCGCCTGGAAACCGCGCGACGCGGGCCCGGCGTGCGGTCGCCCAGGCCGCACCCGGGCTAAGGCTTACCGCTCGCTTTGCGCATCGTTGCCCGCGGCTTCGTCCGCTATACTGTTGAGCGCATTATCCGCGTGAGGTTAAGCGGGCGATGGCCGAGGTGGCAACGATGACCACGACGCGAGACGAGATTCTCAAGCGCTTGCGCGCCGACAAGGCGAGGCTGGACGCGTTCGGCATCCGGTCAGTCGCGGTGTTCGGATCGTGCGCGCGCGGCGAGGCACGCACCGACAGTGACGTCGACGTTCTCGTCCACTACCGCGCCGACGTCCGTCCCGACCTGTTCGATTTCATCGACCTGCAGGATCATCTGCAAGGCCTGCTCGGCCGGCCGGTCGATCTCGTGACGCTGGCGGCCTTGTCCGAGCGGCTGCGCACGCGCATTCTCGCCGAGGCCATCTATGCCTGAGCGCGATTGGAACTTGCGCATCCGGGACATCGCGGTCGCCATCGACAAGATCGAACGCTACACGGCGACGATGAGGTTCGCCGACTTCCAGGCGGACGAGCGCACGGTTGACGCTGTTCTCCGCAACTTCGAGATCATCGGCGAAGCGGCGCGCACTCTGCCGGCGCACGTCACTGACGCCAACCCGAACATCCCCTGGGCCAAGATGCGTGCTCTCCGCAACATCGTTGCTCATGCTTATTTCGGCGTCGATCTTTCGATCATCTGGGAAACGATTGTCCGCCGTCTGCCGGAGCTGAAGGCGGACCTTCACTCATTTGTACCGCCCGCGGACTGACGAACCGCCACCACAACCACGCGGGCTGTATCCGGAGAGTTGGGGCGGCGACCAAGGGACCATGGTCTCCGGGAATCAGTTTGGTTTGTATGGCTGTTCCGTCATCAACAGAAATATCCTAATTAGGTGCAAGCAGCGCGTAGGGCGGATTAGCGAAGCGTAATCCGCCGCATGGGGTGGTGTTGCGTCGACGCATTCGGCGGATTACGGGCGTTGCCCTAATCCGCCCTACGCGGGCTATGTAGACCGCACATATTCTCAAGTGGCGAATATGACTGATTGCTTTACACAGAGACAAGAAACAGTCGCAGACAGATATTTGCAGTCTAGCTATAGTCTCTGGAGTGCTATACTAACCGTAAATGGAATTTTATTGGCGGCTTTTTCGATTGTAACAACACTTGAGAATAAAGTAATTAATTGCATTGTCGTAACTACAACTTTTTTGTGCGTAACTTCTCTGATTCTTATTATTTACAATTTTGTTGCGATAAAACGAACATATTACCGCATAGGGCAGGTAATGGCAAATGGAAATGCAGAAATCACCGATGAACAAAGAGATAGAGACATAAGAAAAGCGTTATTTCTTGGAAAGTCTATTTCGTGTATTGAGAAATTATGTTTAATTATGTTGGGAATTGAGGCCATATTGGTGTTGGTGATGGTGGTTTATTCCTCGGGATTTGGAGGTGCCATTTACCATTGGTTCAATGCGATCGCTCAGCGTAGCGCGTAGGGCAGATTAGCGAAGCGTAATCCGCCGCATGTGTTTTCATCCGTCGGATTACGCTCAAGCTAATCCGACCTACACAGGCTCACTCTTCCGCCGCCCTCACCCCCCACGCAGCAGCCTTGCCGCGTCAAGCGCGGCGTAGGTGAGGATGCCATCGGCGCCGGCGCGCTTGAACGACAACAGCATTTCCAAGAGCGCGCGCTCGTAATCGAGCCAGCCGTTGACGCAAGCGGCCTTCAGCATCGCATACTCGCCGCTCACCTGATAGGCGAAGGTCGGCATGCCAAACGCCTCCTTCACCCGGCGCACGACGTCGAGATACGGCAGGCCGGGCTTGACCATCACCATGTCGGCGCCTTCCGCGATGTCGAGCGCCACCTCGCGCAAGGCTTCAAGACCGTTGGCAGGGTCCATCTGGTAGCTCTTCTTGTCGCCGACCAGGCAGCCGCCGGAGCCGACCGCATCGCGAAACGGGCCGTAGAAGGCCGACGCGTACTTCGCGGCGTAGGACATGATGAGCACGCGCTCGAAGCCTTGGGCATCAAGCGCGTCGCGGATGGCACCGATGCGGCCGTCCATCATGTCCGAGGGCGCGACGATGTCGCAACCCGCGCGCGCCTGCACGATCGCCTGCTGACAGAGGATGGCCACCGTCGCATCGTTGGCAACCTCGCCCTCGCAGACGATGCCGTCGTGGCCCAGGCTGTTGAAGGGGTCGAGCGCCACATCACAGAGGACGCCAATCGCCGGATATGCGGCCTTGATCGCGCGAACCGCCCGGCAGACGAGATTGTCCGGGTTGACCGCTTCGCGCGCATCCGGTGTTTTCAGCGCCGCCTCGACGAAGGGAAAGACGGCGACCGCCGGAACGCCGAGCCCTGCGGCCTCGCCGACCGCCTGAACCAGTAGGTCGCACGAAAGCCGCTCGACGCCGGGCATGGAGAGCACCGACTCACGGCGGTTTTCCCCCTCGACGACGAACACCGGCCAGATGAGGTCATCGACGCAGAGGCTCGACTCGGCAACCAGGCGGCGGATCCACGGACTTTGCCGGTTCCTGCGCATGCGGATGCGCGGATAGCCGCCAAGGACTGCCGGAACCTGCTGGCGCGCGATTGCCATCACGCCTTCTCAAGCGCCTGTGAGAGATCGGCCAGGATGTCGTCGCGATGCTCGATGCCGATCGAGAGGCGGACGTAGCCGTCCGAGACGCCGGTCGCGAGGCGGTCCTCCTCCGAGAGCTGCGAATGGGTGGTCGTTGCCGGGTGGATCGCGAGTGTCCGGGCATCGCCGATGTTGGCAACGTGATAGACCAACTGGAGCGCGTCGATGAACCGGCGCCCGGCCTCCCGGCCGCCCTTCAGTTCGAAGCCAACCAGCGCGCCGTAGCCGCCGCTGAGGTAGGTATCCGCCCGCCTTCGCATTTCGCCCGCTTGCAGGCCGGGGTAGATCACGGCCGCGACCTTGGGATGGCCGGACAGGAAGGCCGCGACATGGGCCGCGTTGTCGCAGTGCGCGCGCATGCGCAGCGCCAAGGTCTCCAGGCCCTGGATGAACATGAAGGCGTTAAACGGGCTCATCGAAGCGCCGATGTCGCGCAGGAGAATGACCCGCGCGCGCAGGATATAGGCGATCGGCCCCAACGGCTTCACCGCTTCCGTCCAGACGGCGCCGTGATAGCTGGGGTCCGGCTGGGTCAAGAGCGGGAAGCGTTCGGCATGCGCTTCCCAATCGAAGTTGCCGCCGTCGATGATCAGGCCGCCGATCGAGGTGCCGTGGCCGCCGATGTACTTGGTCGTCGAGTACATGACGACGGCAGCACCATGGTCGAGCGGCCGGCAGATCAGCGGTGCCGCCGTGTTATCGACGATCAGCGGCACGCCCAGGGAGCGGCCGATCTCGGCGACCTCGCGGATCGGGAAGACCTGAAGCTTCGGGTTGGGCAGCGTTTCCGCGTAGTAGCAGCGGGTGCGCGCATCGGTGGCGCGCGCGAACGCTTGCGGATCAGCCGGATCGACGAAGCGGACCTCGACCCCCATGCTTTTCAGCGTGTTGGCAAACAGGTTCCAGGTGCCGCCGTAGAGGTCCGTGGAGCTGACGAAATTGTCGCCGCTCTGGCACAGATTCATGACCGCGAAGGTGGATGCCGCCTGGCCCGAGCCGACCGCAAGGCCGGCAGCGCCGCCCTCGATCGCGGCAAAGCGCCGCTCAAGAACGTCGCAGGTGGGGTTCATGATGCGGCTGTAGATGTTGCCGAGCTCCTTCAGCGCGAACAGGTTTTCGGCGTGCTGGGTACCGCGGAACTGGTACGACGTCGTCTGATAGATCGGGACCGCAACCGCGCCCGTTGCCTCGTCCTGGCGATAGGCAGCGTGCAGGACCATGGTTTCCGGATGCATCCGACGTGTTGTCACCCCTTCCCTCCATTCTTTCTGAGTGGCGAGACGCAACGCTCGCGGGGGCGGAGGATACAAGTTTTTGCCTCGCCGACCATCCCTTTTGCCGCAGCGTGACGCCGGTTCACCAAGCGTTCATGGCATTGTGCTTGCATCGTTTCGCGACATGCGGCAAGCACGATTCGAGGACACACCCGTTGGCAACGCGAGGCGAGGACAAGGGCACCGTTGCGCTCGGCGATGCCTTGTTCGAATTGCGCCGCATCGGTCCCTCGGTGCGGGTGGCGGCGATCGACCCCCGGACCAACACCGAGGTGGTGGTGGTTGGTGCGGCGGCCGCCGGCGATGCCGCGCTCATGCGTCTGGCGCTGCGCAAGCTCAACACCGTGCTGGCAGGCCGCGGCGGCGGTTAGCGGCACGGCCGCTGGCCCGAGCGCGGCCCTGGACGGGCTGTTTTTTGTTGACACGGCAGGCGGTAACGACAACACGATTGGCACCGCAAGGACCACTGAAGGCAGCAAACGAGAAACGGCGGGACAGGTGGCGTTGACGACAGAAGGCTGCAAGGGACGGCAGGAGCGGCGTGACGGACCGGCGACGCCGCTGCGGCGCGACTGAGACGAAATAGCGGGGCCGCGTGGAGTATTTCCTTCAACAACTGATCAACGGCCTCACGCTGGGCGCCATCTATGGGCTGATCGCGATCGGCTACACGATGGTCTACGGCATCATCGGCATGATCAACTTCGCCCACGGCGAAGTGTACATGATCGGCGCCTTCATCTCGCTGATCACCTTTCTTGTCCTCGGCATGCTCGGGGTGGGCTGGCTGCCGCTGGCGCTCCTGATCGTTCTCGCCTCGGCAATGTTTTTCACCGCCGTCTACGGCTGGGTGCTGGAGCGCGTGGCCTACCGCCCGTTGCGGCAGTCGCCGCGGCTGGCGGCGCTGATTTCTGCCATCGGCATGTCGATCTTCCTGCAGAACTACGTCCAGGTTGCGCAAGGAGCGCGCGTCAAGCCGCTGCCACCGCTGATCGGCGGCGGGATCAACCTGATGGAGCGGGAAGGCTTCGTCGTCCAGCTCAGCTATCTGCAGATCATCATCATCGTGCTGACGATCGCGCTGATGGTGACATTCTCGCTCCTGATCAACCACACCCGCCTCGGGCGGGCGCAGCGGGCCTGCCAGGAGGACCTGAAGATGGCGGCGCTGGTCGGCATCAACGTCGACCGGACCATCTCGACGACGTTCGTGATTGGCGCCGCGCTGGCGGCGGTCGCGGGGATGATGGTGACCCTTTACTATGGGGTGATCGACTTCTTCATCGGTTTTCTCGCCGGCATCAAGGCGTTTACCGCCGCCGTTCTGGGGGGGATCGGCTCATTGCCGGGAGCGATGCTGGGCGGTGTCCTGATCGGTCTCATCGAGGTCTTCTGGTCCGCCTACTTCACCATTGAATACAAGGATGTGGCGGCATTCTCGATCCTCGTGCTGGTCTTGATCTTCCGGCCCACCGGACTGCTCGGCCGGCCCGAGGTCGAGAAGGTGTGAGCGCGTGAGCGGCGCGCGCCTCTTCGGTCCGGCCTGGCTCGCCGAGGGCGTCAAGGAAGCCCTGCTGCAGGCGCTGGTTGCGCTTATCCTGGCGGTGCCGCTGATCGGCCTCAAGACGGTGCAGGAGCCAGGCGGGCTCGGGCTACAGACGCGCTGGCCGGCGGTGGCAATCGCCGTCGCTTGCGTTTTCGTCGGCCGGCTGCTGCTCGTCATCGCGCGCCACGTCTGGCCGCCGCGGCCAAAGGCGGCACAGTCACCCGTGGTTGCGGCCCGCATCCGCCGCTTTGTCCGCCTGCTCGGCCCGGCCGCGATCGCGTTCGCACTTCTGTTGCCGTTCCTGCCGTTCGCCGACCGCTATGTGCTCGACGTCTCGATCCTCGTCCTCACCTATGTCATGCTCGGCTGGGGCCTCAACATCGTGGTCGGCCTGGCGGGCCTCCTGGATCTCGGCTACGTCGCCTTCTACGCCGTCGGCGCCTACAGCTATGCGCTGTTCGCTGCCAACTTCGGCCTGAGCTTCTGGGCGTGCCTGCCGATCGCGGGCGCGCTCGCGGCAACCTTCGGGATTCTCCTGGGCTTCCCGGTGCTGCGGTTGCGCGGCGATTATCTTGCCATCGTCACCCTCGGCTTTGGCGAGATGATCCGGGTAATCCTGATCAACTGGTCGTCGCTGACGAATGGGCCGCGTGGCATTTCCGGCATCCCGCGGCCCGATTTCTTTGGTGTGCCCTTCAACCCCAGTCCGGCACCAGACGCGAGCGCGTTCCATACCCTGTTCGGCATCGCCTACTCGCCGATCCAGCGCGTGATCTTCCTCTACTACCTGATTTTGGTGCTGGCGCTGCTGACCAATCTGTTCACCTTGCGCATCCGCAAGCTGCCGGTGGGCCGCGCCTGGGAAGCCTTGCGCGAGGATGAGATCGCCTGCCGCTCGCTCGGCATCAATCCGACCAACACCAAGCTGACGGCATTTGCGATCGGCGCCATGTTTGCCGGCTTTGCCGGCTCCTTCTTCGCCACCCGGCAGGGCTTCATCAGCCCGGAGAGCTTCACCTTCCTTGAATCGGCGATCATCCTTGCGATCGTCGTGCTGGGCGGGATGGGCAGCCAGGTCGGCATCGTCATCGCGGCGATCGTCCTTATCGGTGGTCCGGAATTGGTGCGCGAACTGGAGGAGTACCGGATGCTGGCCTTCGGCGGCTTGATGGTGCTGATCATGGTTTGGCGACCGCGTGGACTGCTCGCCTTCCGCGAGCCGACGATCCGGCTTGCCGACTTCGATCGGGCCGCACGCGCCCGGAGTGAGCCGGCGGCAACGGTGCCGTGATGCCGCCTTTCGCGCCAGCGGCCAGGGGAGGAAATGAGCAGCCAACGGCACTGCTGAAAGTCGAACACCTGACGATGCGGTTCGGCGGCCTCGTTGCCGTCGACGATGTGTCGTTCGAAGCCCCGGATGCCGGCATCACCGCCATCATCGGGCCGAACGGGGCCGGCAAGACGACCGTCTTCAACTGCCTTACGGGGTTCTACAAACCGAGCGTCGGCCGCTTGACGCTCAGCCATCCCCGGCGCGGGCCGCTCTATCTCGAACGGATGGAGGGCTTTCGGATTCCGCAGGTGGCGGGCGTGGCGAGGACATTCCAGAACGTGCGGCTGTTCGGCGGGATGTCGGTTCTGGAGAACCTGATCGTCGCCCAGCACAACGAGCTGATGCACGCCTCGTTTTTTTCGCTCGCCGGGCTGCTGGGCCTCGGCCGCTACCGCCGGGCCGAAGCAAAGGCGGTGGAACGGGCGCGCTACTGGCTCGACCGGGTCGGGCTCACCGCGCGCGCCGACTGGGATGCCGCCAACCTGCCTTACGGCGAACAGCGCCGGCTTGAGATCGCACGGGCGATGTGCAGCCAGCCGGTGCTGTTGTGCTTGGATGAGCCTGCGGCCGGCCTCAATCCGCGCGAGAGCAGCGATCTCAACCGGCTCCTGATCGGCATCCGCGACGAGCAGCGGATCGGCATCCTCCTGATCGAGCACGACATGAGCGTCGTCATGGGGATTTCGGACAAGATCGTCGTCCTCGACCATGGCCGCCAGATCGCAGAAGGTGAACCGCGCCAGGTGCGCGCCGATCCGGCCGTCATCCGCGCCTACCTCGGCGAGGATGAGGACGAAGATCTGCCGCCGGAGGTCGCCCGCGATCTCGCCCGCGACGGCGGGGGTGCGTGACGATGCTGCGGATCGAGGGGCTGCACACCTTCTACGGCAGTATCGAAGCCCTGCGCGGCGTCGACCTTGAGGTCTCGAGTGGCGAGATCGTGGCATTGATCGGCGCCAACGGCGCCGGCAAGTCGACACTGCTAATGACGATCTGCGGCCAGCCGCACGCCGCGCGCGGCCAAGTCCGGTTTGGCGACGACGACATCACGCAGTGGCCGACGCATGAGATCATCGCCGCCGGCATCGCCCAGGCGCCAGAGGGACGGCGCATCTTTGCCCGCATGTCGGTGCTGGAAAACCTGTTGATGGGCGCGACCAGCGCCGATCCGCAGCACTTCGAGAGCGATCTCACGCGCGTCTTTACCTTGTTCCCGATCCTCAAGGAGCGGCGCGACCAGCGCGGCGGCACGCTTTCCGGCGGCGAGCAGCAGATGCTGGCGATTGCCCGCGCGCTGATGAGCCGGCCACGGCTGCTGCTGCTGGACGAGCCGTCGCTGGGACTGGCGCCAATGGTGGTCAAACAGATCTTTCGCGTGATTCAGGAGATCAACGAGCAGCAGCGGGTCACCGTCTTCCTCGTCGAACAGAACGCCTTTCACGCCCTTCGCCTTGCTCACCGCGGCTACGTTCTCGTCAACGGGCGGGTGACGATGACTGGCACGGGCCGCGACCTCCTGGCCAACCCGGACATCCGCGCCGCCTATCTCGAGGGCGGGCACTGAAGGAGGGCCTGGTTATGTCGCAGCTGGTCGGCTGCTCGCCGTGGGCGTATCTGGCGATCACGATCGTCCTTCTCGGCTTTGCCGCGTACATGACCGGCCAGGCGCTGGCGGCGACATGGCGGCCGGCGTGGCAGCTGCTCGTCTACGCCCCGCTGTTGGGCCTCGCCTCGCGCTTTCTCATTTATGCGCTTGCCGAGGGCCCTTTGTTGCTCTGGACCGGCTACCTCATTGATGTCGGCGTGCTGCTGATCATTATTTCTTTTGCCTATCGCCTGACCCGCGCCCGGACCATGGCGCGCCAATATCCGTGGCTGTACGAACGCTCAGGTCTTCTCGGATGGCGGGCGCGACACTGACGAGATAAGCGCAGTTGTCGGCAGCGGCCCGCCTTCGACGGTTGCGGACAGCCGCGCGTCAGGTTATTGACCGCAGATCAAGTTGTTTTCCTTGGCGGAAGGAGAGGACGCTGATGAGGAAACTGTGTTCAGTCGTGCTGGCGGCTGCCGGCATTATGATCGCGGGCACGCAATACAGCCATGCCGATGCCGTGATCGCAACCGTCGGTCCGATGACGGGCTCTGATGCCGCATTTGGTGCCCAGATGCGGGCCGGTTTCGAGCAGGCGGTGGCCGATCTCAACGCTGCCGGCGGCGTTTTGGGTCAGAAGCTGGTCGGCGAAGTCGGCGACGACGCTTGCGATTCCAAGCAAGCCGTGGCGGTTGCCAATCAAATGGCGGGCAAAGGAGTGAAGTTCGTTGCCGGGCATTTCTGCTCCGGCTCTTCGATTCCGGCCTCGGATGTCTATGCCGAGGAGAAGGTGATTCAGATCTCGCCCGGTTCGACCAACCCGAAGCTGACTGAACAGGGGAAAAGCAACGTCTTCCGCGTCTGCGGCCGCGACGATCAGCAAGGCGCTGTCGCTGGTGATTTCATCGCGCAGCATTACAAAGGCAAGAAAATAGCGATCGTCCATGACAAGACCCAGTACGGACAGGGTCTTGCAGACGAAACAAAGAAGCAGTTAAACAAGCTTGGTGTTCAAGAGGTCCTCTTCGAGTCGATCAATCGCGGCGAGAAGGACTTCACAGCCCTCGTCAGCAAGCTTAAGGGGGCTAATGTTGACCTGTTGTACTTCGGTGGATACTATGTCGAGGCAGGTCTGATCGTGCGCCAGATGCGGGATCAGGGCATGGATACGATCCTGATGGCCGGCGATGCGCTGGTCACCGACGAGTATTGGGCCATCACCGGCAAACTCGGCGAGGGCACGCTGATGACCTTCAGCCCCGATCCGCGCAAGAACCCGGTCGCGGTGCCGGTGGTGGAGAAGTTCCGCGCCAAGGGGATCGAGCCTGAAGGCTACACGCTCTACACCTACGGCGCAGTTCAGGCGTGGGCGCAGGCCGCCGCTCAGGCAAAGTCGCTCGATTCCGACAAGGTCGTTGCCACGCTGCGTTCAGGAACCTTCGATACGGTGCTCGGCAAGATCGGCTTTGACGCGAAGGGCGACGTCACGGCGCCCGGGTATGTCGTCTACGTCTGGAAGGACGGCAAGTACGACTACGTTTCCAGCAAATAGTCCCCCTCGGGCGCCTTGCGGCGCCGGTTGACTGCGCATGACAACAACAACCCGGCAAGATGGGCATCCTGCCGGGTTGTTTCGTTTTCGGGTAAGGCCCCTGCGCCGCTAAGGCTGCAAGGTGCGGCGGTGGGCGTGCCGCCCCGCCCTAGCCGGCCTTGCGACCGAGGCCGATCTTCTTGGCGAAATCCGAGCGCTGCCGGGCGTAATTCGGAGCGACCATCGGATAGTCCGGCGGCAAATTCCACTTCGCGCGGTACTCCTCGGGCGACATGTTGTAGGTCGTCCGCAGGTGGCGCTTCAGCATCTTCAGCTTCTTGCCGTCCTCGAGACAAACGATGTATTCGGGCGTCACGGACTTGCGCACGTTGACCGCTGGCTTCGGCGCCTCGACCGGGACCTCTTCAGGCGGGAGGTCCAGAGTCAAAAGCGAAGTATAAACGCTGTTGATGATATCCGGAAGCTGCCCAGTCGAAACCTGGTTGTTGCCCACATAAGCGGCAACGACATCCACGGCCATCCTGAGCACATCATCACGGGATACTTTTTCGTTCGCTCTCTCGGTCATCGAGTTCTCGTCCGGAAATACGTTGAATGCAAAGCGCGGTTCTTAAACACCCTGCTGGAACGCCATGTCAATGGAAAAAAAATATAAGCAGCGGTCTTCCTTTGAGTGTGCCTTGGACGCATCAACAGAAGACTTAAGCCCTTCCCGGCCTCATCAGCCGAGAGTGATCGAGGCACAGTTGTTGGAAGTGAATGCAGGAAGCCTGGGCGGCACCCGAAGTCCGCGCGGCAGCGGTCACCGGCGCGTGGCCTTCCTGGCCGTGATCGCGATCCTGGTGGCCATCCCTTGGAACCGATCCTTCGCCCGACTTTTTGTGCCGCTCTGGCCAAGGATGGCGAGATGTGGTACACGGCACGCCGGCAAATTGACGACCCCGCACCGCCAACCGGTGGCGAGCGCGACCGGAATTAGCCAGCAAGAGACCCAGCGCGGGTGACCATGACACACGAGCCGATCGCTATCGCCAGCGATCACGCCGGCTACGAGCTGAAATTGCTGCTCAAGCACGAGCTTGAAGCGATCAACCGGCCCGTGGTCGATCTCGGCGCCAACGGCACCGAGCCGATCGACTATCCCGATATTGGCTTTGCGCTCGCCAATGCGCTGCGCGAGGGACGTGCCAAGCGAGGGGTGCTGATCTGCGGCAGCGGGATCGGCGTCAGCATCGCCGCCAACCGCTATGCCGAGATCCGCGCCGCACTGGTGCACGATGCGCTGGGGGCGCGGCTGGCGCGCCAGCATAACGACGCCAATGTCATTTGCTTCGGCGGTCGCATGATCGGCGCCGAAGTCGCGCGGGACTGCCTGCGCGTTTTCCTGGAAACAGAGTTTGAGGGCGGCCGTCACCGCCAACGGGTGGACAAACTCGCCAAGCCGACGTGAACACAGCAATTCAACAAGCAAGAGAGCAAGTTGCCCATGTCTCGTGCCCTTTCGACCGCGCCTGTGCCCAACGCCTATCGCTTCTTTGAGACCCCGCTCGCCGAGACCGATCCGGCGATCGCGGCGGCCATTCGCGGCGAACTGAAGCGCGAGCAGGAGCACATCGAGCTGATCGCGTCGGAAAACTACGTCTCGCGGGCCGTCCTCGAAGCCCAGGGCTCGGTGATGACCAACAAGTATGCCGAGGGCTATCCCGGCCGGCGCTATTACGGCGGCTGCGAGCATGTCGATATCGGCGAACGGCTGGCGATCGAGCGGGCGTGCGCCTTGTTCGACTGCAGCTACGCGAACGTCCAGCCACACTCCGGTGCGCAGGCCAACGGCGCCGTCTTCATGGCACTCCTGAAACCGGGCGAAACGCTGATGGGGATGTCGCTGGCGGCAGGCGGCCATCTGACCCACGGCGCAGCGCCGGCGCAAAGCGGCAAGTGGTTTCGCGCCGTTCAGTACGGGGTACGCCGCCAGGACGGCATCATCGATTACGAGGAAGTCGAGCGACTGGCGCGCGAGCACATGCCGAAGCTGATCATCGCCGGCGGCTCGGCCTACTCGCGCATCATCGATTTTGCCGCCTTCCGCCGCATTGCCGATGCCGTCGGCGCATACCTGATGGTGGACATGGCGCACTTTGCCGGCCTCGTCGCCGCCGGTGTGCACCCGAGCCCGTTTCCGCATGCGCACGTCGTCACCACCACGACCCACAAGACCCTGCGCGGACCGCGCGGCGGCATGATCCTCAGTCAGGATGAGGATCTCGGCAAGAAAATCAACTCAGGCGTCTTTCCAGGCCTGCAGGGCGGGCCGCTGATGCACGTCATCGCTGCCAAGGCGGTGGCCTTCGGCGAGGCGCTGCGGCCCGAGTTCCGCGACTATGCCGGCGCCATTGTCGGCAACGCCAAGGAGCTGGCGGCGACGCTCAACGGGCGCGGGTTCGACATCGTTTCCGGTGGCACCGACACGCACCTGATGCTGGTCGACCTGCGCAGCCAAGAGCTGACCGGCAAGGCCGCGGAGGAAAGCCTGGGCCGCGCCTACCTGACCTGCAACAAGAACGGCATTCCCTTCGACAGCCAGAAGCCGACGATCACGTCAGGGATCCGGCTGGGAACGCCGGCCGGCACGACACGCGGGTTCGGCACACGGGAATTCCGCCGCGTCGGCGAACTGATTGCCGACGTCCTGGCGGGGCTGGCAAAGCGGCCCGATGACAACACCGAGGCTGAGAATGCGGCGCGCGCGGAGGTGCTCGATCTGTGCCGGCGCTTTCCGATCTATCCAAGCTGATTGGCCGAGCTGTTGGGGAGAGCTGGGACCAAGCGGCACTTATAAACGAGTGGCGAGGAAAAGAACGCGATGCGCTGCCCCTTCTGCGGTCACGACGATACCCAGGTCAAGGACTCCCGGCCAACGGATGACCACGCGGCAATTCGCCGTCGCCGCTACTGTCCGGCCTGCGGCGCGCGCTGGACAACCTTCGAGCGGGTCTATCTGCGCGAACTGACGGTGGTAAAGAAGAACGGCGACAAGGCTCCGTTCGATCGCGAGAAGCTGTCGCGCTCGCTCAAGATCGCGCTGCGCAAGCGGCCCGTGGACGACGAGCGGATCGAACGCATCGTCAACAGCATCCAGCGCCGGCTGGAGACGCTTGGCGAAGCGGAGATTCCGTCCAAGGTCATCGGCGAAATGGCGATGGAACAGCTCGCGCAGCTCGACCAGGTCGCGTATGTGCGGTTCGCGTCGGTCTACCGCAACTTCCGCGAGGCAAAGGACTTCGAGCAGTTTGTGGAAAACCTCGGTGACCGAGGCTCCGCATCCTGAAGCCGCATCTCCAGCTGCCGCGGCCAATCCGGCCGACGATCTGAGCTTCATGGCCCTGGCGCTGCGGCTGGCGCAGCGCACACTCGGCTCCGTCTGGCCCAATCCTGCGGTCGGCTGCGTACTGGTCCGCGCGGGCGTCATCGTCGGCCGCGGGTGGACGCAGGCCGGCGGCAGGCCGCATGCCGAAACGGTTGCCCTCAGCCGGGCCGGCGCGGCCGCTGCGGGAGCGACGGCGTACGTGAGCCTGGAGCCGTGCGCCCATTTTGGCGTGACGCCGCCATGCACCGATGCCCTGATCGCGGCCGGTGTCGCCCGTGTCGTCGTCGCGATCGAAGACCCCGACCCGCGTGTTTGCGGGCAGGGGATCCGGCGTCTGCGCGAGGCCGGAATCGCGGTCACGACCGGCGTGCTGGCAGCGGCGGCAGCGCGCCTGAACCGTGGCTTCTTGTTGAAGGTCGAAGCGAACCGCCCGTTGTTCACCCTCAAAGCGGCGACCAGCCTCGACGGCCGGATCGCGACGCGGACGGGTGACAGCCACTGGATCACTGGCGAAGCGGCACGTCGCGCCGGCCATGGCCTGCGCGCCTGCCACGACGGCATCCTGGTCGGCATCAACACGGTGATTGCCGACGATCCGGCGCTCGACTGCCGGCTGCCGGGGATGGCTGGGCGCTCGCCGGTCCCCATCATCGCCGATAGCACGCTGCGCCTGCCGGCCGCGGCGCGGGTCGTCGAGCGGGCGCGTGAACGGCCGTGCTGGGTGATGCTGACGGATCGCGCAGCCCTGGACAAACGCCGCCTTCTGGAAGAGAAGGGGGTGCGGCTGATCGAGGTCGAAAGCGACCGCGATGGCAGGCCGGCGCCGAACGCCATGGCAGCGGCGCTTGCCGGGCTTGGCTTGACGCGGGTACTGATCGAGGGTGGCGGGACCATTGCGGCCGCCTTCCTTGCCGCCGGTCTGATCGACCAGGTGGCCTGGTTCCACGCGCCGCTACTGATCGGCGGTGACGGCCGCGCCAGCCTTTCGCCGTTCGGGATTGAGCGGCTGGCGGACGCGCCGCGGTTGCTGCCGCGAGAAACGCGGGCGGTGGGGGGCGACCGTTTCAGCTGCTTCGACAGCTCAGGTGACGAGGACAAAGCGTGTTTACCGGAATTGTGAGTGACATCGGCACGGTGCGGGCGCTGGAGCGGCCGGGCGATCTGCGGCTGACCATCGCCACCGCCTACGATCCGGCGTCGATCGCGCTTGGCGCCTCGATCGCCTGCTCCGGCGTCTGCCTGACGGTGATTGCGGTCGCGGCGGATACGTTTACGGTCTCGGCTTCGGCGGAAACGCTTGCCTGCACCACCCTTGGCGACTGGCGCGTCGGCCAGCGCGTCAACCTCGAGCGTGCGCTCTGCGTCGGCGACGAACTCGGCGGGCACTTCGTGTTCGGCCACGTCGATGCGGTTGCGACCGTCCATTCAGTCGCGCCGGAGGGTGAGTCGCGAAGGATCGTCTTTGAAGCCCCGGCGGCGTTGGCGCGCTATTTCGCGCCGAAAGGCTCGGTCGCCCTTGACGGCGTTTCGCTCACCATCAATGAGGTCGAAGGTGCGCGCTTCGGCGTCAATCTCATTCCGCATACCCTCACCGCCACCACCTTCGGCGAGGCGCAGCCGGGGGATCGCGTCAACCTGGAAATCGACATGCTCGCACGGTATGTTGCGCGCCTTTTTGAGAAGCCATGACACCCGAAGGATCCGCCAGTGGGGCAACGGTGACGCGCTCGGAGCAGTTCTCGGCGATCGAAGCCATCATCGAGGATGCACGCAACGGCCGCATGTTCATCCTCGTCGATGACGAGAACCGTGAGAACGAGGGCGATCTCGTCATTCCGGCGCACATGTGCACGCCGGAAGCGATCAACTTCATGGCCCGTTATGGCCGCGGCCTGATCTGCTTGGCACTCAGCCGCGAGCGCGTCAATCACCTCAAGCTGCCGCTGATGCCGCGCCGGCACGAATCCCGGCACGAAACGGCGTTTACCGTTTCGATTGAAGCGCGCGAGGGGGTCACCACCGGGATCTCGGCCTCGGACCGTGCCCGCACCGTCATGGTGGCGATCGATCCGGCCAAGGGCCCCGGCGACATTGTTTCGCCCGGCCATGTCTTTCCGCTGGAAGCACGCGACGGCGGCGTTCTCGTGCGTGCCGGACACACCGAAGCCGCGGTCGACATCGCCCGGCTTGCCGGCCTCAATCCGTCAGGCGTCATCTGCGAGATCATGAACGATGATGGCACCATGGCGCGCACGCCGGACCTCTTGCGCTTCGCTGAACGGCACCGCTTGAAGATCGCCACGATCGCCGATCTGATCGCCTACCGTTTGCGCCACGACCGGATCATCGACCGGATCTTGCACACGCCGTTCGTGAGCTCGAATGGCGGGGCGTTTGAGCTGTTCATTTATGTCAACCGGGTCGCCTATGCCGAGCATCTTGCGCTCGTCAAAGGTGACATCAGCCGCGACGGCCCCGTGCTCGTGCGCATGCACGCGCTGAACATCCTCGACGATGTCCTGGGTGATACCCACGAGGGCAAGGCCGGCGAACTGCAAAAGGCGATGCAGATCATCGCTGCCGAGGGCCGGGGCGTCATCGTCCTGATCCGCGAGCCGCACCGGTCCAGCCTCTCGGAGCGGGTTCGCGCCCGCGTCGAAGGGAACGACGACGGCACCCCGCAGCTGCGCGACTATGGCGTCGGTGCACAGATCCTGTTAGATCTCGGTGTCAAGGAAATGACACTTTTGTCCAACAGCCAGCGGACCATCATCGGCCTGGAAGGTTACGGCTTGGCTATTGCCGGCCGCCGTTCAATCGACTGACGCATGAGCACCTCACCCACTGTCCTGATCGTCGAAGCGCGGTTTTACCCGGAGATTGCCGACCAGATGGCCGCCGGCGCCACCGCTGTGCTGGATGCAGCCGGCGTCGCGTGGGTGCGCGAAGCGGTGCCGGGGTGCTTCGAGCTGCCGGCAGCGATCCGGTATGCGGTCACAGGCGCGAGCCGAGCGCAGGCACCTCGGTTCGCGGGCTTCATCGCGCTTGGATGCGTCATTAAAGGCGAGACGGACCATTACGAGCACATCTGCCGCGAGGCGTGCCGCGGGCTGATGGACCTGAGCGTGCAGCACGAGATCGCCCTCGGTTTTGGCGTACTGACCTGCCAATCCTACGAACAGGCGTGGGTACGCGCGGCCGTCGCGCAGAAGAACAAGGGTGCGGACGCGGCAAACGCATGCGTTCGCATGATGGCGCTGCAACGCCAGTTGCGCGGATCCGCTTGAAGGATAAACGAATGCCACCTCCAGCCGGCCGCCGGCGGACTGCGGCCAGGCTCGCGGCGGTTCAGGCGCTTTACCAGATGGATTTGACCGGCGCGGCGCCGGAAATCGTGATCCGCGATGTTCTGCAGGCGGAGCGAGCCCAGCCGGCCGGCGAGAAAGGCGGGCTCCCGGCTCCGGATCCTTCGACCGTCAGCCGGCTCGTCAGTGGCGTTGCGGAAAATCTCGAATTGCTCGATCGGCATCTTGCCACCGCGCTCAGTGGCGATCTGATGCTTGACCGGCTCGAGGTGCTGTTGCGGGCGATCCTGCGCGCCGGTGCCTACGAGCTCTTGCTGCGGCCCGACATTCCCTTGAAGGTGATCATCAACGAATACGTCGATCTCGCCCATGCCTTCTTCGCCGAGCGAGAGCCGCCGCTGGTGAACGCCGTACTCGATCGTCTGGCTGCGGCGCGGCGACCAGACGACGAGCCGCCTTCGAAAGCCGTCAACGGAGCCTGAGGGTGGACGAGTTCGCCCTCATTGCCCACTTCTTCGCACCGCTGGCAGCAGCCGAGCCCGGTGCATTCGGTCTGACCGACGATGCTGCCGTACTCGCGCTTGGTTCCGATCAGGCGTTGGTGGCGACGATCGACACCTTGGTCGAAGGCGTCCACTTCCGCGCCGAGGATCCGCCAGAGAGCGTCGGCGTCAAACTGCTGGCGGTCAATCTTTCCGACTTGGCCGCCATGGCCGCCCGCCCGCGCGGTTATCTGCTGTCGCTCGCCCTGCCTGCCGCGTGGGCAATGGACCGCCGCGAGGCCTGGCTTGGCGGCTTCGTTGCCGGCCTGACAGCAGCGCAGGCGCAAACCGGGGTCGATCTGGTCGGCGGCGATACGGTCGGCACGCCGGGGCCGCTGACGCTCACGGTAACCGCCCTCGGCACGGTTGCGCACGGCCAGGCCGTGCGCCGGGCGGGGGCGCAAGTGGGCGATGATGTCTACGTATCCGGCAGCATCGGCGATGCCACGCTCGGGCTGATGCTGCTGCAGGGAAGGCTCGCGGGCGCGTCTGCAGCGGATGCCGCGCTTCTGATCGAGCGCTACCAACGGCCCACGCCGCGCCTCAGCGTCGGACGCGGCCTCAGCGGTTTGGCGCACGCGGCAGCCGACGTTTCCGATGGCTTGATTGCCGATCTCGGCCATATCTGCCAAGCCTCTGGCGTCGGCGCGACGATCGAATCGCAGCGCATTCCGCTGTCCGCACCGGCCTCGGCAGCACTCAGGCGCGATCCGGACGTGTTCATGGATCTGCTGCGTGGCGGTGACGACTACGAACTGGTGTTCACCGCGACGCCGGAGCGGGCTGCCGATGTCGCCCGGCTGGCCGCCGAGACCGGCGTACCCCTCACCGCCATCGGGAAGATTGCCAGGCCCCATATCGCTCAGGACGCGCATTCTGTGCGCGTCACGGATCCCTCAGGGCGAGACCTTGTGGTTGTCGGCTCTGGCGGCTACTGCCACTTTACATAGAACGCGCCGGGATTCTCCGGCCCTTCCACCGCCGGTTCCTCCCCGCCAAACGCATTGCTGCAGCGCAACGCTGAAGGTTGCGTTATTCGGCGGCATCTGTCATTTTTTTCAGGTGGCTTTCTCGGTGGATAGCCGACCAGACGCTCTGCGAGGAGGAGTCGGATCGCACCGCAGCTGCGTCGAACAACCAAGGGGCAATCCGGATGATACACACTTTTGCCATCGCATGTGGGCTGTTGGCTTTGGCCTACGGCATCTATGCCAGCCGGTCCGTGCTGTCCGCCGGAGCCGGCACTCCCAGAATGCAGGAAATCTCGGGTGCCGTGCAGGAGGGGGCGGCAGCCTATCTCAACCGTCAGTACACGACGATCGGCATCGCCGGTATCGTTGTGGCTGTCATTTTGTTCATCGTTCTCGGCTGGAAAGTAGCCCTCGGCTTTGTCATCGGGGCCGTCCTTTCCGGTGCGGCCGGCTACATCGGCATGAACATCTCGGTCCGCGCCAACGTTCGCGTCGCCAATGCAGCGCAGGGCGGCCTCGCCCAGGGGCTCGGGCTTGCCTTCAAGGCCGGAGCCGTCACGGGGATGCTGGTCGCGGGCCTAGCTCTGCTCGCGGTCGCGGTCTATTACGCGATCCTGCTCGGCCTCGGTGCGACCGGCCGTGACCTGATCGATCCTCTCGTCGCACTGGGCTTCGGTGCCTCGCTGATTTCGATCTTCGCCCGGCTTGGCGGCGGCATCTTCACCAAGGGCGCCGATGTCGGTGCCGACCTGGTCGGCAAGGTTGAGGCGGGGATCCCGGAAGATGACCCGCGCAATCCGGCGGTGATCGCAGACAACGTCGGCGACAACGTCGGTGACTGTGCCGGCATGGCGGCCGACCTTTTCGAAACCTACGTCGTGACCGTCGTCGCGACGATGGTGCTGGCGTCGATCTTCTTCCATGACTCGTCGTCGCTCTCTAACCTGATGATCTACCCGCTCGCCATTGGCGGCGCCTGCATCATCGCTTGCGTGGCGGGCACGTTCCTCGTCAAGCTGCCGGCGAGCCAGAATATCATGGGAGCGCTTTATCGTGGTTTCATCGCCAGTGCAGTGATCTCCGCCGTTCTGTTGCTGCCGATCACGGCGATAACGGTTGGCATGGGAACCAAGCTCACCGTCGGCAGCCATGTCTTTAACGGCTGGGATCTGTTTTTCTGCGGCCTGATCGGGCTGATCACCACCGGTCTGCTGGTCTGGATTACTGAATACTACACCAGCACCGAGTTTCGCCCGGTTCGCGCGATCGCTTCCTCCTGTCAGACGGGGCATGCGACCAACATCATCCAGGGCCTCGCCATCTCGATGGAAGCGACGGCGATCCCGGCGCTGATCATCTGCGGCGCGATCATCGCCACCTACTTGTTGGCGGGCCTGTTCGGGATCGCGATCGCCGTGAGCTCAATGCTGGCGCTGGCCGGCATGGTGGTGGCGCTCGATGCCTACGGACCGGTGACGGATAACGCCGGCGGCATCGCGGAGATGGCCGATCTCCCGGCCGACGTCCGCAAGACGACCGATGCGCTGGACGCAGTCGGTAACACCACGAAGGCGGTGACCAAGGGCTACGCAATCGGCTCGGCCGGTCTCGGTGCCCTGGTGCTGTTCGCCGCGTACACTCAGGACATCTTGTTCTTCAGCGCCAGGCCCGACATCTATCCCTACTTCGCGGGCGTCAACATCGACTTCTCGTTGTCAAACCCATTTGTCGTTGTCGGCTTGTTCGTCGGCGGCTTGTTGCCGTACCTGTTCGGCGCAATGGGGATGATGGCGGTCGGCCGGGCAGCCGGCTCAGTGGTCGTCGAGGTCCGGCGCCAGTTCAAGGAGATCAAGGGCATTATGGAAGGCACGGCCAAGCCAGAGTACGGCCGCTGTGTCGACATGCTGACCCGGGCCGCGATCAAGGAGATGATGATCCCATCGCTGCTGCCGGTGCTGTCACCGCTGGTCCTGTACGTCGTCATTCTTGTCATTGCCGGCAAGTCGGCGGCGTTCGCGGCCGTCGGCGCCATGTTGCTGGGCGTCATCGTGACGGGGCTGTTCGTCGCCATCTCGATGACGGCGGGCGGCGGCGCCTGGGATAATGCCAAGAAGTACATCGAGGATGGCCACTACGGCGGCAAGGGCTCGGACGCCCACAAGGCTGCCGTGACCGGCGATACCGTCGGTGATCCCTACAAGGACACCGCCGGCCCGGCTGTCAACCCGATGATCAAGATCACCAATATCGTCGCCCTGCTGCTGCTGGCGATGTTGGCCCACTGACCACGCGAACGCTCCAGCCGGCGTCAAGCCGGCCGGACGTTTTCGCTGCTGAGACCCGAACCCCGCGGGGCGCACAGTTCGCCGCCCCGCGGGGTTTTTCTTTGCGGTCGGTGCGTAGGCCCTGCGTCGCTGCTTTCGGACGCCGCCTCGCTCAGTTGGTGGCCGGCAAGTTGACGGGCACCGCAGCGACCGTGTCGGCCGCCGCCGCGTCAACGGGCGCCTCGACACGCGGTGCTGCTTTTTCGATCTCCAACACAAGAATGCCGCCCGCTGCCTGCGGCGCCGCCGCCGTCGGCCGGCCTGGCTGCGACGGCTCGATGAAGCTGAAACCGAGGCCGGTATTCGTGGCCGCGGATCCGCTCGGCCGGGATGTACCGCCGCGCAAGGTGACCGGCAGCACGAGCGGCTCCGCCGGCGCCGGCAGCACCGGATCGGTGGCGGGATCATGGGCAGCCACGGCCTTGGGCAGGGTGAGCGGTACGGCGCTTGCGGTCACCGGGTTGGCCGCATCGGTGCCGGTGTTGGCGCCTGCGGGTATGCGCACCTGGGCAACCTTGATGGGCGCAGACGCATCGGCCGCTGAAGCCGGTGCCGCAGACTCTTCGCTGTTCTGGACAAGCACTTCGGCCTCGCCACGGCTGACATCGGGCACGAGTACGCCCGGGGCCTGCCCTTGCAGCGCCCGCTTGCGGACTCGCGCGGATCCCGTATCGCCCGGTGCGAGGCTGGCAAGGTTGGCACTGCTGCCACCGGAGCGGCCGGCGATCCCGAATACGACTGCTGCCCGCTCCTGCTGCGGCATCTTCGCAAGCGAGCGGTAAAGCGCCATGACCTTGCGGAGTTCGGCTTCGCTCAAATCCCGCGATGCCGTGCGTGCGGCGTCGGCAATCTGGCCTCTCATGGCCAGCGCGAGGGCAAGGTTCTGCCGCGTGCGCGCGTCGGCCGAAGGCTCTGCCGCGAGCTGGGTCAAGAGGGCGACCGCTTCGTCGTGCTCGCCGGCCAGGGCTTTCGACAGGGCGAAATTGCTGCGGACGCCGGCATCGTGCGGTGCGAGCGCAAGCGCACGCGTGTAGGCCTCGCGCGCCTCGTCCGGCTTCCCCAAGAGATCGAGGCTGACAGCAATGCCGTTCAACGCCTTGCCGTCACTGGAATCAAGCGCCAGGGCCTCGCGGTAGGCCTCGAGGGCCTGTTCCGGCCGGCCCGACTTGAGTAGGAGGCCGGCATACTTGCGGCGAATGGAGCCGTCGTTGCCGGAGCGGGTTATCGCTTCGGGCCACAACTCCAGCGCCTTCTCGGTGGAGCCGAGTGCGGTGGCCGTTTCAGCCAAGCCGATCAGCGGCGCCGCCTGCGACGGATCGACCTCGTGCGCACGGCTATAGAAGATGGAAGCCGAGGTCAGGTCGCCGCCGGCACGAACGCTGTCGGCCATCCGCATCGCCTGCACATACTTGCTGTCAGCGCTGCCTAGCTTCCCCTTCGCGCCACCGGCCTCGAATGCGGCACACCCTCCAAGCAGAAGCGAAAGCGCAACGAGCGCGATGACAGCAGAGGGAGGGGCGGTTCGACGATGATGAGATGGCCTCATTTGCGATCTCTCCTCACGCCAGCCTGCAAGAGTCTAGCTCAAGACGTCCAATCCGAATGTGGACTCGGCCACATTCGTGTCAGGGCGAATAATGCCTGCTCTGCGTTAACAGGAAGTTTGCAATTTTGTGGTGTTTTATGCGCACCGTAGTCCGGAACCAGGCTCTCCGGGGTGCTAGGCGTGAAAGGCATCGACGCATGAAGAAAGAGTATCTTGAGTTCACGCGGCTGATCGAGCGGCTGCACCGGCGCTTTCTTGATCTCCTGCGCGCCGAGCTGAACCATCTCAGCATTCGTGACATCAATAGTGTTCAGGCGCTGCTGCTCGCCAACATCGGCGAGGAGCAGATTGCTATCCGCGATCTCGTCGAGCGTGGCTACTACCAAGGCTCGAACGTGTCGTATAACATCAAGAAGCTGGCGGAAATGGGCTACCTGGAACAGGAACGTTCCGCGCATGACCGCCGTTCGGTGAGCATCCGGCTGACCGCCAAGGCCATGAACGTGGTCGAGCGGATCCGTGAGCTGGAGCAGCGGATCGCCGGCGAGCTCGACCAGCAGGACTTCGGCAGCACCGAGATCGAAACCGTTTGCCAGGCACTGCGGCGGGTCGAGCGGACGTGGACGGACTACGTCCACTACGGGCGCTCATACCGCGGGGGGAGCGACGTTCCCGAGGTTGTCGCCGCCGAATAGCGGCAGCCGTGCCAGCGCCGTTGCGATTGAGCCGCCCAGGATCACCTCGAACCGGCCGACGGACTGCTGCTGCAGGGCCGCCTCCCGCTCCGACGGCCGGGATCCGACGCCGGTTGCGACCAGCAGCCCGCCGGCGAGGCCGGCACGGGCGGCAGCGATGATGTCGGACGCGCGGTCGCCGATGAGCCAGGAATGCGCGAGCGCGATCGGCAACAGCCCGGCGGCGCGGCGGACGAGGCCGGGGTTCGGCTTGCGGTCCGGATGGTCGGGATGATTGTAGGGGGCGCGGCCGCTGGGATGATGCGGACAGGCCAGGACCGCATCGATGAAAGCGCCGGCGTCTGCCAGCTCGGTCAGCATGCGCGCCTGAACGGCGGCGAAATCCGCCCACTCGAACAGGGAACGCGCGATCCCTGACTGGTTGGTGACGATGACGACCGCCACCTCGTTGCGGTTGGCGGACGCGATCACCTCGGCGGCGCCGGGAATGAGGCGAACCTCCTCCGCCCGGCTGATGAATCCCACCTCCTCGATGATCGTGCCATCACGATCGAGAAACAGGGCCGGCCGAGGCGCCTGCGATCGCGTCGGCCGTAAGATCTCGACCCATGCGCCGTCCGCGTCAAGCGGAACTGCGGTCATCGTAGCGCCACCCCCCGAGGGATCAGATGCCATCGCCGGAACCCGCCCTCAAACGCCGCTGGCGACGCGCTCCGAAAGGTGCAGTCCAACCACGCCGATGACGATCAGGGCCAGGAAAAACACCTTGAGCGCGGTGAGTGGCTCGCCGAAATAAAGGACACCGACGCCGGCAATGATGGCGGTACCGGCGGCCGACCACACGGCGTAGGCAACGCTAATCGGGATGATCTTTACCGCCAGCGCGAGAAGCGCAAAACTGATCACGTACGTGGGAAGGATCAGGAGCGACGGCACCAGCCGGCTGAAGCCGTCCGACAGCTTCAGGCAGGTCGTACCCATGGTCTCGAAGATGATGGCAAGTGCAAGATACACCCACTCCATGGCTTAAGTCCCTCCCCCGCATGGTCGATGCTGTGCTGGGCTTCTGGTTCGACGAGCTGACACCGGCGCACTGGTTCGTCGCCAACGCCGAGCTTGATCGCACGATCGCGCAGCGCTTTGGTGACGTGTACGCACTCCTGGCGGTGGCGCTGCCCGAGGGGTGGCCGGCAACAGCGCGCGGCCAGCTGGCGGCCGTGATCGCACTTGATCAGTTTCCACGCAACATGTTTCGCGGCACCGCGCAAGCCTTCGCAACCGATGCAAGCGCCCTCCGCATCGCCCAAGCCGCCATCGATGCGGGGTTCGACCGGCAACTTCCGGCCGTGCAACGGCAGTTTCTCTACCTGCCGTTCCAGCACAGCGAGCAGGCCCCGGATCAGGAACGCTCGGTCGCCTTGTACGCGGCCCTCGGTAACGAGCAAGCCTTCGATTTCGCCCGGCGCCACAAGGCGATCATCGACCGCTTCGGCCGCTTTCCACACCGCAACCGCGCGCTCGGCCGCCCCTCGACGGCCGAGGAGACGGCCTTTCTCGCGACGCCCGGTTCCTCGTTCTGAGGCCGCTTACGTTGCGTAGGGGCTCTTGTAGCTCTGCAGCACCTTGATGTAGTTGGCGCGCTCGAAGGCCGACGGATCGGCGACCTTGAGCTGGCTCATCGAGCCCTTCATCTGCGCGATCGAGTCGTAGTTGTGCCGCTCCATCCACTCCCTGGTCTGGTTGAGCAAGGTTTGCAAGTGGCCAACGCCGTTGCGCAGCAGGGCCGAGGTCGTCATCACGGCATCGGCACCGGCCATCACGTACTTGATGACCTCCTTGCCCGTCTCGACACCGCGCGTCGCCGCCAGTGAGCATTTCAGCCGGCCGTGCAGCACGGCGATCCACAACAACGGCAGGCGAATTTCGCTCGCCGAGCTGAGCTCGAGATCCGGCACCACCTCAAGCTCCTCCAAGTCGAAGTCCGGCTGGTAGAAGCGGTTGAACAGGACCAAACCATCGGCTCCGGCTCCGACACACCGCTTCGCCATGTCGCCGAAGGCACTGAAGAACGGGTTCAGCTTGACGGCGACGGGTACCGAGACCGCGGCGCGCACGGCCTGGATGACGTCGACATAGCGTTGTTCGACGTCCCGGCCGGTCGTCTCCAGATCGGCCGGGATGTAATAAACGTTGAGCTCGATGGCCTTGGCGCCGGCTTCGGCCATCAGGCGGGCATAGTCCGTCCAACCGGCATTGGTGGTCCCGTTCAGGCTGGCGATGATCGGGACTTGGCAGGCGGCACTCGCCTTGCGGATGAGCTCCAGGTAGGAATCCGGGCCGACGCGGTAATCGGCGACGGCAGGAAAGTAGGAGAGCGACTCTGCAAAGCTCTCGGTCCCAGCCTCCGACAGAAAGTCGAACGACTCATTCTCGAAGCGGATCTGTTCCTCGAACAGCGAGAACAGGGTAATCGCTGCCGCGCCCGCGTCCTCCATGCGCTTGATGCCGTCAAGAGACCGCGAGATCGGCGACGAGGAAGCGACGATCGGGTGTTTGAGTTTCAGACCCAAATAGGTTGTCTGTAAGTCCATTTTCCGTTCCTCCCACCAGGGCCTAGCTCATCGACGCCATTTCTTCGTAAAGCTTCCACTTCCGGTCGACCATTGCCTGCGCCATGCTCATCAGCTGGTCGGCCGCCTTGGGGTTGGTGCGATACAGCATCCGATAGCGCAGCTCGTTCTCGACGTACTCCTTGAGCTTTATGGTCGGCCGCGGCGAGTCGAGCACAAACGGGTTTTCGCCCGACTGCCTGACCTCAGGGTTGAAGCGGATCAGCGGCCAGTGCCCGGACTGAACGGCGCGGGTTTGCTGATCGAGCCCCTTCTGCATATTGATGCCATGGGCGATGCAGTGGCTGTAGGAAAGGATCAGCGACGGACCCGAGTAGGCTTCGGCCTCGCGCAGAGCCAGAAGGGCTTGCTGCGGATTGGCGCCCAAGGCGATGCGTGCGACGTAGATGTTGCCGTACGAGATCGCCTGCAGGGCGATGTCCTTCTTGCCGATCTGCTTGCCGGCGTTGGCGAACTTGGCAACCGCCGCGAGCGGCGTCGATTTGGACGCCTGGCCGCCGGTGTTCGAGTAGACCTCGGTATCCAGCACGAGGATGTTAACGTCGCGACCGCTCGCCATCACGTGGTCGACGCCGGATGAGCCGATATCGTAAGCCCAGCCGTCGCCGCCGATGATCCACACGGAGCGCCGGACCAAGTGATCAGCGACCGACATCAAGGTCTTGGCGTCCTCGGACTTGATGCCGGTGAGCACCTCCTTCAGGGCCGCCACGCGCGCCCGCTGCTGGCGGATCTGCGATTCGGTCCGCTGCGGAGCGTTGATGAGCTCGTCCACCAGCGTTTCGCCGATCTGGCCGGCAAGGCGGACCAGCGTCTGCTTGGCAACCGTCATGTGGCGGTCGGCAGCCAGACGCATGCCGAGGCCGAACTCTGCATTGTCCTCGAACAAGGAATTGGACCACGCCGGGCCGCGGCCTTCGCTGTTCACCGACCACGGCGTGGTCGGCAGGTTGCCGCCATAGATCGACGAGCAGCCGGTTGCGTTCGCGACCACCAGCCGGTCGCCGAACAACTGCGAAACCGCCTTGACGTAGGGCGTCTCGCCGCAGCCGGCACAGGCGCCGGAGAACTCGAACAGCGGTTCAAGGAACTGCACGCCGCGCACGGTCGAGAAATCGACGCGGGAGCGGTCGTTGACCGGCAGCGTCTCGAAGAAGTCGACGTCGGCCTTGGCGCTCTCAAGGATCGGATCCTTCCAGCCCATATTGATGGCCTTCTTGCCGGACTCTTCCTTGCTCTTGGCCGGACAGACCTCCACGCACAGGCCGCAGCCGGTGCAATCCTCGACGTAGATCTGCAGCGTGTAGCGGGTTTCGGGGAAGCCGCGGGCATCGATCGGCGCGTGCTTGAAGGTTGCCGGGGCGGCCTCGAGCCGGTCCTGATGGTACAGCTTGGAGCGAATGACGCCGTGCGGGCAGACAAAGCTGCAGTTGCCGCACTGGATGCAGATTTCCGGTTCCCACGCCGGCACGAACGGGGAGATGTTGCGCTTCTCCCAGCGCGTCGTGCCTGAAGGATAGGTGCCGTCAACCGGCAGCGCGCTCACCGGCAATTCATCGCCGCGGCCCGCCATCATCATCGCGGTGACGTTCTGCACGAACTCAGGCGCCTTTGCCGGCACCACTGCCCGCATCTCCTGGGAGCTGGTCACGGCTTCGGGGACCTTGGCTTCGTGCAGATGCGCGAGCGTCACGTCAACCGCCTCGAAGTTCTTGCGGACGATCTCCTCGCCCTTCTTGCCGTAGGTCTTGCGGATCGACTTCTTGATGCGGTCGATCGCTTCCTCGCGCGACAGAACGCCCGAGATGGCGAAGAAGCAGGTCTGCATGATGGTGTTGGTGCGCGTCCCCATGCCGGTTTCGCGCGCGACCTTGAGCGCATCAATGACGTAGAACTTGAGCTTCTTGCTGACCATCTCCTCCTGGATCAGGCGCGGCAGCTTGTTCCAGACCTCGTCCGGGCCGTATGGGCTGTTGAGAAGGAAGGTGGCACCCGGCAGCGCCAGGGCCAGAACATTGGTCTTCTCGACGAAGTTGAACTGATGGCAGCCGATGAAGTTGGCGGCCTGGATCAGGTAGGCAGACCGGATCGGCTGCGGCCCGAAACGCACGTGTGAGACCGTCTGCGAGCCGGATTTCTTGGAGTCGTAGACGAAATATCCTTGTGCGTGGAGGTCGCCCTCCTCGCCGATGATCTTGATCGTGTTCTTGTTCGCGCCGACCGTGCCATCGGCACCCAGCCCGTAGAACAGGGCACGGTGTACGGACTCGGGCTCGGTCGAGAAGCTGCGGTCGTAGGCGATGCTGGTATGCGCGACATCGTCGTTGATACCGATCGTGAAGTGGTTTTTCGGCGTCTCTTTGGCGAGTTCGTCGAACACCCCCTTGACCATGGCGGGGTTGAACTCTTTCGACGATAGGCCATACCGGCCGCCGATAATCTTCGGCATCGCCGCGGTCGGCACCTTGCCGGCCGCAAAGCTCTCGAAGAAGGCCGTTACCACATCGGTATACAAGGGCTCGCCGGTTCCACCCGGCTCCTTGGTGCGGTCGAGAACGGCGATCGCCTTGGTCGTCGAGGGGATCGCGGCCAGCAGGTGCGACGCCGAGAAGGGACGGAACAGGTGAACCTGGACGAGGCCGATCTTCTCCCCGCGTGCATTCAGGTAATCGACCGTCTCCCGCGTCGTATCGGCCGCAGACCCCATGACGATGACGATCCGCTCGGCGTCCGGGGCACCGAAGTAATCAAACAGCTGGTAGCGCCGACCGACCAGCCCGGCAAACTTGGCCATCGCGTTCTCAACGATGCCGGGGACGCGTTCGTAGAAGATGTTGACGGTTTCGCGGGACTGGAAATAGGTGTCCGGGTTCTGCGCCGTGCCGCGAATGAACGGGTTGTCCGGATTGAGCGCGCGGCGGCGATGGGCGATGACAAGATCCACATCGATCATGGCCCGCATCTGGTCTTCGCTGATAAGCGAAATCTTGTTGACCTCGTGCGAGGTGCGGAACCCATCGAAGAAGTGGATGAACGGGATCCGTGATTCCAAGGTGGCGGTCTGGGCGATCAGCGCCATGTCGTGCGCTTCCTGCACCGAGCTTGAGGCGAGCTGCGCGAAGCCGGTGGGCAGCACCGCCATCACGTCCTGGTGATCGCCGAAGATGGAGAGGCCCTGGGTCGCCAGCGAGCGCGCGGCAACATGGATGACGCACGGCGTCAGTTCGCCTGCGATCTTGAACATGTTGGGGATCATGAGCATGAGCCCCTGCGACGCGGTGAAGGTGGTTGTGAGCGCACCACCCTGCAGCGAGCCGTGAACGGTGCCGGCGGCACCGGCCTCGCTCTGCATTTCGACGACTTCCGGGATCGTGCCCCAGATGTTCTTCTTGCCTTCGCTCGCCCATTGATCCGCCAGCTCGGCCATGGTGGACGAGGGGGTGATCGGATAAATGGCGCAGACCTCGTTGACGCGATAGGCGACGTACGCAGCCGCCTCGTTGCCGTCGATTGTTACCACCTGAGCTTCGCCCATCAACTTCCTCCACTACCGCCGGCGCGCGATGGCCGCTTGCCCGCGACCGGCGTTCTCTTGGTCTGTTCGTGTCGTTCCCTTGGTCCGGCCAGGCCCTTGGTCCGGTCAGGCGCTGTCCGCCACACTCAACTCTGGCCGCCCGGTTCCGGGGTCATGGCAATGGCGTGGCAGGGGCACTGCTCGAAGCAGACCGCACAGCCGGTGCACCGGTCATAGTCGTAGCGGTACCGGTTGCCCGGCCCGAGCTTGATGATCGCATCCTCGGGGCAAGCGCCGTAGCAGCCGTCGCACTCGAAGCAGTTGCCGCACGACAGGCAGCGCTTGGCCTCGAAGGTCGCCTCCTTCTGCGTCAAGCCCTTCACGACCTCCTCGAAGGAGGACTGCCGCTTGCCAATCTCGATATGCCCCTGGGGCCGCTGACCGGCGTCGGTATAGAACCACAGGTGCAGCTTCTCGAAGGATGCGATGTCCTTTTTTGGCGGTTTGGCGTAGCTATCGCCGCGCAGGTAGGCGTCGATGTTGCGCGCCGCCTTCTTGCCGTGGCCGACAGCGATCGTCACTGTCCGTTCCGAGGGCACCATGTCGCCGCCGGCGAACAGGCCCGGGTAGCCCGTCATCATGTTGGGAGCAACATCGACGACGCCGTCACTCTTGAACGTGATGCCCGGGATCTGACGCAGGAAAGAGGTATCCGTGTCCTGGCCAAGCGCCAGGATCAGGTCGTTGGCTTCGACGGTCTCGAACTGACCTGTCGGCTGCGGCCGGCCTTTGTCGTCGACCTCCATCACTTCGACCGTGAAGGTGGTTTCATCAATCGACTTGATGGTCCGCAGCCAGTGAATCTTGATTCCCTCTTCGAGCACCTCATCGGCCTCGAAGTCGTGCGCCGGCATGTGCTCGCGGTCACGCCGATAGATGATCATCGGCTCGTGGCCCAGGCGCAGGGCGACGCGCGCGGCATCCATGGCGGTGTTGCCGCCACCGTAGATGGCAACCCGGCGGCCTAGCTTCGGCGCATTGCCGGTTTCGACATCACGCAGGAAGCTGACCGCGTCCAGGACCTTGCCGGCGTCGCGCGATGGGATCTCGGTCCGCTTGCCGAGATGGGCCCCGACCGCGACGAAAATGGCGTCGAATCGGCCTTCCTTCTGCAGGGTCACCACGTCCTCGACCTTATGGTTGAGGACGATTTTGACCCCCATCGCCTCAATCCGCTGGATCTCACCGTCCAGGACGTCGCGCGGCAGGCGGTAGGCCGGAATACCGAAGTGCATCATTCCGCCGGCGAGCGGGCCGGCTTCGTGAATTTCGACCTCATGTCCCATCAGCCGGAGATGGTGAGCGCAGGACAGCCCGCTCGGGCCGGCGCCGATGATGAGGACCCGCTTGCCGCTCGGTGGCGCGCTGACGGTGGGCACCCATTTTTCGGCCAGCGCCATGTCACCAAGGAAGCGTTCGACAGCATGGATGCTGACGGTGCCGTCCAGGTTCTTACGATTGCAGTTGTCCTCGCACGGGTGATAGCAGACGCGCCCGTGCACGGCCGGCATCGGGTTATCCTGGACGATGGTTTCCCATGCTTCGCGGAAACGACCACCTTGGGCGTGTGCCAGCCAGGCCTGGATGTTTTCGCCAGCGGGACAGGCATTGTTGCAGGGCGGCAGCAGGTCCAGGTAGAGCGGTCGCTGGGTGCGAAACGGCCCCGTCCGGCGCTCGTGCGTCAGATCAGGTGGGCGGGTCAGATCGGCTGGTTGGCTCATCGTTCTCCTCTCCTCCGGTTCGCAACAGTTCGGGCCGCTGACCCGCCTCTGCATTTGATGGCACGCCACCGGGCCGGCCGGCACAGCGGCGGCTCAGCGAAAAAAAGGGATGCTCGAACGTCTCCCGGCTATGCCGGTCGGACCGCGCGTTGACAAGACCAGCGCTGCCAGAGCCGCTTGCGAAGCGAATCATCCAGCGGCCGCTGTGACGGGTGAGGCCTCTTGTTCGTGTGTCCGGCCTCGGTTGAAACCGATATGCCTTTCTTGCCCGCCGCGATCGTGCGAGATGGTCATGAAGCTCCCAGGGCGCGACCATAGCGCCGGCGGCGCCGGCAAACAAGATTGCGAACGCATAGCTCGCGTGCATTGTATGCATGGACGTCAGAGGCGGGGGAGCCGGCGTTGGAAAAGGAGATCACGGCATGACCGGTTCGCTGGCTGGGCTCGGCCTCAGCGTGACCGCTTTCGTCGGTAGTCATTTCCTGCTCTCAAGCCGGCGCGTCCGCCATACGTTGGTCGCGTGGGTGGGTGAGATGGCCTTCCTCGGCCTCTACTCCTCGATCGCGCTCGCGACCTTCGTCTGGATGGTCGAGGCATACGCGGATGCGCCTTATCTGGAGCTTTGGCTGCCGCCGACCGCGCTCAAGCACCTCGCCCTGTCCGTCATGCCGTTCGCGTGCATCCTTGTCATTTGCGGTTTGACGACACCAAGCCCGGCCGCGGTCTCGCTCGATCCGCAGGCACTCGCCCAGCGCGCGCCGGTCGGCATTCAGAAGGTGACCCGTCATCCCGTGCTATGGGGCTTCGCGCTCTGGGGCGTGGTGCACCTGCTCGCGAACGGCGATGCGGCGTCCCTCCTTCTGTTCGGCGGCAATACCGTGCTGGCGCTGCTGGGAGCGCTGCACATCGATGCGCGCAAGCACGTGCTGCTCGGCCACCACTGGCAGCGCTTCGCCGCGGCAACTTCGTTCGTGCCGCTTGCGGCCCTCATCAACGGACGCGCGACGCTGAGAGTCGGCGAGATCGGCTGGTGGCGGATCGGCCTCGGTGTCGCCCTTTATGCCGTCTTAATTGTCGCGCATCCGTGGTTGTTCGGGATCGCCGTCTGGCCGTTGTGAGCGGGGGCCGCTCGGCAGGCGATCAACTTCAAGCGAGGGTGAAGATCTCCATTGGCTGGCTGATCCCGCGCAGCGCGTGCTGGCCCAGCGAGGTGAGCCGGTCGCCGGCAGCGCCGGGGCGGACCAGGCCGGCGAACGCCGCCGAGAACAGAAGCGGCCTCCCCAACGTTCGGCACAGCCCCTCTATCCGCGCGGCTTCGTTGGTTGCAGAGCCGATGACGGTAAAGGCAAGCCGCTTCGGCGTCCCGATGTTGCCGTACATCACGTCGCCCAGATGCAGGGCGATGCCGAAGCCAAGCGATGGCAGACCGGCCGCAGCCCGCTCGGTGTTCAGCGCATCGATGCGGCCGATCGCATCGAGGGCGGCTTCGAGCGCGCGGGCAGCAACCGCTTGATGCTGCGGGCAGTCCTCGCAGGGGCCACGCGCGCCGGCGACGGGGAAAATCGCAAGCGCGCCGTCACCGATAAAGCTCAAGACCTCGCCCTGATGCTCGATGATGGCGCCGGCCATGGCATCGAAGAACGCGTTCAGGATCGCGAGGTAGTCACGGCGCGGCAGGGTGTCCGCCAACGCCGTCGATCCACGCAGATCGCAGAACCAGATGACGGCGTGGATCTCCTCGCCATCGCCGCGGCGGATGAGGCCCTTCAGCACCTGCTCGCCGGTCTGCGGACCGAGGTAGGTCTCGAGAATCGCCGTCGCTGAAAGGCGCAGCGTGTGCAGCTCATAGAGATGGGCGAGCATGGGCAGGGCTTCGTCCAGGCGCTCAAGCTCGGCCGAGCCGAAGCCGCCCGGCTGGTCGGACGTGACCGTCAAGGCGCTGATCCGGCCGTCGCTGAAGCGTAGCGGCATGGCGACGTAATCGGTCCCGCCTTGCTCCTTGAGATCGAGCAGCACCGGGTAGTCAAGGGCAGCGGCCGGTCCTTCCAGGCGGCGGCGAATGGCGCCCGCGCCCTCGAACAGCGCCGCGTACGGGCTCTTGATGAAGCGTTCCTCCTGCACGATCGAGTGCTGCGGCAGGAGCGTCTCCACGGCATCACTGCCGCGCCGCCACAGGTAGCTCGCGCCCAGGTACTGCGGATGCAAGGTGCGGATGAGAACGCGCAGGCGGAACAGGCGAATGCCGGCCGCGATAAGGCAGTTCCCCAGCCCCGCCGTCAATGCTTCGGGTGTGGCGATCTCCCAGCCCTCGGTCAGCGCCCAGGCGACAACGGGGTTGGGTGAAATCGGCCGCAGCGGAAACGTCAGCGGCGGGGCGGCGGGCAGATCCATCGGTGTAGTCGTGACGGACAGACGAGCTCTGTGCACACAGGGATTAACGGCCCTGGCACAGCGCTTTCGCCACATTATGTAACAGCAGGGAACGGTCTCGGAAAGGGATGCAGCGATGCCGGTCGAAGACGGGATTGCGGCACTGAAGCCCGACATGACGGACTGGCGGCGGTACTTGCATGCCCACGCCGAAACCGCCTTTCAGGAGCGTGAGACGGCAGCCTTCGTCGCGGCCCGGTTGCGAGAGTTCGGCATCGAGGTGCATGAAGGTCTGGCGGGGACCGGTGTTGTCGGCACGCTCCGCAACGGCGACGGCCCCGCGATCGGCCTGCGCGCGGATCTCGACGGCTTGCCGATTGCGGAAGAGACAGGACTCCCCTACGCGTCGAAGCACGCTGGCCGCATGCATGCCTGCGGCCACGACGGCCATACCGCGATGCTGCTGGGCGCCGCACGCTACCTTGCGCAAACGCGCCGCTTTGCCGGCACTGTTCATTTCATCTTTCAGCCGGCGGAGGAAAACGAGGGCGGCGCCCGGGTGATGATCGAACAGGGGCTGTTCGAGCGCTTTCCCGTCCGCCAGGTCTTCGGCATGCACAACTGGCCAGCCATGCCGGCCGGCCATTTCGCGGTGCGGGCCGGGCCGATGATGGCGGCGTGCGACACCTTCGAAATCACGGTCAGCGGCACAGGCTGCCACGGGGCAATGCCGCATTTCGGTTTTGATGCCATCGTAGCGGCGGCTGCCCTCGTCTCCGCGCTGCAGACGATCGTGAGCCGCGCCGTTGATCCACTGGAGGCGGCGGTGGTTTCGGTCACGCAGATCCATGCCGGCGATACCTGGAACGTCCTGCCAGCGCGTGCGGTGCTGAAGGGGACGATCCGCAGCTTCCAGCCGGCTGTGCGCGCGCGGATCGAAGCCGCCCTGAAGCGCATTGCCGAAGGAACGGCGGCCGCCCATGGCTGTCGCGCCGACGTGCACAACCTCAGGCATTATCCGGCAACGGTGAACGCCGACGCTGAAACCGAGCTGGCGGCCGCGGTGGCCGAGCGGGTTGTCGGTAAGGAGCGCGTCATCCGCAATCCGCCGCCAACCACGGGCTCGGAAGACTTTGCCTTCATGCTGCAGGCGACACCCGGCTGCTACATCTGGATCGGCAGCGGGCGGGGAAAAGAGGATCCGTCCCTGCATAGCCCGCACTACGACTTCAATGACGATATTTTGCCCGTAGGAGCCAGCTATTGGGCAAAGCTGGTCGAAACGGGCCTTGCCTGAACCCTGCCTGTTGGGTCCCAATTGGCAGCGGCGTTAACGCCGGGGCGGGCGCAGTGGACATGGTTTTTCCCCGATGGATTATCGGGTATAGTTGCGGACGAGGGATCAGGGGGCGCTGGTCCTGATCTTGCTAAGCACTGGTCAAGAGGAACGAAGAGGCGATGAGCCGACCGGAAAAGCGAAGCTCGGATGGGACACCCACAACCAGCGTCGTCACCCGGCCGCGCGCGCGGACCAAGCGGCCCGCGATGTACAGGGTGTTGATGCTGAACGACGATTACACGCCGATGGAGTTCGTCGTTCATGTGTTAGAGCGGTTTTTTGCCAAGAACCACGAGGAAGCCGTCCGCATCATGCTGCACGTCCATCACCGTGGCGTCGGCGTCTGCGGGGTGTTCACCTACGAAGTCGCTGAGACCAAGGTGAACCAGGTAATGGATCTGGCGCGGCAGCGTCAGCATCCGCTGCAATGCACGATCGAAAAAGATGGCGGTGAAAGCGAATAGGTGAGGCCGTGCTGTCAAAGAACCTCGAGCAGACCCTGCACCGCGCCCTCGCGCTCGCAACCGAGCGGCGCCACGAGTACGCCACGCTTGAGCACCTGCTGCTCGCCTTGACCGAAGACCCGGAAGCGGTCCCTGTCCTCAAGGCGTGCGGCGTCGACATTGCCCAGCTCGGCCGCGACCTGCTGCATTTCGTCGATGTCGAACTGCGCAGCCTCAAGACCGCGCTTGCCGCCGATCCGAAGCCGACCGCCGGTTTCCAGCGTGTCGTCCAGCGCTCGGTGATCCACGTCCAGTCGTCGGGCCGCGACGAAGTGACGGGCGCCAACGTCCTGGTCGCTCTTTTCTCTGAGAGAGAGTCGCACGCGGTATACTTCCTGCAAGCACAGGAGATGACCCGGCTCGATGCGGTCAACTTCATCGCGCACGGGATCGCCAAGGTTGCCGGGGAGTCGCGCAAGCGGCCTGTCCAGGGCGCCGATGAAGAGGCGGGCGCGGAGAAGGTGGTGCGTAAGGGACACGAGGCCTTGGAAACCTACTGCGTTGACCTCAATCGCAAGGCCAAGGACGGACGCATCGACCCGCTGATCGGCCGTGAGCTCGAAATCGAGCGGACGATCCAGATCCTGTGCCGGCGCAACAAGAACAATCCGTTGTTCGTCGGCGACCCCGGCGTCGGCAAGACGGCGCTGGCCGAAGGACTGGCGTGGCGCATCGTCCGCGGCGAAGTCCCGGACGTGCTGAAAAATGCGACGATCTATGCTCTCGACATGGGCACGCTCCTGGCCGGCACCCGCTACCGCGGCGACTTCGAGGAGCGCCTCAAGAACGTCATGTCGGAACTGGAAGCGATCCCCGGCGCGGTCCTGTTCATCGATGAGATCCACACCGTTGTCGGCGCCGGTGCGACCAGCGGCGGATCGATGGACGCTTCCAACATCCTGAAGCCCTCGCTGGCATCGGGTACCCTGCGCTGCATCGGCTCGACGACCTACAAGGAATACCGCAACCACTTCGAGAAGGACCGCGCGCTGGTCCGAAGGTTCCAGAAGATCGACATCTACGAGCCGTCGATCGATGACTCGATCAAGATCCTGCAGGGACTGAAGGGCTGCTTCGAGGGCCATCACGGCGTCAAGTATACGGCCGAGGCGTTGCGCGCGGCGGTCGAGCTGTCGGCCCGCTACATCAATGACCGCAAGCTGCCGGACAAGGCCATCGACGTCATCGACGAAGTGGGTGCGGCGCGCATGCTGCACCCGCCGCACAAGCGGCGGACGACGGTCACCGTGCGCGATGTCGAAGAGGTCGTGGCGAAGATCGCCCGCATCCCGCCGAAAAGCGTTTCGACCGACGACCGCAAGGCCCTGCAGACTCTCGATCGCGACCTGAAGACGGTGGTGTTCGGCCAGGACAACGCGATCGAAGCGCTGGCAAGTGCGATCAAGCTCGCTCGCGCCGGTCTGCGCGAGCCGGAGAAGCCGATCGGCTGCTACCTGTTCTCGGGACCGACCGGCGTCGGCAAAACCGAGGTCGCCCGCCAGCTCGCACATGTGCTGGGGATCGAGCTCGTCCGCTTCGACATGTCGGAATACATGGAGCGGCACAGCGTCTCGCGCCTGATCGGGGCGCCACCGGGCTATGTTGGCTTCGACCAGGGCGGACTGCTCACGGACGCGATCGACAAGCAGCCGCACGCGGTTCTCCTGCTCGATGAGATCGAGAAGGCGCACCCGGACCTGTTCAACATCCTTTTGCAGGTGATGGATCACGGCAAGCTCACCGACCACAACGGCAAGAGCGTCGATTTCCGCAACGTCATCCTGATCATGACGACCAACGCCGGTGCGTCCGAGCTTGCCAAGCCAGCGATCGGCTTCGAGCGTTCGGAGCGGATCGGTGACGATCAGGAGGCGATCGAGCGCATGTTCACGCCGGAGTTCCGCAACCGCCTGGACTCGGTGATCCCGTTCGCGGCGCTGACTCAGGACGTCGTTCTGCGTGTCGTCGACAAGTTCGTGATGCTGCTTGAAGTCCAGCTGTCCGACCGCCAGGTGACCATCGAGCTCTCGGACGAGGCGCGCAAGTGGTTGGCCGAGCGTGGCTACGACCTGCGCTTCGGTGCCCGCCCGTTGGGCCGGGTCATCCAGGAGCACATCAAGAAGGCGCTCGCCGAGGAGCTCCTGTTCGGGCGCTTGGCCAAAGGCGGCGTCGTCCGCGTCACCCTCGTCGACGGCAAGCCGGCGTTCGAGTACCCGGAGATCATTCCCCAGCTGCCGCCACCAGGCCGCAAGGGGAAGCCGAAGCAGCTGGAGCCGGCCCGCTGACGACGCCCGACCCTGCGGCTTGACGCCGTAAACCGCCACGTTTAACGCTTCCTCTCGTCGCGCCGGACGCGACAATGAGAGGAGGCAATCGTGGCGGGTTTTCTTAAGGGCTTGCGCGTTCTCGACATGAGCCAGTACCTGCCGGGGCCCTATGCCGCGCGGATGCTGGCGGATATGGGCGCGGAGGTCGTCAAGGTCGAACCGCCGGGCGGCGATCCGGTGCGCAACCTCGATGCCGAGGGCAAGCCCGGCGAATCACCGTTCTACGGCATCGTCAATGCCGGCAAGACCGTCGTCACGATTGACCTCAAGTCGGCCGAGGGGCGGGCGGAGTTCGTCGACCTCGTGCGGCTGGCGGATATCCTCTTGGAATCCTACCGCCCCGGCGCGATGGACCGCTTGGGCTTCGGACCGGCGCGGCTGAAGGAGATCAACCCGGGCCTGATCCACTGCGCCCTTTCCGGCTTCGGCCAGACCGGGCCGGCGCGACTCGCCTCCGGCCACGACCTCAACTACGAGGCGATGACGGGCGGTCTCAGCATTTGCGGCACGGCCGAGACGCCGGTGATCCCGTTCCCACCGATGGCGGACTATGCAGGCGCCCTGCAGGCGGTGATTGCCGTTCTCGGCGCGCTGGTGGGGCGCGATCACGGCAGCCCTGGCTGCCACCTCGATGTCAGCCTGATGGAATCGCTGCTGGCGTGGCAGGAGCTGGGGATGGCGCTGCCGGCCAAGCGTGCCGGCGGCCTGATCAACGGCGGTGCCGCCGGCTATCAGGTCTATCGCACCGCCGATGGCGGCTTCGTCTCCTTGAGCCCGCTGGAGCCGAAGTTCTGGGCCAACTTCTGCACTGCGGTTGGCCGGCCGGACTGGATTGAACGCCGGTTCGAGCCAATGCCGCAGACGGCGCTGATCGGGGAAGTGCAGGCGCTGTTCGCCAGTCGACCGCGCGCCTACTGGGAAGCGTTGCTCGACCCGGCGGAATGCTGCTTCCAGGCCATCCTCGAATACGACGAGCTGGAAGACCATCCGCACCACCGCGCGCGCGGCCTGTTGCAGCGGCGCGGCCGCTTCAAGGAGGTGCTGTTTCCAGTGCTGGTCGATGAGCAACCGCCGCGGCCGCGCACAGCCGTGCGTGATGCTTCGCTGGCCGAGGTGCTGGCGGCGTGGAAGAAGGAGTGAGCGAACTCGAGCGTTCGCTAGAGGATACGGCGCAGTTCATCCACCGTAATGCCGGCCTCTCTCAAAACGGCCCGCAGCGTACCTTTTGCGATCTCGGCGTGATCGGGAACGACAAGTCGGCGAAACGGTGCCCTGCCTTGCCGCAGAATGATGTGGCTGCCACGTTGCCGATCAACGGCATAGCCGAGCCGACCGAGCGCCTTAACAAGTTGGCGACCGGATAAGACTGGAAGCGCGCTCACACGGCGACCTCGACGACCTCCTCCGAGATCGCGGGTGGGATCGGCTCGCCGTGCGCGCGCAGGCTTTCGACATAGCCGGCGATCGCCTCACACACATTGGCCAGGGCCGCTTCACGCGTCACCCCTTGCGAGATGCAGCCAGGCAACGCCGGCACTTGGGCCACGAACACGCCGTCTTCGTCCTGCTCGATTAACACGCGGTATTTCATGGTGCACAAGCTCTCCGTGTAGCCTGCTGGCAACTTTACGCTGAGGGCTTGCCCCCGCGCGGTGCGAAAAGGATGCCCGGAGGCACCCTCATTTGCAATAACTGGCCGAAGTGCTGGCGGCGTGGGAAAGGCGCTAGGCCGGTGGCTCGTGGCGGAACGGCGATAACGCCGTGAGGCGCTCAATCGCTTCGTCCACCGCTGAGCGTTCCCGCACCAAGAAGCGATCGACCGCAGTGCGCAGGCGGTGATCGGCGATCCAATGTGCACTCCAGGTCGGCTGCGGCAGATAGCCGCGCTGGATCTTGTGCTCGCCCTGGGCGCCAGCTTCGATCCGCGCGAGCCCGTTTTGGATCGCGAAGTCGATTGCGCGATAGTAGCACATCTCGAAATGGAGCCGGTCGTAAGCGCCGATCGCTCCCCAGTAGCGGCCGTAGAGGGTGTCGTCGCCGACCAGGTGCAGGGCACCCGCGACCGGCAGACCCGCAGGCGTTTCTGCCATGACCAGGAGCACGCGGCGCCCGAGCCCGCCGCCGAGCGCGGAGAAGAAGGCGCGGCTCAAGTACGCATGCGCGCTCTTCCGTTCCACCGTGTCGCGATAAAAGCCGTAGAAGGCATCCCAGTGCCGCTCCTCGATCGCGCTGCCGGCAAGCTCACGGATGACGACATCGTGGCCGGCGGCAGCGGCGCGCTCCTTGCGGATGGCCTTGCGCTTGCGCGACGACAGATCGCCCAAGAAATCCTCGAAGTTCGTGTAGCCGCGGTTCTGCCAGTGGTACTGGATCCCCGTGCGCAACAGGAAGCCGTAGCGGGAAAGGAGCCGGCACTCGGCCTCGGTCGCGAATGTGACGTGCAGCGACGAGACGCGGGTCGTTTCGGCGAGCTGAACAAGGCCCGCGGCGAGTGTCTCTGTGGCTCCTGCAGGGCCATCGGGCGGTGCCAACAGCCGCGGGCCGGTCACGGGCGAGAACGGGACTGCGACCTGCAGCTTGGGGTAATAGCGGCCGCCGGCGCGCTCATACGCGTCCGCCCAGCTCCAGTCGAAGACGTACTCCCCGTACGAATGGCTCTTGAGGTAGACCGGCGCGCAGGCGGCGAGCCGGCCGTCGGCGCCGTGCAGAGCCAGATGCTGCGCCTGCCAGCCGGTCGCCGCGACGGCAGACGCGGAGCGCTCCAAAGCCGAGAAGAATGCATGCGTGACGAACGGATTGGCATTGCCGGCACAGGCATCCCACTCCGTGGCCGCGATCTGATCGATCCCGCTTGCGACGGTAAGCGTGAACGGTTCGGCGCCGTCGGGCATGGCTCGCGTCATCCGCTTGCGGTTGCGTCTCTCCCCTCATGTTAGACTTGGCAGCGGCGGCTGCCAGCGGCGGGGTCAGGCGAGCGCGAACAGACCCTCGACTTCGACGGCGGCGTCCAAGGGCAGAATCGGGGCACCGACAGCGGCGCGGGCATGCCGGCCAGCCTCGCCAAACACCTCGACCATCAGCTCCGAGGCGCCGTTGAGGACGGCCGGCTGCTGCGTGAAACCGGCGGCCGAGGCGACGAACCCGCCCAAGCGAACGACGCGAACGACACGATCGAGATCGCCTGTGCACGCTTCGCGCACTTGCGCGATGAGGTTGAGCGCGCACAACTTGGCGGCAGCGTAGCCGTCCTCGATCGTGAGGCCGGCGCCGATCGGACCGCGGTAGCGCATCTCGCCGTTCCACAGCGGCAGCTGGCCCGAGACCACGACGAGCGAACCGGTGATGACGAACGGCACGTAGCTGCCGGCAGGCGCCGCTGCCCGTGGCAGCTCGATACCAAGGTCCTTCAAGCGCTGATCGATGCGTCCGGCCATGGCGGCGTATCCTCTCTCCGTGAGCGTTCCAATGTTACAAATGAATACCGACACGTGGGACTTATGCTGCGCCTGCCTGCGCTGCCACCGCCTGTGCGAGCGCTTGCTCCATGATCGCCAGGTCCGGCTTGCGGCCGGTATAGAGCTCGAACTGGCAGCCCGCCTGATGCAGCTGCATGCGGACGCCCGCGATCGTCCGGCAACCGGCCGCTTCTGCCGCACGCAGCAGCCGGGTTTGCGGCGGCTGGGCAACGGCGTCAAAGACGACCGTGCCGGGACGCAAGGCGGAAGGCGGGATCAGCATCGTGTCCGGATCCTGGAAGCCGACCGGCGTCGCGTGCACGAGGAGATCGTAGGCGGGCGCATCCGCGAGCGCAGCCGGCGGACCGGCGTAGCGCGCGCCCAGGCTTTCCGCCAACGCTTGGCCGTTGTCGGCGCTGCGATTGTAGAGCGCCACCGCCGCACCGGCGCGGATGAGCGCAAAGACGATGGCACGCGCCCCGCCGCCGGCCCCGACGACGGCAGCACGGCAGCCCTCGATGCGGAGGCCTTCGCCGAGCGCGTCGCGGGCCCCGATCCAGTCGACGTTGTGGCCGGTCAGCAAGCCGTCATCGTTGATGACCGTGTTGACGGCGCCGATCGCGCGCGCGGTTGGCTCGACCGCGTCCAGAAGGCTCATGATCCGCACCTTGTGCGGCGTGGTGACGCCGAGGCCGCGGATGCCGAGCGCGCGCATCGCCGCGAGCGCGCCCGCGGTGTCCTCTGTCCCGAAGGCGACGTACGTGTAGGCGAGGCCGAACGCCCGGAACAGGGCCGTGTGCATGGCGACGCCGAAGCGGCCGGGCCGGCCGGCGATCGAGCCGCAGAGGACGGGGAAGCTAGTCGGCATCGCCCTTTGGTTGGATTACTGTTAGAAGGATCTTCAATGCCGCACCGCGAACGGCGTGGCGATGGTGTCGCGCCGTTGGACAGGGGCGGTGCTTCGCCTCTTTCTCCGCCGCTTCTTCAAGGCTGGTCATGCGCTTTCTGTGCATCACGCCCAACACGTCGATCGATCGCACGATGGTCGTGCCCGGGTTCCTCGCTGGCGGCGTTTGGCGGGCCCAGTCCGGCAGCATCGCCTGCGGCGGTAAGGGAGTCAACGTCGCCCGGGCGCTTAAGCGGCTGGGTCAGCAGCCTGTCTGCTCCGGTCTCCTCGCCGGTCATACCGGCAAGCTGGCTGCCCAAGTCGCGAACGCGGAGGGCCTGGAGGCAGCGTGGACCTGGGCGAGCGGTGAAACGCGCACGTGCGTCATTGTTGTCGGCGAGCGCGGTGCGACGACGGTGCTCAACGAGCCCGGACCGCCGGCCGCGGCAGACGACTGGAGCCGGCTGGTCCAAGATGTCACTCGCCTGGCCCGCAGCGCCGGTGGTGCCTGCATCTCTGGCAGCCTGCCGCCAAGCTACCCGGAAAGCGGGCTCAAGGCGCTGATTCGCGCTGCATCGATGAACGGCAGGCGGCCGGTCTGGGTTGATACCAGCGGCGCCGCGCTCATCGACGCGGTCGCGGCGGCACCCTACGGGATCAAGATCAACGCCGACGAAGCGGCGGCGCTGTTGGGGTGGCGGGTACAGTCGGTCCATGATGCGATTCGGGCGGCGCGCGAGATCCGCCGCCGCGGTCCGGAGCGGGTCGCGATCACACTTGGCGCCGACGGCGCGGTGGTTGCGACCGGCCAGGGCGATTGGCATGCACGGCCGCCAGGGGTGCGGGTCGTGAGCGCCGTCGCCAGCGGCGATTGCTTCCTCGCCGGCTTAATGGCCGGCCTGGCCGAGCGGGTCTCGCCGGCAGAAGCGCTGCGGCTCGCAACCGCATGCGGTGCTGCCAACGCGATGAGCCGGGACGCCGGAGATTTCGAGCCGCGGCGGCTGACGTCGATCATCGTCAACGTTTCCGTACGCCTGATGACCGGCTGATCAGCGCGATCCGCCGCTGCAGACGACCGCCGGCAGGCGTTGCATCTGTTGCTGCCGGGCCAGGAGGAACTCGCCGCCGAACACCAGCGACCAGCAAAACAGCGACTCGCTGCTGCGGTTGTCCCGCTCCAGATCAGCGGCGAGCGCCGCCAGGCGATAGGCCCGATCCGCATGCCGCCGCCAGCCGGTGCCGGTGTTGAGGGTTTCACCGCCACCCGGGATCGGCAGCTCAACGCCGGTTTGTGCCGTGAGCCAGAAAAAGAAATCCCGCACCAACCAGTCGTAGAAGAGAAAGCCACGGCGGCGGTACAGCCATGCGCTCAAGAATTCGCAGACGAGGAGCTCGATGGCAAACGGCGCGATCGGCGCGCCCGACGTCCGCCGCCAAGCCTTCGCCATCTGGATCAGATGCCGCGCCTTGCCGCCACTGATCGCATCCGCGTGATCGAGGTGACGCACTTCGAGGCGCGGCTGCATGAGGCGCCACGGGCCACCGCCCAGGGTGCGGTTCCGGTCGGCCACCAGATAGCCGCCCGCGCGGCAGGCGAACGCCGGCACCAGTTTCGTTTGCATTGGACTGCTGGCGCACCCGGCGCCGGAGGCGAATTGCGACGCAAGCTGGCGCGCGACAGCGAGGCCGGCCGGGGTGTCGGCGGCGCGGCGGCCAGCTTTCGCGTCACGCCCCGATTCGCGCCCCGATTCGCGCCCCGATTCGCGGCTGTGAGGCGGCAGAATCAGCAAAGCGTCGACCGCGTCGCCGTCGCGGATAGCGGTCCCCTTGCCAAAACCACCGACGACCAGCGGATCGGCAATGGACTCCTTCGGCCGCTCGCCGTCCGCCTGCAGGCAGCAACGCACCACGTCGGCAACCGCTTTCACCCCGGCAGAAGCCCGCCGCCGCTCCTCGGGCGTGGGCTGCAGCCAAGCCAGGAAAGCCTCGAACCGGGCCGGAACATGCCGCCAGTCTACGCTCATCGCGATTCTACGTCGTTTCTTCGGGAGCTCACGAGCATCCCGTTGTGGACCCGCAGGTCGTACATTTCAGGCAAGTGCCGTTGCGTACAAGGGTGAAGTTGCCGCACTCGCCGCAGGCATCGCCTTCGTAGCCCTGGAGGCGGGCGACGGTGGCCGCATGGTCCGGCGCACCGGCGAGCACTGCGGCAGCTGCGTGCACCCCGCTGGTCGCGATCGCGGCGAAATCGGCTTGAAATGCGCCGACAACGTCATGCGTGAGGCGGCCGGCAGCTTCTGCCACGTTACCAAGCACGTTCTCCGCCGCGACCGCCGGCGCCTTCGCACCGGTATAGACGCGAAAGCGGCTGCGCACGTAGCCGCGGCTGGCAAGCCGGGTCACTGCCGGAATCGGATCGGCCTCTGTGTCGCGGCCCCCGCCCTCGGCGGCACCGCGGCCGACGGTATCGGGCTCGGTGTCATGCGGCTCGACGTGGGCCAAGTCGTAGCGGCCGAGGTAGGAGATCGCGAGCTCGCGGAACAGGTAGTCGAGAATCGACGTCGCCATCCGGATCGAATCATTGCCATCGACGATGCCGGCCGGCTCGAAGCGGGTGAAGGTGAACGCCTCGACGTACTCCTCCAGCGGCACGCCGTACTGCAGGCCGATCGAGATCGCGATGGCGAAGTTGTTCATCAGGCTGCGGAAGGCGGCGCCTTCCTTGTGCATGTCGAGAAAGATTTCGCCGAGCCGGCCGTCCTCATACTCGCCCGTGCGCAGATAGACCTTATGACCGCCGACCTTGGCCTTCTGGGTGTACCCCTTGCGCCGGTTGGGCAGGCGTTGGCGCTCCATACGCGTCACCACCCGCTCGACGACGCGCTCGGCCACCGTTTCAGCCCGCACGGCCGCCGGCAGTGCGATCAGCGCTTCGGCACTGGCCTCGACCTCGGGCTGGGCTTCCGTTTCATCGAACAGGGCGCTCGAGAGCGGTTGCGACAGCTTGGAGCCGTCGCGATAGAGCGCGGTCGCCTTCAGCCCGAGTTGCCAGCTCAGCATGTAGGCGTTCCGGCAATCCGCGATCGATGCCGCGGCCGGCATGTTGATGGTCTTGGAGATGGCGCCGGAGATGAAGGGCTGCGCCGCGGCCATCATGCGGATGTGGCTTTCGACCGAGAGGTGGCGGCGGCCGAGGCGGCCGCACTGGGACGCGCAGTCAAAGACAGCCAAGTGCTCTGGCCGCAGCGCCGGCGCTCCCTCGACCGTCATTGCCCCGCAGACATAGAGGTTCGCCGCTTCGATCTCGTCGCGGGAATAGCCAAGCGCGCTCAACAGGCACGACGAAGGGTCATCCACCTGCTCGGCGGTCAGCCCCAGGGTCTCGCGGCAGAACGTTTCGCCGAGCGTCCAGCGGTTGAAGACAAACCGGATGTCAAACGCCTCGCCAAGCGCGGCCTCGACCCGTTCCAGCGCTTCAGCCGTGAAGCCGCGCGCCTGCAGGCTCGCTGCGTTGATCGCTGGCGCGCCTTGCAGCGTGCCGTGGCCGACAGCGTAGCGGACGATCGCCTCGATCTCGTCCTCGTCATAGCCGAGCCGGCGTAGTGCCTGCGGCACCATCCGATTGATGATCTTGAAGTAGCCGCCGCCGGCGAGCTTCTTGAACTTCACCAGCGCGAAGTCCGGCTCGATGCCGGTCGTATCGCAGTCCATGACGAGGCCGATGGTGCCGGTCGGCGCGATCACCGTCGTCTGGGCGTTGCGGTAGCCGTGCCGCTCGCCAAGCCGCAGCGCCTCGTCCCAGGCGGCACGGACGGCGGTGGCGAGATCAGTATCAGCAATCGCGCACGCATCGAACGCGACCGGAGGCACCGAGAGGCCCTCGTAGCCATCGGTGGCGCCGTAGGCAGCGCGGCGGTGGTTGCGCATCACCCGCAGCATGGCGGCGCGATTCTCGGTGAAGCGCGGAAAGGCGCCGAGCTCTGCCGCCATCCGCGCCGAGGTGGCGTACGCCGTCGCCGTCATCAGCGCGCTGATCGCAGCGCACAGCTGGCGTGCCATCTCGGAGTCGTAGGGTACGCCCTTTGCCATCAGGAAACCGCCGATATTCGCGAAGCCGAGGCCGAGGGTACGGAACTGATGCGAAAGCAGCGCGATCCGGGGAGCCGGGTACTGCGCCATCATCACCGAGATTTCGAGAACGATCGTCCACAGGCTGACGGCGTGGCGAAAGGAGGCGATGTCCAGTCCGCCGTCATCGCTCTGCAAGGCAACGAGGTTGAGCGAGGCGAGATTGCAGGCCGTGTCGTCGAGGAACATGTACTCCGAACACGGGTTCGACGCGTTGATGCGGCCGCTTTCGGGGCAGGTGTGCCACTCGTTGATGGTGGTATCGAACTGCACGCCCGGATCGGCGCAGCTCCATGCCGCCGCCGCGATCTGATCCCACAGGACCCGCGCCGGCAGGCGCTTCGTTGCGGTGCCGTCGGTGCGGGCGGTCAGCTGCCAAGCGCCATCGTCCACCACCTGCTGCAAGAAGTCGTTGCTGACGCGGACGCTGTTGTTGGCGTTCTGCCCCGACACCGTCATGTACGCATCCGAATCCCAGTCGGTGTCGTAAACGGGGAAGGTGAACGGCGTCTCGCCCTGGCGCGCGAGCTCGATCGCGCGCACGATGTAGGATTCCGGCACATGGGCGCTGCGGGCGGCACGGACGGCGACCTTCAGCGCCGGATTGTGTCCGGGATCGAAGCGCTTCTCGTCGGCCGCTGCGTCCTCGGCATGGCAGGCAGCGACGACAGCATCGAGCGCGCGCCGCACCGCCCGCGACCCCGCTACCAGGGCCGCGACCTTCTGCTCCTCGCGCACCTTCCAGCCGATGAACGCCTCGACATCGGGATGGTCGATGTCGACGACGACCATCTTGGCAGCGCGCCGTGTCGTGCCGCCCGACTTGATCGCACCGGCAGCGCGGTCACCGATCTTGAGAAAGCTCATCAGCCCCGAAGAGCGGCCGCCGCCGGACAACCGCTCGCCTTCGCCGCGCAAGCGCGAGAAATTGGTCCCGGAGCCGGAGCCGTACTTGAACAGGCGCGCCTCGCGAACCCAGAGGTCCATGATGCCGCCCTCGTTCACGAGATCGTCGGCGATGCCCTGGATGAAGCAGGCGTGCGGCTGCGGACGCTCGTAGGCCGATGTCGATTCCCGCACCTGGCCCGTTTCCGGGTCGAAGAAGAAGTGCCCTTGCGCCGGACCGTCGATGCCGTAGGCCCAGTAGAGGCCGGTGTTGAACCACTGCGGCGAATTGGGGGCCGCCATCTGGCTTGCCAGCATGAAGCGGAGCTCATCGAAGAACGCGCGGGCATCGCTCTCGTCGTCGAAATACCCCCCCTTCCATCCCCAGTAGGTCCAGGTGCCGGCAAGGCGGTCGAACACTTGCCGCGCGCTCGTCTCCCCGGTCACGCGTTCGGCCGCCGGCAAGGCGGCGAGCGCTGCCTCATCGGCCTGGCGCCGCCACAGCCAGGTTGGCACCCCCTCCTCCGGGACCGCGACCAGGCGCGCGGGAATGCCAGCTTTGCGGAAATACTTCTGCGCCAGCACGTCGCATGCGACCTGCGTCCACGCCACCGGCACCTCGATCTGATCCTGACGGAAGACGATCGAGCCGTCGGGATTGCGGATCTCGCTCGTTCCGGTCCGGAAGTGGATGCCGTCGTAGGGCGAGCCCGCAGGATCCGTGAACAGCCGAGCGATGCGCATGATCAGAAGTCCTTTACGATTGAGATGCTTTTCGGACGAGCCACGGGGCAACGGGACGGCGCTGCGGGATGCAACCGGCGGCCGGGTTCATTGGCGTCATTCGTCACGGGTACGATGCACTAAATGTTGGGGCAATGCCTACGCCTTGGCTTCGACACATTTCATGGCACTATATCCTGACTCCGAACCCCGCGCAAGATTTGGGTACGCTGCGCGAATCGCCCTACATGATGTTGTGGCGTATGGGTTACAGAGGCGGCGATTCCGGCGTCCAGACGAACGCCCGGGTTGACGAATCGCGCGAACGGCCGCTGCGGCGGCGTTGCACTGGACGAAAGGGGGGAGGCGGTGCCATAGTGCCGGCAAGCATTGCGGCTGGCGATCGCCGGCCGTTCTGGCGTGCTCAAGCTTTAAAGTGATCGGCGATGACCTTGGGAACCCGGATTTTCACCTGGATCTGCGGCCGCTATGTCGGCAGCGATGGATTCGGGAATCGCTACTATCAGAGCCGGCGCATGCGGCGCTACGGCCGGGAGAAGCGCTGGGTCTTGTTCAAGGGAACGCCGGAAGCGAGCAAAATTCCGCCCGAATGGCATGCTTGGCTGCACCACATGACAGAGAAGCCGCTTACCGAACAGGCATCGCGAGCGCCGGCTTGGCAAAGGCCGCACCTTCCGAACCTGTCGGGGACCCCTCTCGCGTATCTGCCGAGTGGCCACGACCTGAAGCGCGGCCAACGCGCGCGCGCGACCGGAGATTACGAGCCGTGGACGCCGGATTGAGACCGGTCGGGCGGACCGCCGAACCTTGGCAGCGGTCGCGGGCGCAGGCCTGAGCATGTCCGCTGCGGTACAGCAGTCGCCGTCGAAGGATCGGGTCAAGGCCTCAGAGGCACGCCAGATTCTCGTCGGTATGCTGATGATTGCGGCCCTGATGGCCCTCCTCGCGGTCGCTTATGCCAATCAGTTCATCGATGAGTACGTCAACCTCGGTGGCCGCTACCGGCTGGTTGCTGTGTTTAATCGGGTTGACGGTCTCGCCGTTGGCTCAGACGTCACGCTGAGCGGCGTCAAGATCGGCACCATCGAAAGCATGCGCCTTGACGACAAGTATCAGGCGTGGGTGACGCTGCAGATCGACGATGATATTCCGCTGCCGGCTGACACGTCGGCGGCGATCCACACCGACGGCCTGCTGGGCGGCAAGACCCTCGTTCTTGAGGCCGGCGGCGACGAAGAGGTCCTGACCGACGGCAGCCGGATCAGTTACACGCAAGATTCGGTCGTCGTCGGCGAACTGCTCGACCTGATCATCGGCGAAGGCAGGGCTCAGCGCCCAGAGGCGACCGGAAAGGGAGATGATGCGGCGCAACCTCATTGAAACCGTGATGGGCGCGGTGGTGCTCCTCGTCGCTGGCCTGTTCGTCTATTTCGCCTATACGACTGCGCAGTTCCGGACCGTTAAAGGCTACCCCGTGCTGGCGTCGTTCGCGAAGCTGGGCGGCCTGCCGGTCGGCAGCGACGTGCGCATCAGCGGCATCAAGGTCGGCGTGGTGACGGCGCGCAGCCTCGATCCCGTTTCCTTCAACGCAACGATCAAGATGACGATTGCCGAGACGATCAAGTTGCCGGAGGACACAGTAGCGGTGATTTCGAGCGAGGGTCTCGTCGGCGAGAAGTACGTACGGCTCGAACCCGGGCGCTCGACGACGTTGATCCCCGCGAATGGGAAGATCCGTGAAACCCGCAACTTCCGCTCGCTTGAGGATCAGGTCGGCGAGATCATCTTTCTTGCGACGAACAAGCCCGGCGCGGCAGCGCCGCCGGACATGTGACGCTGGCGGCGCAGTCTTCAGCCGTGCCTTTTTTCAGGACTCGCCCATCCCGATCTCCCTGGGTAGCGTGGGGCTGCGCCGGCCTGATTGCGGCCGCCTTGGTCCTGATCCCGGCGGCGAGTCCGCGTGCGGATGCCCATGATGTGGCCGTGCTGCGCGTGCTTGACAAAATTACCGCTCGGGTGTCGATCTTGAACGCGCCCCTGCATCAGGTGATGCAGTTCGGCACGCTCGAAATCGTCGCCCGCGCGTGCGACAAACGGCCGCCGGAGGAGACGCCTGAGTCGGCCGCATTTCTTGAGATCTGGGAGATTCGCCCGGGAAAGCCGGTGAAAAGTGTGTTCACCGGCTGGATGTTCGCGTCAACGCCGGGACTGTCCGCGCTCGAGCACCCGATCTATGACCTCTGGGTGCTGGATTGCGTGAGCAAGTCCGACAGTGCCGCCGATTCCGCGTCCGGTGGCAACGAGCCGTAGAATGTGGCGTCGGCGCGCAGGGCCTCGCCGAGAAGAATGAGGTAATCGGCGCTCGGCACCTCGACGGCGCCAAACTGCTGCAGGTGTTCGGTCAGGAACTGGGCGTCGAGGAGCCGGAAGCGGCCCCACCGCAGCCGCGCCGCAAGGTGCACAAGCGCGATCTTGCTCGCGTCCGTCGCATCCGAGAACATGCTCTCGCCGAAGAAGGCACCTCCAAGCGCCAGCCCGTAGAGGCCGCCGGCGAGACGGCCTTCCTGCCAGACCTCCACCGTGTGCGCATAACCGATCGCATGCAGTTCGCAAAAAACGCGCTTGATCGCGGGGTTGATCCACGTTTCCGGATGTCCGGGACGCGGCCGGGCGCATGCCTCGATGACGGCCTGGAAGTCTGAATCGCAGCGGATTTCGTAGTGGTGCTGGCGCAGCGTCCGCCGCAGCCGCTTGGGCACGTGGAACCGGTCGAGCGGCAGGATGCCCCGCATGGCCGGTGCCACCCAGTGAACCGTATGACTGCTGCGTGCGGTTGCCATGGGGAAGATGCCGAGCGTGTAGGCGCGCACGATCATCGAGGCGCTCAGCTCGGGCGGAGCGTGCGCCGGCCGTGTCACGCCGTCGCCCCGACCGGCCGCGGGCGGGTCATTGCGGGTGGCTGGATGGCGGCGCCCCCGCCTCGGCCAGGACCGACGCCGCTGCCTCCAGGGCCAGTTCGTAGCCCAAGGCGCCGAAGCCGGCGATCACACCGCGGGCGACCGGCGAGATGAAGGAATGGTGCCGAAACGGCTCGCGGGCGTAGACGTTGGAGAGGTGAACTTCGAATACCGGCACGGTGAGCGCGCGCACCACGTCGTGAAGGGCGATCGACGTGTGGGTATAGGCGGCAGCGTTGAGGATGACAGCGGCGAAGCCACGACCAGCCTCCTGCAACCAGTCGATAAGCTGGCTCTCGGCGTTCGTCTGGCGAAAATCGACGTGCAAGCCCAAGGCTTTGCCACGGGCGATGCAGCGCGTCTCGATGTCGGCAAGCGTCGTCGCCCCGTAGACGTGCGGCTCGCGCGTACCCAGCAGGTTCAGGTTCGGGCCGTTCAAGATCAGCACGGAAGGGTGCATGGCGCGTCCCGATTTCACCCGGACGGTGACATCTCTCATCTCAAGCTTAGCGCATGACGGCACCCTTGAGGAAGGCTGGCTTTGGCCTATGTTAGCGGGCGTACCTCCGCTACGGGGAGGGTGCACGATTGGAGAGTTGCGATGGATGGTGCGGGAACGGCAATGCAGGTCACGGTCAACGGTGAGGCGAAGGTGGTTGATGGGCCGTTGACGGTCGCGCAGATGCTGACCCGCTTCGGCCTCGACAGCCGGAAGGTAGCGGTCGAGCGCAACCTGGAGATCGTGCCGCGGTCCGGCTACGAGCGCGAGCCGGTGCGTGACGGTGACCGCTTCGAAATCGTTCATTTTATCGGCGGCGGCGCACCTGATGCCGCGCCGGGGGACGTTGGCGGCGCGGCGGACGAGTGCGCTGACCCGCTCGTGGTCGCCGGCCGCCGCTTCCGCTCGCGGCTCCTGGTCGGCACCGGCAAGTACAAGGATTTTCCGGAGACGGCGCGCGCCATCGAAGCCTCAGGCGCGGAGATCGTCACGGTCGCGGTGCGCCGGGTCAACGTCAGCGATCCCTCGCAGCCGATGCTCGTCGATTACGTTGATCCCAAGAAATACACCTACCTGCCAAACACCGCCGGCTGCTTCAACGCCGCCGATGCGGTGCGCACACTGAAGCTCGCGCGCGAGGCGGGCGGCTGGGACCTCGTCAAGCTCGAAGTGCTGGGGGATGCCAAGACCCTCTATCCCAACATGCTGGAGACGCTGGCCGCCGCCGAGACCCTGATCAAGGACGGCTTCAAGGTAATGGTCTATTGCACCGACGATCCGATCCTCGCCAAGCGGCTCGAAGAGATGGGCTGCGTCGCCATCATGCCGCTGGCAGCGCCGATCGGCTCCGGGCTCGGCATCCAGAACCCGGTCAACATCCGCCTGATCGTCGAACAAGCGCAGGTGCCGGTGCTGGTCGATGCCGGCGTCGGCACCGCGTCGGACGCCGCGGTGGCGATGGAGCTGGGTTGCGACGGCGTGCTCCTGAATACTGCGATCGCGGAGGCCAAGGATCCGATCAAGATGGCATACGCGATGCGCTATGCCGTTCAGGCAGGCCGGCTCGCCTACCGGGCCGGGCGGATGGCAAAGAAACGCTATGCCGATCCTTCGTCGCCACTGGCTGGACTCATCTGAGCGCGGTTAACGGGTTTTTTGCACGGCAGCGATAGACTGGGGGCGATTTGTTCGCCGCGAGCACGTGTGTCCCGCCATGTCCGCCGCCGCCGTCAACACTGCGTTCGAGATCGCCTTCCGCATCCTGTCGCGCGCGCATCAGGACAGCGTGCACCTGCAGCCGCAGAAACTGCACTGCCTGCTCTTGCTCGCCCAAGGCTGTTATGCCGCCCGTTACGGCGGCCGGCCGCTGATGCCGGCCGTGTTCGTTGCCGATGCGCGCGGCCCCATCGAGCCCAACGTTCATGCTGCCTTTTCGCGCGGCTGCCCGGACCTCGACCTCGACCGTGCGGCACCGAACGAGGCGGTTGAGTCGCTGCTGGAGGGGCTGTGGCGGCGTTTCGGTCAGCTGCCGGTCGCTGCGCTGGTCGATCTGGTCAAAGATCTCCCGGCCTGCCGTGAGGCCGCACGCAATGGCGAGCGGAGCGAGATTCCGCTCCCGGCGCTGGCCCGCGACTGCTGCGACCAGCGCCTCATCGGCAATGGCATGCTCGCCGGGCGGCGCGTCTTGAGGACACAGTCGGGCCGGCCGGTCTGCGTGGCGCCTTGGCAGCCCGGGCGGGGAACCAGCCCTCCGGCGCGCTCCCTCCTGCCGGAAGGCTGACGCCACCCCCGCCTGCCTCAGCCCGCGCGCCGATCGCGGATCGGGACAGCGTTGCGGCCTGCGCACAGCACGCGCGCTTTGTCGACCTGCTCTATCGACCTCGCATCGGGAAGACGCCATATCCCGCGGGGAACCCGTGTGCCAACAAGAAGGGCGTCGATCACGCATGGAGACTGTTCTTCTGTTGGCAGCCGGCCTCGCCCTGCTCGTCGTGGGCGGGGAAGCGGTGGTGCGCGGGGCTGTCGGTGTCGCCCGCCGGCTGGGCGTGTCGGAACTCTTGATCGGGCTTACCCTCGTCGGCTTCGGCACCTCGGCACCGGAGCTGGTGACCAGCATCAAGGCCGCGCTGGCAGGCTCGCCGGGCATTTCGATCGGCAATGTCGTTGGCTCCAACATCAGCAATATCCTGCTGATCCTCGCGACTGTTGTGCTCATCAAGCCGATCACCGTCGACCCCACAGCGGTTCGCCGCGATGGCGCGTTCATGGCGGCGGCAACGCTGCTGCTGTGCGCGCTCGGCATCAGCATCGGTGAACTGCCGCAATGGGTGGGAGCAATTCTGGTCGCTGCGCTCACAGCCTATCTGGTCGTGGCGGCCCTGATGGAGCGCCATAACGGTGCTGCGGCCCAGATGCACAAGGCCGAGAGCCACATCCACGACCCCGTCCCGTCACCGTTGTGGATGTCGCTTGCGGTCGCGCTCGCCGGGCTGGCCTGCCTGATCTTCGGTGCCGATCTTCTGGTGCAGGGCGCCATCACGCTGGCCCGGCTCGCGGGCGTGTCGGAAACCATCATCGGCTTGACGGTGGTCGCCGTCGGCACATCACTGCCGGAACTCGTCGCTTCTCTTGCCGCCGCTCTCAGGGGCCGCGCCGATGTCGCCTTCGGCAACATCGTGGGCTCGAATATCTACAATATCCTCGGCATCCTGGGCGTGACGGCGCTCATTATCCCGCTGCCGTTCCCGCCCGACATGGGGATGCGCGACTGGATCGCCCTTGTCGGGTCTGCCGCGCTGCTGATCACTTACAGCCGCAGCCGCGTCCGCCTTGGCCGGCCGGAAGGGGCCGTCATGCTCGCGCTCTACGGCGGCTATTGCGTGGCGCTGTTCGCCTAGTGGATCGGATCTGACGCTTGCATCCCAAGGGTCAGATCGGTCGATCCACTAACCCATTGATCTGGTGGTTCGATTCAGCCAATGGATGGGATTCATCCGTTGGCATCGAACCACTAGCGTTGGAGCGACGACCGCGCCTCTGGCATGTGCGGCGCCTGAGAGCGGAAAAAGGCGATGGCGGCCCGGTTGTCTGTCCAGCGAGCGCCAACCTTGGTGGTAGAATATAGTATAGCGATAGACATTATTTATTGCTCGCCCGGCCAGCGAAATTCCATCTTGACACAGCGCCTTACGCCTTCGCATATCGGTCAAAATCGATCAACTAGGTGATCTATGCTGTCGAGCAAGGGCAAGTACGGCATCAAGGCGCTTCTGCACCTCGCGGAGCACGAAGGGTCGGGAGTGATGCTGATTGCCGACATCGCGGCGCAGAACTGCATCCCGAAGAAGTTTCTCGACACGATCCTCCTTGAGTTGAAGAACGCCGGTTTTCTGCACAGCAAGAAGGGACGTGGCGGCGGTTACACGCTCGCGCGGCCGGCCGAACGGATCCTCATCGGGGATGTGATCCGCACCCTCGACGGCCCCCTCGCTCCGATTCCGTGTGCGAGTCGCTCGGCCTATCGCCGCTGCGACGATTGCCCGGACGCAACAAGCTGTCGCATCCGGCTTCTGATGGTCGATGTGCGGGACGCACTCGCCAAGATTCTCGACCGCACCAGCCTTGCCGACCTCCGGTCCCGCGGCCTGCCGGCAGAGGTCGCTCTCCTATACGACATTTAGGGTTTTCGCGCTGCGCTCGATGACGCCGCCGTGACCCTCTAGATGTGCCACATCGGGGCGGGTGGCGTGGCTTGCTCCGGGTAACGGCCCTCGCCCCGCATCGAAAGCGCCTCGCCGGGGCTGGGCTCGGCGTCGCGCCGGAACACCCGCGCTTTGCGCGCACGAATGTGGACGAGGCTGCCGACCTTGAGCGCCAGCGCACGCAGCACCGGCCGCGCAAGTTCGATCTCGATCAGCCGGTCGTCGGCGGCGGCAACCTCAACCTTCGCAAGCGGCCCAGCGGCGGAGATGTAGCGCACCGTCGCCGGCAGGGCTGCGATCGCTGGGCCGGAGAACACTTCAATGTCGTGCGGGCGAACGTAGGCAATCGCTTCGCCGCCGTTGTGGACAACATCCTCAGAAACGCTGATCGTGCCGCCCGGAAACACAGCCTCACCGTTGCTGATGGTGCATTCGAACCGGTTGACATTGCCGAGGAACTCGTAGGCAAAGGCTGAAGCCGGCTGCTCGTAAACGGATTCCGGGCTGCCGATCTGTTCGATCCTGCCGCCGTTCATGATCACCACCCGGTCGGCGAGCTCCAGGGCTTCCTCCTGGTCGTGGGTTACGAAGACGCTGGTAAGCCCCATCTCGTCGTGCAGGCCGCGGAGCCAGCGCCGCAGTTCCTTGCGCACCTTGGCATCAAGGGCGCCGAACGGCTCGTCCAGCATCAGTACCCGCGGCCCGATTGCGAGCGCACGGGCGAGCGCGACACGCTGGCGCTGGCCGCCGGAAAGCTGCGAGGGGTAGCGGCCGCCGAACGGCCCCAGTTGGACGAGATCGAGCAGGCGCCGCACGCGCTTGCCAATCTCGGCCTCGCCCGGCCGCTCCCTGCGCCGCTTGACGCGCAGACCGAAGGCGACGTTCTCGAACACCGTCATGTGGCGGAACAGCGCATAGTGCTGGAACACGAAGCCGATTTTCCGTTCGCGCAGGCTCTGGCCGACCAGATCGTCACCGCCGAACAAAATGGCGCCTGAGGTCGGTTGTTCGAGGCCGGCAATGATCCGCAACAGCGTGGTCTTGCCGGAGCCGGACGGCCCCAGAAGCGCCAGCAGCTCCCCTTGACGGATGGCAAGGTTGATCCGGTGCAGCGCCACGAAATCGCCGAAGCGCTTCTGGATGTCCTTGATTTCGATGTTCATCGCGGAACCCTTGCGGTCAGTGGCGCGACGCCGCGAGCTCGTGACCGAACCGCCATTCGAGCAGGCTTTTCAGCACCAGCGTGACCAGCGCCAACAGCGCCAGGAGCGAGGCGACGGCGAACGCGCCCACGAAATTGTACTCGTTGTAGAGAATCTCGACGTGCAGCGGCATCGTGTTGGTGAGACCGCGAATATGGCCGGAGACAACGGAAACGGCGCCGAACTCCCCCATCGCGCGCGCGTTGCTCAGCAAGACGCCGTAAAGCAAGCCCCACTTGATGTTGGGCAGCGTCACCCGCCAGAACGTCTGCCAGCCATTGGCGCCCAGCGACAGGGCCGCCTCCTCCTCTTCCGTGCCCTGCTCCTGCATCAAAGGGATCAGCTCGCGGGCGACGAAGGGGAAGGTGACGAAGATGGTCGCCAGCACGATGCCCGGTACGGCGAAGATGATCTGGACGTTGTTGGCGACGAGCCACGGGCCGAACCAGCCGTGGGCGCCGAACAGCAGCACGTAGACAAGGCCGGAAATCACCGGTGACACCGAGAACGGCAGATCGATGAAGGTTATCAGCAGGCTCCGGCCGGTGAACTCGAACTTCGCGATCGCCCAGGCGGCTACGACGCCGAAGACCAAGTTGCACGGCACCGCGATGGCAGCCACCAGCAACGTCAGGCGGATCGCGGCCAGCGCGTCCGGCGGGCGGAGCGCCGCGAGGTAGGCACCGATGCCGTTGCTGAGCGCCTCGACGAAGACAGCGACAAGCGGCAGCACCAGAAACAAGCCGATGAAAACGAGGCCAACCGCGATCAGGAGGCGCCGGACCCACGCCGGTTCGTCGATCGCGGCTGCGCTCGCGGGCGCAGGGCCGGAGGCTGGCGCCTTGGTCTCAGCGGCCACGGTGCCACCGCTGCAGGAGGTTCAGGACCAAGAGCATCACGAAGGAGATCGACAGCATCGCCACTCCCACCGCGGCCGCTCCGGCGTAGTCGTACTGTTCCAGCTTGATGACGATCAGGAGCGGCGCAATCTCCGAAACCAGCGGCATGTTGCCGGCAATGAAGATGACCGAACCATATTCGCCGACGCCGCGCGCGAGTGCCAGCGCGAAGCCGGTTAGTAAAGCTGGCAGGATCGCAGGAAGGATGACGCGGACGATCGTCTGCCAGCGCGAGGCGCCGAGGCTGGCGGCGGCCTCCTCAACCTCGCGGTCGAGATCCTGTAGGACCGGCTGGACCGTGCGTACGACAAACGGCAGGCCGATGAACACGAGTGCCACCACAACGCCGATAGGCGTGAAGGCGACCTCGATCCCCAATGGGTGCAGAATCCTGCCGATCCAGCCGTTAGGAGCATAGAGCGCGGTGAGCGCGACGCCGGCAACGGCTGTCGGAAGCGCAAACGGCAGATCGACCAGCGCATCGACGATCCTCTTGCCGGGAAAGTTGTAGCGGACCAGCACCCAGGCGACGATCAGCCCGAATACGGCGTTGACGCTCGTAGCGATCAAGGACGCACCGAAGCTCAAGCGCAGCGCCGCCAGAACGCGCGGCTGAGTGACCACGGCGATGAAGCCGGAAAATCCCAGTTCCGCCGGCCGCAGCACGAGCGCCGCAAGCGGCATGAGAACAATGATACTAAGGTAGGCGAGCGCGAAACCGAGCGCCGGGCCGAAGCCCGGCAACACGCTCGGCGCACGTCGGGGTAGGAAACGCGCAAACACCGTCGTCCGCCCTTATCTCCCGCCGGGCTGGTAGATCTGATCGTAAATGCCGCCGTCGGCGAAATGTTCGTCCTGCGCTTTCTCCCAGCCGCCGAACACCGCGTCAATGGTGAACAGCGCGACCGGAGGAAACAGCTCGCGGTGGCGGGCGAGAATGTCGGCGTTGCGTGGGCGGAAAAAGTGCTTCGCGACAATCTCCTGGCTTTCCGGGGTATAGAGGAATTTGAGGTAGGCCTCTGCAAGGTCACGAGTCTTGCTGCGGTCGACATTGGCATCGACGACGGCAACCGACGGCTCGGCCAGGATGCTGACGGAGGGAATGACAATGTCCACCTCCCCAGGGCCCAGCTCCTTGATGGCCAGGAGAGCCTCATTCTCCCACGAGAGGAAGACGTCGCCGATCTTCCGCTGGACGAAGGTGTTGGTCGCGGCCCGAGCGCCAGCATCCAGAACCGGCACGTGGCGGTAGATCTGGCCAACGAAGGCCTTGGCGGTCTCAGGTGTACCCCCCGGCTGCTTCAGGGCGTAGCCCCAGGCGGCGAGGTAGTTCCAGCGTGCCCCGCCCGAGGTCTTTGGATTGGGCGTGATGACCTGGATGCCATCGCGGACCAGGTCCGGCCAATCCTTGATGTTCTTTGGATTGCCCTTGCGGACCAGGAACACGATAGTCGATGTGTAGGGGGCGCTGTTGTCGGGCAGGCGGGCCTGCCAGCCTGACTTGATCAAGTCGCGCTTGGCGAGTTCCTCAACGTCGCCAGCGAGTGCCAGGGTTACGACATCAGCCGGCAGGCCGTCGATAACCGAGCGCGCCTGCTTGCCGGAGCCGCCGTGCGACATCCGCAAGGTGACCGTCTCGCCGGTCGTGTCCTTCCAATGCTTCACAAAAACGGCGTTATAGTCCTGGTAGAACTCCCGCGTCGGATCGTAGGAGACATTGAGCAGCATCCGGTCGGCATGCGATTGCGCAGGAGCGAACGCCGCGACGATGCCGGCGACGGCTAACGCGATTGAGGCGGATCTGAGCACCTTAACACTCCCTAAATGTCCTCTCGGCAGGCGAGCGCGGAACAGACGCCCTCGCCCCGGTTCGGTCGAAGAGCTTAACCGCTGGGTTGACCCTCGCCACAACGGTTATCAGCGCGCCATTCTTGCATAAAAAACTACTTTATCAATAGATTTTTATGATTTTTGGTCTTAGATAAAAAATTATATATATCAATATCGTAATGTGCCGCCTCGATCGGGACCGCGGAAAAATGGTGAGGGCCGCAAATTTTAACAACACGGTTGAGTATTTTTCTGGCTCCTTCATCAGCCCTGGCAAGGGAAGCCGACTTGCTGCCCCCGGGCCGCTCACGAGCCGCGTGCACTGGGTCACACGGGCACCCTCGCTGGCATCTTAAACCGTCAATCGGGCCAATGACGATGGCAAGGCCCATCGACAGCATGTCTGCGGCAACGGGCGGCGGTTGCGGGCACCGCGGATGATGGAGGGGGGCTCAGTCCGAGAAGCCGTGCCGGACCAGCTCTTGGAACTCGCGCCTGCTCGATGCCTTCCTGAAGCCGATGGGCCTAAGCCGGCATGCGCTCACTCGCGCCGTTTGCGTGGCACCGTCCAGACGGATCAACGCGGTCAAGCCGCTAATCGTCGTCGTAATCGCCCTGCTCGGCGCGGGGATGGCAGGCGAGGCAGTTGCTCTTGGTCCTAATCTCCGGACGCAGCCAAATCGATGCGCGGAACCGGTGCTCCTTGACGAACCACGACTGCTCGGTGATGCGGGTGATCTTGGGATCACCGCTGCGGCCCGCGTTGGCGGCAAGGTAAGCGCGGATGCTGGCGGCGAGGTCCGCCGGCAGGCTGGCATCCTCGCCGAAATGGTCAGCCAGGCCGTCCATGATCCGCAGCCAGCTCCCGGTCGGGAGGAGCGCCGGCTGGAACGCCATGTGACACTCGCCGCATTCCTTCGCGGTCGCCGGGTGCGAGATCGCGGGCACGCGTTCAAGCCCGCTCGCGGCGGCACCGGCGGCACCTCCCATGGCGATGATCAAGGCGACGAGCCAACGATGCATGGTCCCTCTCCTGTTCAGCGGTTGATGAGGAACGTGATGAAATCGCCCTTCTCCGCGGCGGTGCAGGGCCGGCCGAGGACGTTCGGACAATCGCGAGCGAAGCGCTTTTCAACGTCCACGGCGTCCGTGAACCGCCTGGGGTTGACTGAGACGGCCATCGGCTCGATCGCCCGGCCGGTCTTGACGTGACGGCCGGATGCGCGCGGATCGACGGTGTGGCAGGTCGCGCATGCCGGCGTCTCGGCGTTGCCGCCCGTGTGCGGGCCCATGTACAGCCGTTCGCCGCGCGCGGCCGAGAAGCCACTGAAGGCTGGGTTTTCGCTTGTTGCCAGCTGGCTATACGCAGCGACAATGGCATCGCGGGCGGGTTCGGCGGCGACGGCTGCCATGGCAACGGCGGTCAGTGCGGTGGCGAGAAGGAGGGGACGATTCATTTTCAGTGCTCCCTTCAGCATCGCTCGTTGGTGGGCCACAAACGGCCACCGGCCGATCGACGCCACAGCTTCGGCAGCGCGTTCAGCACAAAGACGCTCCCCACGTGTCCGAGCACGATCCACAGCGCCACCTCGCCCAAGGCTTCGTGCGGATGTTCGACGAACGGGAGAAAGTCGGCAGCGGCACCGCTGGCGGCGGTCGCGCCGATGCTGATCAGGAGTGCGGACGCCATCAGCGCGAAAAAGGGACGCCGCGGCAGAGAAGGGAGGCCGCCGATGCGCGCGCGGTTGCCCGCCGCAAGGGCGGCGAGCCATGCCGCGAGCGGCGCCAGCGTCGGGCGGCGGATCCGCAGCGGGCTGCCTTGCGGGGCGACCACCGCAGCGGTCACCCGGACGGCGATCGCTGCCAGCACCAGATAGCCAGCGAATTGGTGCATGGCGTACGTGTCTTCGTCGCCGCTGAAGTAAGCGACGATGAAAGCGCCAGAGATGACGGCGTGCCAGCCATACAGGATGGTGAACTCGATCGCCTTCGGCTTGCGCCGCTCGGGCATCGCGGCTTTCTCAGTCGTCGTCATGAGACACCTGTTGCGTCCTGGTTCCTTTCTCCCCAGCCGTCCCGGCTGCGATTTGCCAGGCACCAGCGAGGAGCGCGATGACGGCCGCGGCGATCAAAGTTCGTAACGCCAATTTCCACAGCATTGATCCGCGGCCTCTGCTTCTGTTTGCTGCGCCATTAATGAAAGCTTAAGCGGTGCTGCCTGAACGCAGGCTGAGGCGGCCATTCATCGCCGGTTCAGGTGCGAGCAGAGAAACTGGCGCATGCGTCCACACCGTTGGCTTGCCTTCACTGCGGTTATGGCTCTTTGGGCAACCTTTGGGTCGACCGCGGCCGCGCATGATGACCAAGAGCGCGCGCGTGAAGCGGCCGCTGCCGGACGGATCCTGCCGCTCTCGATTATCGTCGAGCGAGCCATCGCACGCTTCGGCGGCACTGTCCTTGACGTCGAATATGAGGATGACGACGAGGGCGAACTCGGCGGCGATCGCTGGCGCCCCCGCTACGAGGTCAAGGTGCTGACCGCCGATGGGCGCATCCTCAAGCTGGACTACGACGCCGCCACCGGCGACCTTATCGGCCACCGTCGCCGTGCACGCGACCGACACGGCCATGGCAGTGCCGGGGACGACTGATTGCCATGCGCGTCCTAATCGTAGAAGACGATCCAAGCTTGCGACGCCAGCTCTGCGATCGGCTGGCTGCGGAAGGTTATGCCATCGATACGGCCGCGGATGGCGAAGAGGCCGCCTTCCAAGGCGAAACCGAGCCCTATGATGCCATCATTCTCGACCTCGGACTGCCACGACAGGACGGATTGAGCGTGCTGCGGGGCTGGCGCGCAAGCGGGCTCAACACGCCGGTAATGATCCTCACGGCGCGCGATCACTGGCACGACAAGGTGCTCGGCATTGACGCCGGCGCCGACGACTATCTCGCCAAACCCTTTCATGTCGAAGAATTGCTGGCCCGCCTCAGGGCGTTGATCCGAAGGGCTCAAGGGCGGACGAGCGCGGAGTTGCGCGCCGGGCCGGTCGTGCTCGATACGCGCACCGGAACGGTGACCGCGTCGGGTCAACCGGTCGAGCTGACCGCCTACGAATTGCGCGTCCTGTCGTACCTGATGCATCACGTGGGCGAGATCGTCTCCCGCACCGAGCTGACCGAGCACGTCTACGCCCAGGATTTCGATCGTGATTCCAACACGATTGAGGTCTTCGTCGGACGGCTTCGAAAAAAGCTCGGCGTTGATCTGATCAAGACGGTGCGCGGCCTCGGCTACCGGTTCGACCCCGCTCCGGACGACAGTCGATGAGGCCACGAGCCCGTTCGTTGAAACTCCGTCTGCTGCTCGGCGCCGCCATCTGGATTGTCGCAGCGCTTCTCGTTGCCGGGCTGATCCTATCAGAGCTGTTCGCCCAGCACGTCCACGATCGCTTTCGTATCGAACTTGGCCATCATCTGGACCAACTGGCCGCCGCTCTCGATACCGACGACGGGGCAACCCAACCCATGATCGTCCGGCCGCTTTCCGATCCGCGCTTCGAGCGGCCGCTGTCTGGCCTTTACTGGCAGGTCTCGGCCGACGGCGCGGTCGTCTTGCGCTCGCGGTCGCTGTGGGATCAGGTGCTCGATTTGCCGGCGGACAGCGTCGCGGATGGCCAGATCCATGAGCATCGCCTGAAGGGACCGCTGGAACGGCCGATGCGTGTGCTCGAACGGTCGCTCTGGCTGCCGGATCGCTCGACGCCGGTGCGAATTGCCGTCGGCGAGGACCAGGACGAAATCCATCGCGCGCTGCGCTCATTCAACCGGACACTGATACTCTCGCTGGCGGCGCTGGCGACGGTGCTGATCCTCGCCGCCCTCGTGCAGGTGAGCCTGGGGCTGCGGCCGCTCCGCTGGCTCCGGGCGGAGTTGGCGACAATCCGATCGGGCGGCGGCCGGCGGTTTGTGCGGCCGATGCCGAGCGAGGTGCAGCCGCTGATCGATGACCTCAACGCCTTGCTCGATCATGCCGACGAGGTCGTCGAACGCGCCCGCCTTCAGGCCGGCAACCTCGCGCACAGCCTCAAGACCCATCTTTGCGTGCTCGCCAACGAAGCGGAGCAACTGGCCTCGTCAAGTCAGCCCAACGAGCTTGCTGAAGCCGGTCAGCAAATCAGGGGACGGGTCGACGCCATGCGCCGCAATCTCGATCACCACATGGCGCGAGCCCGCGCGGCCGCCTCGCACGGCCTCCCCGGCGCATCGACGGACGTCGCCGAATGCGCCGCCGCCCTGGTGCGGGTGATGACCAAGGTGCATGCCGAGCGTCATCTCACCATCCGATGCGACGTCCCCGCGGGACTCCTGTTCGCTGGCGACCGGCAAGACCTTGAGCAGATGCTCGGCAATCTTCTCGACAACGCCTGCAAATGGGCGCGGGCAAAGGTCGACGTGGGGTCAAGCCGTGACCAGCCGATGCTGCTGATCACCGTCGATGACGACGGTCCAGGCTTGAGGCCGGAACAGCGGCAGGCGGCCTTGTCGCCCGGCGTTCGCCTGGATGAGACCTTGCCCGGCAGCGGCCTCGGCCTCGCTGTCGTCGGCGACCTCGTTCGCCTGTACCGCGGCGAACTCACGCTGGCGCAATCGCCCGCGGGCGGCCTCCGCGCCAGTCTGCGGCTGCCGGCTGTCGCAGGCCACACCTCGGCGTGAAGGCAGAGGAGCCTGCGGCCGCAGGGGCGAACAAGCTCCTTGAGATGGAGATCGATGCCTCCGCGAGGAGCTTCAGGATTGCCGCAAACCTGTGTACAAACGTAGCCCGTGCGTCGGTGGGCGGCTCTAGCCGCTCTAAGATCAAATCCCGGATGGGTGGCCGAGCGGTTGAAGGCACCGGTCTTGAAAACCGGCAGGCCCTGTGAGGGGTCTCGTGGGTTCGAATCCCACCCCATCCGCCAATGGATTCCATAACGAAATCATCGCCAAGCGGATAGGAAGCGATCGCTTTCGCGCGCCAAACTCCCTGCCCGCCTTCACCGACCCGTTGGCACCCCATCAAGTTGCCGCCGGCGCGCGCGCTCCTCGAAAGGATCGATCCGCCAGCGGCTGACGTCCCGCATCGCTTCGGCCAGCATCGCCACGTCAGACACCAGCGGCGTGGTCGGATCGGGGAGCAGCGCCCTACTGCGGCATAGAAACTGGGCATAGAAAAAGGGCGCTGCCGAAGCAGCGCCCTTCCACGACTTAGTCTGTGCGTCGCCTAGGTGCTACAATGCCCTACTTCGACAAGATGATTTCCGCACGGCGGTTCTGCGCCTCGCGCACGCCGTCCTTGGTCGGCACCAGCAAGTCGCGCTCGCCACGTGCCTCAGTGGCAATTGAACCTGCCGGAATGGCCTGACCAACGAGCGTCTTCTTCACCGCATCGGCGCGACGCTGCGAGAGCTTAAGGTTGTAATCCGCTGGTCCAGACGTATCGGTGTGACCGATAACTTTGACCTTGGTACCGGCGGCTTTCTTTGCAGTGCCAGAGGCTGTGCCGATCGTCTCTTTGGCCTTGGCATTGATATTATACTTGTCCCAATCGAAGAAGACCAAGAACCGATCCGGCGTCGCCATCGGAGGTGTCGGCTTCGTTTCGGCCTGCTTGTCGTCAAGCTTGGCCATCGCGGCTTCGAACCCCTTCTTGCAGGCCTCGATGTCGTTCGGCTGGAAGTTTTCTTCCTGTTGTTCCATCCAGCAGTTGAACATCACTTGCGCTTCGGCGGCCGCAGCCGGGTTCTTCGTCGCCGCACCAGCACCGAGCGCCGCCATCAGCTTGCTGCGCGCAGCCGTGAGGTCGGCAACCTTATCCTGCGGCAGCTTGCGGGCGCCGATCTCGGTCGGCGGCAGCGGCTGCCCCTTCCCCGCGGCCCGCGCACGGTCCGCGAAGAAATCGGAATCGATATAGTCGCCCTGCTGGAACTCGCTCTTCGACTGAGCCAAGTAGCCCTTCTGCAGGCCCTGATTGAACGCACCGCTGGCCGGCGGATCTTTGGCCACGCTTTGATACTTAAATCCTGAGCAAGCGGTCAGGGCCACGACAGCCGCGCCCGCCACAACAAAACCAATTCTATTCATCTTACCATGCTCCCTACACCCATCCACATCACGAACGGTGACTGCACGCTGTCAGAGCCTTATCGGGCCGATTTCCGTACCGAGTTCGGGTACAGCAAATCTCGAGTAAGTTGCATCGAGAGCCCCACACGACCGTTTCGCCGTACCCCTGTATCAAGCGCTGCTCGACGAGCGACTGTGGATTGGAATGCGTCAGACGATCCCTGCCTCAGATTGGAAACCCGCAATGCAATCCGCACTGCCTCCTCGTGACAACCATCACTGCGTTGGCGAACCTGCCCGATTGCGTGCAGCTCTCGACGCCACAAAGTCCTTGGCGAATAGCATGTTTGTCCTTCCTTGGCAAAGCCTTCCTGCCGCCTGCCAGCGCGCCCACTCGCCTATCGCGCACAGATCGATGGTTTGCGCCGCCGGTGTTGCCATAATGTAACGACGTGCGGTATTGGCCTGCGGACCGGCGGCAAGGAGCGCCCGCCCCGCTCCAGGCGAGAGCCGCTGGCCACCCCTTCATGAGTGCGCAACACCGGCGAACAGGGAGGTATCGGCGCGCCTCAAAGGGGGTTAAAGTGATAATGACGGGGGCCAGAAAAAGACGTGCACGGCAGTGGGAGTGGTGATGCAAGGACCAAGCGGACATGATCGGCAGCCGAGCCGGCCCGCCGGCGCCGATGCCTCCGGGAAAGCAGGGCAACCGACGGGCAAGGACGTGATCTCCGCTGCCGAGCTTGGCGCGGTGTTGGAGAAGCATCGGACCTGGGTCGCCTCGGGATGGGAGATGGGCAAGCGGGCCGATCTGCACGGCAGCGATCTGCACGGGCGGAAGCTTCCGGGCGCGCTCCTGGCTGATGCCGATCTGCATCGCGCCGACCTGCACCGGGTGGCGCTGCCCGCCGCCGAGCTCGACGGCGCCGATCTCCATCGTGCCGACCTGCACGACGCCGACCTGAAGGGTGCTGACCTGCAGTACGCCGACCTGCATGAAGCCGATCTGCACCGTGCCGATCTGCGCGGAGCGGTGCTGCGCGAGGCGGATCTTCACAATGCCGACCTTCACGGCGCCGACATGAAGCATGCCGATCTGACGGAAGCCGACCTGCGCGGCGCCAATCTCCGGAACGTCAAAGGCCTGACGCCGAAGCAACTGGCCGGCGCGCGCACCGATCGGTCGACCCGCCTGCCCGCCTCGATCAAGCCTTAAGGACAAGCGGCGCAGGCGGTGCGCTTACGCGCCGGCGCCACCTGCTTGCGTACCGTCCGACGCGGCCGCGTCGTCGTTAATGAACCGGCACCACGCGGGTGCGTGATCGGATGGCCTCTCCCAGCCGCGGGGTGTCCGGTCGACACCGCATTCGCCGAGCCGGTCCAGCGCCTGCGGCGACAGCAGCAGGTGATCGATCCGCAGCCCCTCGTCGGCCGCAAACGCGCCGCGGCGATAGTCCCACCAGGTATAGGGACCCGTGACACCCGGAGCACTGGCACGCAAGGCGTCGGTCAGGCCCAAGTAAAGGATCTTGCGCAAGCCGGCACGGGATTCCAGCCGGCACAGGGCGTCGTTCTTCCAGCCGTCGGGATCGTAGACGTCATGCGCGGCCGGTGCGATGTTGAAGTCGCCGCCAAACACGACCCGGTCATCGCCCGCAAGCACGCTGCGTGCATGCTGATAGAGCCGCTCCAGCCAGCCAAGCTTGTAAGGGAACTTCGCGCTTTCAACGGGATTGCCGTTCGGCACGTAGAGGGAGGCAACCCGAAAGCCGGCGGTGAACACTTCGAGGTAGCGCGCCTGCTCGTCGCTATCATCGCCCGGCAGCGCCCGCGCCAGCACGTCAATCGGCTGACGGGAGAGCACGGCCACGCCGTTGTATGTCTTTTGACCAACGGCAGCGACGTTATAGCCCAAGTCCTCGATCTCTAAGCGCGGGAAGGCATCGTCAACGACCTTCGTTTCCTGCAGCAGAACGATATCCGGGCGGAAGCTCGCCAGCCATTGCAAGAGGTGCGGCAGACGGGCCTTGATCGAGTTGACGTTCCAGCTGGCGATGGTCAACACGGGCTGCGTGCGCCGCCGCTAAACGGAAAACGAACTGCCGCAGCCGCAGGTCGCGGTCGCGTTCGGGTTCTTGACCGCGAAGTAGGCGCCGATCAGCTCATCGACATAATCGATCTCGGAACCGCGGATGAGCTCCATCGATACTTCATCGACAATCACGCGGACGCCACCGTTCTCGAACACGCGGTCATCGTCCCGGCACTGGTCGTCGAGGCTGAAGCCATACTGAAAGCCGGAACAGCCGCCGCCCGACACCGCGATCCGGAACATGAGCGCCGGGTCGCCCTCGTTCGCAACCAAGGCTGCGATGCGCTTGGCCGCCTTGGCGGAAATCCGAATCTCTTCAGCCGTCTCAGTGCCTGCATCGATTGGCATGGGCCGCTCCTCATCTCGTTGCGTCATCACGGATACGCGCCAGCACCATGCAATATTTAGCCCACCACAAGGCGTTGTGAAAGCGTCCGCTGGTTTCTCCGCTCCCGGCCGATGGCTGATTGCCGAACGAGCTTGGGGCCGGTACCTTCGCACACCATGAACCGCGACGCGCACTTAGCGCTCTGGGCTTGCCAGCCGTCCTCGAGCCGTGGCCGCCTCTATGCTGAGCCGGAGAGCAAGACGCGGACCTGTTTCCAGCGGGACCGCGACCGCATCATCCACTCGGCTGCCTTTCGCCGCCTCGAGTACAAGACGCAAGTGTTCGTCAATCACGAGGGTGATTTTTTCCGCACCCGGCTGACCCATAGCCTCGAGGTGTCGCAGATCGCGCGCTCCATCTGCCGCGGTCTCGACCTGAATGAGGACCTGGCGGAAGCCCTGGCGCTTGCGCACGATCTCGGTCATCCCCCCTTCGGCCATGCCGGCGAGGAAGCGTTGAGCGCGATGATGGCGCCTTACGGCGGCTTCGATCACAATGCCCAGAGCCTGCGCGTGATCACGCGGCTTGAGCGCCGCTACGCCGCCTTCGACGGCCTGAACCTGACCTGGGAAACGCTCGAAGGGCTCGTCAAACACAACGGGCCGTTGACAGGTGGTGACGCCGATACCCCCCTGCCCTGGGCAATCGCCGAATACGTTAGCACCCACGACCTGGAACTCGACACCTATCCGAGCGCCGAAGCACAGGTGGCGGCACTGGCGGACGATATCGCCTACAACAATCATGACATCGACGACGGCTTGAGTGCAGGGCTGTTCACGATCGCGGATTTGAAGGATGTCCCGCTCGTCGGCCCGGTGTTCGACGAGGTGCACCAGGCTTGGCCGAACATCGAGCGTGGCCGGCTTATTCACGAAGCCGTGCGGCGCCTGATCGGCCACATGGTGCATGACCTGCTGGCAGAGACGCGTGCCCGCCTCGCCGCACTCGCACCCGGGTCAGCCGATGCCGTCCGCCGGGCCGGGGCTCCGGTAGTCGGCTTCGCGCCGGAAATGCAGCGCAACGATGCCGCCTTGAAGGCGTTCCTGCGCGCCAACATGTATCGGCATTACAAGCTCAACCGCATGACCAGCAAGGCCCGCCGCCTGGTGCGGGACCTGTTCGAGCTTTTCGTTGCCGAGCCCGGCTGCCTGCCGACCGAATGGCGGCGCCGCGCCGGTGCGCCGGCAACGACCGAAACCGCCCGCGTCGTCGCCGACTACATCGCCGGCATGACCGACCGTTTTGCTGCCGACGAATACCGGCGGCTGTTTGACGTGCAATCGAGAGCGTCGTGAACCTTTACTGTCATCTGCAGACCCGTGTAACCGAGGCCGTGGCCGCTCTTGCCGAAGCCGGAAGGCTGCCGTCCGGTTTCGACATGAGCCGCGTCCTGGTCGAGCCGGCACGCAATCCAGCGCATGGTGATGTCACCACCAATGCCGCCATGGTGCTTGCCGGCCAGGCGCGTGTGAAGCCGCGCGAGCTTGCCGCCCTGCTCGGCGAACGCCTCGCCGCCGGCGACGGCATCGATCAGGTCGAGATCGCCGGGCCGGGCTTCATCAACCTCAGGCTCAAGGCCGGCTTCTGGCACCAGAGGCTGATCGACATCCTGCAGGCGGGGCTCAGTTACGGCGACAGCGATGCCGGCGCCGGTGCGATGATCAATGTCGAATACGTCTCCGCCAACCCGACCGGGCCCTTGCACGTCGGCCATGGCCGCGGCGCCGTCGTCGGCGATGCGCTCGCAGCGCTCTTGGAGAAGGCGGGCTACCGGGTCACGCGCGAGTACTACATCAACGATGCCGGCGCCCAGGTGAACGCGCTCGCGCGCTCGCTGCGGCTGCGCTACCTGGTCGCGATCGGCGCCGAGGAGGCGGCCGCATTCGAGAAGCTCAAGGCCGAGGGCGCGATCGAATACGGGGGCGATTACCTGCGCGTGGCGGCGGAAGCGCTCGCCGCGCGTGATGGCGACCGCTGGCGCGATACGGCCGAGGCGGACTGGCTGCCGGCGCTGCGCGCGTTTGCCATCGACCGCATGATGGAGGGCATCCGTGAGGATCTGGCAGCGGCCGGCATCCGCTTTGACGTCATCACATCCGAACGCGCACTGACCGAGCAAGGCGCGATCGACGAGGCGGTGGCGCTGCTGACTGAGCGCGGGCTGATCTATACCGGCGTGCTCGAGCCGCCGAAGGGCAAGCTGCTCGACGATTGGGAACCGCGGCCGCAGATGCTGTTTCGGGCCACGGCTTTCGGCGATGAGGTCGACCGGCCGTTGCGCAAGTCCGATGGCTCCTGGACCTACTTCGCCGCCGATATCGCCTACCACCTCGATAAGGTGCGACGCGGCTTTCGCACGCTTATCAACGTCTGGGGGGCCGATCACGGCGGCTATGTCAAGCGCATGCAGGCGGCCGTTCAAGCCTTGAGCGAAGGCCAGGCGGGGCTCGACGTCAAGCTGTGTCAGCTTGTCAACCTGATGGACCGCGGCGAGCCGGTGAAGATGTCGAAACGGACGGGCTCGTTCATCACCTTGCGCGAGGTGATCGATCGCGTCGGCAAGGATGTGTTCCGCTTCATCATGCTGACCCGGCGCAACGATGCTTCGCTCGATTTCGACTTTGAGAAAGTGACCGAACAGACGCGCGACAATCCGGTCTTTTACGTCCAGTACGCGCACGCACGGTGTTGTTCGGTCCTGCGCCTGGCTATTGACGAGCTGGGCGCTGCGGCCATCGCCGATGACCGCCTGGCGCAAGCAGACTTGGCGCGCCTCGCCGACCCGCTGGAGATCGATCTGGTCAAGGCACTGGCCGGCTGGCCACAGGTTGTGGCAAGCGCCGCCGAGACGCATGAGCCGCACCGTATCGCCTTTTACCTGCAGGAGGTCGCAGCGCTGTTCCACAACCTCTGGACCAAGGGCAAGGAGGAGGCGCGGCTGCGATTCCTCCATCCGGATGACCCCGCATTGACCGCGGCACGCCTCGCGCTGGTACGGGCGACGCAAATCGTCATCGCTTCGGCGCTGCAGGTGATCGGTGTCGAGCCGGTCGAGGAGCTGCGCTGATGGCACGCCTCGATGCCGCCGCCGCGCCGGCTTACGCTGATGCGCGCCGAGCCGAGAGCGGGCACACGCCGCTCTCCGTCACAGTCTGGCCGCAGCAACGGTTGATCTGGATCGGCGCCGGTGTGCTGGCGCTGGCGCTGATCGTGTTGGGTGCGCTCGTCATCGTGTCGTCGTCGGGAGGTCCGGACGCTCCCAAGGATGCGGCACAAGTGCCGATCATCCATGCCGAGGAGAAACCGTTCAAGGTCCGGCCGGAAAACCCCGGCGGCATGGAAATTCCGCACCAGGACAAGCTGATCTACCAGCGCCTGCGTGGGGAGGAGCGGCCGATCAAGGTCGAGCGGCTCCTGTCCGAGCCGGAAAAGCCGCTGCCGCCGCCGGAGCCGGCGCCGGCTTCAGAAGCCGCGATCCCCGGCGGGACCTCAATGGCGGCTCCAAGGGCGGGCGATGACAGCGATCCGGCTGCCGCGGATGCGATCGAGCGCAGCATCGTTGAGCGCGGGCTGGTCGAGGCGCCCGGCGCGGAGGCGGGTGCCGTGGATGAGGAGGAAGGGATGCTCCCCGACGAGGCGGCCGGCGACGAGGCAGCCACTACCTCGACCATCCCGGTGCCGCGGCCGCGGCCATCCATGCGGGCAAGCGAAACGGCGGCCCTGGCGCCTTCAACCACGCCGTCATCGGGACCTTCATCGGCACATGCAACAGCTCCCGCAACGGCACCAGCAACGGCACCAGCAACGGCTCCGGCGGCTCCAGGTGCGGGTGGTTCGTTCCGGATCCAGCTCGGCGCCTTCGCCTCGCCGGACAAGGTCGATGCCGAATGGCGCCGGCTGCAGGCACAGCACCCGGCTCTCCTGGGCGCGCTCAAGCCGGAGAGTACGCGGGTCGAGGTGCCCGACCGCGGTACGCTCTACCGTCTGCGTGCCGGCCCGGTCGAAGGCGAGGAGCGCGCGCGCACTCTGTGCCAGGATCTGGTGCGCCGCGGTGCCGGCTGTCTTGTGGTGCAGCCACGTGGGTAGGCGCGCGGGCGTGCCTCCCCGGGCCGTCATCTTCGGGCTGTCGGGGCTGGAGATGACGCCGGCCGAGCGCCGGCTGTTCGCCACCGCCGACCCCCTGGGCTTTATCCTGTTTGCGCGCAATTGCGAGAGCCCCGAGCAGGTCAGGGCGCTGGTGCGCGATCTCCGCGCCGTGGTGGAGCGCGCCGATGCGCCGGTGCTCATCGACCAGGAAGGCGGCCGCGTGCAGCGGTTGCGGTCGCCGCACTGGCGCGAGGCGCCGACGGCTGCCAGGTTCGGCCAGCTTTCCGATTTGGATGAGGCAGCGGCGCTGCAGGCAACACGGATGAACGCGCGGCTGATCGCGGCCGAGCTCGAAGGTCTCGGCATCGACGTCGATTGCGCCCCAGTCGTGGATGTGCCGCATGCGGAAGCCGATCCAATCATTGGCGACCGCGCCTTCGCGCCGGAGCCAGCGCGCGTCGCCAAGCTCGGCCGCGCCGCCTGCGCTGGCTTTCTCGAAGGCGGGGTTCTGCCCATCATCAAGCACATTCCCGGCCACGGCCGCGCTACCGCCGACAGCCACCTGCGCTTGCCCGTCGTCGACACCGACCGGGAAACACTGGTGGCGACCGACTGGGTGCCGTTCGCGGCGCTCAACGACATGCCGTGGGCGATGACGGCCCATGTCGTCTTCAACGCGATCGACGCTGGAGCTCCGGCGACGCTGTCCGCGCGTGTCATCAGCGAAGTCATCCGCGGCGAGATCGGCTTTTCGGGCGTGCTGGTCTCGGACGACATCGGCATGGCAGCCCTCAAGGGGCCGATGCACACGCGCGCTCTTGCGGCGCTGGCGGCGGGCTGCGACGTCGCCCTGCACTGCTCCGGTGTCCTGCACGAAATGGCGGCGGTGGCATCCGTCTGCCCACGGTTGACCGATGCTGCGCTCGCCAAGCTCGCGCGCGGGCGCGCCATGTTGCCGCCGACGATCGAGCCGATCGATTTTGCCCAGGCATCCGCGCGGCTCGCAACGCTGCTTGCAGAACCGACGGTGCAGGCATGAATGACATCCTCTACCAGATCTCGATCAGCGCCCTTCCGGTCCTGCTGGCGATCACGGCGCACGAGGCGGCGCACGGCTGGGTTGCCTGGCGCTGCGGCGATGACACGGCGTACCGGCTCGGGCGCGTCACCTTCAACCCGTTCCGCCACATCGACCCGTTCGGCACCATCATTTTGCCTGGCCTCCTGCTGCTGTTCTCCGGTGGCCGTTTCATGTTCGGCTTCGCCAAGCCGGTGCCGGTCGATTTCAACCGCCTGCGCGAGCCGCGCCGCGACATGGTTGCCGTCGCTGCTGCCGGTCCGGGCGTCAATCTGATGATGGCGACGGCAGCCGCCGCGCTCCTGCATGTGGTGCCGCTGTTGCCGGCGATGCTCGGCGCCTGGGTCGAGGCCAATCTGGTGGTGGCGGTGTGGATCAACGTCCTGCTCGCCGTGTTCAACATGCTGCCACTCCCCCCCTTGGATGGCGGCCGCGTCGCCGTCGGCATCCTGCCGCCACCGCTGGCGCTCAAACTGGCGCGGCTCGAACGCTATGGCCTCGTCATCATCCTTGGCCTCGTGTTCGTGCTGCCGGCAGTGGGAAACGCGGTCGGCCTCAACCTCGATGTCTTCCAGTGGCTGGTCATCGTGCCGGCCTCGCACATCAGCGAGGCGATCCTGGCTCTGGTCGGCGTGTCATGACGGCGAGCCTCGATCGCGCGGACATCGGCGTTGAAGGCGCGGCAGATCCGTCGCCGCCGCCACCGGCCGAAGGCGCTGATCCGTTTATCGTCGCCATCGACGGCTACGAGGGGCCGCTGGACCTGCTGTTGGCCCTGGCGCGCGAGCAGAAGGTCGACCTCCTGCAGATCTCGATCCAGGCGCTTGCCGATCAGTACCTCGACTTCATCCGCAAGGCGCAGTTCGCGGAGATCGAGTTTGCGGCGGAGTACCTGGTGATGGCCGCCTGGCTCGCTTACCTCAAGTCCCGCTTGCTGCTGCCGGCGGCGGACCCGGCGGAATCGGCCGATGGCGAGGAGATGGCGGCAGCCCTGCAGGCGCGCCTGGCCCAGCTCGACGTCATGCAGGCGGCGGCAGCGGCGCTCAGACTGCGGCCACGCTTGGGCGTCCATTTCTTTCCGCGTGGGGCCGCCACGGCACAAGAGCCGCGCCCGGCACCGGGCCCTGTGCGGGCGGACCTCAGCGGCCTCATCGCCGCCTATGCCGCGGTCCTCAAGGCGCGCGCCCAGCGGCAGCCGCTGAAGCTGGAAGCGGGCGACTGGGCTTCGATCGAGCAGGCGATCGCGCGCATCCGCCGCAGCTTGGGCGATGCGCCGGGCTGGGAAAGCCTGATGCGCTACCTGCCGGCGGAGACGATGGCGCTGCTGCGCGAAGGCCGCCTCGCAGGCCGCTCGCAGCTCGCGGCAACGCTTTCGGCAACGCTGGAACTGGCGAAAGAGGGGGTGCTGGCGCTGCGCCAGGCGCGGCCCTTCGGCCCCATCTTCGTCAAGGCGCTGCGGCCAACACAGGAGCCGGAATGAACGGGCCGGTGCCGCGCGAGCGCCGGCTGCTCGAAGCGCTCCTGTTCGCAGCCGACAGCCCGGTGAGCGTGCGCGAACTCACAAAACGCCTCCCGGACGGGACGGATCTCGAAGCGCACTTGGACGCACTCGCCGCCGACTATGCGGAGCGCGGCATCCAGTTGGTGCGCTCGGGCGACAGCTGGTCGTTCGTCACCGCGCCCGACCTGGCGGCAGCCTTGGCCGCTGACGCGGGCGAGCGCAAGCTCTCGCGTGCGGCGATGGAGACGCTCGCGATTATCGCCTATCACCAGCCGATCACGCGCGCCGAGATCGAGGATCTGCGCGGCGTCCAGCTCAGCGGCGGCACGCTTGATCTGTTGTTCGCGCAAGGCTGGATCGCCACTCGCGGCCGCCGCGAGACGCCCGGCCGGCCGGTGCTGTGGGGAACGACGGACGAATTCCTGCGCGCCTTCAGCCTGGAACGCTTGAGTGACCTGCCCAGCCCCGAGGATCTCAAAGCCGCCGGCCTGCTGCAGCCGCAGGCGGCGCCGGAGACCGCACCCGCCGGCGAGGAGTAGGCTGCAGGGCGGGAAAGCGGGATAGGCGTGGCGCGGTGAGAGCGCTTGTGTGACTCCGTTGATGCAATCGCCACTGACGGCAATGCAAGCGCATTGACGCGGTAATGCACCAGCATTACCATTGCGCGTGTCTACCGTTTTGCGCGGAGCGCACCATGTCAGCATTCCTCGAAGCCGAATCCACGCTCACCGACCGCTACCAGACCACGGTACCGGAAACCGTGCGCCGTGCACTCAAGCTCGGCAAGCGCGACAAGATCCACTACACCATCCGTCCTGATGGCGAAGTGGTGCTCCGTCGTGCAGCGCCCGCCGACGGGGATGATCTGGTGCTGGGGCAGTTCATTGAGTTCCTGGCGCGGAACATGGCGGACCATCCCGAACGGCTCCAGGCGGTAGACAGCGGCCTCGTAGAGCGCATCCATTCGCTCGTCGGTCACGTCGAGGTCGATCTCGATGCTCCTTTGCCGGCGGACGATGAGTGAGCGGAGACGGGTCAGCGCCGCTGGTGGTCGGCGGCTGGGCGATCTTTGCCCATCCTCTGTTTCTCGATCAGCTTGAGACTCTGACGCGTCAAGTCGAGATCTTGAAGCAGAAGGACCCTGCCGGCTATGTCCGGAAGAACCCGGCCAAGCGCCTCGCCGCCATCGCCAAGCTTGCCTTCGCGGTCATTCCACAGGACCCGACCCGACCCGAGTATCGTCTGGGCGGCAGTCTCGGCGGCGCGCACAAGCACTGGTTTCGCGCCAAGTTCTTTCAGCAGTACCGGCTGTTCTTTCGCTATCACGCGGTCGCCAAGGTGATCGTTTACGCGTGGGTGAATGACGAGAACACCAAGCGGGCCTACGAGAGCAGCGATGACGCCTATCGTGTTTTTCGCAGGATGCTGGAAAGCGGCCGTCCGCCAGACGACTGGGATCACCTCCTGGCTGAAGCGCGGGCCGAAGCCGACCGTTTACGCCAAGCCGTCGCCAGCTCTGCGGTGGCGTCAAGAACGGCAAGGGAAGATTAGGCTCCCGAACCGTGCGTTCCGGCGCTCCCTCCAACGCCGTCATTGGGAGGCGCGAACGCGCCCATACAGTCCAATAACACTCCGCCCGGCCCGGTGATGTCCGCGCCTTAGATTTGGGCGCGGCTTCAGCGCACCGGTGCCGGCTGCGGTGTCTCTGCCGCAGCTCCTTGTGTCGCTTCGGCTTCCGCCGCTTGGGCGTCGTTCGCGGCCTGCGGCGGCGTTGTGGGTGCGGCCGGTGCTTCATCGCCTGCTGCCCGCATCAGCCAAGTCCGCGCCGCGGCTAGGTCGCCGTGCTCACCTTCTTCCAGCGCCGCCATCAGGCGGCAGACCCGCGGCACGGCATCCGCGCCGGCAACGGGTGCGAGTGCCGCACGCGCCTCGCCCCATGCCCGGGCCTCCAGCGCCGCTGCCGCGAGGACGATCCGGCTCTCCAGGTTTTCGGGATTGCGCTTGGAGAGCCGCTTGGCCGCGTCGAGCTTTTTCCCGGCATCGTCGCAGCGGCGCGCGCGCCAGTACAGCTCCGCCAGTTCCGGCTCGGGATCGTGTTCCCAGGCGCGCTCGACGGTCGAAGCCGCGCGGCCGAAATCGCCCTCGGTCAGCAGCAGCTCGACATAGCGCACGGCAGCCGGTGTATAGCTGGGATCAGCCTTGAACGCCTTGGCGGCAAGGCGGAGCCGCTCGGACCCGTCGCCCATCTCGCTCTGGCCGGCGACGATCTCCGCCCGCTCGCGGGCGATATGGCCTTCGGGGATCAGCTTCAGCTTGACCGCCTCGTCGAACGTCGCCTCCGCGTCGCGCCAGCGGCCGAGCTGCTTTTGCAGGTCAAAGAGAGTCGAGACCACCCATTCGCTCTTCGGGTTGAGCCGATGCGCCTCTTCCGCGAGGCTCAGCGCCTGGCCCCAGTCCTCGCGCTTCATCGCCTGGTTGAGGAGCCCGCGCAGGCCCAGGAACTGGGTCCCCTCCATGGTGCGCAGCGAACTGAAGAAGTCGGCCGCGGCACGGTCGTCGCCTTGCAACTGCGCCGCCTGGGCGGACAGCAGGATGGTCAGCGGCCGGTTGTCGAGCAGCGACGCCGCGCGCCGCGCCTGCTTGCCAGCGGTCGAGGCGTCACCGGCGGCGACTGCCACCAAGCCGCGGCTTAAGGCCTCATAGCCACGCCGCTGCCGCCGCTCCTGCCCGCCGCCGCTTAACTTCCGGCGCGCCTGCCCGATGATCACGAGCAGCCGGTCGAGGACGAACAGGACGATCACCAGACCGATCAGCGCCAGGATGACGACGCCGGCCGTGGTCTCGACGTGGTAGCCCTGCCACTCGAACGTGACCTGCCCCGGCGCCCGCGCCACCGACGCGCCGACAACCGCCAGCGCCGCAGTGAGGATGAGGAAAACCAGCCAGCGGATCATCGCATCAGCTCCCCGACCCCGCCGGCTGCGCCACGAGGCTCGCCTGCACCGCCACCAGCGCCTCATCGACAGCGAGCCTCGCCTTCGCGGCTTCGATCCAAGGCGCTGCCGCCTCTGCCGCTGCCGGCGTGTCGAGCCCCTCCAGTGCCTTGACGGCGGCGGCGAGATCGCCCTTCGCCAGCACCTGCTCGGCTTCGGCCAGACGGCCGTCGGTGCCGCCGGCGGCAATCGCATCCGGGCCGGTCTTGCGGACCGAGACCAGTTGGGTCAGGCGGTTGAGCGTGCGTTCGGTCCAGGTGTCACCGCTCAGTGTTACCTTGGTGGCAGCGACGGCACGCGCCACTGCCGGGAAGCGGGCCTTCAACGTCTCCTCGGTCAGGACGCCCGTTGCGGCATAAGGAGCAAGGGTATCGAGCGCCGGCCGCGCGCTCTCGGGTGCCACGGCCTGCAGCGCCTTGAGCTCGGCAGCGAACGGACCACTGCGGTTGACGGCAATCGTGAGCTGGTTGGTCGCCAGCACCGCCAGGTGAATCGAAGTCGCCTCATCGCGAGTGACGACAGCCGTCTCGCGCAGCTCGCGCAGACTGTCGGCGAGCCGCTTCGCCTGCAGGCTGTCCTTCTCCAGGGCTTCGACCCGCGGTGCTACGCCTTCCGCGTTGCCGAGAGCGCCCAGCACCCGGTTCATCTCCTGGTCCTGCGTCTCCAGCCGCTGCGCCAGCGCGTCGCCACGCTGCTCTGTCGCCTGAGTACGGCGGTCGATGCCGCCGGTCCGCTGTTCCAGCGCATCGATACGGCGAGCGACGCTGTCGACCCGCTGCTCCATCGCGTCCGCGCGTTCCTGGAACAAGGGCAGCGGGCTCGGAGCTGCCGGCGTGGCCGCCTCACCGCCTGCAGGTGCCGGAGCGGCAGCGGCCACCATCTCTTCGTGCTGCGTCATCGCCGCTGCGAACCGCTTTTCGGCTTCGGCCGCTTCGGTCTTGAGTTTGCTCAGCGCAGCTTCAAGGCTCTCGATCCGTGCCCGCAGGTCGTGGTCGAGCTTGCTCAAGTCCGCGAGCGATGCGGCGGGGGCTGCCTCAGGAGGGACCAGGCCCGGGAAGTACTGGGCAAGCAGCGGCCGCCACTGCGGTTGCGTAAACCACGCGGCTGCGGCGACAACCGCAACGACGATCAGTGTCCGCAGGACGGTGCCGACCCCCCCGCCTTTGCGCGGCGCCGGAGCCTCAGCGCTCGGCCGTGCCGGGCTCGATGCCGGCACCGCTGTCGCGGACGAGGTTGCCGCGGCCGTTGCTGCGGCCTCGGCGGTGTCCGCCTGGGATGTCTCCACCTGGGATACGTCCGCCTGGGATGCCGCTGCGATCGTTGCAGCTTCCTCAACGCGTGTCGACTCAGGCGCGCCCTCGGGTGAATCCCCCTTGGCCACGGTGCTCATGCGGGCCTGCCCTCCATCCTCGGATTCCCCGGTTGTCCCGGGTTGACGGCGCCGACATTACAGCCATCGGCGCGGGCGTGGGAGACAAAATCGTGCCGGCGTTCAACTGGGCATCATCGGACCGTGCTCCGCGACCTCGGCTGCAGCGTGCGCGACGGCCGCGACGAGCGCTGCTTCTGTCGGCATAGCGGCCGCGACAACGGCCTTCCACGCAAGCTGGTTCACGGCTGCGGCAACGGCGGCGCTGAGGCAAAAGGCATGCAGGCGCACGCACCGCGGAGCCAGTCCAGCTGCCCTCACCAGCTGCACGAAGGTCGCGGCCGTCCGCGGCGAGTAGAGGAGCACGCCATCGACCAAGCCTTCGCGCAGTGCCGCTGCTGTCTCCTCGCTCAACCCTTCCGCCGTCCGCGCCCGGTACAGAACCTCGCGCCGGCAGGCAAAGCCGGCGCTGGCGAGGTCGGTCGCAAGGTCTCCGGCCAGGGCGGTGCCGGCAACATGCAAGAGCGTGCCTTGGGTCGGATCGAGGCGCCTTTTCACGAGCGCTGCGAGCGCCTCGACATCGCCGCTTGCGCTCTCGACCGCGGCAAAGCCTTGCTCGCGCGCCTCCCGCGCGGTCGCATCGCCGACCGCGAACAGTGGCAGCGCGCGGCACTCGGTGCGCAGGGAGAGCGCCCGCATGCCGTTGGCGCTGGTGGCCAGGATCGCCTGCACGCCCGCGAGCGCGAGCGGCGGGCCGGGCGAGAACTCGATCAGCAGCAGCGGTTCGAGGCGGGCGGCGATGCCGCGTGCGGCGAGCGCGGCCGCGAGCGGACCGGCGTCGGCAACGGGCCGGGTGATCAAGACCGTGAACGGGCGCCCGGTGGCGGCGCTCGTCGGCATAACCGTCACCAAGAGAGGAAGCCCGGCCCGGCGCGGGTCTTCAGCGCCTCTCCCAACGCACGGCCGATCGCATCCGCTTCCGAGCCGGCACCGCGTTTGCTCCCCGTGATCACCTGGCTGCCATCGGGCCGCGCCAGCAGCCCCACGAGCTCAAGCGTGCCGGCGGCGCCATGGCGCGCGAAGCCCGCGATCGGGGTCCGGCAGGAGCCGTCGAGTACCGCCAGCATCGCCCGCTCCGCCGCCACCTCCCGCGCGGTGGCAGGATCGGAGGCCGCCGACAACAGTTCGCACAGCGCCGCGTCGTCGGTACGGCAGGTGATGCCGATGGCGGCCTGGCCAACCGCGGGCAACATTTCTTCCGGCTCCAGGAGCGCCGTTGCCCGGTCAGCGAGGCCCAGGCGAGCAAGACCTGCAGCCGCCAGCAGGGTGGCATCGAGACCGTCATGGCCGACGCGGGCAAGCCTGGTGCTGACATTGCCGCGCAAAGGCACCACCGTCACGTCCGGCCGCCGATGGAGGAGCTGTGCTTGCCGGCGCAGCGATGCGGTACCGATGACGGCACCAGGCGCAAGATCCGCCAGGCTGGCGGCCCCATGCGCGATCAGGGCATCGCGCGGATCGCCGCGCGGCAACAGCGCCGCGAGTACAATGCCGTCGGGCAGCCAGGTCGGCAGGTCCTTGACCGAGTGCACGGCAAGGTCGATCCGGCCCGCCAGCATCGCGTCGTCGATCTCGCGCGTGAACAGCCCCTTGCCGCCGATTTCCGCCAACGTCCGGTCCTGGACCGTATCGCCGGTGGTGCGGATCGCGGTGACCGTGATCGCCCCGGGCGCACTCAGCTCGGCGCAGACGGCCGCGAGCCATGAGATCGTGGCCTCGGTTTGCGCCAGCGCCAAGGGACTGCCGCGGGTGCCGATGCGGAGCGGGAGGTGAAGCATGCCTATTGCAAACGAAAGTCGTTTCCTACACTCAACTGGAGGCGTCATAATCGGTGACAACGGTCGGGGAAAGGCCTTTGCGGGTACTCGGCATCGAGACGAGCTGCGATGAAACGGCGGCCGCCGTGGTGACCGGCGATCGGCAGATCCATGCCGACTGCGTCCGCTCCCAGCGCGAACAGCATCAGGCCTTCGGCGGCGTCGTCCCGGAAGTGGCGGCGCGCGCCCACCTTCAATACCTTGACAGCCTCATATCCCAGGCGATGACCGATGCCGGAGTTGCGTTCTCGGACTTAGATGGCGTTGCCGCCGCCGCTGGCCCCGGCCTGATCGGCGGCGTCATCGTCGGGGTGATGACGGCAAAAGCGATCGCGCTCGCGGCCGGGAAGCCGTTTCTCGCCGTCAACCACTTGGAAGCACACGCGCTTACGGCGCGGCTGACCGACGATCTCCCTTTCCCATACCTGTTGCTGCTGGCCTCGGGCGGCCACTGCCAACTGTTGGTCGTCGCTGGGGTCGGCAGCTACCGCCGGCTCGGCACCACCATCGACGATGCCTTGGGCGAGGCCTTCGACAAGGTCGCCCGCATGCTGGGCTTGGGCTATCCCGGCGGCCCGCCGGTGGAAGCCTGCGCGCGCAACGGCGATCCAGGGCGATTCTCGCTGCCGCGACCGATGAAGGGCCGCCCGGGGTGTGATTTCTCCTTTTCCGGCCTGAAGACGGCTGTCAAGCACCTCGTTGACGGCCTACAGCAGGCCGACCGCCCCTTGAGCGAGCAGGACATCGCCGACGTATGCGCGTCGTTTCAGGCCGCCGCCGGCGATGCGGTGACCGATCGCGCTGCTCACGCGATCGAGGCCTTCCGCCACATCGTTCCTGCGGGCGGTGCGCTTGTCATCGCCGGCGGCGTCGCGGCGAACAAAGACCTGCGGGCGCGGCTGGCGCGGTTGGCCGAGGAAACCGACATCCGCATGGTGGCCCCCCCCTTGCGCCTGTGCACGGACAACGGCGCGATGATCGCTTGGGCCGGCATCGAACGCCTGCGCTTAGGCCTCACCGATGCCCTCGACTTCCGGCCGCGGCCACGCTGGCCGCTCGATCCTGAAGCCCCGCCGGCCGCCTTTGCCGGCGTCAAGGCTTGAGTTCGCGGGCGTCAGGAGGCGTAGCATTTGAGCGCAATCGCCCGAATCGGCGTGCTGGGTGCCGGGGCCTGGGGCACGGCGCTGGCACTCACCGCCTGCCGCGCCGGCCGCAAGGCGATCGTGTGGGCGCGGCGGCCCGCACTTGCCGAAGCGATCACCCGCGACCACGAGAACAATCACGCGCTTGCAGGAATCGCCCTGCCCCCCGCTCTCACGGCAACGACCGCGCTTGCTGCGGCGCTCACCGCCGATGCGGTCCTGATCTGCGTTCCGGCACAAGCGGTGCGCTCCATCCTCGCCGCAGCAGCTCGCGACTGGCCGGCGGGGACTCCCGCTGTGATCTGTGCCAAGGGCATCGAGCAGGGCTCAGGCGCCCGCATGAGCGAAGTGGTGCGGCAGGTACTGGGACCGACGGTGCCGCTCGCCGTGCTGTCGGGGCCCAGCTTCGCCGCCGAGGTGGCGCGCGAGCTGCCGACGGCAGTGACGCTCGCCTGCGCCGATGCGGACATGCGGCGCGACCTGCCGGCCGCGATCGGAACGCCGCGCTTTCGCATCTATTCGACCGATGACGTCATCGGCGCCGAACTGGGTGGCGCGGTCAAGAACGTGCTCGCGATCGCCTGCGGCATCGTCGCCGGCCGCGGGCTCGGCGATAACGCACGCGCCGCACTGATCACCCGCGGGCTGGCAGAGATGGCTAGGCTCGCTGTCGCGGTGGGAGCCAAGCCCGCGACGCTCACCGGGCTCTCAGGCCTGGGTGACCTGGTGCTCACCTGCAGCGCGCTGCAATCGCGCAACTTCTCGCTCGGCGTTGCCTTGGGCCAAGGCGCACGGCTGGCGGATGCGCTTGCCCGGCGCCAAGGGGTGACCGAGGGCGTCTTCACGGCCGCCGCGGTCGTGGCGCTTGCCGAACGTCACCGCATCTCGATGCCGATCGCAAGCGCCGTCGATGCCGTGCTGAATCGCGGCGCCGATCTTGATGCGACCATTGCGTCCCTGCTCGCGCGCCCGTTTCGCGACGAAGATGCGGTGGCTGATCCTGCCGACCGCGCGGTGCCATAGGTTCGCCGCTTGCCGCCCGAGCCGTGAGTATCGCCGCCTGCCACCCGATGTGTTATAGCTCTGCCAACAACGAAGCCTGCGGGGCGAGAACAAGAGGGAGGACTTGCGCGTGTATTTCGTCTTCATGTGCCACGACAAGCCGAACGCGCAGAAGCTGCGCGAGGAAACCCGCGCGGCACACCTTGAATACCTCTATCGCTTTGAAGAGATGATCCTCGCTGCCGGTCCGCTGCAGACCGATGACGGCACGCAAATGACCGGCAGCATGCTGGTCCTGGATTTCCCCGACCGCAAGGCCGCCGAGGACTTTGCCGCCGGCGATCCGTATCAACACGCCGGCCTGTTCGAGCGCGTCGAGATTCACCGCTGGAAGAAGGTCTTCCCGCCGGGCGTCTGACGCGGCGGACGGCGCTGAACGATGGCGTACTGGCTGGTGAAATCGGAACCCGAGGCCTGGTCCTGGCAGCAGCAGGAAGCGGCCGGCACGACATGCTGGGATGGCGTGCGCAACGCGCAAGCGAACAATAACCTGAAGGCGATGCAGGTTGGCGACCAAGCCTACTTCTATCATTCCGGCGCCGAGCGGGCGATCGTCGGCGTGGTCGAGGTGGTGCGCACCTACTACCCCGACCCCACCGATGCGAGTGGCCGCTTCGGCATGGTCGATGTCCGCATGGTCGCTCCGCTGCCGCGGCCGGTAACGCTGGCTTCGATCAAGGCCGAAGAGAGGCTTGCCCATTTGGCGCTGGTGCGCCAGTCCAGGCTTTCGGTGATGCCGGTTGATCCGCAGGCATGGCAAGTCATCGCCAGCATGGGAGCTCTCGCCCGCTAAGAGTGTTGCCGGCCCGCGGGCTTGTCGAGGAGAGGAGAAGTAGGTTAGAACGCAGCCCAAACGGCCAAGAGCGGCTGCCACGGCGTGCCCGCCGGCGGCGGGCAATAAACATACGATCGGTTTTGATCCATAGGGAGGCTAACGTCGAGCAATGAGCGAAGAACAGGTTTTTCCCGTTCCGGAAGCGGTAGCGAAAACGGCTTGGTGCGATAACGAAAAGTACCTGCAGATGTACAAGCGCTCGGTCGCCGATCCGGAAGGATTTTGGGCCGAGCAGGCAAAACGGATCGACTGGATCAAGCCGTTCACCAAGATTCGGGACGTGAACTTCCAGGCGCCGGACGTCCACATTCGCTGGTTCCATGACGGCACGCTGAACGTCTCCGCGAACTGCCTTGACCGCCATCTGGCCAAGCGCGGCGATCAGGTCGCGCTGCTGTGGGAAGGGGACGACCCGTCGGTCAGCAAGGCGATGACGTACCGCGAACTGCACCGCGAGGTCTGCAAGTTCGCGAACGTCTTGAAGGGCATCGGCGTCAAGAAGGGCGACCGGGTGACGATCTACCTGCCGATGATCCTCGAACTGCCGATCGCCATGCTGGCGTGCGCGCGCATCGGTGCCGTTCATTCGATCGTATTTGGCGGCTTCTCTCCGGACTCGCTCGCCGGCCGCATCCAGGATTGCGATTCGACGGTCGTCGTCACCGCCGACGAAGGCGTGCGCGGTGGTCGCAAAATCCCCTTGAAGGCGAACACCGACAAAGCGCTCGAGAGCTGCCCCACGGTCGGCAAGTCCGTCGTCGTCCGCCATACCGGCGGCGCGATCGACTGGGCGGACGGCCGCGACATCTGGTGGGACGACGCGATGGCGAAGGCGTCCACCGATTGCCCGCCTGAAGAGATGAACGCCGAGGATCCGCTGTTCATCTTGTACACGTCGGGCTCGACCGGCAAGCCGAAAGGCGTCTTGCACACGACCGGCGGCTACTTGGTCTATACCTCGCTGACGCATCAATACGTCTTCGACTACAAGGACGGCGAGATCTATTGGTGCACCGCTGATATCGGCTGGGTCACCGGCCACAGCTACATTGTCTACGGGCCGCTTGCCAACGGTGCCATCAGCGTGATGTTCGAGGGCGTGCCGAACTACCCGGATGCCTCGCGCTTCTGGCAGGTGGTGGACAAGCACAAGGTCAACATCTTCTATACGGCGCCGACGGCGATCCGGGCCTTGATGCGCGAGGGCGAGGGGCCGGTCAAGAAGACCAGCCGGAAGAGCATTCGCATCCTCGGCACGGTCGGTGAACCGATCAATCCGGAAGCGTGGCTGTGGTACCACCATGTGGTCGGCGAAGACCGCTGCCCGATCGTTGATACCTGGTGGCAGACCGAGACCGGCGGCATCCTGATCACGCCGCTGCCGGGCGCAACGGCGCTCAAGCCCGGTTCGGCGACCCGGCCCTTCTTCGGCGTCGAGCCCTGCATCGTCGATGCCGACGGCAAGGTGCTCGAAGGCGCAACCTCGGGCAACCTGTGCATCACCACTGCTTGGCCGGGCATGATGCGCACCGTGTTCCGCGATCACGACCGCTTCGTGCAGACCTACTTCTCGACCTATCCTGGCAAGTACTTCACTGGCGACGGCTGCCGCCGCGACGCCGACGGCTATTACTGGATTACGGGCCGCGTCGATGACGTCATCAATGTCGCCGGTCACCGACTTGGCACGGCCGAGGTCGAAAGCGCGCTGGTCGCCCACCCGAAGGTGGCTGAGGCCGCCGTTGTCGGCTTCCCACACGATCTCAAGGGCCAGGGCATCTACGCCTATGTGACGCTGAACGCGGGCGAGGCGCCGTCCGATGTCCTGCGCAAGGAGCTGGTGCAGTGGGTGCGCCAGGAAATCGGCCCGATCGCGACGCCTGATTTCATCCAGTGGGCCCCCGGCCTGCCGAAGACCCGCTCCGGCAAGATCATGCGCCGCATTCTGCGCAAGATCGCCGAGAACGATTTCGGCGCGCTCGGCGATACCTCGACGCTCGCCGATCCCACGGTCGTGAGCGACCTGGTGGACAACCGCATGAACCGCTAGCGCTGCGCACCAGCGAAAGCGCAAAATCCCGCAACCGGCGGGGCCTCAGCGCCCCGCCGGTAATGGCGGCCTAGTCGTCCTGGGCCGATGAGGTGCGTCGCAATCTGCGCACTATCTCCTCCGTCCGAATGTCCGTCTGCTCTTGCTTTGGGAAACCTGCCGCCTTTCTCGCCAAGAACGATAGAAATCCGCTCAGCGGAAATCGAACGAGATGGCAAAGCTGAGCGGTCCGACTGACACGTTGACAGGCAGCGGTGGAAACGGCGCCGCAGCGTCAACAGTAGCGAGCGCGAGCCGGTCGAGATCCCTGTTGCCGCTCGAATGCTTGATCATTGCGCCGCGCAGGTGGCCATCGGCGGCGACGATGAATGCAACCAGAGTTGTCCCCCGCAAACTCAGCCCCTTGGGCTTACGCGCCGCGATGCGTTGCCAGATGTCATGGCTATAGGCGTTGAGAGCTTGCTCTCGCGTCACCCCTGGCCGTCCCGCGGACTCGGTCCGATCGACACTTGCCGATGGCTCCGGCGTTTCTGGAGCAAGCATGACCGGCGCCCCATTACTGGAAACGGCGTCGACCGTTAGCGATGCCGACCCCTCCAACGACTCAGGCGGCTGTGTCTCGGCTCGCGTCTCCAGACCCGCTTCGACGAGCGGTGGCCAGCGGGACCGAATAGGCGGTGCCAGCGCGCGCGCAGGGCTTACGGCCCGTACCGCTGTTCGCCGCGGCACCGGCGTCGGTGGCGAGGGCGCCGGCACTTCTTCAGGCGGCAGCGCTTCAGGAGGCGTAGGCCTCGAAGCAACGGCTGCTTGTTCTGGCGGCGGGTCCGGAACCATGGCCGGTTGCATTACAATCTCGACGCTGAGAACGGGCTGCACCGGTGTGCGTCCGCCGAGAAGCGAAGGAGTCGCGGCGACCGCCAGCGCGATCGCGCCATGCAGGGCGGTGGACAGCATGGCGGCAAGCCACGCCATCCGCCGCCCTGGCGGCTCATCCGGCTGCGGGCGGAACCCGCGCCGCTCCGGTGCGCCCATCACCACTGGAGCGAAGCGCCAACCACGAAAGATCGGCCCGGTCCAGGGACAGCCCGCAAATCGCCTGTTGCCCCGTAATCGCCGAGCGATACCCCACCCAGCGGCAGGTCGTAGGCCGAGTCGAAGACATTTTGGATGCCGAAATAGAAACGAACAGACCGCCACTGGTAGGTGGTCCGCAGGTTGAGGAGGGCGTATTCGGATGTGTACTGTTCGCCGCGACTCCCGTCGACATTGGACTTGTCGTTCACAAGGACCAGTTCAATCGCGCTTGCCCACGAACCGAGCGCGTGATCGAGAGCAAGTTTACCGTGCAGCGGCATCAGGTGATAAGCGTCCTCATTGACTTCGAGATCCTCGCCCTCGATCCAGCCCACCAAGCCTTTGAAGATCCCGCGGCCGAAGTCGTCGCTGTTCCACAGCTGCACCTGTGCCGAAAGATCGACGCCATAGAATTGGGCATCATGGTTTGCGAACTGGAACTGGCTGAATCCGGTCGGATTGCCGTTCATGTCGGTGAAGTCACGCCGCTTTTCGACGCCGATATAGTCCTTGATGTAGGTGTAATATGGGGTAACCTGGACTTGCCATGGTACATCCCCGTTGTCGTGCCAGTCCGCCGTCGCGCTCACGGTATGGGCGACTTCCGGCTGCAGATCGATATCACCGTAATAGCCGTTGCCGTCGCCGAACCAGCCGATCATGCTGCTCGACATCGCGCCGGTTCCCCAGGCATAGCGCTCGTAAAGGTTGGGTGAGCGGGTCTTGCGTGCAAGGCCGAACTCGTAGGTCGAGTTGTCGTCCGGGCTGTAGCGAGCGAGCGCGGTCAGGTCGAAATTGATATCGACACGGGCGTGGCTGCGGTCGTTGAACGCCTCAGCCGCGTCGGCATCCGGATTCATCATCCCGGCTGTGCTGTCATACGGCTGCACATCACCGGTATCCATCCAGACGTTATCGTTGCGGGTGCCGAGGAGAGTGCTCCAGTTCTTGCTCCAATGCGCCTCCCACTCGGCAAATGTGCCAAGACGGTCGCGCGTACCATCGTTGATGCTCACATATCGGTCAGGACCCATCATCATGCTGCCCGGGACCGCCCGCCAGCGATCGTTGATGGTGAAGTGGTAGAACTCATTGCCAATACGCACAGTGTCACGCTCATTGAGCGGGATTGTTGCCGCCACCCGGTAGCCGGTGTTGATCGCGTCGGCCTTCATCGGCATGCCGCCGCCGGACGTGCCGCCCTTGTCGTTGAGGAAATTCATCTCATGGTCAATGCTCTGAACGAACGTGCGTGCATCGAGCTTGCCCCAGCTGAAGCTCCGGTCGTAGCCGATGTTCGCGACATACGAGCGGTTGTCGGTCATGTCCATGTACTGGTTGGGGAATCCCTGGTAAGGGATGTACTGATGTCCGAGCTGGACGACGAGAAGGTCATTGTCGCCGCGTGCGGCCATGGAAAGCGATTGGTTGAATGCCTCGTACTCGGTTGAGCGAACGCGGCCATCATCGCCGCCGCCGCGGTAATCTTCGGCTTGTGTCCAAGCGCCCGCGTAGTTGAGGCTATACGTGTCGTTAGCGACCGTCCCTCCCACCGCCACCGCGTAATTATCGCCATTGCTGCGGTAGAAGGTCTGAGGTTCAAAGCCGAACCTTATCGTTTCGCCCTCGCCGGCAAAGACTGGCGACGGTGAATCGACGATGATGGTGCCGCCCGTGCTGTCGCCGCCCATGCTGACCGGTGTGATGCCGGTGATCGCCGCTGCCGTGCCGACATTGGTGGGGTCGATGTAGGATAGCGGCGGGTTCATGTGGTTGGAACAAGCGGACGTGAGCGGCATCCCGTTGACCAGAACGTTGACGCGGTCGTCCGCCTGACCGTGAATAACAGGCAGACTCGAAACACCGCCTGCTTCGTACAGGGTGACGCTCGGCACGTCTTCTAGAAGTCTTGCGGAATCGCTGGTTTGCGCACGCTTCGACTTAAGCGCGTCGGAGGAGACGTCGGTGCGGGTCAAGGGCGTATCCAACAGCGAACCGGCTTCAGGTGACTCCACTTCAACTGGTGGCAGCGCTATGGCACCCTGTGCCGCCGCCGCATCGGCAGCGGCTGTCGCGGCCGGCTCCAGTGATTGGGCGCCGGCGTTCCAGGCTAGAGACAAAGAGAGATTGAATGCCGCGAACGCTGCGCGGCGCGAGGTCGCAGATAGCATCGTACAGAACCTTCCTGTCGCATGGGAAAGCGCGGTCTCCTTGAGCCAAGGAGCCGCGGGCGATGGGACTCTCAGTGCGACAGGAGAGGCGGACCGCGCCCCGGCGGTGGCCGACCCACGCGGCAATGCAGCGGCGCCTGCAGATGCCAGCGGACAGAAATGCTGCCGAGTCTTGTTCGCCGGATGAGCTGAGTAGCAGCCGGCAACAGGAGGGCAAAGCCGGCAAAGGCAACACAGAACGGGCAGAGGCTGGTGGCGGTCTTGACCGGATCTGGTGCGCCGCCGTTATCGGCAGGAATCCACTTCGGTCCCTGGGCGGTGCAGACAGGAACCAGCAACGTGGCGTCGCCGGTTCCGCCGATCGGCATTGGGATCGCCGCCAGGAAGACTTTCAGGGCGAACAGAACTGCCGTTGTTACCGCGATGATGGCGCGCAGGTTCGAAACGCCGAACAGGTCCATTATGGACGCTGTCGCCGCATCTCCGGCCTGCCCGAGGCGCCCACGAGGCGTTCGCCACCACGACAGCGACCGCTGCAACGGTATCGCCCCGTTTCCCCTGTTGTCGGCCATTGCTCCGACGGCTTCTGCACAAGCGTAAGATATTCACACACAAAAGATGGCGTGTTTCCTCGCAATGAGGATCATGCGCCGTATTCTGCGCAAGATCGCCGAGAACGATTTCGGCGTGCTGGGCGACACCTCGACGCTCGCCGATCCGACGGTCGTGAGCGACCTGTAGCGAGCGCGTCAAGTTGACCGGTTTTTGTAGCGCATGAATTGACCGC
>JADHED010000165.1_pt1 | contig 91471 bp, 87 predicted proteins | sample 8952041 | NCBI WGS metagenome assembly JADHED01 (sample SAMN16124423, study PRJNA663239) | bioreactor sludge metagenome | isolation source: sludge (control) | place: India:Bengaluru | collected 2018-09-08
CATCCAGCCTACGTTTGCGTCACTTTCAGTCGAAATTTACCGGACAGTAGTGAAATATTGAATGATTTTGGCCTGCTCCCAGCGTGGAATGGTCAGGATGCGCTATGAAAAGGGGAGTGCCTGAAGTGCCCGACAGGCCTGCCCGCGCTCACGCCGCGGCTGGCTTGAACGCAAACGCGAAATAGGCCGCGCCGGCCAGGCAGACAAAGGCCGCTGCGTAGTTCCACGCAAACTTCTCTTTCAGGAACAGGACGGCAAAGGCGACAAAGACCACGAGCGTGGCCACTTCCTGGATGATCTTGAGCTGGAAGCCGGTGAACTCGCCATAGCCCAGCCGGTTGGCGGGCACCGCCAGGCAGTACTCGAACAACGCGATCCCCCAGGACACCGCGATCGCCTGCCAGATGGGCCAGCCGTGCCCGTATTTGAGGTGCCCATACCAGGCAAAGGTCATGAAGATGTTGGAGATCAGGAGCAGGACAATGGTGGTCATGCCGAATTGTCTCTTTGAACGGCGCCGAACCTCGGCGCGACATGCCTCCGGGCCGATCGGGTCCCGACTTTTCCACCTGATGGGAGCCCGCCATGCCCTATGACCCTGAACTGGCCCAGCGCCTGCGCACCGCACTGCAATCGCGCCCCGGGATGGCCGAGAAGAAGATGTTCGGCGGCTACTGCTGGATGCTGCACGGCAACATGTTGTGCGGTGTCGAGGTGGGGCGCTTCATGTTCCGCGTCGGCGCGGCGCAGGAGGCCGAGGCACTGGCGCGGCCCGGCGCCAGCCCGATGGACATCACCGGCAAGCCGATGAAGGGCTTTGTGTGGGTGGACGCCCGCGAAGCCACCGGCGAGGCGCTCGACGCCTGGCTCGATCTGGCCGCCCGCTTTGTGGGCGGGCTGCCGCCGAAGTAGCGCAGCACACGGACTCGCCACGGAAGGCTCGGCACTTCGGAATCACAAGGCGACCACACCATCGCGGAATGGCCACAGGCAGCTATCGTCCTGATAGCAAACCTTGCCCCTGATTCAGGCCTTGCTCACGCCACCTCCAGCGCCAGCAGCCCGGTGGCCGTGTTGGAGATCGGGATGTGGTAGTTGCCGTGCACCTTCTTCACGCTCGCGCCGCCGGCCGAGAGCGCGCCGCGCATCGCCAGCCAGTTGAGCAGTTCCACCCCCTGGGTGCCGGCTTTTTCCACCAGTTCCAGGTCGCTGAACTGCGTGGCCCATTCGGGGTTGGTTTCCATGCTGTCCAGGAACTGCAGGTCGAAGCGCTTGTTGATGAAGCCGGCGCGCTCGCCCTCCAGCTGGTGCGACAAGCCGCCCGTGCCGAGCACGGCCACGCGCTCGGGGCTGTCCCAGGCGCGGATGGCCTCGCCCACGGCCTGGCCGAGCTTGTAGACGCGGCGCGCGGTGGGCAGCGGGAACTGCACGGTGTTGATGTTGATCGGCACGATCTTCACCGGCGCCACCTCGTGGCCGGGCCAGAACAGCTTGAACGGCAGCGTGCAGGCGTGGTCGATCAGCATCTCCTGGCAGGTGACGATGTCGAATTCCTTGGCGATCAGGTGGTTGATGAGGTGCCAGGACAGGTCCAGGTTGCCGGGCAGCGGCGCGGTGGTGGGGATGCCCCAGCCTTCGTCGGCGTTGCGGTATTCGGGCGCGGCGCCCACGGCGAAGGTGGGCATCTTGTCGAGGAAGAAGTTCAGCCCGTGGTCGTTGTAGAACACCACCACCGTGTCGGGCTTGACCTGGGCCAGCCAGTTGCTGATGGGCGGAAAGCCGTCGAAGAAGGGCTTCCAGTACGGGTCCTGCTGCTTGCCCTTGTGGATGGCGCCGCCGATGGCGGGAATGTGCGAGGTGGCGAGGCCACCGATGAGTTGTGCCATGGTTGTTCTCCTGCGTGGGGGCCTACTGTTCATTCGCTGCGACGAGCTTCGCCTTGAACTCGTCCTTGGTCATGCCGGTCTGCTGCGCGCCGATGTCCTGCATGTCCAGCCCGAAGATGCCGGCCAGCTTGGCCAGGTAGTAGGCGTTGCCGCCGGCGGCCAGCATCTGCAGCACCTGGCCGGAGCGCACCGCATCCATCTGCTCGGGGGTGAGCGCGTACCGGCGCATGTAGCCTTCGGCGTCGGCCAGGAAGGCGTCGCGGTTGGCCTTGTCGTTGAACGAGAAGCACATCTTGTTCAGCGCATAGCCTTTGCGGGCCATGGCGCCGTCGAACGGGGTGGTGCCGGGAATGGCGCGGGGGGTCTGGCTCAAGGGGCGTCTCCTGATAGTTGATGTGGGTCAGCACCGCAGTGTCGCGCGCCCATTGCCAAAGATAAACCCATGAATCATGATGCGATTCATGAGCAAATTCGATTGGTCAGACTTGGATGCGCGGCTGCTGCAGCTGCTGGTGGCGGTGGTGGAGGCCGGCAGCATCACCGGTGCGGCGCAGCGCCTGGGCGTCACGCAGTCGGCCGTGAGCCACCTGCTGGACAAGCTGCGCGCCATCACGGGCGACCCGCTGTTTGTGAAGTCCGGCCGCGGCATCGTGGCCACCGCGCGGGCCGAGGCGCTGGCGGCGCAGGCGCGCGAGCTGCTGGGCGAGCTGGAGCGTTTTGCGCGTTCCGGCGAGTTCGACCCGGCGCGCTGGCAGACCACCTTCACCATCGCGGCCAATGACTTCCAGCGCGACCTGCTGCTGCCCGCGCTGATGGCGCGCCTGCGCCGGGCCGCGCCGGGCGTGGTGCTGCGCGTGATTCCGTCCGACGTGCCGAGCCTGGAGATGCTGCGCGGCGAGCACTGCCAGCTCGTCATCAGCCCGCGCCCGCCTGACGGTGCCGACATCCTGCAAAAGCGCCTGTTCGAAGACCGCTACCGAGTGTTCTACGACCCTGCCGTGCGCGAGCCGCCCCACACCCGCGCCGACTACCTGGCCGCCCGCCACATCACCGTGGTCTACGAGCCGCGCCGCGCGCTGGACCTGGACCGGCACCTGGCCGCGCAGGGCATCCAGCGCCGCTTTGCCGTCATGGTGCCCGGTTTCGCGGGCCTGCCGCCGTTCATCCGCGGCAGCGACCTGCTGGCCACCGTGCCCGGACGGCTGCAATCGCACCTGCTGCGCGACCTGGCCAGCGTGGAGCCGCCCCTGCCCTGCCCGCCGATGCCGATGTACATGGTGTGGCACGCGCGGCACCAGGTGGATGCGGCGCACCGCTGGCTGCGCGCGGAGCTGGAGGCCGTGGTGGCGCAGACCACTGGCTGAGCCGCCGGGCAGAAATCCGCCACACGCTCGACAATCCGGGCCAATCCTCGCAAGCAACGGCATCAACGAAGGGCGTCACCCATGACCCACCACCCCCACACCCACCTCGAACAATGGCTCGCCGACGAAGCCGCCGCGCGCCAGCGCATGGACGCCGGCCCGGGCCCGGGCATCGCGAGCCCCGAACAGATCGCCGGCAAGACCGGGCTGGAGGTCATGCAGGCCATGTCGCGCGGCGAGTTGCCCTATCCGCACATCGGCAAGACGCTGGACTTCCTGCTGGTCCACGTGGAGAAGGGGCACGCGGTGTTTCAGGGCGCGCCGGCGCTGGCGCACTTCAACCCGCTGGGCACGGTGCACGGCGGCTGGTTCGCCACGCTGCTGGACTCCGCCCTGGGCTGCGCGGTGCACACCATGATGCCGCCCGGGCGCGGCTACACCACCGCCGAGCTCAGCGTGAACATCGTGCGCGCGCTCACGCTCAAGGTGCCGCGCGTGCGCGCCGAAGGCCGGGTGATCCACTGCGGCCGCCAGCTGGCCACCGCCGAGGCACGGCTCGTGGGCCCGGATGGCACCCTGTACGCGCACGGCACCACCACCTGCCTGGTGTTCGACCTGCACCACAAACCGCCGGGCGGCGCGACGGAATAGACTTGCATCCGCACTTCGAAAGGCCTGTCCATGCGATTTCTTCACACCATGCTGCGGGTGGGCAACCTGCAGCGCTCGATCGACTTCTACACGCAGGTGCTGGGCATGACGCTGCTGCGCCAGTCCGAGAACCCGGAGTACAAGTACTCGCTCGCGTTCCTCGGCTTCGACGGCGGCAACCCCGGCCAGGCCGAGATCGAGCTGACTTACAACTGGGGCGTCGAGCGCTATGAGCTCGGCACCGCCTACGGCCACATCGCGCTCGGTGTGCCCGACGTGGCCGAATCGGTGGCGAAGATCAAGGCCGCCGGCGGCAACGTGACGCGCGAGCCGGGCCCGGTGAAGGGTGGCACCACGGTGATCGCTTTCGTCACCGACCCCGACGGCTACAAGATCGAGCTGATCCAGCGCCCGGCGCTGGCGGCCGGTGTCGGCCTGCGTTGAGAGACTGAAAGCCCGCCGTGGAACGCTTCACGATTTCGCTGGACGAATCGCTGGCCGCGCAGTTCGACGCGCTGATCGCCGCGCGCGGCTACGGCAACCGCTCCGAAGCCGTGCGCGACCTGATCCGCGGCGCGATCGAGGGCGACCACCAGCGCGCCGAACCCGCCGGCCATTGCGTGGCCAACCTGTCCTATGTGTTCAACCACCACGAACGCGCGCTGGCCGAGCGCCTGACCGCCCTGCAGCACGAGCACCACGACCTCACCGTGGCCGCGATGCACACCCATCTGGATCACGAAAACTGCCTGGAGTCGGTGATCCTCAAGGGGCCGACCGCGCAGGTGCGCCAGTTTGCCGATGCGCTGACCGCGCAGGCCGGCGTGCGCCACGGCCATCTGCACGTGATCGCGCTGCAGGCCGAACACCACCACGCACACGACGCCGAGGGGGCGCCGCACCTGCACTACCGTCCGGCGCGCTGAGGCTGAAAGCGCTGCCCGCCGGCGTCGCCATCAATCCTTTTTCGATAGCGCCTAGTGGCGGTCTGACGCTGGGATCAGGCCGTTTCGGCCATAAAAAAGCCCGGAAAACCGGGCTTTTCAGATTGCCGCGGGCAACGACGGCTTATTTGAGCGTCACTTCGACGCGGCGGGCTTCCTCGGCGGGGCCGCTGGCCAGGGTCTGCTCGGGCTTGCGCAGTTCGACCTTGTCTTCGGTCACGCCCTGGGCCAGCAGCACGGCACGCACCGCCAAGGCACGCTGCTTGGCCAGCTCGGCGTTCTGCGCCGGGTCGCCCGAGGCGTCGTGGTAGCCGCTGATCACGGCCAGCTTGCCGGCGGCCACGGCCTTCACCACCTCCACCAGCGCCTGCGCGGCTTCCGGGGCGACATCGGCCTTGCCGACGACGAAGTAGAACTTGACCACGCCATTCTCGACCTTGACGGTCGCCACCGGCTGCACCACCACCACGGACACCGTCTGCGCGGCCGCCGGGGCGGCCTTGGGGGCCGCGGCCAGATTGCGGGTGTAGATGCCGATGCCAATCACCAGTGCAATCACCAGCGCGATCACACCGAACACCACGCCCAACACCAACCCTTGATTCTCGTCGTCGGAAGAAAACATCGTTCAAGCTCCAAAAATAGTGGCGCGATTGTAAAGTGCGCACATGACACAGCCTGACAGCGCCAGTGCGCCCGTCCTGCGCGACCCGGCACCCCTGCTGGAGCGGGTGCGCGCGCAGTGGGCCCACCAGCGCGCCCTCGGGGGGCGACACCCGGACCTGTGGATCTTCGGCTACGCCTCGCTGATCTGGCGCACCGAATTCGAGGCCGCCGAGCACCACCGCACGCGCGTGCACGGCTGGCACCGCGCGCTCAAGATGTGGAGCCGCATCAACCGCGGCACGCCGCAGCAACCGGGCCTGGTGTTTGCGCTGCTGCCGGGGGGGTGCTGCTCGGGGCTGGTCTACCGCGTGCCGCACCGCGAGGCCGACGCCGCACTGGCCGCGCTGTGGGCGCGTGAAATGCCCACCGGCGTGTACGACCCGCGCTGGCTGCCCTGCCCCACGCCGCACGGCCCGGTGCCGGCGCTGGCCTTCACCCTGTCGCGGCGCAGCCCCAGCTACACCGGCGAGCTGGCACCGCAGCAACTGCGCGCGATCTTCCGCCACGCGCGCGGCCGCTACGGCAGCACGCTCGATTACGCGCGCCAGACCCATGAGGCGCTGCGCCAGCACGGCATCCACGACCGCGCGCTGGCGCGGCTGCTGGCGCACGCCGGCGACTGACGCCCGATCCCTATACTGGCGCCATGAACATCGCCGACCTGCGCAAGAGCTACGAAAAGGCCGAACTGAGCGAGGCCCATTCGCACGCCGACCCGCTGCAACAGTTCGATCAGTGGATGCGCGAGGCCATCGCCTCCGAAGTGCCCGAGCCCAACGCCATGACCGTGGCCACCGTGGGCCCGGACCTGCGCCCCAGCACCCGCGTGGTGCTGATCAAGGGTTTTGATGCGCGCGGCATCGTCTGGTACACCAACTACGAGAGCCAGAAGGGCCAGGAGCTGGCCGGCAACCCGTATGCGGCGCTGCAGTTCCATTGGGTCGAGCTGGAGCGCGTGGTGCGCATCGAGGGCGTGGTGGAGAAAGTCAGCGCCGAAGAGAGCGACGCCTACTACGCCACGCGCCCGCTCGATTCGCGCATCGGCGCCTGGGCCAGCCCGCAAAGCCAGGTCATCGCCGACCGCACCGTGCTGGTGGCCGCCGCCGCGAAGTACGGTGCCAAGTTCCTGCTGCACCCACCGCGCCCGCCGCAGTGGGGCGGCTACCGCCTGAAGCCCGACAGCTGGCAGTTCTGGCAGGGCCGCAAGAGCCGGCTGCACGACCGGCTGCGCTACCGCCTCGAAAAGGGCACTTGGGTGCGTGAGCGACTGGCGCCTTGAGCAGCTGAAATCACTCCTGATTCAGGAGCTGCCCGTAGCCATTCGGCGCTGGGAACAGGCCAATTTGGCCTGAAATCGGGCCGCCCGGGGCCTGCCGGTCGGCTCACGCGGGCAGTTTGGGCAACAGCGCCATCACCAGGCTCACGCTGAGCAGCGCCAGCGCCGTCGAGACGGCCACGCTGGCGGTCACCAGGTCCTCGGCCTTGCGGTAGCGCTGCGAGAACAGGAACACATTGGCGCCCACCGGCAGCGAGGCGGCCACCACCATCACCGCCAGTGGCAGGCCACGAAGGCCCGCGAGCCAGCCGGCTCCCGCCATCAGCGCCGGGTGCAGCAGCGTCTTGATCGCCGAGATCACCAGCGCGCCACGCAGCTGTGCGCCAATGGCCGACTGCGCCAGCGTCACGCCCACCAGCACCAGCGCCACGGGGCCGAACGCGTCGCCGAGCAGCTTGAGCGGCCGGTCCACCACCGGGTGCAGGCCCCAGCCGGTCTGGGCGTACAGCAGGCCGGCGATGATGGGCAGCGGCACCGGGTGGATGACCGCGTTTTTCACCGCCTGCCCCACGGTCAGCAGCAGGTGGCGGCGCTCGGCGCGGCCGGCGCGCGCGTCTTCATGCGCCACCAGCAGCTCCAGCACCACGGTGGCAAAGGTCAGCAGCACCAGCGCGTGCATCGAGATCAGCGTGAACAGCTGCACCAACCCCGCCTCGCCATAGGCCAGCGAAACCAGTGGCACCCCGATCATCAGTGTGTTGCTGAAAATGGCCGCCAGCGCCAGCACGGCGGCGCGGCTGTTGAGCCCCTGGATCAGCAACAGCGCGATGAACAGGCCACCGGCCACCGCGTAGTACAGCGCCACCGACTTGAAGTCGAGCCGTTCGATGTGCACCGCACTCATGGTCCGAAACAGCAAGGCCTGCGTCAGCACCAGGAACACCAGGTTGGACAGGTCGCGCACGCCCTCGCCACGGACCAGCCGCGCCTTGCCCGCGACGACGCCGATGGCGATCAGCAACACCACCGGCAGCAGCGAGGACAGGACGGGGTGGTCTAGATTCATGGGCCGCTGATTATCGGCGGCCCGGTCAACCGGTAAAGGCTGCGCTTACGCGTCCGGCCGGCTCTGGTCGACCCAGATCAGGCGATCGACCTCGATGCCGAACGACTGCGCCTTCTCGAGCACCTGCTGGCGCACGGCGGGCGCAAGCTGGCGCTCGCGTGCGAGGATCCAGACGTAGCCGAGGTCCGGCCCCACCACCAGCGACCAGCGGTAGTCCGGATCCAGCGCGACCACGTTGTAGCCGCCGTAGAAGGGCCCGAAGAACGACACCTTCAGCGCGCCGCGGTTGGCGTCGCCGGTGAACAAGGCCTTGCCGACCGCCTCTTTCCAGGCCTGGCGCGAGACATCGAAACCGCGGTTGATCACCTGCACGCTGCCATCGGGCTGCACCGTGTACCGGGCGCTGACGTCGCTCAGGCCGCGCTCGAACGAATGGTCCATGCGCGCGATCTCGTACCACTTGCCAACGTAGCGGTTCACATCGAACGGCGTCACCGGCGTCAGGCCGGCGGGCGGGGCCGTGGCGCAGCCGGCCAGCGCCAGCAGCGCAGCAAGCAGCAGGGCCAGCCAGCGCATCGGACTGAAGGTGGGTGACGGGGAATGGATGTTGGGATGGTACATGGGCGCTTTGTAACGCATCGGGCCAGCCCTTGGGGCGCGGAGGGTCAGCCCGGAAAAAGGAAAACCCGGGGCCGCCATATGGCGACACCCGGGTCCTCGCAAGGCTTGCGACCGCCGGGACGCACCCAACCGGCGCTATCCCGACGTTGTACGGCGCCCGATCAGGCCTTCTTGGCCCAGGCCTGGCACCAGCCCTTGGCGGCAACGTCCTTGCCCGGGAACAGGGCGCAGGGGCCGCTGGCGGCACCGGCCTTGCCCTGGAACAGCGCGCAGTTGGCGCAGGTCTGGGTGGCGGCGTGCTTGGGGAACTTCTTGGCGTCGACCTTGGTGCTGTCGGCCTTGTAGCCTTGCGCCACGGCAGCGGGATCGGTTTCAGACAGGGCGGCGCCCTGGGCAAAAGCCTGGCTCGAAGCGAGGACGCCAGCGCCGAGGCCGAGTTGAACGATGAATTCGCGACGATTGGTCATGGGAGTGTTCCAAAGGTTGAAAAAAGAAAATTCGTCCGAAAACCACGACGGACGAATGGGCATATTCTCGCCGATTTTTCGGGCTCAGCCGTGATCCAGATCAATCCAGTCGGTTACTTGACCGGCTGGGCGTCGGTGATCCGGTAGTACAGGCCATAGGGGTCGTCGGCCAGCACGTGGAAGCGCCCCTGCACCACCACGGGCTCCATCGTGGCCTTGATCGGGGTCTTGGATTTCACTTCGACCATGCTTTCCGGCCCGCCGGGCGTGCAGAAGCTGCACGTCAGCGGCACCGAACTCAACAGGAAATGGGTCTGCTTCTCGCCGGGTTCCAGCGGCAGCATGAAGCCCTGGATGCGCTGGGTCTTCTGGTCGAGCGCGAGCTGGGCCGGTTCGTAGGCGGGGAGCAGGCGGTTTTTCTCGGCACGGGTCTTCACGCGCGTCAGCACCGACCAGGGCACCACGTCGGCGCGGGTCGCCAACGGTGGGAACGGGCTGTCGGGACTGTGCACGCCGGGGCCGGCACCGGCCGGTATGGCGGGCGCAGCAGTCCCCGCTGGCGCCGGGGCGGCGCCTTTCGGCGTGGGTTTGACACCCGGCATCGGCGAGCTCAGTTGCGCACACGCCGGGCCGGCTGCCACCAGAACGCCAGCCGCAAGAAGAACCGTCAGGAGTGGGTGTTTCATGCTCAGTGCTCGTGTTTCATGCCGCAGTATTTGCCAATGGCCAGACCCTTGCAGCTGGCCTGAAGTTCCTTGGTGCAGACATCCGGCGTCTTGCCCGACTCCAGGCACTTGGCGGCCGCTTCGTGGGCGGCGGCCATGGCCCGGTGCCGCGCGATGTCTTCCTTGACCTGCTTGTCCCCATGCTGGGCCATGGCGCCCAGCGACACCAGCAGTCCGACGACGCAGGCAGCCAGCGGTTTTCCGATTCCGATTTTCATGACGTCAACCTCCAGTCTCATGGTTTCACCTCGCATTCAGCAGCCGCGCCACATCGACGCGGTAGGCGGCCCAGGCGGGCAGCGCGGCGGCCAGCCCCGCCACGGCGACGGCACCCACTGGCACCCAGGCTTCGATCGGCACCCACTGCCAGGCATCGACGGCCAGCGATTTTTCGCCCTGCAGCAGCCATCCTGCCACAGCCGTCAAGCCATGGGCGCCCATCAGCCCCAGTGCCGAGGCCAGCAGGGCGAGCCAGAGGGCTTCGCACAGCAGCAGCGCGCCCACCCGGGCCGGGGGCGCGCCGAGCATGCGCAGCATGGCCAGATCGGCGCGGCGCTCGCGCACGGCGCTCCACATCGCGATGAACACGCTCAAGCCCGCGGTCAGCAGCAGCACCACGCCGAAACCCTGCAGCACCCGCGTGCCCACGCCCACCATCCCGAGCAGGCGCGTGATCTCCACCGCCGGCGCGGCGGCCTGCATGGCGGTGGTGCTGTTCACGTAACGCGGAAAGGTCACGGCCGCCAGCGGCGTCCGGTAGCGTATGAGCGCGATCGTCACCTCGCGTTCGGCCTCCAGCGCTTCCTGCTCCTCGCGGTCCAACGGCGCGTCGGCGCTGTGCATGTCCTTGTGCACCTTCCAGACCGACTCGGTGGCGGTGAGGATCAGGCGGTCGAGCACGCAGGCGCAGGGCGCCAGCACGCCCGAAACGGTGTACGGGGTGTGGCCATGGGCATCACCCGCACCGCCCAGCCCGTGCGAACCGGCAAAGGTGTCGCCGATCTTCAGCCCGGTGGTGGCGGCCACCTGGGCGCCCAGCACCGCCTGCATCGGTGCCGCCCACGGCGCGCCCTGGGCCAGTTTGGCCTGGTAATGCGCGAGGTAGTCCGCCGTGGTGCCCACGATGCGAAAGCCCCGGAAACTGTCGCCCAGGCTCAACGGAATGAGTTGCGCCACCTGCGGGTGTTGCGCCAGTGCCTTCACGTCGGCGAGCGGGATGTTGCCCGGCGGCACGTCGATGTGAAACACACCGGCCAGGATCAACTGCAGGGGGCTGCCCTTGGCGCCCACCACCACGTCGATGCCGGCCAGGTCGCGCTCGAAGGCGCGCTGGAGCTGGTGGCTGGCCAGCAGCACGAAGGTGATGGAGCCCAGCCCCAGCGTCAGCAGCAGCAGATTCAACGCGCTGGCCAGGGGCCGCGACCACAGGTAGCGCCAGGAGAGCGTTACGGTATTCATAGCACGTCGTGGCGGTCCGGCGCTGGGATGGAGCCATTTTGATCTGAAAAAAGCAGCTCGGCGGCGCTGGGAAGGGTCTCGGACACCCGCCGGTCGTGCGTGGCGATCACCAGCGTGGCGCCGCAGGCCGATGCGCTCGCGCCCAGCAGGGCCAGCGCGGCCGCACAGGCCGCGTCGTCCAGGCTCGCCGTGGGTTCGTCGGCCAGGATGACCTTCGGCGCCCGCAGCACCGCGCGCGCCAGCGCCACGCGCTGCGCCTGCCCGCCCGAAAGCTGCGACGGCTTGCGGTGGGCCAGATCGGCCACCCCGAGGGCCTCCAGGGCGCGGCTCACCGCCGAATGGTCCACCGGCACCCCGGCGGCGAAGAAGGCCAGCTCCAGGTTGCCGGCCACGCTCAGCGCCTCGCTGAGGTACAGCTTTTGCGGCAGCAGGCCGACGGCGCCGGCGCGCCAGGCGTCGAGCGCGCGCGCACCCAGCGGGTGCAAGGGCTGACCGGCGACGATCATCTCGCCCCGCGTCGGCTGGAGCAGGCCTGCCGCCAGTGCCAGCCAGGTGCTTTTGCCACTGCCCGAGGCGCCGCGCAGCAACAGCGTGCCGCCCTGGGGCACCGAGATGTCGGGGAAGCGCAGCCAAGGCCCACCGGGATGCTGGAAGGCGAGATCAAAGGTTTCGATCATGGGTGCGATCTTAGGGCCGGCCTCGACCCCGCGCCGCCGACAGGCCGGGCGGTAGACTGCGGGCTCCTCAACTGGCAGCGCCGAGGCGGGCGCTCGAGTCACGACGTGTCCTGGTCCCATCTGATGCTTGCCCTGTCGGTCGTCGCCATCTGGGGAACGAATTTCGTCGTCATCCGATGGGGCCTCGATGGCCTGCCGCCGTTCCTTTTCGCCACCCTGCGCTTCGGGCTGTCGGCCCTGCCCTGGCTGTTGTTCATCCGCCGCCCGGCGGTGCCGATGCGCAAGCTGGCCACCTTCGGGGTGTTGCTGGGCGTGGGCCAGTTCGGCCTGCTGTACCTGGCCATCCAGGGGCGCATCACGCCGGGGCTGGCTTCGCTGGTGGTGCAAATGCAGGTGTTCTTCACCATCGGCCTGTCGGTGATGCTGATGGGCGAACGGGTGCGCCCTTACCAGCTGGCGGGGCTCGCGGCCGCGGTGGCCGGGCTGGGCGTGATCGGCGCCCACCTGGACGCCACGCTCACCGCTGCTGGCCTGGCCCTGGTGCTGGCGGCGGCCTTCTTCTGGTCCTGCGCCAACCTGGTGGCCAAGTCGGCCGGCCGGGTCGACATGCTGGCGTTCATGGTGTGGTCCAGCCTGTTCGCGGTGCCGCCACTGTTCGCGCTGTCGTGGTGGTTCGAAGGGCCGACCCGGATGGCCGACAGCCTGCAGGCGGCGTCGGCCGGCGTGTGGGCGAGCGTGCTGTGGCAGGCCATCGGCAACTCCCTCTACGGCTACGGCGTCTGGAACTGGCTGCTGGCGCGCCACCCGGCCGCCACCGTGGCACCGCTGGCCCTGCTGGTGCCGGTGTTCGGCATGGGCGCCTCCACCGTGTTCCTGGGCGAGCCGCTGCCGCCGTGGAAGCTGGGCGCTGGCGCATTGGTGCTGGGCGGGCTGGCGATCATTGTGTTGTGGCCCAGGCTTCGGGCCGTGCTGGCACGACGATGAAGTCCTGGCCGGGCCAGAATGGTCACCAGGCTCCATGCCTTGACGGCGTTGGCGCGGAATGGCAATCGATGGGTCCAGAGCTGGGATCACAGTCCAAGGTCAGATGTTGGTGGGAGGTGCTCAAATGAGGCGAGAACTATTCGGTGTGGGCCTGGCGGCTTCGTTCTTGATTTCGGCGCCCTCGTGGGCTGATCCGCAAGGCTGCGGCGGCTTCATCAACACACACCTGCGCTACCCGGTCAACCGGGCTGCAGCATCAGATCGACCGGCACAACTGCCAAAGGGGCCGCCCCTGGGGACCGTCACCTACGTTGCGCGCGGCGAAACCGCCACGCGGACCATCGAGAGCTACATGGACACTTTCTGCGTCACCGGGCTGCTGGTGCTGCACCGGGGACGCATCGTCCTCGAGAATTACCGACAGGGAGTGCGGCCTGATGATCACCTGCTTTCCGCATCCATGTCCAAATCGATTCTTGCGCTGCTGGTCGGCGTGGCCGTGAGCGAAGGCCGGCTTCGCCTCGACGAGAAGGTTATCGACATGCTCCCTGGATTCGAGGCGTCCGTATTCGGCCAAGCCACTGTGGAGGATCTTCTGCGAATGACTTCGGGGGTCGCGCTGAAGACATCTTATGAAAAGGGCGGAATTTCGGACAACCAGGCTACCAACCCCATCATCTCGCCCGACCAGGATGTTGGCCGCTATCTTCGAGACAGGAAAGAGGCCGATCTGGCAGGCAAGGTCTTCCATTACAACGGCGCGGTCACGGCGATGCTCGGCGCGGTGCTTCGGGCGCGAACGGGCCAGACGAACACCGACTACCTCTCGGAAAAACTCTGGCGGCCGCTCGGCGCACAAGCCCCCGCCTACTGGATCACAAACAAGAGGGGCGAAGAAGGCGTGCAGGGGCAGTTCCTGGCCACGTTGCGCGACTACGCCCGTCTGGGCCTGCTGGTAATGAACCTTGGGAAAATCGGCGACACCCGCGTCGTTCCGGAAAAGTGGGTTACGGAGATGGTGGCGTTGCGAATGGATAAACCCCAGCCGCGCGGGCCTCAGAAATACGGACTCCACATCTGGATTCCTCAAGCCGCCAGGGGGCGCTCAATGCTCCTGGGCACCAACGGACAGGCGATCTTTATTGACCCTGTGGCCCAGGTGGTGATCGTCCACACGGCCAACGCCCCGGAGGCCGACTACAACGGAAACGGGCACCTGTATCCGCTGCGGGACGCAATCATCCGGGAGTTGACGACGCGCCTGAACCTTGGCTCCTGACTCACCCCGACGCCGCTGGCATGGGGCGAACCAAGGCCATCGAACACCCTTTTTACCGACCGGACGACCTCACCGCGATAACGCCGCCCGATTCGTCGGTCCGCATCAAGCCGGCGTCATTCGACGGTCCACATTTGGATTCGACGAAGTGCCGGGCAACTTTGATCGTGTCTACCGTGCCAGCCGCGCAAACGTCTTGCGGAACTTGGCCACCTTGGGCGCCGCCACCGCGAGGCAGTAGCCCTGCCAGGGGTTTTTCTCGAAGAAGTCCTGGTGGTAGTCCTCGGCCGGCCAGTAGTTGGCCAGCGGCAGCACCTCGGTGACGATGGGCGCGTCGAACAGGTGGTCCTGGCTCATCTCGCGGATCAGCTCTTCGGCCACGTCCTTCTGCTCGGCCGTGGTGACGTAGATGCCGCTGCGGTACTGCGTGCCATGGTCGTTGCCCTGGCGGTTCAGCGTGGTGGGGTCGTGGATCACGAAGAAGATTTCGAGCAGTTCGCGCGTGCTGACCTGAGCCGGGTCGTAGACCAGCTTGACGACCTCGTTGCAGCCCGTGGCGCCGGTGCACACGTCCTCGTAGCTCGGGCGCGCCGCCTGGCCGTTGCTGTAGCCGGACTCGACATCGGTGACGCCGCGCACCGCCTTGTAGACGGCCTCGGTGCACCAGAAGCAGCCACCGCCGAGAACCAGGGTTTGCGTCATGCCAGGCCTTTCAGGATTCAAAGCGCCGGCCCTGCTGCAACAACTGCGGCGTGCCGATCAGCGTATTGAGTTGGTCGAAGTCGAGCATGGATTCTTTCATGGGCGCGGTGGTCCCGTGGGTTCTGAGGGATTGGTAGTAGGCCCGCAGCGTGTGCGCCACCGCCCGGGCCGTGCCGCCCGGAAAGATCACGATGCGAAAGCCCCGCGCGCCGAGTTCGCCCGCATCCTGCACTGGCGTCTTTCCGCCCTCCACCATGTTGGCCAGCAGCGGCACGCGCTGCGCAAAGCGCCGGCAGGCCGCGTCCATCTGCTCGGGGGTGCGCAGCGCCTCGATGAAGAGCGCATCGACCCCGCAGGCCAGGTAGGCCTCGGCGCGGTCCAGCGCCGCATCCAGCCCTTCGACGGCGAGCGCGTCGGTGCGTGCCAGGATCAGGGTGCCCGCGTCGTGGCGCGCATCCAGCGCCGCCTTGAGCTTGCCACAGGCCTCCGCCACCGGAATCACCGCCTTGCCGTCCAGGTGTCCGCAGCGCTTGGGAAAGGTCTGGTCTTCGAGCTGGATCATGGCCGCCCCCGCGCGCTCGAAGCTGCGCACCGTGCGCTGGGTGTTGAGCGCGTTGCCGAAGCCGGTGTCGGCGTCCACGATGACCGGCAGCGCGACCCGATCGGTGATGCAGGCCAGCGTCTCGGCTACCTCGGTGGCGGTGGTCAGGCCGATGTCGGAACGGCCCAGGCGGGTGTAGGCGATCGAGGCGCCCGACAGGTACAGCGCCTCGAAGCCGGCCTGCTCGGCGATCAGTGCGGTCAGCGCGTCGTAGACGCCGGGCACCAGCAAAGGCTTCGCTTGGGCGAGCCGGGTCTTGAGAGCGTTCATCGATTCACCATACTTTCGGCTGCTTCTGCCGCAAGCGCGCCGCCGGCCACCGCGCTGAGCAGGCCGTTGCCCGACAGGTAGCCCCAGACCGCGTTGCCCGAGACGCCGCGCGCCGCGCCGCCGGCGGCCAGGAGGTTGGGAAACGGCGTGCCGTCGGCGCGCAGCACGCGGCAGCGGGCGTCGATGTCCAGCCCGCCCTGGGTGTGGAACAGCGCCCCGGTGACGCGGATCGCGTACAGCGGTGGCACCAGGGGGCGGCTGCGGCCCGCCAGACAGCCATTTTCAGCCTTTTTTTCGCCACCTCCCAGCGCCGAATGGCCATCAGCAGCTATCACTTTTGAAGCATCACAGCCGATCAGCGCCGCCAGCGCGGCGACGTCAGGGCAGGTCTTGAGCGCCCCGGCCGCCTCGGCGGCCTGGAAATCCGGAAAGTCGCGGGCCAGCGCCAGGATCGGCCCGTCGAACACGTTCCAGGCCATGCCGCCGGGCTGGGCCAGAACCTGCACCGCCGCCTCGGAATAGCCCTGGGTCTCGTCATGGAAGCGCTCGCCCCGCGCATTGAGCTGGATGCCGCCCTCCATCATCACGGCCCAGGTGATGAGCACGCCTTGCGGCACCGCCCACGAGCCGTGACCCTGGTAGCCGCCCAGGTCGGCCAGGCGAGCACCCAGCGCGCGGCCCCAGGTGATGGCGCTGCCGTCGTTGCCGGTGTGGCCGGCGAACAGCGCCTCGCGCATCTCGGGCAGCAGCTCGCGCACCAGCGCCGGGTTGCCGCCAAAGCCGTTGCAGGCCAGGATCAGTGCGTCGCAACGCAGGTGTTCCAGGTGCCCGTCGGGCCGCTCGTAGCCGACGCCGGTGACGCGGCCGGCCGGGTCCACCCACAGCTCGCGCACCGTGGCCTGTGCCAGCAGGTCGGCCCCGGCCGCGCGCGCGGCGTGCTCCAGCTGCGCCACCAGCGCGGCGCCGGTCTTCTCGGGTACGGCGTGCATGCGGCGCACGCTGTGACCGGGGTAGAGAAAGCCATCCAGCACATCGAAGACAAAGCCGTGGCGCGCCTGCAGGCCGTCGAGCACCGGGCCGACGCGCTCGGCATAGGCGCTCACCAGATGCGCGGCCGCCGTACCGTGGGCCTTGGCCTGGATGTCGGCAGCGAACCGTGCCGGGCTGTCCTCGATGCCGGCATCGCGCTGCGCCCGGGTGCCAGCGGCCGGGATGAAGCCCGACGACAGCGCGGTGGAGCCCGCCGGTTGCGCGTCGCGCTCCAGCAGCACGCAGTCCACGCCCGCGTCGCGCAGCGTGATCGCCGCCACCAGCCCGCAGGCGCCCGCGCCGACGATGGCCACCGGCACGTGCGGCGCATCCATCGGCGGGCTGCCGGCGCGCACGCAGGGGCTCAAGGTGTCGGGCTGCATGGCGCGGCCGAGACGATCAGGCCGTGGGGCGGTGCAGGTACTGGCCGCGCGGCTTGCCGATGACCTGGCCGTCCTGGAAGATCAGCTGGCCGCGCAGGAAGGTTTCTTCGACCCGCGCCGACAGCTCCAGCCCTTCGAACGGCGTGTAGCCCTGGGTCGAGGGCGAATCCTTGGCCGCGATGGTCCAGGTGCGCGCCGGGTCCACCAGCGCCAGGTCGGCGTCGAAGCCCACCGCAATGTCGCCCTTGTGGTTCAGGCCGTAGCGCTGGGCCGGGTTCCAGCTGGTCACGCGGGCCATGTGGTTGTAGCCCATGCCGCGCCGCGTGCCCTCGCTGACCAGCGCGGGCAGCAGGTACTCGGTGCCGCCGAAGCCGCTCTTGGCCATCCAGATGTTGCCGAAGTAGTGCCGGGGGATCTTCATCTCGTGGCGGCAGCAGGCGTGGTCGCTCACCACCCAGTCCAGCTCACCGGCCAGCAGGGCCTCCCAGAGGAACTCCACATCTTCGCGCGGGCGGATCGGCGGGTTGACCTTGGCCAGCTCGGCTGCCTTGGAGTTGATGTCGAGCATCAGGTGGCCGATGGTGACCTCGCGCTTGAAGTCGATGTGCGGGAACACGTCGGCCATCATCATCGCGGCCTGCACCGCCTTGCGCGACGACAGGTGCAACAGGTTGATGTTGGGCAGCGCTGTCTCGTTGGCCAGGTAGCTTGCGATGAACACCGCCAGGCCTTCCGAGTGCTGCGGGCGCGAGGCGCTGTAGGCGGCCAGGCCGCTGAGCGACTTGTCCTTCTCGACGAGCTTGGTGTAGGCCGTCATGACCTCGGCGGTTTCGCAGTGCAGCGAGAGCGAAATCTGCCGCGCCCGATCGGGGAACTGCTCGCGCGCGGCCTGCACGCCGCGCATGATGAACTCGAAGTGCGCGTAGTCGTAGCGGTCATCCTCGCCGATCATCAGGAACTCGCGCTGGCTGTTGGAGGCGCCGTGCAGCCCGTGCGAGCCGTAGAACATAAAGATCTTGAAGCTGGACACGCCAAACTTCTCGATCAGCTCGGGGATTTCCTTGATGTGCGTGCCGTCCATGGGCGCGAGGTGGAAGCCGTAGTCCACGTGGAAGCGGCCTTTGGAGGTCTTCAGCACCTCGGGGTAGAACTTCTTGTACGGCCCACCCTTGTTCAGGTAGTACTGCCCGGTACGGAAATAGTTCAGGCTCGACGTCACGCCGCCCATCGCGGCGGCCTTGCTCTCGGAGACGGCGTCCTCGATCAGCGGCGAGTAGATGCCGCTGTGCATGTGGGCGTCGACCACGCCGGGGAAGGCCAGGCGGCTGCGGCCGTCGTGCACCTTCTTCGCACGGGCCACGTCGATGCCGGGCGCCACGAGCGCGAAGCGGCCATCACGGATGGCGATGTCGCTGTCGTGCACCACATTGCCGTGGGGGCGCACCACGCGCACGTTCTTGATGAGCAGGTCGAATTCAGGGCTTGTCATGGTGGCTCCTTGGAGGGTTCAGGTGGGATGAGGCGTGCGCGGCCAGGCGCTGGCGCAGCTGGGGCAACAGCCCCCCGGCCTGGGCCATGGCCAGCAGGAAATCGGGCACCGGCTCGCAGGCCACGACCTGAGTGTCGCGGCGGCGCAGCCGCAAAGGGTCGGCGTCGATGACCAGATCGGACTGCCCGCGCAGGGCGTCGATGGCCGGACAGGTCAGCAGCAGCAGGCCGAGATTGAAAGCGTTGCGAAAGAACAGGCCGCCGAAGCTCGGCGCGATCACCGCCGCGACGCCCAGGTGCACCAGCACCGCGGCGGCCTGCTCGCGCGAGGAGCCGATGCCGAAGTTGGGCCCGGCAACGATCACATCGCCCGCGCGCACCCCGGGCGCGAAGGCGGGCTCAAGCAGCTCCAGGCAGTGCGGCGCGATGCCGTCCACGCCCAGTTGCATGTAGGCGCCGGGCGCCAGCGCGTCGGTGTCCACGTCGTCACCCAGGTGCCAGATTCGGCGCCAAACCAGGGATTCGGTCATGCCAGCACCTCGCGCGGATCGCTGAGGCACCCGCGCAGCGCCGACGCGGCCACGGTGTAGGGCGAGCCCAGAAACACCTGGGTGCTGGCCGGGCCCATGCGGCCCTTGAAATTGCGTGCGGTGCTGGAGATCACGGTCTGGCCTTCGGCGAAGCTGTCGCCGTAGCCGGCGCAGGCGCCGCAGGCGCTGGGCAGCACGGTGGCGCCCGCATCCAGCAGCGCCTGCATCGTGCCCTCGGCCTCGGCCTGGGCGCGGTCTTTCAGGCTGGCGGGCGCGACCAGCAGCTGCACCCCGGCGGCCACCCGGCGCCCTCGCAGCACCTGGGCCGCGAAGCGCAGATCGTCCAGCTTGGCGCCGGTGCAGGCGCCCAGATACGCCACGTCGATGCGGGTGTCGGCGTGCGCGGCCAGCGGCACGCCGTGCGCCGGGCTGTGCGGCGCGGCGAGCTGCGGGCCCAGCGCACCGGCGTCGAAGTCGTGTTGCACGTCGAAACTGCCAGGGTCGGAGGCCCAACGCGCCGTGTCGTCGTCGGCTGGCGGGGCGCCGTGCCCGGCCAGCCATTGCCGCGTCACCGCGTCGGGCGCCACCAGGCCGGTCTGCGCGCCCAGCTCGGCGCTGAGGTTGCACAGGGTCATGCGCTCGGGCATGGACAGCGCGCGCACCGCCTCGCCGGTGAACTCCACCACCTGGTAGTCGGCGCCGTTCATGCCGAAGCGCGCGATGGTCGCCAGCATCATGTCCTTGGCACAGACGCCGGGCGACAGCCGGCCCGACCAGTGCATCGCGATCGTCCGCGGCACACGCAACCAGATCTCGCCGGTGACGACCACGCCCAGCATCTCGGTGCTGCCGATGCCGAACATGTAGGCCCCGAAGGCACCGCCGGTGGGCGAGTGCGAGTCGCCGCCGACACAGAACATCCCGGGGCGGATGTGCCCGTGCTGCGGCACCACCACGTGGCAGATGCCCTGGCTGTCGTAGACGTGCGGCAGCTGCTGCTCGCGCGCCCAGTCGCGCGCGATGCGCACGATGCGCCGCGCGGCGTCGTCGCGCTCCGGCACGTAGTGGTCCATCACCAGCACGACCCTGGACTTGTCCCAGATCATGGCGCCGAGTTCTTCCAGCATGGGCTTGAGCCGTCGCGGGCCGGACGAGTCGTGGAACATGGCCAGGTCGACGCGGCAGGTGACGATCTCGCCCACCCGCACCGACGCCTGGCCGGCGGCGCGGGCAATGAGCTTCTGGGCGAGTGTGGAAGCGGCTGCCATGCTCAGTCCAGGCGGGCCCCGGAGACCTTGACGGCGCGCGCCCAGCGATCGATCTCGAGCTGCAGGAAGCGGCGAAACTCCTCGGGCCGGCTGGCCACGATGGTCGAGCCGCCTTCGGCCATCCTTTGCCGCACGTCGGGCCGGGTCAGCGCCCAGATCAGGTCATCGGCCAGCCTGGCGGTAACCGCGGGGGGCGTGCCCCGCGGCGCGAAGAAACCAGCCCAGGGCGCGGCAACGTAACCCGGAAAACCCTGTTCGGCGACGGTGGCCACCTCGGGCGCCACGGCAGCGCGCTCGGCCGTCGTCACGGCGACGAGGCGCACCTTGCCGGCGCGAGCGAGCGGCAGCGAGGCGGGCAGCCCGGTGATGCCGATATCGATCTGGTTGCCGACCAGGTCGTTCAGCATGGACGCACCGCCCCGGTAAGGAATGTGCGTGATGTAGACCCGCGCGTCGGCCTTGATCAGTTCCACGCCGAGGTGCGACGCAGTGCCATTGCCGTCCGAGCCATAGCTCAGCTGCCCCGGGCGGCTGCGGGCCAGGGCGATCAACTCCCGCAAGTCCTTTGCCGGAACCGATGGGTGCACGGCGATTGCATTCGGAAAGATCGTGGCCTGCGTCAGCGGCTCGAAGTCGCGCTGCGGGTGGTATGGCATGTTGGGATAGAGCGAAAGGTTGATTCCGTGCGACCCGGTGACGCCGAGCACCAAGGTGTGGCCGTCCGGCGCGGCCTTCGCGACCAGCACCGAGCCGACGTTGCCGCCGGCACCGGGCTTGTTGTCGACCACGACCGGTTGGCCCCAGCGGGCGCCGAGTTTCTCGGCCACCAGGCGTGCGGTCAGGTCGGTCGCGCCGCCGGGCCCGAAAGGCACCACGATCGTCACGGGGCGGGTCGGGAATGCCGCCTGGGCGCGCGCGCCCTGCCCGATGGTGCTCAGGCCTGCCGACGCGGCAAGTGCCTGGATCAGATGTCTTCGTTGCATGGGTGCGTCCTCATTGCGGATAGCAGGCCGGTGCCTGCGGGGGGTCTTCGCACACGCGCTCCGCCCATGCCGCCATGGCCGGATCGTTCTGCGTGAACTGGGTGTACTTGGCCTGCAGGGCGTGCGCCGGCGGGTCGTTGCCGGCATCGCCCGCCACGGAGCCCTGGTCGACATGCCACCAGCGATCCCCCAGGCGTGCCGACAGGCTCGCGCCACGCTTGCCCGCCGGCCAGGCCTGGGCATCCGCCTGCAGTTCAACCATTGCTTCAAGCCGGCGCAAGCGCGGGTCGGCAAAGCACGGCTGGCGGAACTCGGTGGGCGACAGATCGCCGAAGATCAGTGCTGCGGCCACTCCATAACTCAGGCTGAACTGCGCCGCGATCACGGTTTGCGGCGCCCGGTTGCCGCAATACTGCAGGGCCTCCGGGTAGATGCGAAGCTTCAGTTCGTCGATGACCGAGTTGGACGGCAGCTGCCCGCGCAAGGCCAAGGCGGCCTGCGCGCCGTAATGCACATGCCGGACCGCGGCAAATGGTTTCCAGTAACTCTGGCTGAGCAACCAATCGCCGGGGGCTGGCCATTCGCCAGCCGCCAACGGGTCCAAGGCCAGCGTGGCGAAATCATCGATGGCGCCCTCGGGGGTGGCAAAGCCGGCCTCCACGGCCTGGGCAGCCTGCAGGCCCAGCCAGGCACTGTGCCCCAGGTAGAGATTGCGCACATTGGCCCCCGCGCGCACCGGCCGGTACAACGTGAACGGCAACTGGACCGCGCAGGCCTCCAGCGCCTGCCGTGCCTCCTGCCAGCCGCCCCCGCGCAGCCAGACCAGCGCGGCCGCCGCGCCGAAGGCGCCCCAGACGCCGTCCACGTGCATGCCGGGCAGGATGCGCAGGCGCGCGCCGAGACGGCCCGCCACCTCGTAGCCCGCGGCCGTGGCCTGCCACAGCGTCTGCCAGCTGGGCCGGCGTACAGCGATCTGGCTCCACAGCGCGGCCACGACGGGCACGCCCGGCCTGCCATGAGCGAGGGCAAGGCCCTCGCAGGCCTCGTCCCAGCAGGCGCCGACCGCGAAAGCGGTGGCCGCCGCGCTGGCAGACAGTCGCAGCGGACTGCCCGGCAACGGCACCTGACCGCCGTCGGTGACCGCCTGCATCGCCAGCCAGCGCGCCGGCTCGGCGGCCCGCAATCCGGCCCAGGCACACGAGGCCGTGTCCCGCCAGAGCCGCTGCGCACGCTGGCTGACCGCGTCGGGCAGATCGGCTGCGGCCGGCCACAGCCATTGCCCCAGCTCGTCCAGGGCATCGGCGATCGGGCGGCTTGCAGGTGGGCTCATGCGGTTGGGCTCATTCGGGCTTCGCGCCCGCGAACTTGACGACCTTGGCCCAGCGCGTGATCTCACCCTGCACGAAGCGGCTGAAGTCCTCCGGGCTGTTGCCCACCGGCACATAGCCCTCGGTCTCCAGACGGCGCCGCACCTCGGGTGAAGCGATGGCCTTGCGCGCGGCGTCGCTGAGTTTGCGCGCCAGCGCCGGATCCATGCGCCCTGGCGCGAACAGGCCGAACCAGGCGCTGGATTCGTACCCGGGCAGCACCTCGGCGATGGCCATCACATCGGGGAAGGCCGCCAACCGCGTGGCGCTGGTCACACCCAGGGCCTTGAGCCTGCCCGCGCGGATCTGGGCCTGCGCATTGCCCACGGCGGCGAACATCAGCTCCACCTGGCCGGCCAGCACGTCCTGGATCGCCGGCGCGGTGCCACGGTAGGGAATGTTGACGATGTACACGCCGGCCTGCATCTTGAAGGCGTCGCCCGCCAGGTGCAGCGAGGAGCCCACCGAGCCGATCGCAAAGTTGAGCTGGCCGGGCCGCGCCTTGGCCAGTGCGATCAGCTCGCGCACGTCCCTGGCCGGCAACGTCGGATGCGCCACCAGCACCGACGGCGAGGTGGCCACGCAGGTCAAGGCCGTGAAATCTTTCACCGGGTCGAACGGCAGGCTGGGATACAGCGAGGCATTGATGGCGTGGCTGGTGAAGCTCATCAGCAGGGTGCTGCCGTCCGGCGCGGCCTTGGCCACCGCGTCGGCGGCGATGTTGCCGCCTGCACCCGGGCGGTTCTCAACGATCACCGGGCGCGCCAGTTGCCGCCCCATCTCGGTGGCCAGTGAACGCGCCAGCGTGTCGGTGGAGCCACCGGCCGGCGCGCCGACCAGGATACGCACCGGCGCCGGGGTCTGGGCCAAAGCCGGCAGGCCAACTGCTATCAACACAATAGCTAACAACGACCGGGTGACGCTGGGACGTTGCCAATTTTTCATGAAATTCGGTCTGTTCATGGCGGGTGGCGGCTTACACGCCGAGGTAGGCCTGGCGCAGCGCATCGCTGGCCAGCAGATCGGCGCTCGGTCCGGCAAATCGGATGGCACCGTTTTCCAGCACGTAGGCGCGGCGCGCGATTTCCAGCGACTGGCCGACGTTCTGTTCGACCAGCAACACCGCCAGCCCTTCGGCGTTGAGCCGCCCGATCAGGCCAAACAGCTCCTCGACCAGCAATGGCGACAGGCCGAGCGACGGCTCGTCGAGAATCAGCAGGCGCGGTTCGGCCATCAGGCCGCGACCGATGGCGAGCATCTGCTGCTCGCCGCCGCTCATGGTTCCGGCAAGCTGGCCCAGACGCTCCTTCAGGCGCGGGAAGGTGGCAAACACATGTTCCAGGTTCTGCGCGCGACGCGCACGCGCACGGGTGAAGGAGCCGAGCTCCAGGTTTTCCAGCACCGACAGGTTCGGGAAGATCTTGCGCCCTTCGGGCACCTGGATCAGCCCGGCCCGCACGACGTCGCGGTAGTGCGCACCGCTGAGGTCCTGCCCGTCGAAGCGCACCTGCCCGCCCCAGGCCGGGTAGATGCCACACAGCACGTGGTTGAGTGTGGACTTGCCCGCACCGTTGCTGCCCAGCAGGGCCACGATCTCGCCGCTGTCCACATGCAGGTCGATGCCGCGCAGCACTTCCACGGCGCCATAGCCGCCGCGCAGCCCGCGGATGTCGAGCAGGGCGCTCATGGCGCGGCCTCCTTCGCGGCCGCCTGGCGGCGCAGCTTGGCAGCGGTGCCGTGGCCCAGGTAGGCCTCGATCACCAACGGGTCGGCGGTGACCTCGGCCGGCGAACCCTGCGCGATGAGCTGCCCCTGCGCCAGCACCCAGACGTGCTCGGCCAGGTTCATCACCGCCTGCATCACGTGCTCGATCATCAGCACCGTCACGCCCGACTGCGCGATGCCACGCACCACGGGGATCATCTCGCCGATCTCCTGCGGGTTGAGCCCTGCCAGCACCTCGTCGAGCAGCAGCAGCCTGGGGCGCGTGGCCAGCGCACGCGCCAGCTCCAGCCGCTTGCGTCCAGCCACGGTGAGGTCGGCGGCGGGTTTGTCGAGCTGCGCGGCCAGCCCCACCCGCTGCGCCACCGCCTCCGCCGCCGCCAGCGCGGCCGCACGCCGAGGCTCGTGCAGGTGGGCACCGACGGCGATGTTCTCGCGCACCGTCTGCGCCGCGAAAGGCTGCACGATCTGGAAGGTGCGCGCCAGGCCCAGTCGCGCATTGGCGTCGGGTGTGCGGCCGGTGATGTCCTGCCCGTCGAACAGGATGCGCCCGCTGTCGGGAACCAGGAAACCCGACATCAGGGCGAACAGCGTGGTCTTGCCGGCCCCGTTGGGGCCGATCAGCGCGCTCAGGCTGCCGGCGGGCACGGCCAGGCTCACGTCCTGCACCGCTTTCAGGCCCCCGAAGCGGCGCGAGACAGCGGTGACCGTCATCAGTGGGGGGCTCATTCGGACCGCCCCTTCCACAAAGCCCGCACGCTGCGCCCCAGGCCGCCCAGCCCGCGCGGCGCGAACAGGATCATCAGCACCAGCACGCTGCCGTAGATCACCATGTTGATGCCGGGCAGCTGCCCGAACAGGTTGCGCGTGAGCTCGGCCAACGCATGCAGCGCCAGCGCGCCGATCACCGGACCCCACAGCGTGCCGAGCCCGCCGACGATGGCGCCGACCAGTGCCTCCACCGAGGTGTGCGCGCCGTAGGCGATGCCGGGGTCGATGTACTGGAACACCTGCACATAGAAGGCACCACCCGCGCCCATGAAGCCGGCCGACAGCGCAATCGCGCCCAGCTTGATGCGGAACGGGTTGACGCCCACCGCGCGCGCCGCGTCCTCGTTGTCGCGCACCGCCTGCAGGTAGGCGCCGAAGCGTGAATGCCGCAGCCAGCTGGTCACGGCGAGCGCCAGCACCAGCAGCGCCAGCACCAGCAGGCCATAACCGCGGCGCGAGTCGAACTGCATGTTGCCGAAGCCCTCACTCAGCGGCACCATCAGCCCGACACCAGCGCCGGTGAACGGCACCGACAACGCCAGGATACGGAACACCTCGGCAAACGCCAGCGTGACCAGCGCGAAATACGAGCCCTTGAGCCCGTAGCGAAAACTCAGCGCACCGACGAACAGACCCACCACCGCGGCCGCGAGCACCGCCAGCGGCAGCGCCAGCCAGGGGTTGATGCCGCCCTGAATCTGCGCGATCGCCTGCACATACGCGCCGGTACCGAAGAACAGCGCGTGGCCGAACGAGAACTGCCCGCCATAGCCGCCCAGCAGGTTCCAGGCCTGCGCGAGCAGCGCGGCGTACAGCGCCATCATCACGAAGTTCAGTGCCACGCCGGAAGACAGGCCCGCCAGCAACAGGCCAACGCCCCCCGCGAAGGCGGCGATACCCAGCAACTCCTTGTGCCAGGCGTTCATGTGCGTGCCCCGAACAGGCCCTGCGGGCGAAACAGCAGCACGGCGATGAACAGCAGGAAGATGCCGATCTGCCCCAGCGATTCACCGAGCAACAGCCCGCCCAGCGACTCCACGACTCCGATCAGCAGGCCGCCCAGCAGAGCCCCCGAAAAACTGCCCATGCCACCCAACACCACGATGGTAAAGGCCACCAGCACAAAGCCGTTGCCGACCAGCGGGTTCACGTAATAGGCTGGCAGCAGAAAACAGGCCGCAGCGCCCAGGCAGGCCAGGCCGATGCCGAAGCTCATCGCGTACACATGGTCCACGTCGATGCCCATGAGCTTGGCGCCGTGTTTCTCCTTGGCCACCGCGCGGATCGCACGACCCAGGTCGGTCCGACCGACGATCAGCATCAGCACCGCCGAGGCCAACAGGGCACCGCCGAACGCCACCAGTTTGGGCAACGCGATCATGGCCTGTGCGAAGCCCAGGTCGATTGGCACCGTGGTCAGGGTGTACGCGGTCTCGATGGTGCGGGTGTCGGACTTGAAAGCCAGCAGCGCCAGGTTTTCCATCACGATCGACAGGCCGAGCGTCACCAGCAGGATGTTCTCGTCCTTGCCGTGGCTGGCGCGGTTGACCACACCACGCTGCAGGGCGTAACCCAGCACGAACATGGCCGGCACCATGATCGGCAGCGCCAGGTAGGGATCGACGCCGGCCGCCTCCTTGAGCCAGTAAACCCCGTAGAGCGCCAGCATCAGCGCCGCGCCGTGTGCGAAGTTGATGATGTGCAGCACGCCATAGATCAGCGTCAGCCCCAGCGCGATCAGCGCATACACCGCCCCGGTCGTCAGGCCGTTGAGGATGGACGGGAACAGGATGGACAGGTCGGTCATTGATCAAGCAAGGCGTGAGGCCCCTGGAGGGGGCGACGGCCGACGCGGCGATGGAGAGCGTATCAAGCGGGGACAGCGCGAAGGGCCGGAGCCTCTGGCGCCGGCTCGTACAGCGCCCCACGCACAGCGGGGGCGCGTGGGGGCTTCATTCATCAGGATTTCAACGGAAAAACAGGCTCGGCCTGCCGGTATTCGCGCGGCACGATGACCTTGATGTCGCCGCCCAGAACCTGCGTCATCAGCGGCTGTGCGCCGGTGTTCTGGCCGTCCACCATCTTGGTCGCACCATAGGGCATGAAGTGGTCCGAGAAGGTGCTGCCTGCCAGGGCGGCGTTGATGGCCGCGCGGTCGGTGGACTTGGCCCGGTTGATGGCGTCGGCCAGGAACAGCATCGCGGTGTAGGTGTTGAAGATCTCGTAGGTGAAAAACAGGTTTTTCGCCTCGACGCGCTTGCGCAGCGCCTGTGCCCGCGGGTCCTTGGGGTTGAACCAGTGGTTGCAGTCGATGATGCCATTGGCTGCGTCGGGGAACTCCTTGAGGAACTTGAAGCTCGACGCCGCACCCCCCAGCACCGAGTAGATGGCCTTGGGTTGCACCTTCTGCTGCTGCATGGTGCGCACCAGCAGCGCGTACTCGTTGTAGTAGTTGGCCGGGATCACGATGTCGGGGTTCAACGCTTTCATGCGCAGCACGATGTTGTTGAAGTCCCGCGTCGGGTTGGCATGCTTGATGACTTCCTTCACCTCGAAGCCGTAGCCCGGCAACTCGCGCGCCAGCAGGTTGGCCGTGCCGGTGCCGAACAGCGACTCCTCGTGGATGATCATCACCGTCCTGGCGGGCTTGCCGGCCACGGTGTTGAGCACGTGCAGGTTGGCCACCGCCACCTCGGCGCACTTGCCGTAACCGGGGCCGAAGCGGAAGGTGTTCTTCAACCCGCGCTGCACGATCTGGTCGGCAACGCCGACGTCCACCACGTGTGGCAGGTTGTACTTCGCCGCGGCTTGCGTGGTGGCCAGGCAGATGGCCGATGCATAGGCGCCGAGCACTGCTGCCACGCCCGCCTCGTTCATCTTCTCGACCTCGGCTGCACCCACCTGCGGCTGCGATTGCGCATCACCCAGCACCGCCTCGATCTTCGCGCCGCCCAGCGATTTGATGCCGCCCGCCTTGTTGAGGTCTTCGATGGCCATCAACGCGCCTTCGCGGCATTGCTGGCCCGAAAAGGCCACCGCGCCGGTCACCGGGTGCAACACACCGACCTTGATCGGCTTCGGCTGGGCGCCGCCCACCATCGGAAACGCCAGCGCCGACGCGGCGGCGGTGGCCTGGGCCATGAAATGGCGGCGGTTGTGCAAAGGGGTGTTCATGGGCTTTTCTCCTGGTGGTTGATCAATGAAACGGGGCCTCGCGGCTGACCCAGACCTTGGCGTCGATGTCGCCGACGCGCGACAGCTGCATGTGGTACTCGTAGCGGTCGGGGCGGTACAGGCCGTGCAGAAACTGAACGGGGCGGTCCGCGGTGTCGAACACCACGCGGCGCACCGCCAGCAGCGCGGATCCCACCGACACGCCCAGGTGTTCGGCCACCTGCGCGTCGGCCAGCCGGGCCGAGATTGTCTGGTGCGCCCGCCCGACGTGCACGCCGGATTCCTCGATCAGCACCAGGATGGGTTTGTCCGTCAGCTCGCGCTCGCCGAAGCCGGCGGCCAGCGCCTGCGGCACCCAGGTGGTGATGTGCGACAGCGGGCCCTCGTCGGTGGAACGTACCCGCACCGCCTTCTGCACCGCGTCGCCGGCAGCGATCTGCAAAGCCTGCGCGACCGGCTCGCTGGCCGACACCACGCCCACCTCCAGCACCCGGATGCGCGTGCCGCGGCTGACCGAAACCAGGTTTTCCAGAAGACCTGTCAGCCGCTCCGCGCCGCCGGCCGGGGTGTTCGAAGCGCCTGCCCCGGGCCGCGCCTGCGAGGAGATGGGACGGGTGCCGCGGCCGGCCTCGCGAGCGATCAAGCCCTCGGCGGCCAGTTGCTCCAGCGCGCGGCGCACCGTGACCCGCGACACGGAAAACGCCTGCATCAGCGCCAGTTCGCCGGGCAGGCCGTCAGCAAAATGCCCCTCACCCAGCTGTTCACGCAGCACCAGATAGATCTGGTGGTACTTGGGCAGCGGCAGGGCCGGGTTCATGCCCATCATGCTCAGGCGGTTCTATTGTCCTGTCAATAGGACATTTACCACTTCCGCGGTGGTTGCGGGTTTCCCCGGAGGCGCGAGCCTGGTGCCGTGCTCAGGCCTGCCCGTCAGCGACCTGCTGCACCACGCGCGAAAACGCCTCCAGCGCCGGGCGCCCAGTATCGGCCTTCCAGAGGCACCAGGTGTCGTAGTGCGGCGCCTCACCCTCGATCGCCAGGAAAACCGCACCGGCGATGGCCGACTGGCGCAGCGCCTGCGGCACCAGCGCCACGCCCAGCCCTTGTGCGACCAGGCTGACCACGCTCAGCCAGTGCTGTAGCTCGTGCAAGGTGTCGGGTACCCAGCCGCCTGCCGCGCAGGCACCCAGAATGCGCTCGTGGTAATCGGGCGACACCTGGCGCGAGACCAGGGCCAGCGGCTCGCCGGCCAGTGCCGACAGGCTCAGCGCGCCCCGCCCGGCTAACGGGTGGGCCGCCGGCAGGCACACCACGAAGGGCTGGCGCGACACCCGGATCCGCGACACCTCGGGCGGCACCTGCGTCGTGTGAACAAAGGCCAGGTCGAGGCGGCCCTGCGACAGCTCCACCAGTTGTTCGCGCGAGCTCAACTCACGCAGCACCACCCGCAGGCGGCGCTCTCCGGCGTCGAAAGCCGCCAGGATCTGCGGCAGGCCCCGGTACAGCACCGTCCCCGCGAAGCCGATGCGCAGCGTGCCGGCCCGCCCCTGGTCGATGTCTCGCGCCTGGCGCGCCGCGGCTTGGGCCTGCTCCAGCAGGGCGTGCGCAGCCGGCACGAAGGCCAGCCCCGCCTCGGTCAGTTGCACGCCGCGGCTGTTGCGCGTAAACAAGCTGGCGCCGACCGAGGCCTCCAGTTGCTGGATGTTCAGCGACAGCGGTGGCTGCGAGATCGCCAGCCGCTGCGCCGCGCGACCGAAGTGCAGCTCTTCGGCGAGCACCAGGAAATAGCGCAGGTGGCGAAACTCCATGAATATGAAAAAAATATTGATGAATATCGAATTGATATTAGACAGGTATTCATGGTGCCGCGACAATTGCCCGCTCGACGGCCCGCCTTTTCCCCACCCACCCCGTCGCATCCAGGAGACACGCCATGGCCACTGCCAAAAACACCTTCAGCTGGGAAGACCCCTTCCACCTGAGCGCCCAGCTCACCGACGACGAGCGCCAGGTCCAGGAGGCCGCGCGCGCCTACTGCCAGGAAAAGCTGCTGCCGCGCGTGCAGATGGCCTTCCGCAACGAAACCACCGACGCGTCCATCTTCCGCGAGATGGGCGAGCTGGGCCTGCTGGGGCCCACCATCCCGGAGCAGTACGGTGGCGCCGGCCTGAACTACGTTTGCTACGGCCTGGTGGCGCGCGAGGTGGAGCGCGTGGACTCGGGCTACCGCAGCATGATGAGTGTGCAGAGCTCGCTGGTGATGGTGCCGATCTACGAGTTCGGCAACGAAGCCACGCGCCAGAAATACCTGCCCAAGCTGGCCACCGGCGAGTGGATCGGCTGCTTCGGCCTGACCGAACCCAACCACGGCTCCGACCCCGGCAGCATGATCACCCGCGCCCGCAAGGTCGACGGTGGCTACAGCCTGTCCGGCGCCAAGATGTGGATCACCAACGCGCCGATCGCCGACGTGTTCGTGGTCTGGGCCAAGGACGACGGCGGCCAGATCCGCGGTTTTGTGCTCGAAAAAGGCTGGAAGGGCCTGTCCGCCCCCGCGGTGCACGGCAAGGTGGGCCTGCGCGCCAGCATCACCGGTGAGATCGTGATGGACGAGGTCTTCGTGCCGGAAGAAAACGCCTTCCCCGAGGTACGCGGCCTCAAGGGCCCGTTCACCTGCCTGAACAGCGCGCGCTACGGCATTGCCTGGGGGGCGCTCGGCGCGGCCGAAGACTGCTACTTCCGCGCCCGCCAGTACGTGTTGGACCGCCAGCAGTTCGGCCGCCCGCTCGCCGCCAACCAGCTGATCCAGAAAAAGCTGGCCGACATGCTGACCGAGATCACGCTGGGCCTGCAGGGTTGCCTGCGCCTGGGCCGCATGAAGGACGAAGGCACGGCCGCCGTGGAGATCACCTCCATCCTCAAGCGCAACAGCTGCGGCAAGGCCCTCGACATCGCCCGCCTCGCGCGCGACATGATGGGCGGCAACGGCATCAGTGACGAGTTCGGCGTGGCCCGCCACCTGGTGAACCTGGAGGTGGTGAACACCTACGAAGGCACGCACGACGTGCACGCGCTGATCCTGGGCCGGGCGATCACCGGGATCGCGGCGTTCAATTGATTTTTGGACCAATTTTGGACTGACGCCAGCGCCAGCCGTCCACGAGCCGCTACAACAACAGGACCGATTGCGGTCCTGTTTTGTTTGGCCCGCTCGCATCTTTACCGGAACTTTGCCGGCCCCCGAACGGCCGAAACACCCCCGCCATGCATGCTGTCGGCTTGACGCTGGCCACCGGACGCATTACATTACTAACCAATCAGTCATTACAATAAACCCAGTGAACCGAAATCCCTCCTCCCCGCCCGTTGCGGAGCCGCACAAGCGCGAGCGCCGCAAGGAGGCGCGCCCCGGCGAGCTGCTGGACGCGGCACTCGATCTGTTCGTCGAGAAAGGCTACGCCGCCACCCGCGCCGAGGAGGTGGCCGTGCGCGCCGACGTGTCCAAAGGCACGCTGTTCCTGTATTTTCCGAGCAAGGAGGAGCTGTTCAAGGCCGTTGTGCGCGAAAACCTGGCACGCACCGTCAGTGAAGGCGCGTCCGAGCTGGAAGCCTTTGACGGTCCCGCCGGCGAATTGCTCACCCACATGATGCAGCAATGGTGGGCGCGCTACGGTGCAACCAAGGCCTCGGGCATTTCCAAACTGATCATCAGCGAAGCCAGCAATTTCCCGGAACTTGCGCGCTTTTACCAGGAAGAAGTGGTCGCGCCCGGCATCGAACTGGTGCGCCGCATGTTGCAGCGCGGCATCGACCGCGGGGAGTTCCGGGCGGTCGATCTGCACCACACGGTTCACGTCATCATGGCCCCGCTGATCTTCCTGGTGATGTGGAAACACTCGCTGGCGCCCTGCTGCGGAGCCAATGGCGCGATCGACCCCGAAACATTCATCGCCCAGCATGCCGACCTGATGGTGCGCGGGCTGCACAAGGAGCCCAACGCATGAGGCGATGGTGGAAATGGATCGTGGCGGCCCTGGTGGTGGCCCTGCTGGCCGGCGTCGTGCTGCGGGCGCTGTCGGTGCGCCGGGCGCAACAACAGGCCCAAACCGAAGCCGCGGCGGCCAAGACCGCCCTGGTGGTCGAACTGGCGGCCACCGACCTCGTGGAGGCGAAAGTGCGCGAACTGGCCATCGGCCTGCCGGTGACCGGCGCACTCAAGGCGGTCACGTCCGCGTTCGTGAAGGCCCGGGTGCCGGGCGAACTGCAGGGCCTGACGGTGCGCGAGGGTGACGCGGTGAAAGCGGGCCAGGTGATCGCCCGCATCGAATCCACCGAATTCCAGGCCCGCCTGCGCCAGGCCGAAGACCAGGCCAATGCCGCCAAGGCGCAGGTCGATATCGCACAGCGCCAGTTCGACAACAACCTGGCGCTGATGGAAAAGGGCTTCATCTCCAAGACCGCGCTGGACACCTCGGCCGCCACGCTGGCCGGGGCGAAGAGCAGTTACCAGGCCGCAGCCGCGGCCGCGGACGTGGCGCGTAAGACGCTGGAGGACACCGTGCTGAAGGCGCCGATCGCCGGTATCGTGTCGCAACGCCTGGCCCAGCCGGGCGAGCGCGTGCCGGTGGATGCGCGCATCATCGAAATCGTCGACCTCAGCCGGCTCGAACTCGAAGCCGCCATCAGCGCCGCCGACGCCCCCCAGGTGCGCATCGGTCAGGAAGCCTCGCTGCGGATCGAAGGCGTGGCCGAGCCGGTGAAGGCCCGCGTGGCGCGGATCAACCCCAGCACGCAGGCGGGCAGCCGCAGCATCGTGGTGTACCTCACGGTGAATCCCTCTCCCGCGCTGCGACAGGGCCTGTTTGCCGAGGGCACCCTCGGCACCGGACGCCTCACGACCCTGGCGGTCCCGGTCAGCGCGGTGCGCACCGACAAACCGCAACCCTATGTGCAGATCGTCGAGAACGGAAAGATCGTACACCGCAACGTCGTCCCCGGGGCGCGGGGCGAATCGGCCGGCACCGCGATGGTGGCCGTGAGTGGCCTCGCCGAAAACGCCCAGGTGCTCACCGGGGCCATCGGCACCCTGGTGGACGGCACCGCGGTGCGGTTCACCGGGGCCGCTCCGGCCAGACCCGCCGTCGCGCCCGCATCCGCTCCAGCATCGGCCCGCTGACGCCATGTGGTTCACCCGCGTCAGCCTCAGGAATCCGGTCTTCGCCACGATGGTGATGCTGGCGATCGTGGTGCTGGGGCTGTTTTCGCTGCAGCGCCTGCAGGTCGACCAGTTCCCCAACATCGACTTCCCGGTGGTGGTGGTCACGGCCGAATACCCTGGCGCCTCGCCCGAGATCGTCGAGAGCGAGGTCACCAAGAAGATTGAAGAGGCGGTCAACTCCATCGCCGGCATCAACGCGCTGACCTCGCGCAGCTACGAGGGACAGTCGGTCGTCATCATCGAGTTCCAGTTGCACATCGATGGCCGCAAGGCCGCCGAGGACGTGCGCGAAAAAGTGGCCACGGTACGCCCGAACCTGCGCACCGAGGTCAAGGAGCCGCGCGTGCTGCGTTTCGACCCGGCCAGCCGCGCGATCTGGTCGCTGGCGGTGCTGCCGGACCCGGCCAAGGGCCGAGCGCCGTCGGCGGTCGAACTGACCAACTGGTCCGACCAGGTGCTGCGCAAGCGGCTGGAGAACGTGCGCGGCGTCGGTGCGGTGACGCTGGTTGGCGGCACCAAGCGCGAAATCAACCTCTACCTCAAGCCGCTGGCGCTGGAGGCGCAGGGCATCACGCCGGACCAGGTGGTGGCCGCGGTGCGCAACGAAAACCAGGACCTGCCGATGGGGGCCGTGCGATCGTTGACCCAGGAGCGCGTGGTCAAGATCGACGCGCGCATGAAGCGGCCGGAGGATTTCGGCTCGATCATCGTTGGCCGCAAGAACGGCGCGCCGGTGCGGCTGGACCAGGTGGCGGTGGTCTCGGATGGGGCGCAGGAGATCGAGTCGCTGGCGCTGTACAACGGCCAGCGCACGCTGCTGCTGTCGATCCAGAAGGCGCAGGGCGAAAACACCATCGACGTGGTGGACGGATTGGTCAAGGCCGTGGCCGAAATGCAGGCCCAGTTGCCCGCAGGCGTGCGCCTGGAGCCGATCTTCGACGGCTCGCGCCCGATCCGCGTGGCCGTGGACAACGTGCGGCGCACGCTCATCGAGGGCGCGCTGCTCACGGTGCTGATCGTGTTCCTGTTCCTGAATTCTTGGCGCTCCACCGTCATCACCGGGCTGACGCTGCCGATTTCGATCATCGGCACCTTCCTGTTCATGTACATGTTCGGTTTCACCATCAACATGATCACGCTGATGGCGCTCTCGCTGTGCGTGGGTCTGCTGATCGACGACGCCATCGTGGTGCGCGAGAACATCGTGCGTCACGTGCAGATGGGCAAACCGCCCTATCACGCGGCCATGGACGGCACCGAGGAGATCGGCCTGGCGGTGCTGGCCACGACCTTCTCCATCGTGGCGGTGTTCATGCCGATCGGCTTCATGGGCGGCATCATCGGCAAGTTCTTCCACGAGTTCGGGATCACCATCGTCGCGGCGGTGCTGATCTCGATGTTCGTGAGTTTCACGCTGGATCCGATGCTGTCGTCCGTTTGGCACGACCCGAGCATCGAAGCCCATGGCAAGCGCCATGCGCCCGTGACCTTCTACGACAAGACCATCGGGCGCGTCACCGGCTTCTTCGACCGCGCCACCGACCGCATGGCCGACCTGTACCACGACATCCTCGAGTGGTCGCTGGTGCACCGTGTGGCCACGGTGGCGCTCGCGGGCGCGGTGTTCGGCGCGAGTGTCGTCATGGTGCCCTTGCTGGGTACCGAGTTCGTTCCCAAGGCCGATTTCTCGGAAACCACGGTGAATTTCTTCACCCCGGTCGGCTCGTCGATCGAGGTCACCGAAGCCAAGGCGCGCCAGGTCGAGTCCATCCTGCGCGAGTTTCCGGAAGTCAGATACACGCTGGCCACGATCAACACGGCCAACACGCTGGGCAAGAACACGGTCAGCATCTACGTGCGGCTGGTGGACCGCACCCAGCGCCGGCGCAGCGTGGACGACATGTCGGCGGTGTTGCGCACGCGGCTGGCCCAGGTGCCGGGCGTCACCGTCACCCACATCGGCCTGCTCGATCCGGTGGGCGGGCAGAAACAGATCGAGTTCTCGCTCAAAGGCCCCGACCTCAAGGAGCTCGACCGCCTGACCCGGCTCGTGATGGACAAGATCCGCGCCACCCCCGGTCTGGTTGACCTGGACTCCAGCATCAAGGCCGACAAGCCCACCATCGAGATCGAAGTAAAACGCGAAGCCGCCTCCGAACTGGGCCTCGGCATGGCCCAGATCGCGGGTCCGTTGCGCACGCTGGTGGCCGGCCAGACGGTGGGCAACTGGCGCGCCACCGACGACCAGACCTACGACGTCAACGTGCGCCTGAGCCCCGACTCGCGCAACACGCTGGCCGATCTGGAACGGCTGCCTTTCACGATCGGCGTCAACGCCGATGGGAGCCCGCGCATCGTGCGCCTGAACCAACTGGCCACCTTGCGCGAAGGCACCGGGCCCAACCAGATCAACCGCCGCGACCTGACCCGCGAGGTGGCCATCAACGCCAACGTCTTCAACCGCTCGACCGGCGAGGTGTCGGCCGACATCAAGGCGGCGCTGGAAGGCATCAACTTCCCACCCGGCTACCGTTACCAGTTCGGCGGCTCGACCAAGAACATGACCGAGTCGTTCGGCTACGCGTTGTCCGCCCTGGCGATGGCCATCATCTTCATCTACATGATCCTGGCCAGCCAGTTCAAGAGCTTCCTGCAACCGCTAGCCCTGATGACCTCGCTGCCGCTGACGCTGATCGGCGTGGTGCTGGCGTTGATGATGTTCGGTTCGGCGTTGTCGATGTTCTCCATCATCGGCGTCGTGATGCTGATGGGTCTGGTGACCAAGAACGCGATCTTGCTGGTGGATTTTGCCAACCGGGCCCGCAAAGATGGCATGGAGCGCTCGGCGGCACTGCTGATGGCGGCGCGGGTGCGGTTGCGCCCGATCCTGATGACGACGCTGGCGATGGTCTTTGGCATGGTGCCGCTGGCCTTCGCGCTCTCGGAAGGCTCCGAGCAACGCGCGCCCATGGGTCAGGCGGTGATCGGCGGGGTGATCACCTCGTCGCTGCTGACGCTGGTGGTGGTGCCCGTGGTGTACTGCTACCTGGACGACCTGGCGCAGTGGATGCGCCGTCGCCGCTCGGGCCCGACCGTCAGCCTGGCGGAAACCCCACCCCGGTAAAATTGCTGGTAATCGGTTAATATACCCCTAGGAGTACCAAAATGGACATGGAACAGGCCCGCTTCAACATGATCGAACAGCAGATCCGCCCGTGGAACGTGGCCGATGCCCATGTTCTGTCGCTGCTGGAGGTGGTCAAGCGCGAAGATTTCGTCCCGCTGGCCCACAAGGCGCTGGCCTTCGTCGACATGGAAATCCCCTTGCGCGAAGGCGGCGCGCGCGGCCAGGTGATGCTGGCGCCGCGCATCGAGGCGCGCCTGCTTCAGGACGCCGCGGTGCAGAAGCATGAGAAGGTGCTTGAAGTCGGCACCGGTTCGGGCTACATGGCCGCCTTGCTGGCGCACCGCGCCCAGCGCGTGGTCACGGTCGAGATCGAGCCCGAGCTGGCACGCCTTGCGCGCGCCAACCTGCAAAAGGCTGGCGTGCACAACGTCGAGGTTCTGGAACTTGACGCTTCCCAGGGCATCAAGGCCGAGGGTCCGTTCGACGTGATCGTGCTCAGCGGCTCGGTGGCTGAAGTGCCGCAGGTCCTGCTGGCGCAGCTCAAGCTTGGCGGGCGCCTGGTCGGGATCGTCGGCGAGGAGCCCGCCATGAACGCCACCGTCGTCACCCGCACCGGGGAAACGACCTGGACCACCAAGACGCCCTGGGACACCGTGGCGCCCCGCCTGCTGAACTTCCCCGCGCCGTCGCGCTTCAAGTTCTGAGCCTGCCTCGAAGCCTGATACATGATCGAACAGGTACATCCCCGTGACCTTGCGAGCTGGATTCGGACCTTGTCGGCCCAGGGTCCGGCGCCGCTGGTGCTGGATGTGCGTGAGCCACACGAATGGCAAATGGCCAGCGTCAAGGCCGACGGCTTCGAACTCCAGGCCATCCCGATGCGGGCCGTCCCGGTACGGATGAGCGAACTCGACGCCGCGCGGCCCGTAGCCTGCCTGTGCCATCACGGCGGTCGCAGCATGCAGGTCGCCTCGTTTCTCAAGCACCACGGCTTTTCGCACGTCGCCAACATCATGGGCGGCATCGATGCGTGGTCGCGCGAAGTGGACCCTTCGGTTCCGCGTTATTGAGCCCCATCGACTGCCCTGCCCGACGTTTTTTTCGGAGATCCCCATGAAGCTGCCCCGCCCCCTGCCCCTTGCTTTTGCCCTGGCAACCCTGTTCGGCGGATCGGTGCAGGCCCAGAACCTGGTGCAGATGTATGACGCCGCGCGCGGCTACGACGCCAGCTACCAGTCGGCCCTGGCGCAGTACAACGCCAGCCTGGCCAAGGCGGATCAGGCCACGGCCGGCATCCTGCCCAGCGTCGGCATCGGCGCAGGGTACTCGGGCACCCAGTTCGAGAACAAGACCGGCAATGCCACGTTCAACAACAACTTCCAGAATGAAAACGCCACCATCTCGGCGACGCAACCGCTGTACCGGCCGGCCAACCTCGCCACCTACGAGCAGGGGCGCAAGCAGGTGGAGTTGGCCAAGGCCCAGCTGTCCGCCGTCGAGCAGGAGCTGATCCTTCGCGTCTCCCAGGCCTATTTCGACGTGCTGGCCGCACAGGACAACCTGTTCCTGGTGCGCGAGCAGAAGAAGGCGGTGGCCGAACAGTTCGCTTCGGCCAAGCGCAATTTCGAGGTCGGCACCGCCACCATCACCGACAGCCGGGAAGCGGAAGCCCAGTACGACCTGATCCAGGCCGAGGAGATCAGCGCCGAGAACGACGTGCGCGTCAAACGCCTCGCGCTCGAACTGATCGTCGGCCGCCCGGCCAACGAGCTCAAGCCGCTGGCGCGCCCGGTGGTGCTGCCGCCCGTCACGCCCGCCGAAGCGGAGCCATGGGTCCAAATCGCCTATGACAACAGCCCGACCGTGCAGCAGGCCCGGCTCGCGCTGGACATCGCGAAGCTCGGCGTCGACAAGGCGTACGCTGGCCACAAGCCGACGCTGGACCTGAACGCGAGCTACGGCAACAACCGGTATCCGGGCGGCACCTCTTCCAGCGGGTTCTACACCCGCACCACCTCGGGCACCGTCGGCCTGGCCTTCAACTTGCCGGTGTTCTCCGGTTTCCTGGTCCAGAACCAGGTCAAGGAAGCCCTGGCCCTTGAGGAAAAGGCCAAGTCCGACCTCGACAACGCGGAACGCTCGGTGGCGCAGTTCACCCGCGCGGCAGTGTTCAGCCTGAAGTCCGGCCTGGGCAAGGTCAAGGCGCTGGAGACAGCCGAAACCTCGACCCAGAGCGCGCTGGACGCCAACATGCTCGGCTACCAGGTCGGCGTTCGCATCAACCTGGACGTGCTGAACTCCCAGACCAAACTGTTCGCCACCAAGCGCGATCTGGACCAGACCCGCTACAACGTGCTGGTGGGCGGGCTGAGGCTGCGTCAGGCGGCCGGCACGCTGAAGGTGGACGACCTGAACGCGGTCAACGCCTTGCTGGCGAAGTGAACCGGGCCGGCTCGGCCACCCGATGAAGCCGGGCGCGCCCCGGCTTTTTGTTGCCCGCGACCGCGCACAGCTTCAGCGCGGCAGGTCCACGATGGCTTGGGCGGTGCGCCGGGCGGCACCGCGGTGCGCCGCGGCGAAGGCCAGCGCCGCTGCCGCCCGCCGGGCGCGCTCGGCCGGATCGCCCGCCCAGGCCAGCGCCCGTTGCACGGCGGCTGCCAGGTCGGGAACCGTCGCCGCCGCGCCGGCCGCCTCGGCCCGTTCGGCAGCCTGCGCAAAATTGAACGTGTGCGGCCCCATCACCACCGGGCAGCCGCAGGCCGCGGCCTCGATCAGGTTCTGTCCGCCCAGGGGCTCGAAGCTGCCGCCGAGCAGGGCCACGTCGCTCATCGCGTAATAAAGCGCCATCTCGCCCATCGAGTCGCCAAGCCAGACCATCTCGCCCGCCTCGCCGGCCGCCGGTTGCGGGAGCGACCGGTCGCCCCAGGCGCTGCGACGCGACAGCGTCAAGCCATGCGCCAGGACCCGTTGCGCCACTGCGTCGAAGCGCTGCGGATGCCGGGGCACGATCAGCCATTGCACCCGGGTCCGCCCACGGTCAGGGTCGCCCGTGGAATTTGCTCCGTTATTTATAGCGTCTTGTGACCGCTGGACGCTGGGAAGTTCCGCAATCAGGTTCAAAAATGCCGCTTCCTCGCCTTCGCGGCTGCTCGCCAGCAGGATCACCGGCCGCGCCACTGCCTTGCCCCAGCGCTGGCCCATGACGATCTGCTCGGCATCCGGCGCAGCGTCGAACTTCAGGTTGCCGAACACGCCGGCCACCTTCGCGTCCAGAGCCCGCAGCCGCTGTGCATCGGCTTCGGTCTGCGCCCACACCGCCGCCAGTGCGCCGTAGGCCGGACGAGCGAGCGCGGCCAGGCGTTGCGCCTGCCGAAACGAGCGCTCGTTCAACCGCGCATTGGCCAGCGCCACCGGCACACCCCGGCTGGCGCAGCCCGCGATCAGGTTGGGCCAGACCTCGGTTTCCATCAGGATGCCCATGCAGGGCTGGAAATGCACCAGGAAGCGCGCCACGGCCTGCGGGGTGTCCCACGGTTGCCAGACCTGCAGGTCGCCGGCCTGCAGCAGTCTGGCACCTTCGGCGCGCCCGGTGGCGGTGCCATGGGTCAGCAACAGCCGCAGGCCCGGCCAAACCGGGCGCAGCGCCTCCAGCAGGATGCCGGCAGCGCGCGCCTCGCCCAGCGACACGGCGTGGATCCAGAGCCGGCCCGACTCCGGTGGAACGCTGTAATGGCCGAACCGTTCCTCGACCGCCACCGCGTAGCCGGGCTCCGCTCGGGCCCGGCGCGCGAGCTTGCGGCGCAGAAACGGCTGCGCAAGCCAGGTCAGCAGGGAATACAGGGCGCGGATCATCGCCACCGCCCAGCCGCCGGCGGGCCGTCCGCGCCGACCCGCGCGCCGGTCAATGGGCGGCCGCCTCGATGGCGGCGTCGGGCTTCACGCTGCGCAGCAGGGCCAGCATGTCGGCCTCGATGCGGTGCATCGCCTCGGGCGTGTGGCCCTCGAAGCGCAGCACCAGCACCGGCGTGGTGTTCGAGCCCCGCACGAGGCCGAAGCCGTCCGGCCAGTCCACCCGCAGGCCGTCGATGGTGTTGATGCGCGCCAGCGCGGGGTCGCGCCCTTGGGCAGTGGCGGCTGCAGCCAGCGCCTCGGCGGCGACTTTCTGCAGCGCGTCGGTGACGCGGTGCGGTTCGCCCTCGGCGCATTTCACGTTGAGTTCGGGGGTCGAATGGCTCGTGGGCAGGCCGTTCAGCACCGCATTGGCGTCCGGGCTGCGGCTGACGATCTCCAGCAGGCGGCAGCCGGCGTAGGTGCCGTCGTCGAAACCATACCAGCGCTCCTTGAAAAAGATGTGCCCGCTCATCTCGCCGCCCAGCGGCGCGGCCTTGCCCTCGGCTTCGATGGCCTTCATCTTGGCCTTGATCAGCGAATGGCCGGTCTTGAACATCAGCGGCACGCCGCCCGCGGCCTGGATCGCGGGCGCCAGGCGCTGCGAGCACTTCACGTCGAACAGGATGGTGGCGCCCGGCACGCGCGACAGCACGTCCTGCGCGAACAGCATCATCTGGCGGTCCGGGTAGATGTTGTTGCCCTCGCGGGTCACAATGCCCAGGCGGTCGCCGTCGCCGTCGAAGGCCAAGCCGAGTTCGGCCCCGGTATCCTGCAAGGCCTGGATCAGGTCGCGCAGGTTCTCGGGCTTGCTCGGGTCGGGGTGGTGGTTGGGAAAGTTGCCGTCGACGGCGCTGAACAGTTCGATCACCTCGCAGCCGATGGCGCGCAGGATAGCCGGTGCCGAGGCGCCCGCGATGCCGTTGCCCGAATCGACCACGATCTTCATCGGGCGGGCGAGCCGGATGTCGCCCACGATGCGGTCGCGGTAGGCGGCGAACACGTCGACCGATCGCATCGAGCCGCCGGCGCGCAGTTCCCAGCTTTCGTCGCTCATCAGGGTGCGCAGCGCCTGGATTTCGTCGCCGTAGATGGCACGCCCGCCCAGCACCATCTTGAAGCCGTTGTAATCCTTGGGGTTGTGGCTGCCGGTGACCTGGATGCCGCTGCGGCACAGGGTGCTGGCCGCGAAGTACAGCATCGGGGTCGTGACCATGCCGACATCGATGACCTCGACGCCGGCGGCCACCAGCCCACGCGCCAGCGCGCCGCACAACATCGGGCCGCTGAGCCGCCCGTCGCGGCCGACGGCCACCGTGGTTTCACCCTCGCGCAAGGCGATGGTGCCGAAGGCGCGACCGAGCGCCTCGGCCACGGCCTCGTCAACAGTGGACGGCACGATGCCCCGGATGTCGTACGCCTTGAAAATGGAAGCTGCCAATTGCATGATGGGTTTCCCTGGAATGGTGTGGATGCGCTCTCACGATTGTAGGCCGCGGACCCGGCGAGGAAGATGTCCGAAAACGGCCAGCACCGAACCGCGCCGCGTGTACGATGGCCGCCATGGACCCCCTGGCCGCCGCTGCTGACGCGGGCAATGACGATGACGCCCGCTACCGCGTGCTCAAGGCGCACGACGCGCGCTTTGACGGCCGTTTCTTCACCGGCGTGATTTCCACCGGGGTCTACTGCAGGCCGGTCTGCCGGGTGCGTGTGCCGCGGCGCGAAAACTGCCGCTTTTTCAACCTGGCAGCACAGGCCGAGCAGGCTGGCTTTCGCCCCTGCCTGCGCTGCCGCCCCGAGCTGGCACCCGGCCCCTCCACCTGGTCGATCCAGGACGCCAGCGGCATGCTGGCGCGGCAGGCCGCCCGCCTGCTGGACGATCCGGCCGCCTGGACCGGCGGTGCCCCGGCCATGCCCGCGCTGGCCGCCCGCCTGGGTGTGAGCGACCGCCACCTGCGGCGCATCTTCGAGTCGCAGCTGGGCGTGTCGCCGCTGCAATACCTGCAGACACGGCGCCTGCTCGCCGCCAAGCAGTTGCTCACCGACACCGACCTGCCCGTCACCCGGGTCGCGCTGGCCAGCGGCTTTGGCTCCCTACGGCGCTTCAACGCCGCCTTTGCCGCCCACTATGGGCTGAACCCGACGCGCCTGCGCCGCCAGGGCTCCGGCCGCGAAGGCCAGGGCGTGACGGTTCGGCTGGGTTACCGGCCGCCGCTGGATGTGGGCGCGTTGCTCACTTTTCTGGCGCAACGCGGCATCGCCGGGCAGTCCTGGGCCCAACCGCCCGATCGCATGGCAGGCCAGACCCTGCGCCTGGTCACTGGCGCGAGGGTCCACACGGGTTGGCTGAGCGCGCGTTTCGACCCGGTCGAGCCGGTGGTCTGGTTGACGGTCAGCGATTCACTCTGTGATGCGCTGCCGCTCGTGATCGCGCGGGTGCGGGCCTGGCTGGATCTGGACGCGGACCCGGCCGTCATCGACGCCTGCCTGTCGAACCCGGCCGGCGGTGTTAACGCGGCATCGAAGGGCGCGCTCGCGGGCCTGCGGGTGCCCGGTTGCCTGGACGGATTCGAGCTCGCGGTACGGGCGGTCCTGGGTCAGCAGGTCACGGTCGCCGCCGGCCGCACGCTGGCCGAACGCCTGGTGGCGCGATTCGGCGAACCGATCGTGACGCCCGTGCCGGGGCTCGACCGCCTGTTTCCGTCGCCGGATGTGCTGCGGCGTGCTGACGGCGAAGCGCTCGGGCAGTTGGGCATCGTGCGGCAGCGCCAGGCGGCGATTCAGGCGCTGGCGCGCGCCATGACCGACGGCACGTTGTCGCTGGACGCCAGTGCCGACGTGCCCGCGACCCTGGCCGCGCTGACCGCCCTGCCCGGCATCGGTGACTGGACCGCGCAATACATCGCCCTGCGGGCGTTGCGCTGGCCCGATGCCTTTCCGGCCGGCGACGTGGCCTTGCAGAAGGCCCTGGGAGTTGCGTGCGCGCGCGACGCCGAGCGGCTCTCGCAAGCGTGGCGGCCCTGGCGCAGCTATGCCGTCATCCGGGCCTGGCACGGTGGCGCCAACGCAAAACCGACCGAAGACTCCTCTTTTCATAGCGCCTTGTGGCCGGCAGACGCTGGGAAGAAAGCGATTTGATGATGAAATTCAATGAAAAACCTGTTTTCAGCCACACCGACAGCCCGCTGGGACCGCTGTTGCTGGCTGCCACCTCCCACGGGCTCGCGGGAGCCTGGTTCGTGCACGGTCAGCGCGACACACCCGACCCGGCAAGCTGGACCGAAAACCCCGATCACCCCGTCCTGCGCGAAGCGGCCGCGCAGCTGGCCGACTATTTCGCCGGCCAGCGCCAGCAGTTTGCGTTGCCGCTGGACCTGCGCCACGGCACCGTGTTCCAGCAAGCGGTCTGGCAGGCGCTGCTGAGCATCCCGTTCGGCCAGACCTGCCGCTACGGCACCGTGGCCGGGCGCGTCGGGCGTCCCACCGCCGTCCGCGCCCTGGGCGCGGCCGTGGGGCGCAATCCGATCAGCATCATCGTGCCCTGCCACCGGGTGATCGGAGCCGACGGCTCGCTCACCGGCTATGCCGGCGGTCTGGACCGAAAGACCGCCTTGCTGCGGCTGGAAGGCGTGCTGTGAAGGCCGGGCGCGCGACCGGCCGGTCCTGGGGAGTGGAGTTCGTGCTGCTGAGCGCGATCTGGGGCTCGTCGTTCCTGTTCACACAGCTGGCCGTGGGCGAGTTCGGCGCGGTTCCGACCGCCGGCCTGCGGGTGGCGATCGCTTCGCTGTGCCTGTTGCCGCTGCTGATGTTTCAAGGCCACGGCCCGCAGCTGCGCCGCCATTGGAAATCGGTGTTTTTTGTCGGGGTGCTGAACTCCGGCCTGCCGTTTGCCTGCTTCGCCTTCGCGCTGCTGTACCTGACCACGGGCTTGTCGGCCATCCTGAACGCCACGGTACCGCTGTTCGGCGCGCTGGTCGCCTGGGCCTGGCTCAAGGACCGCCCGGCCGGATCGCGCATTGCCGGGCTGGCGATCGGCTTTGCCGGCGTGGTGCTGCTGGCTTCCGACAAGGCCGGAATCAGGCCCGTCGCCGCGGGCGCCGCGCCGGACCCGCTGGGCACCTGGGGCCCGACGCTGGGCATCGGTGCCTGCCTGCTGGCCACCCTGTGCTACGGCATCGCCGCGAGCTATGCCAAGCGCTACCTGGGCGGCCTGCCGTCGATGGTGACGGCCACCGGAAGCCAGTTGGGCGCGACGTTCGCCCTGGCGCTGCCCACGCTGTTTCTGTGGCCCGCTCGCACGCCGGGGCTGAAGGCCTGGGCCGCCTTGCTCTTCGTCGGCATGGTCTGCACCGGGCTGGCCTATGTGTTGTACTTCCGCCTGATCGAGGCGGCCGGTCCGGCCCGCGCCCTGACCGTCACCTTCGTCATACCGGTGTACGCGCTGGTCTACGGCAGCGTGTTTCTGGGCGAGACCATCACGCCCTGGATGGTCGCTTGCGGCCTGGTGATTCTGCTTGGTACGGCGCTGTCCAGCGGCCTGATCGGGTGGCGCCACAAACCCGAAACCTGAAGTCACCAGCTGCCCCGGCGCCGGCTTTCGACCGCTGTGGCCCGCACCCGGTTTGCGGCAGCGCAAGCGGCGGCCTGCCGGTTTGCGGCACAGTGAAGCCAGGTGCGCCACGCATGCAGGAGGTTCACGCCATGAACAACCCGTCCGATCCAACAATGCCCGATGTGATGCGGGTCATGCGGCTGACCGTGCCGGGCGAGCCGCTGGTTCTGGACCATCTGCCGGTTCCGAATCCCGCCCCCGGCGACGTGCTGCTGAAGGTGCTGGCCTGCGGCGTCTGCCGCACCGACCTGCACATCCTCGACGGCGATCTGCCCCCGCATCAAACGGGCATCGTCCCCGGCCACGAAGTCGTGGGCCGGGTGGTGGCGAAGGGGTCCGCGGTCACCCGGTTCCGCCTCGGCGACAGGGTCGGCATCCCGTGGCTGGGCGGCACCTGCGGCCATTGCGACTACTGCACCGGTCGCCACGAAAACCTCTGCGACACGCCGGTCTTCACCGGCTACGACCGCCATGGCGGTTTTGCCGACTACGCGTTGGCCGACGCGCGCTTCTGCTTTGTGCTGCCTTCGGCCTACGACGACCTGCACGCCGCTCCGCTGCTGTGCGCGGGCTTGATCGGCTTTCGGGCCTATCGGCTCTCGGGCGTTTCGGGACCGATGAAGCTGGGCCTGTACGGCTTCGGCGCCGCCGCGCACATCATCTGCCAGGTGGCGGTGGCGCAGGGCCAGCAGGTCTACGCCTTCGTCCGGCGGGGCGACGAGCAAAGCCGTGCTTTCGCCGTCGAGCTGGGTGCCTGCTGGGCCGGGCCGTCGGACACACCGGCGCCGGCCGAACTCGACGCCGCGCTGATCTTTGCGCCGGTCGGCGCACTGGTGCCGTCGGCGTTGCGGGCCACGCGCAAAGGCGGTGTCGTGGTCTGTGCCGGCATCCACATGAGCGACATTCCCGCGTTCGGCTACAACCTGTTGTGGGGCGAACGCTGCGTCCGCTCGGTGGCCAACCTCACACGCGAAGACGGCGAGGCGTTCTTCAAGCTGATCGCACGCCATCCGGTGACAACCCATGTGGTTCCGTTTGGGCTGGAGCGCGCGAACGAGGCCGTCGCCGCCGTGCGCACCGGCGCCATCGACGGCGCTGCGGTGCTGGTGCCGTAAAGGCCAAGGTATTGACGATCGGAGCAGGGAAATAAAAAAGCCTCTCGCATGACTGCGAGAGGCTTTGGTCTGGCGGGTGGACGTCTTTCATACCATCGTCTGTAACCCTCATGGATACTAGGTTTTCCATTTCATAAAAATAAAACTACCCCCAAAAATACCCCCAATAAACTCGGACCATAGATGTTTGACATCGACGGGAGCCAACACGCTCACGAAGCCCCATGGACTTATTTGGCATTGTTGCACCTAGCCAACGTGGCGACTGTCGTGCGACCGTCTTGCTGCCGGCCAGACCTGCTGCGCGGAATCCTTTTTGCGCCTTGTCAATCCCGTTGATCGCGCACGGATCGATCGGCTTCAAGCGACCCGTTCCTGCCGGTCGCAGAAGTGCGGACCGGTCGGTCGTGGTGACAATCAAAAAAGTCAAGCGGCCGTTCAAGTTGCGGATGCTTCATCATTGACCCAGCCGGCTCTTGTGCAGCGGGAGCGGCTAGTCGCAATCACCCATCGTACTCAACCTGACGTCCAAATTCTGTCACTGGACGTTTCAAAATTTGGGCCGCTAAAGGCTCCAATGCGGTCACCACAGGCTCAGTTTTCAGCCGGCAAAAAGAAACTCTCGAACGGGAAATGCGCGAAGATCCCTCGGCGAGTCGATCGGCATCGCGCGAACCGATGACCATGCCCATTTACTGCGGAGCGTCCTATGTTTTGGCTTCTCATTTCCCATAGGCGCTGCGGACTTCGCTTGCCACCAGGGCCTTGAGCTGATCCGCGCCGAAGTCGACCAGCGGCTTTCCATTGACAAAAAATCCCGGGGTTTTGGTGACTTTCAATGTTTTTCCATCGGCGATGTCCTGCGCCACTATTTCCGCCACACGCGGGTGATTCATATCGGATCTGGCTTTGGCCACGTCAAGACCCGTTTCCTGGATTAGACCCCAGACCATTTCAGGCTTCGCTTCATGATGGATGACCCAAACGGCCTGTGACTTGAGCAAGGTCTGCAGCACCGGCCAATACAAATCCTGCATGCGGGCCGCTTCGAGAATTCTGACGACCTCGTCCGACCCTTTGTGCAAGGGGGCATAGCGCATCACCAGATTGACCTGCCCGAAGCTGCCACTGACCAGGCTCTTGACCAAGGGATAAAACGCACTGCAGGTCTCACAGGCGGGGTCGATGAATTCGACGATTGTCACCTTGGCACCGGGGTTGCCAAAGGCAGGAGAATGAGGCCGGACCAAGGCTGCGCGGTTTTCCTGAGCCAACTGCGCGGCTTGCCGGGTTTGTTGCTGTGTATAGAAAAATGCACCGAGCGCGAACACCACCAGCGCCAGCAGGCCGGCAGACATCACCAACATTTTTTTATTCATTTTTGGATTCTTTTTTGACGATTGACAGGAAGACCACGACCAGGGAAAAGGCCGCAAGAGACAACAGAGGGACCGGGACAAACCCAAAAAGTACCGCTTTGACATCGGTACAGGAGGCCCCTTCGCCACAGGGCACGAGATCCTTCGGGATCACGCCCCAGTAAAGCAGGCAGTGATACAGCGCAACCAGCCAGCCGGCAACGGCGAGCGGCAACGCGTAACGCACGCATCGGTCGTCAAAAGGCATCAGCCCGACCGCCAAAATGATGACAATGGGGAACATGGCGATGCGCTGGTACCAGCACAGCACGCAAGGGAGAACGCCCATGACCTCGCCCAAGAAAAGGGCGCCCAGCGTGGCGGCCAAGGCGACCAGCCAGGCCAGAAATATCCAAAGCCAGGATTTGTCCTGGACCGATGTGGTGGATGTCATAAACGTGCTCTTACTTTTTTGCTGCCGGACGGGTTGATGGATCGCGTTTGTCGGCGAACAGGGCCGATAAAGTCGCTCCGATATCGGTTCACCCACGACTACATAACCCCAAAAATCAACCTGCTCTTCGCTCCACGGGAGCACTGCAGTCTTTCGGGTTCAGGTAAACCAGGTCCTTCACTTTCCAAACCGAGTCAGCCGGAGTCGGGACGGTACGCAAGGTCGTGCGGCCACTCCGCCAGTACCGAATCGTCACGTATTGGACACCCTGTGACCGCATCAACGGTACAAGTCTGCAATCTTCAGCAAGCTTTTCAGCAATGAACGGCCCCTTGCCAACGTCGGCGACCCATCCTTCGCGCCATCCTTCTTTCCAGGACAGACGTCCTTCGTAGATTACATTCGCGCACCCGGAAAGCAGCACCAAGGCAAGAAGCGCAGTCGCGTTCAGGCAAAACCTCATCAGCAGTTCCTTCATTTCGGCAAGGTGCGACCGTCAGGCCGCCCTGTCTTCCCACTACTTCAGCGTGAATCGCGCGGCGACTGCCGGCTTGCCGTTCACTGCCAGGTCAGCCAGTACCTTGGTGCCGGCACCGAGCTTGAAGCTGCCCTTGGCCTCCAGCTTGTCACCGACCAGCGCGAGCGGCGCCTCGGTCTTGTCGTTGCCGTTGAACACAGACACCTTGCCGCTGGCACTGGTCAGCTTCATCGGCTTGCCGTGGTCGCTGACGTGGATGACGATCAGCTCGGGCTTGGCGACCAGTTCCAGATCGCCGGCCTTGGTCTCGACGACGACGCCCCCGTGCTTGGGCGCGTGGTCCTCCGCGGCGAATGCGGACAGGGCGAGCGCGGTTGCGATCAGGAGCGGAGCAAAGAGAGTCTTCTTCATGGTTCTTCCTTTCAGGGTGGGTTGTGAATGAATCGGCATGTCAATGGATGGGCGTCGCGCTGATCACGTCGATGACCGTGATCCAGCCGGCGACGGCCTGGCCGGTACGCGCGGCTGCCACCAGCGCGGCCTTCAGGGGCTCGACTTCGTTGTCCTCGCAGAGCAGCTCCAGCTTGTATTCGTTGACGACCTCGTCGCCGAGGTCCATCGAGTAATGCTGCTCGTTGCTGTCCAGCGGCAGCAGCGAGCCCTTGACGATGTAGATCGCCAGGTTGTGGCGCCGGCCACCTCGTTCGCCGCCCCAGGCGGGCGACTCCTTCAGCGCGGCAATCACGTCGGCAATGCGGCTGCGGTGCACGTAGGCCTTGATCTCTTTCATGGTGTCTCCGGGGTCGGTTGTGGTGGAAGGGGCGCAGGTTCGGCCTGCTCGGCGTCGGCCGCGGCATCGCGGGCGCGCTGCTTCGCCTCGGCCCGGGTTTCCGACCATTCGTAGATCAGCGGCAGCAGCAGCAAGGTCAGCAGGGTCGAGGTGATCAGCCCGCCGATCACCACCGTGGCCAGCGGTCGTTGCGTCTCGGCGCCGACACCGGTCGAGATCAGCATCGGCACCAGGCCAAGAATCGCCACCGAGGCTGTCATCAGCACCGGTCGCAGCCGCAGCGCGGCACCCTGGCGCACCGCGTCGCGGATCGACAAGCCGTGCTTGCGCTGGTCGTTGAGGAAGCTCACCAGCACGATGCCGTTCAACATCGCCACCCCGAACACGGCGATGAAGCCAATGGCCGAAGGCACCGACAGGTACTGCCCGGTAATGAACAGCCCGACGATGCCGCCGATGATCGCGAAGGGCACGTTGGCGATGATCAGCGTGGCGTGGCGCACCGAGTTGAACGCGGTGTACAGCAGGATGAAGATCAACCCGATGGTCAGCGGCACGATCAAGCCCAGCCGCTCCATCGCGCGCTGCTGGTTCTCGAAGGCACCGCCCCATTCGACCCAGTAGCCGGTCGGCAGCGTCACTTTGGCGGCGATGGCCACGTTGGCGTCCTTGACAAAGCTGTCGACGTCGCGGCCCTTCACGTCCATCTGCAGCACCGCGTAACGCTGCAGGGCCTCGCGCCGCACGAAGGTGTAGCCCTCGGCGAGCTCGATCTTCGCCACGCTGGAGAAGGGCACGATGGCACCTTCGGCGGTTCGGATCGGGATCTCCGCGATCGCCGACGGACTGGACCGGAACGCCTCGGGCAGCCGCACCGCGATGTCGAAGCGCCGCGTGCCGTCGATCAGCGTGGACACCGCCTCGCCGCCGATGCCCGCCTGCACCACGGCCAGGATGTCGTCGGCGTTCAGCCCATAGCGCGCCGCGGCCTGGCGGTCGACCTTGATGATCATCTGCGGCTTGCCCTTGTTGGCCTCGGCCGACAGGTCGGCCACGCCCGGCACGCCGCCCACCACAGTCTTCAGTTTCGCCGACAGCTCCTCCAGCTTGTCCAGGTCCTCGCCGTAGATCTTCAGTGCCAGCGTCGCGCGCACGCCGGAGATCAGCTCTTCCACGCGCATCTGGATCGGCTGCGTCGCACCGAACACGGCGGTCTGCACCTCGCCTTCCAGGAACTCCTGCATCTCGCGGCCGAGCGCGCCATAGGTCTGCTGCGTCGGCCACTCGTCCCGCGGCTTCATGTCCAGCAGCACCTCCATGTAGTTTACGTCGGCCGTCTCGCCCTTCTCGGCGCGGCCAATGGTGGCCAGCACCGACCTCACCTGCGGATACTTCTTGCGCAGGCTGGCGTCCATCACGTTGGCCACGCGGATCGACTCGTCGAGCGAGGTGGACGGGATGCCGACGACGCGGAACATGATCGCGTCTTCCTGCAGTGTGGGCATGAACTCCTTGCCCAGAAAGGGGAAGAGCGCAAGCGATCCCAGCAGCAGCGCCACCGCGCCGCCGACGACGACCTTCTTGCGATCGAGCGCCCAGTCGAGCAGCGGCAGGTAGGCCTTCTTCGCCCAGCGGACCAGCCAGGTGTCTTTCTCTTCCTTGGGCTTGAGGATCAGCGCTGCCAGCACAGGCACCAGCGTCAGCGACAGCAGCAGAGAGCCCGCCATCGCAAAGGTGATGGTCAGCGCCATCGGCTTGAACAGCTTGCCTTCCAGCCCCGTCAGCGAGAACAGCGGCAAGAACACCACGATGATGATCATGATGGCGAAAGCAATCGGGTTGGCCACTTCGCGCGCCGCTTCCAGCACCACGTGCGTGCGGTTGATCGGTCGGCCCGATTCGCGTGCATGCGACAGCAGCCGGAAGGCGTTCTCCACCATCACGACCGCGCCGTCGACCATCATGCCGATGCCAATGGCGAGGCCTGCCAGCGACATCAGGTTGGCCGACATTCCGAAGCGCTGCATCATGATGAAGGCGAACAACATTGCCAGCGGCAGCGTCACGATCACCACGATGGCCGAGCGAAACTCGCCGAGAAACAGGAACAGGATCACCGCAACCAGGATCGAGCCTTCGATCAGCGCGTTGGTAGAGGTTTTCAGTGCCTTATCGACAATCTCGGTGCGGTCGTACACCGCCTTCAGTTCCACGCCTTTGGGCAGGGCGGCCTGCGCGATGGCGAGCTTATCCTTGACCGCCTTGACGACGGTGGCTGCGTTCTCGTTGATGCGCGACAGCGCGATTCCGAGCACCACCTCTTCGCCGTTCCGCGTGACCGCACCGAAGCGCACTGCGGGGGCTTCCTTGACTTCGGCCACGTCGCGCACGTAGATCGGCGCGCCGTTGCGCTCCGCGACGACGATGGAGCCGATGTCGGCGGCGCTGCTCACCAGCCCCAGGCCGCGCACCAGGTACTGCTCGACGCCGACATTCAGGTACTGGCCGCCGACCTGCTTGTTGTTGGCTGCCAGGCGCTCCATCACCTCTTTGAACGACACACCGTACTTGACCAGCTTGCGCGGGTCGATCTGCACCTGGTATTGCTTCTCATGCCCGCCCCAGGTGGTGACGTCATCGACCCCCGGCGCGGTGCGCAGGATCAACCGCACGGTCCAGTCCTGCAGCGTGCGCAGGTCCATCGCGCTCAGCTTCTTGTCGGCGTCCTCGATCGTGTACCAGAACACCTGGCCCAGACCCGAGCTGTTGGGGCCGAGCTCCGGTTCGCCATAGCCTTCTGGCAGCCGGCCCTTGACCTCCTGCAGCTTCTCGCCCACCAGCCGGCGCGCGAAGTAGATGTCGACGTTGTCCTTGAAGTACACCGCCACGTAGGACAGGCCGAACAGCGACACCGAGCGCACAACTTGCACGTCGGCCAGGCCGGCCATCGCGGCTTCGATGGGCACGGTGAGCAGCCGCTCGATGTCCTCGGCGGCAACGCCGGGCGATTCGGTATAGATGTTCACCTGGGTCGGCGTGACATCGGGGAAGGCATCCACCGGCACCTGCCGGTAGGCCATGACACCCAGGCCGACAAGCACGGCGAAGGCCACCAGCACCAGCACCTTGTAGCGCAGGCTGGCATCGACGATTGCATTGAGCATGGTCAGTTTTCCTTCTCAATGCCCGTGGCCGAGCTGGGACTTCAGCTTGCGTGCCTTGAGGGCGTAGGCGCCCGAGGTGACGACCTGGTCGCCAGCAGTCAGCCCCGACTTCAGCACCGTGCGCCCGCCAACGCGTTCGCCGGGCTCGACCTCGCGCGCTTCGTAAGCGCCTTGCGCGTAGACGAAGACTGTCGCCTTGCCTTCCAGCAGCACGATGGCCGCGTCCGGCACCGAGATGGCGTCGCGCTTGTCGCCGACCACTTCGATGCTGGCGGTGGCAAACATCTCGGGTTTCAGCCGGCCATCGGCATTGGCCACTTCGATGCGTGCCGCAGCGGTGCGCGTGTCCTTGTCGAGCGAGGCGCCGACGAAGCCGACACGGCCGCTGAAGACCTCGTTCGGATACGCCGGCACGGTCACTTTCGCGTTGGCACCGACGCGCACCTTGGCCAGTGCGCTTTCCGGCAGGTCGGCCTGGATCCACACCCGGCTCAGGTCGGCGACGCTGAACAGCGGTTCGCTCGGGCTGGCCAGTTCGCCCAGCGTGGCCTTTTTCTCGATCACCGTGCCGGCAAAGGGCGCGGCGACGGCGAAGGCCGAGACCGCGTCGCCGTTGGCGCTGGGCGACCCGCCAAGCAGGCGCAGCCGGCCGGCCGCAGCGCGCTGGGCTGCTGCCGCTTTGTCGCGGTCGGCCTTGGCGCGCAGGTAGTCCTTGCGCGGGATAATCTCTTCGGCATTCAGCGATTCAGCGCGCTTGAAGTCGGCTTCGGCGATGCCCAGTTCGGCCTGGGCTTGAATCCAGGCGGCGTGCGCTTCGCCAACGGCCACGCTGTCCAGCGTGGCCAGCGTCTGGCCGGCCCGCACCTTGTCGCCCAGCTTTGCCGGCACTGCGGTGATGCGGCCTTCGATGCGTGCGGCCACACGGGCCAACCGATCAGCGTCGGGGCGGATGGTGGCGGTGACGGTGAGCGTCTCGCCCAGCGCCTGGGGCTTGACCTCTTCCACCTTAATGCCGGCGCGTGCGGCCTCTTCGGTGGTGAGCGTCAGCTCGGATTCGGCCTCGCTGTGGCCTTCTTTTTTCTCGCCGGCATGTTCGGCCTGCTTGTCGCCTTCGCCGGCATGTTCGTCCTTCGTGCCGCTCTTGCCGCAGCCGGCCAGCGCGAATGCCAGCAGCAGGGCGGCAGCCGACAGGCCCGCCCGCAGGCGGCCGTCCTTGAGTATCTTCAGGGTGTTCATCGTGAGCTTCCTTGTTGTGGCCAGCCGGCCGCGTATTCGAGTTCGATTCGGGTGGTGTGCATCTCGGCCAGCAGCTCGATCAGGTCGCGTTCGGCGTCGATCGCCTGACGGTTGACGATCAACTGGTCGAGCAGGCCGATCTGTCCGGCCTCGCGCGACTTGGCGGACAGCTGCTGGTTGTCGGCGGACGCCGGCACCAGCACGCGCAGCAGGCGCTGGACGCGTTCGCGCTGGCTGGCCAGCCGGCTCCAGAGCTGACGCACGCGCACCTCGGTGTCGCGCAGCGCGGTGGCGCGTTCGACCTCGGCCTGCGTCATGTCGGTCATCGCCTGGCCGATGGCGGCGTCGTTGTTCTTGAACAGTGGCAGCGGCAGCGACAACGACACGATCGCCAGGCGCTCGCTGTCGTTGCCAGGGCCTTCGCGGCCGACGTGCACGCCCACCGTAACATTGGGGTTGCGGCTGCCGCGCTCGACGCCGAGCCGGGCGCGAGCGGCGTCTTCACGCGCCGCGAGGGCGCGCTGCCTGGGCAGGTTCTGAGCCGACGCGAGCAATTGCTCCAGCCGGTACGGCAACGGGGCGATGGTCGAGCTGAGTTCGCCAGTGACCTCGGGCAAAGCGGAGGGTGGCAGGCGAACCGCGGTACCGAGTTCACTGCGCGCATCGATAAGACGCTCACCAGCCAGCGCCAGCGCGTTGCGCGCCCGTTCGGCCTCGACCAGCGCCACGTTGGCGTCGAGCCGCGTGTCCTCGCCGGCCGCGCGGCGCTTGGCCACCGCCTGTGCGCTGCGCTCGAACAGGTCCACCGAGCGCTGTTCCAGCTGCACGCGCTGCTGCGCCGACAGCACGGCGAGGAAACGCGTCGCCGCTTCGACACGGGCCTGACGGCGGGTATCGTCGATCTCCGCGCGCAGGGCGTCAAGACTTGCCGCGGCGGCTTCGCGGCGTTTCGCCTGCTGCCCACCGGTTTCGAAGGGCTGGGCAATGCCGACACTCCACTCGTTCCACGAGCTGCCGGTCGCATTGGCGCGCCGGCGTATGCCCTCGGTACCGAGCTCGGGGTTGTTGAACAGCCACGCGGCGGCTTCGCGGCGCGTGCCTTCGGCAGCGGACAGCTGCGCCTGGCGAGCCAGCACGGACGGGTGCGCGGCCTCGGCCAGGCGCATCGCCTCGTCCAGGGTCAGCGCGGCTGGGGGGGGGAGGGCTGCGGGCTGGGCGCCCGCAGTGTTTGAAATGGCGGCCAGCACGAGGGCCAGCGCCACGAGAGGGAAACGCATCGAATCATCCTTCTTGTCTCACAACAACAAAGCGATTCGGCAGGCAAAGGGGAGCGGCGTCAGCCGGGCAGCGCACGCAACTCAACCTCGCCGCCGAAGCGCACGGCAGGGGTGAGTTAGACGATGTCCGGGCGCTCCGGCCCGGAAGGAGTATGCGATCGGTAGCGTGACGGGGGTTGCTCGCGCAACACCTCGCGCGGCGCAATGGCCAGCTCGGCAGCGAGCAGCGGCAACGTTGTCGCTGCTCCGGCATGGCAGCTCGCGCAGTCGGTGTGGTTGGCACCATTGCCAGCGCCATCATCGCCAGCAATCGAGGCATCGCTGCCGCCTTGATGAACGTGCTGATGGTGCCCCGGATGCTTGCTGGCAGAGCCTGCTGCTTCATGCGCGCAAAACGGCGCAGCTGCCGCCCATGTGAATTGAACGGGCAGGACCAGCAACATGAGGATGACGAGCCAGCGACGCATGGGCGCGGATTATAGTGACAGTTCAGTGGTGGCGTAGGACTGGGAAGTGGCAAGTGGGATGACCAGCCCCTTACCGTTGGACGTTGACCAAGGTTTTCACCTTGAAAGAAGCCCAGATGTACAGCATGGCACCGAGAACGATAGCCATGTCGGCCAGGTTGAACGCCGGCCAATGCCAATTTCTCCAATAGAAATCGAGATAGTCGACCACTGCGCCGATGCGCATGCGATCAATCACATTGCCCATGCCCCCACCTGTGATCAGGATGCAGGCAGCCGTCTCGACGCGGCTTGAGACACCTCGCCATAGCCATCCGACCAGCATCGCGCTGACCGTCAGGCCCGCACCTGTAAAAAAGATGCGCTGCCATCCACCAGCGTCCGCCAGGAATGAAAACGCCGCACCAGGGTTGGTCGCGTGCACCCAATTGAAACCTGCAGTGATGGCGATGGACGCGCCCAAAGGCATGGCCGCTTCAACTGCGGCCTTGACCACCTGGTCTGCCATGATCAACGCCAGTATCCACAGGCCCCAGATTGTGAAGCGGGTTCGGGAATTGAATGGATACGTCATTTCACGGGTACCTCAGTCATAAAGGGCGCCAATGCTCTCAAACAGGGCCGTGCGCGCCCTTGCTCAGCCCGGCAAGGGAACGAGACTTCAGCCGTTGCGGATTTCATCGCGCGCGCTCTATCCCGCTCGTACGCAGCAGGCGCAAGCCGTTGAACACGACCAGCAAGCTCGCGCCCATGTCGGCAAACACCGCCATCCACATCGTGGCGCTGCCCGACACCGCCAGAACCAGGAAGACGGCCTTGATCCCCAGGGCCAGCACGATGTTCTGCCACAGCACGGCGCGCGTTCTGCGCGACAGCCGGATGACCTCGGGAATGCGCCGCAAATCATCGTTCATGATGACCACGTCGGCCGCTTCCATGGCGGTGTCGGTGCCCGCCGCGCCCATGGCGATCCCGATATCGGCGCGTGCCAGAGCGGGCGCATCGTTGATGCCGTCTCCGGTCATCGCGGTGCTGCCGTAGCGCTTTTGCAGGTCTTCGATGGCCGACAGCTTGTCTTCAGGCAGCAGGTTGCCGCGAGCATCGTCGATGCCTGCCTGGCGGGCAATGGTTTGCGCGGTGGCGGTGTTGTCGCCGGTCAGCATGACGGAGACCACCCCGAGGGCGTGCAACTCCGCCAGTGCCTGGCGTGAACTCTCCTTGATGGTGTCGGCCACGGCGAAGATGGCCAGCACCTGCGTGTCGGTCGCCAGCATCGTGACCGTGCGCCCCAGCGCTTCGTGCACGGCCAGCCGCGCCTCAATCTCAGGGCTGCACAGTCCCCTATCTTCAATCAGCCGATGGTTGCCCAGGATCAGCGTCTGACCCTCGATGCGAGCCTGACTGCCGCGGCCTGGCAAGGCGGTAAATCCCTCCAGTTGGCCATTGCCCTGATCGAGTTCCCGGGCAATCGCCCGGGACACCGGGTGATCGGAGTGCCCCGCCAGGTCGCCAGCCCAGCGCAGCACCCGGGTCTCGGGGATGGGCGATGGCAGCACCTCGCTCGCGACCAGTCTGGGTTTGCCCTGCGTGATGGTGCCGGTCTTGTCGAGCGCGACGGCCTTGAGCTTGCACGCGCCTTCGAGGTAAACGCCGCCTTTGATCAGGATGCCGCGCCGCGCGGCCGCGGCCAGACCGCTGACCACGGTGACCGGGGTGGCGAGCACGAGGGCGCAGGGACAGGCGATCACCAGCATGACCAGCGCCTTGTACAGCGCCTGCGTCCAGCTCACGTCCATCAGCCAGGGCGTCAGGACCGCCACCGCCACGGCCAGCGCAAAGACCAAAGGGGTATAGACGGCGGCGAATTTGTCGACGAACTGCTGCGTCGGGGCACGCGCCCCTTGCGCCTGCTCGACGGCGTGGATGATGCGGGCCAGCGTGGTGTTGCTGGCGGCGGCGGTCACACGCACTTCGAGGGTGCCGGTGTCGTTGATCGTGCCGGCGAAAACCGCATCGCCCACACCCTTGTCGACCGGCAGGCTCTCCCCCGTGACGGGCGCCTGATTCACGGCACTGGTGCCCGAGGTCACCGTGCCGTCCAGCGGGATGCGCGCACCCGGCTTGACACGGACGATGGCATCAAGGGCCACTTCAGCGGCGGGAACAGGCACCCAGGTGCCGTCGGGCTGGCGCACGTCGGCGGTGTCGGGCGTCAGGTCCAGCAGGCTCTTGATGGCGTTGCGCGCCCGGTCCACGGCGCGCGCTTCGATCAGCTCGGCGATGGCGTAGAGCGCCATCACCATGGCGGCTTCGGGCCACTGACCGATCAGGAAGGCGCCGGTCACGGCCACGGTCATCAGGGCGTTGATGTTCAGGCGCCCCTGGCGCAAGGCGGCAAGGCCCTTGGTGTAGGTCGAAAAACCCGCCAGCCAGATAGCCGTTGCCGCCAGGGCCATGCCCGCAAGCTTGAAGGCCATCGTGTCGGGCAGGAAGAAGGCGAGCAGTTCCGCAACCACCGTCAGCACGAGGGCCAGACCCAGGCGCCACAGTCCTTCGGTCGCTGGGGCTTGGTTGCGGGCGTCAGGGCCGCCGGACACAAGCAGCTGGGGGTCGAAGCCGGCCCGGCGAATCGCCTCCAGGGCCTGCGGCAGCACGGTAGCGGGCGCATGGATCGCCAGGGTTCGCGCGCCCAACTGGAAGGTGAGGTTCTGCACGCCCACCACCCCGTCCAAGGCATGGCGAATCTCGCTTTCCTCCGCGGCGCAGTCCATGGTGGGAATACGAAATACTGTGCCAACGGCAGCGTTTGGCGCAGGCCCGGGCGCGCTCGAGACGGGCGGCATGCCGCAGGTGGCGCCGCATCCGCAGGCACCGACATCTGCCGAAGCTTCGACTTGGGGTGAGGTCATGGGTTTTTCTTGCATGGTTGTATTGGGAACCCTGTAGCCACTAAAGAGTCAAGCGCCTACACTCCGTGGTGTTATTTCCCCGCCGCACAGACCTGAACAGCGGAGTCCCCTCATGAAAATCGGTGAATTGGCGAACCAGACCCATACCCAAGTCGAAACCATTCGGTACTACGAGCGCGAAGGCTTGCTGCCCGAGACCGCGAGGACCGAGGGCAACTACCGGATCTACGGTGATGCCCATGCCGCACGCCTTTCGTTCATCCGGCATTGCCGTGGTCTGGACATGACGCTCGACGAGATTCGGATTCTTCTGCACTTCAAGGATGCGCCGTCCGAGAACTGTGGCGTGGTCAATGCCCTGCTGGACGAGCACATCGGGCATGTCGCGCAGCGAATTCGGGAGCTGCGGACGCTGGAAAAGCAGCTCAAGAGTCTGCGGGAGCTTTGCCGGGAGGCACAGGACGCCGGGCATTGCGGTATCCTGAATGAACTCACCGAAATTGCGAGCCATCCAGGCGGATTGCGGGAGCACGCCGGGCATGTTCATGGGGCGCATGGGAGTACGGCGTCACGCAAGGCAATAACGCTTACGCCGGTGGGAAAAACTGGGGCGAATACCCGCTCGCAGTCTGTTTGAGACATTGACACTCTGGTGAGCAGATTCTTATTCGCTTGCGCATCGATTCCCTTGGCCGTCGCATGTTTCATTGCCACATCCTGGAACACGAGGCGCAGGGAATGATGGGCGTCATCAATGTCACGGCTTGACACACTGCCATTTTCGAATCCCATCCACTGGTGGGACGTTTCCGCGCTGCCGCATCAAAGCAGATGTTCCGGGATCAGCACACCGAGGATGCCCTGCCACAACCGCAGCCAGAAGTCGGTCATTGGCTCCTTAGCGTAGCGCGTGGGGTTTCCACCTTCGTCTGTCATCCATTCGAGCGCGTCCGCGCTGCTGCTCAATTTGCGCTCGACCTTGAAAGCGTGTTGCAGATTGGCGCCTTCCTCGAAAAGCACTGCCAGGTCGGTAGCGATCTCGGCGCTGTCGATCACGATCCAGGCTTCGGTATTGTGAAGTCGCGAACGGGGATCCTGGTTCAATGAGCCAACAATGACGCGCTGGCGATCCTGCACGATGATCTTGGCGTGAAGGCTTGAAGCAGACGCGTGTTTCCATCGGTGCGAACGAATGTGAGGCTGGCCTGGCTCCGGCCGTACTTCGTAAAGTTCGACCCCACTGCGCAGCAATTCGGTGCGGTGTCGCGCATAGCCCGCGTGCGCTGCCGGCACGTCGGTCGAGGCCAGAGAATTGGTCAACACCGCAATGCGCACGCCGCGCTCTTGCATCTCGCCCAGATGGCGACGCCCGTCTTCACTCAGTACAAAATAGGGCGAAACGATCAGCAGTTCATTTTGCGTTCGGATGCCGCCGGGGTGGTCATCGACCGCGCCATGGACAATGCCGGAGGCCACCAAAGTCTTGTCCTGGTCAGGCTGGTCGTAGATGAACTGCGCACTTGCCCAGGACAACGCTATGTCGCCGGAGCGCAAGGCATCCACCAGTCCCCCTTCAGTCAGCCAGCGACAGGGAGGAACACCCTCACACACGGCAGTTCGCCTGCGCAATGCTTCGCGCGCCATATCGCCGTCACCTGCGCCTGGAGTGCCGACAATAACCTCCATTGGAACCGCTGCCGCGCTGTTCCAATAGGCGTCAAAGGCACGTGACAAATCTTTGACGACTGTTCCGACTGTCAGCAAATCCACATCGTAGAAGTTGCCCAGTTCCTTCGCGTCGAAATATTCATCCCCCAAGTTGCGGCTGCCGAGGATGGCGGCCACGTTGTCGGTCACCCAGAGCTTGTTGTGCATACGGCGATTAAGTCGTCCAGCATCGACAATGAATTCGCCCAGGCGTGTCACGCCTGCGGTGCCGCCAAGAAAGAAGGGATTGAACAAGCGCACCTGGATGCCGCGATGCGCAGCCATTGCACGCCAGGCAAAGACCCGCGTCGGCGCGTGAATGTCATCCAGCAGGATCCTGACCCGCACGCCGCGCTCGGCAGCGGCAATGATGCGCAGCAAAAGCAGGTCGGTCGTCAGATCATCACCGACGCTGAAGTATTGCAGGTCGAGCGTGCGCTGGGCCGTTTCCGCCAGCGCGGCGCGCGCCATGAAGGCAGCCTGTCCTGTGTCCATGACCTGAAAGCCGGACATGCCCGGATTCCTGGCCGCCTGCGTCGCAAAAACGCGACCGAGGATCGTGTCATCCCCGTTGGCAATCGCCTGTGACGGGACGCGTGGAATCTCGGGCCGAACGGATGCACATCCGCTCAGCACAACCATCACGAATACAAATTGCAGGAAAAGCGGCAGGCTAAAACCGGCTCGCGAGCCATTGAGAGCATTCATGGAATCTATCCGGCGCGGAAACCAAATCCCTGCCACCGACCTATTGGAAGATACCGGGCTGAATCGAGCCCATTAATATTGCTTTCCTCGTCAGCCCTGGCCTCTGGATCCACCAAGGCGACACCAAGTTTGAAACAAGGGCGATCCATCAAGCTGGAAAAACAAGCGTAAAGCGGGTCTTGCCATCGGACGATGAGACCGATGCGGTCCCGCCATGCGATTGCATGATGGCCCGCGTGATCGAGAGGCCAAGGCCGGCACCATCGGTCTCCGGGTGCGCCCTCGACTTGTCAGCCCGGAAAAAGCGGTCAAAGATGCGTGGCAGAAACTCAGAACTGATCTCGGTTCCCGTGTTTTCCACGCTGAGCTTGACGAGTCCGCCAGAGGACTCGATCTCAATGCGAACCTGGCCCTGCGCCTGTGTGTACCGCAGGGCGTTCGAGAGCAGGTTGCTGATGGCCCGGCGCAGCATCAACCGATCGCCGGTAACATGGGCTTCCCCGGTCAGGTGCATTGTGACGCCACTCTCGTCGGCCAGCGCCTCGTAGAAGTCAAATAGCGCCTGAACCTCAGTGGCGAGAGAAATATCCTCCTCGCTCGGCAGCAACAGGCCATGCTCTGCCTTGGCCAGCAAGAGCATGTCAGACACCATGCGCGCCAGTCTCTGGAACTCCTCTGCATTCGACGCCAGGATGTCCCGATAGGTGTCCGCGTTGCGTGGCTGTGTCAGCGCGACCTGGGTCTGAGTCATGAGGTTGCTGATCGGTGTTCGCAACTCATGGGCCAGGTCGGAAGAAAATTCCGACAGGCGCTGAAAGTCTTTCTGCAAACGCGCCAGCATGTCGTTCAGGGAGTCCGCCAGATCAGCCATTTCGATGGGCACGGTCTCTGCCGGCATACGCTCATCAAGCCGGTGCGCCGTGACGGCTTGGGCCCGCACCTTCATGGTTCGCAGAGGCGCCAATCCCGTTCGGGCCACCCACCAGCCGAGCAAGCCGCTTAGCAGGGCGGCGAGCGTCACATAGGTCCATAGAGTCGTTCTCAGGGATCGAATGAAATCGATGTGGTGGTGCGTGTCAACGGCGGCCCAGACACGCAACTCACGTCCCAAGGCGTCATGTCGAGGGATGAGCGCGCTCAATACCCGGTATTCCCGATCCCCGTCGCGCCAGGTCGAGAAAGCTTCCTGAGAAAGCCCACCAGGAGAGCTTGCTAGCGACGCTGGAAACCGGAATGCTGCACTGGCGTAAAGGGATGCACCTGCCTGATCGTCGATCTGCACATAAAGTCCGGGGTGGTTCTGCAGTGAATCCTCCAACCGTTCGCGAAGGTCGACCAGCGAAGTGGCTTTGCCAACAACGTCCTGTATCAGATGGACTTTGTCTTGAAGAGTGTCTTTATCGAGTTCCTCGAAGTGATGGCTCACCGCCATGGCGACGAGCCAAGCCATCCCGAGAAGGAGCAGCGCCGACACCAGGGTATAAAAAACGGTCAACCGCGTGGTTAGCGAAAAGCGGCGAAGCACTATGCCCCCGGCGATTCTTCAAGAACGTAACCCATGCCCCGCACAGTCTGAATGAGTTTGGAATCAAACCCATCGTCGATCTTGGCGCGCAGGCGGCGCACGGCGACCTCGATCACGTTGGTGTCACTGTCAAAGTTCATGTCCCACACTTGGGAGGCAATCAGCGAACGAGGCAGAACCTCCCCCTTCCTGCGCATTAGCAGCTCAAGCAATCCGAACTCCTTGGCCGTCAAGTCAATGCGTATTCCGCCACGAGTGACCCGTCGGCGCAGCAAATCGAGAACCAAGTCTGCAACCTGAAGAATCGTCGCTTCCGTGCCACTGCGCCCGCGCCGCAGAATCGTGCGAACCCTGGCCAGCAGTTCAGCAAATGAAAAGGGCTTGACCAGGTAATCGTCGGCGCCCAGCTCCAGCCCCTTGACCCGGTCTTCCACCTGATCGCGGGCCGTCAGGAACAGCACTGGCATCTCCTTGCCCTGGCGCCGCAGGTTCTGCAGAACTTGCCACCCATTCATGCCGGGCAACATCACATCCAGAATAAGCAGGTGGTGGTCACCCTGCAGCGCGAGGTGCAGACCCTCTTCCCCATTGTTCGCCAGCTCGACCGTGAAGCCCGCCTCGCGCAAACCTTGCCGAAGGTAGTTCCCGGTCTTGGCCTCGTCTTCGACGATCAATATTTTCACTTGGCTAGCTTCGATGTATTTACGGGCACCAGTGTGCCCAAGTTGTGAGCGCTTTGCCAATAGATAACCAATTTGTAATCTGCAGGTTAGGTTGCTGTTGGGGAAAGAGCATCAAACTTCAGCATCAAGTAAAACCCAAGAATCAAAGGACACAGGTATGACATTTTCTTTGCCATATGGTGCGGGATTTTGGTTGGTGCCGCTGGTGGCCGTGACTGTGACTGCCGTCGCCCAAGCGCAAGTCAACACCCCCCCTGAAAGCAACACTGCCAGCGTCGTGGGGCTGACGTATCGCTCGGCACTGGAGAACTACCAGCCCTATTCTGCCCAGCAAGTACAACCCTGGCGCGAATCAAATGACAACGTGGGACGGATCGGCGGATGGCGGGCATATGCCAAAGAGATGAAGCAACCGGATGGTGCCCCGCCGCCCAAGGTTGAGGCCGACACGCCCACCGGTCATCACGAGGGCAAGCAATGACTCCCGGAGCACGTTCTTTCAGATTGCCGCTCGCGGTGTCAGCGGTGGCGGTGCTGCTTCTGACCGGTTGTGCCACGGCCAACCTTGAGCAAAGTCTGGCTCGCACCAACAAAGAGGCCGCCAGCTTCACGGGCGACAAGTTGAGTCTGGCACGCAACGACGACGAGCAGGAAAAGCGGCGTCTAGCCGCCTCGACCTTGTTGTCGGCGCCACTGGGCCAGAAGGAAGCGGTCCAGCTGGCCCTAGTCAATAGCCCCGCGCTCCAGGCCTTGCTGGCGCAAAACTGGGCCGATTCAGCCCGCGTCGCGCAGTCAGGCCGCATCGCCAACCCGGTATTCAACTTCCAACGCATCGCCTTTGAAGGCGGGCTGGATATTGAGCGGACACTGGCGTTCGGCTTGCTTGATTTGCTGACGCTGCCACAACGCCAGCGCGTCGCGGACCAGCGTATGGAGCAGGCTCAGCTTACGTTGACTGGCGACGTGATTGATCAGGTGACCCTGGTGCGGCAAGCATGGGTGCGCGCTGTGACTGCGCAGCAAATTGAGAAATATGCCAACCAGGTAAACCTCAGCGCCGAGGCCAGTGCGGAGCTGGCGCGTCGCATGGAAGCGGCGGGCAATTTCAACAAGTTGACTCGTGCCAGGCACCAGACGTTCTATGCCGACGCGGCGACCCGTCTGGCGAGCGCGCGGCAAGAAGCGAGGTCCACCCGCGAAAAGCTGATCCGGCTGCTGGGGCTCGATGATGCGCAAGCCCAGCAATTGAAATTGCCGGAACGTCTCCCGGAATTGCCAAAACAGCCGCATCAACCCGAACAAGTCGCACAGAAAGCCAGCGCAGGTCGTCTGGACATCCGCCTTGCACTGGTTGCCCTGAACTCGGCAGCAACGGCCCAGGGGTTGAACACCTTCACCAGCTTTACGGACATTGAGCTGAGCCTCAAGCGCAACACCGTTTTTGAAAACTCGGGGCCGACCACATCGCAGCGGGGCTACGAAATTGGTTTGAGCTTGCCGATCTTTGATTGGGGCGACATGCAGCGCGATACCCTGAGCGCTCAGACGCTGGCGGCGGCCAACCGCCTGGAAGCCACTGTTCGAGCCGCTGGCGCGCATCTGCGTGAAAGCTATTCAGCCTACCGCACAGCCTACGACATCAGTCGCCACTACCGCGACGAGGTGGTGCCGCTGCGCAAGACCATTTCGGAGGAGAACCTCCTTCGCTACAACGGAATGATCATCGGTGTCTTTGAGCTGCTGTCTGACTCACGCGATCAGGTTGGAACCGTGATTGCCGCCATTGGCGCCGAAGAACAGTTCTGGCTCGCAGACGCAGCCTTGCAGGCGACCCTCGTCGGTCGACCGACCAGTGCCGCGATTGCGAGTCCCGGAAGTGGACAGCCGGCAGCCGACACGAAAGCCCACTGATGAACAAGGAATCCGACGTGAATTCAAGAAGAGAGTTTTTTAAGTTCGCCGGAATCGCAGGTGGTGCGGTGGCCGCGGCCAGCGTCAGCCGCGTGGCCATGGCCGCGCTGCCGGAGCCTGTGATACAGACTGGCACCGATACCATGGCGCCGCTTGTTCCCAGCACAGGCCGCCCCTACAACCCGGTGGTCACCCTCAACGGCTGGACCTTGCCATGGCGCATGAACCAGGGCGTCAAGGAATTCCATCTGGTGGCCGAGCCCGTGGTTCGTGAAATGGCGCCAGGCTTCAAGGCCCATCTCTGGGGCTACAACGGCCAGAGTCCTGGCCCCACGATCGAGGTGGTCGAGGGCGACCGGATCCGCATGTTCGTGACCAACAAATTACCCGAGCACACCTCGGTTCATTGGCATGGTCAACGGTTGCCAAACGGCATGGACGGTGTTTCAGGACTGACACAGCCCGCGATTCAGCCCGGAAAGACCTTTGTCTACGAGTTCGTCGCGCGTAGGCCTGGCACCTTCATGTATCACCCCCACGCCGACGAAATGACGCAGATGGCGATGGGCATGATGGGCTTCTGGGTGACGCACCCCAAGAACAGGAATCCGTTGATTGATGAAGTGCAACGGGACTTCTGTTTCTTGCTCAATGCCTACGACATCGATCCGGGCAGTTACACACCCAAGATCATGACCATGATGGACTTCAATCTGTGGTCATGGAACAGCCGCATATTTCCGGGAATCGACAGTTTGAACGTGCGCTTGAACGACAAGGTTCGCATTCGAATCGGCAATCTGACGATGACCAACCACCCGATTCACCTGCATGGCCATGAATTTTTGGTCACTGGAACAGATGGCGGTCCGACCCCAAAAAGCACACGATGGTACGAGGTGACGACAGATATTGCGGTCGGACAGATGCGACAGATCGAATTTTTGGCAGACGAAGAAGGCGACTGGGCCTTTCACTGTCACAAGAGCCATCACACCATGAACGCCATGGGCCACGACGTTCCGACCCTGATCGGAGTGGATCACCGGGATGTCGCCAGGAAGATTAGCAACCTCATACCCGACTACATGGTAATGGGCGAGCGTGGCATGGCCGACATGGCGGAAATGGAAATGCCCATCCCGGACAACACAGCTCCCATGATGACGGGCCAGGGGCCATTCGGCAGTGTGGAGATGGGCGGCATGTTCAGCGTGTTGAAAGTGCGCAAAGAGCAAAAACCGGGCGATTACAAAGACCCGGGCTGGTTCAAGCATCCCGTGGGCACCGTGGCGCACGAATACACCGGCGCGATTGCGGAACCGGCACGCTTCAAGTCCGAAGGGGGTCAATCAATGCCGCGTGAAAAGAAGAACGCCTCTGAAACTGTCGTCCAGGTGCGAAAGCCTTCATCCCATTCTGATCATTGATCCTTGCCAAATCTTCAAATCCGACACGATGACCGATGCTTTTAACCGTGCCCAAAAGCTCGTGCATGGCGGCCATTGCGACTGCGAGTTACTCGCGCAGGCCTTCGGTATCGACCCGCGCGCAATCTCGTTTGACTACTGCACCCGTGTCCTTCAAAGGAACTGGCACATGGACTGTCGACACGGGTGTGCCGAAGCGATGCCCGCAGCCTCCGGATCAGGCGAGCGGTGGCACGACATCGGACCTGTCGATGCGGTGAAAGCAATCCTGATCAGCAATGATCCCACCGAGGATCAGCAGTGACAGTCGCAATCGAGAACCAAACCAATACGCATATCACCGAAACCGATGCGCCGCCAAAGAGCTTTTCGGGCCTGGGGCCTGTATTGGCGCCCCCCGGACGCCGTAACGTTAATGATTGCCCGCTATTCGGAGCGCCCAACTTACCAAGGGAGTTTCCATCCATGGACTGGAGACACCATGGAGATGACAGATTTGTAATCAACCGGTCACGTTTCTGTCGGACACAGAAGGTCAAACTTCAATCTTGAGAAACCCAAATGAAATTGGTCCCAAATCACCTCCGCGCTCGCGTCACCACCACAAAGAACCTCATGAAACCCAATTCAGCTCAATTCCTTGGCCTTGGTCTCTTGACAGCCCTTGCATTGTCTTCCGACGCACTGGCCAGCGGCACACACGCAGGTGGCCATGGGGATGAGGACACCGCGATAGGAAAACCAGGTGTTGCGGCCAAAGTGAGTCGAACCGTCAGCGTCGAGATGAGCGACAACATGCGATTCACACCCTCGGAAATCAAAGTCAAAAGGGGTGAAACGATTCGCTTTGCCGTGAAAAACGCCGGTCAGGTGAAGCATGAATTCAGCCTCGGTACAAAAAAGGAGCTGGCCGAGCACTATGCGCTTATGAAGAAGTTTCCTGACATGGAGCATGACGAGCCGAACAAGGTGTCGCTGGCACCGGGTAAGCAAGGGGAAGTTGTCTGGCAATTCACCAAATCCGGTAACGTGGACTTTGCATGCCTTCATCCTGGCCACTATGAAGCAGGGATGAAAGGCTTGGTCAAAGTGAGCAAGTAGCAAGTCAACTAAACGGAGCCCCCAACGCCATGAACATGATCAATATCCAGCGACGCCTGTTATTGGGCAGCATGGCCGGCATTGCATTCGCCTCGACCGGTCTTGTCCTCGCGCAGCAGTCCAAACTCATCGAGGTCTGGAAAGATCCCAGCTGCGGATGTTGCAAGGACTGGATTTCCCACGTCGAGAAGAGTGGCTTCAAGGTCACGGTGCATGAGACCGGCAACAACGCCGTGCGGGCTCAACTGGGATTACCGAAAAAACTGGGCTCCTGCCACACCGCGTTGATCCAGGGTTATGTGGTCGAGGGCCACGTCCCAGCCAGCGACATTCAACGGTTGCTTAAGGACAAGCCGCAAGCCCTGGGCTTGGCGGTGCCGGGCATGCGAGTCGGATCTCCCGGAATGGACGGACCGGCCTATGGCGGGCGCCACGACCGCTACGAGGTGCTGCTGGTCCTCAAGGATGGCAGCAGCACAGTTTTCAACACCTACTCATGAGGAAACCATGAACACGATCAAGAAATTTCTCGCCCTCTCTGTTCTTACTGTGGGGGTTGCCCTGCCTGGGGCTAGTTTTGCGCAAGCCACGATGGATCACAGCAAGATGGCCATGCCGCAAACCGCAGCCATGACAGACGGCGAAGTTAAGAAAATCGACAAGGATGCCGGAAAAATTACCCTCAAACACGGGGAAATCAAGCAGTTGGACATGCCCGCCATGACCATGGTGTTCACCGCCAAGGACAAGGCCTTGCTTGACGGTGTCAAGGTCGGTGAAAAAGTCAAATTCATGGCTGTCAACGACAACGGGAAGATGGTCGTGACTGACATCCAGGCGGCCAAGTAAATGAAATCGCCCGGACGTCGAAAACTGTCCGGGGATAAAGGGCTGACTACCAGCCCTATTGGGTACCTTGCCGCTGCGATCCGATTGCCGGCGACAACGGTACTTTCCTTTGAAATTAACGATCGGAGTTCATCATGTCAAACATTCGTAATGCTGTCCTGAGTCTGCTGGTGGCAGTGGCGTCCCTTGGGGCGGCGGCACAACCCGCCGCCGAACACACGCAGCATCATCCCGCGGGATCATCACCGTCTCCCTCTGCTTCCAAGAGCGCGTCTTCGCCGCAGGCCATGAGCCAAGGCCAGATGGCGGGTATGGAACAACAGATGAAGGCGATGCAGGCCATGCACGAAAAAATGGTCGCAGCTCAAACGCCGGCTCAGCGCCAAGCCTTGATGGCCGAACACATGAAGCTCATGCAGGATGGCATGGCCATGATGGGCGGCGCCAGCATGGGTGGCATGGGAGGAATGGAGGGGAAAAAAGCCAAACCGATGAGCATGAGCGACCGTCAGCAGATGATGGAAATGCGCATGGAAATGATGCAATCCATGATGCAGATGATGATGGATCGCATGCCCGCGCCAGCCACCCCGTAAGGGAGTGATCGCCATGAGCAACAGCCACGAAGAGCATGAGCGGTCACCCGGCTTTTGGGGTTCCCGTTATTCAATTGGGTTGATTGTCATTGGCGCAGTCGCGGGCTACTTCCTGCTGACGGAGCACCTTGCACATGTCGTCGGTGCGTTACCTTACTTGCTGCTGCTTGCCTGTCCGCTGATGCATGTCTTCATGCACCACGGTCACGGCCATCACCACGGCGGTAGCGGTCCTCAAGCCGGCGCGGAAAAGTCTGACCAGCCCAAGCCGGGAGATCCCTCATGAGCCACGATCAATCAGCCTACGGCCTGTGGTTTCTGGTGGCCGTCAACTCAGCGATATTCATCATGTTTGCCTACAGCTTCTTCAAGCCGGCTACAGCGCGGGACTGGCGGACCTTCGGAGCATTTTCCGCCTTCATCGTAGCCTTGTTCGTCGAGATGTACGGCTTCCCACTCACCATTTATCTGCTGTCGGGATGGCTGCAGACCAGGTACCCAGGTCTGGACCTTCTGTCCCACAACACCGGGCACCTGTGGTCAACCTTGCTGGGCCAGAAGGGGAATCCGCACTTTGGTGTCCTGCACATCGCCAGCTACATCGCCCTGGGCTTTGGCTTCTACCTGCTTTCTACCGCCTGGCAGGTCCTGTACCACGCGCAACGCAGGCATGCGCTGGCCACCTCGGGACCTTACGCACGGATTCGGCATCCGCAGTACCTGGCCTTCGTGCTGATCCTGCTGGGCTTCCTGCTGCAGTGGCCAACGCTGCTCACGCTGTTGATGTTTCCGATTCTGCTGGTCATGTACTGGCGCCTGGCGGTCACTGAAGAAGCAGAAATGCATGCCCAGTTCGGAGACGAGTTCGAGCGCTATGCGCAGCGTACGCCCAGGTTCATTCCACACTGGAGTCAGAGGTCCAGCGCCAGCTAGGCCTTTGAGAAACATCTTGTCAGTTTTTCTATCACCGTTCCGGGAAGTCAAGACGTTCACTTGTGTCGCCGACGACGCCCATTTTTTAACCAAAGGAGTCTCATCATGAAAACCTCGCATCTCATCCTGGCCGGCCTTGTCGCAGCCATCAGCAGTATGGGCGCGCAAGCGCAGCAGCCTGCGCCTGCAGCCGATGCAGCCCCAACTGCAGTCGATTGCGCGAAAGGAGCTGTCACACCGCACAGCCATCCAGCGGATAAAGGCCTGGTCCCGGCAACCAAGAAGCCCTGCGCTCCAGCCAGCGCTGCCGCAGCACCAGCAAGCGCTGCATCAGGGGCCAAGAAGATACAGGGCCATAACCACACCACGTTCCATAAATAGGACCTGACGGGTGCCAGCCATTGTGACCAAGGCGAGGCTGCATGATGGACCACATGGACGCTACGCCCTTGAGTGTTGGCATTGCGGCTTCGACCAAGTCGCCCTATGTCTCCGGGACACAAGGTAAGTGCTTTGCGATCTCGACTTCCAGTTTTCAGGAGTCAGGCCATGAGCAAAAGTGAATCGAGCAACCACACCCCCCCGGAGCCCCCACCCGAGCACTTGAATCACAAGCCAGAGGTCAGCGGGAATGTCGCGCCCGCGAAGGCACTGACTGACCCGGTTTGTGGCATGACTGTCACGGATCAGTCGCAACACAGGTTGGCGCACAGAGGCCAGACCTATTTCTTCTGCAGCGCGAAATGCCAAGGCAAGTTTGCCGCCGAGCCGGCCAGATATGTGGTGCCTGCGGCATCGGTTGATTCGCAGCCTTCAACACAAGTAACGATCGCTACCGGTACGATTTACACCTGCCCAATGCATTCTGAGATACGGCAGGACCATCCCGGCAACTGCCCCAAGTGCGGAATGACGCTGGAGCCCTTGCTGCCGGACCTCGATGACGACGAAAACCCGGAGTTGCGCGACTTCCAGCGCCGCTTCTGGTGGACCTTGCCGCTGACGGCGATCGTCTTTGTGCTGGCCATGTTTGGTCATCGCCTTCAATGGATGGACATCGCCGTTCAGAGCTGGGTTGAATTGGTCATTGCCACGCCCATCGTGCTCTGGGCCGGCTGGCCGTTCTTCGCCCGCGGCTGGCAATCCGTGGTCAACCGCAGTCCCAATATGTGGACATTGATTGGCCTGGGCACCGGCGCCGCCTTTGTGTACAGCGTGGTGGCCACCATTGCGCCGCAGGTGTTTCCTGCGTCATTCGTCTCCATGGGCCGCGTGGCCGTCTATTTCGAAGCAGCCGCAGTCATCATCTCACTCACCCTGCTGGGCCAGGTGCTGGAACTCAAGGCACGCTCACAGACGTCGGCCGCGATCAAGTCGCTGCTTGGCCTGGCACCCAAGACGGCCCGTCGCATCCGCGCGGATGGCACGGAAGAAGACGTGCCTTTGAACCACGTCCACGTGGGCGATCTGTTGCGCATCCGCCCTGGCGAAAAAGTCCCGGTGGACGGTGTGGTGGTCGAAGGCAGCAGCGCTGTCGATGAATCCATGCTCACGGGCGAGCCTGTTCCGGTGAGCAAACGCTCAGGGGACAAAGTCATTGGCGCCACGCTCAACACCAGCGGTGCGCTGGTGATGCGATCCGAGCGGGTTGGCTCAGCCACCATGCTGGCCCAGATCGTCCAGATGGTCGCCCAGGCGCAACGCTCCAGGGCCCCAATGCAGCGTATGGCTGATGTGGTTGCAGGTTACTTTGTCGTCACTGTCGTGGCCATTGCCGCACTAACGTTCTTTGCCTGGGGATTTTTTGGCCCGGAGCCAAGCTGGGTCTTCGGCTTGATCAACGCGGTGGCGGTGCTGATCATCGCCTGCCCATGCGCCCTGGGATTGGCCACGCCGATGTCGATCATGGTCGCCACCGGACTGGGCGCGACAAAGGGGGTGTTGTTCCGCGACGCGGCAGCCATCGAGAACCTGCGGAAAGTTGACACCCTCATCATCGACAAGACAGGCACCCTGACGGAAGGTCGTCCCGCGTTCGACCGTGCGATCCCCGCGCCGGGCTTCGACGCCGACGAGGTGCTGCGCCTGGCTGCGAGTCTGGACCAGGGCAGCGAGCACCCGTTGGCCGAAACCATCGTGCGTGCGGCCCGCGAACGTGGCATGTCGCTAGACAAACCGGAGAATTTTGAATCCGGATCGGGTATCGGCGTGCGTGGGCAGGTCGCGGGGCGACAGCTTGCGCTGGGCAACACGACCCTGATGCAGCAACTGGGCGTCTCGGTCGAGGCTCTGGTGCCACAGGCCGAATCCTTGCGCGCGGAGGGCGCAAGCGTGATGCATCTGGCGGTCGATGCCCAGTTGGCAGGCCTGCTGGCCGTGTCAGACCCCATCAAGAGCAGCACCCCGGAGGCTTTGGCGACACTGAGAGCGGCAGGAATTCGCATCGTGATGGCCACCGGCGACGGCCTGACCACTGCCCGGGCCGTTGGCGCGCGCCTCGGCATCGACGAGGTGCATGGCGAGATCAGGCCCGCCGACAAATTACTGCTGGTCGAACGACTGCAGAAGGAAGGACGCGTGGTGGCGATGGCGGGCGACGGCATTAACGATGCTCCTGCACTGGCCAAGGCCGATGTCGGCGTGGCCATGGGAACGGGAACCGACGTCGCAATGAACAGCGCCCAAGTCACGCTGGTCAAGGGCGACTTGCGCGGCATCGCCATCGCGTGTGGGCTATCGGAAGCCACTGTGGCCAACATGAAGCAGAACCTGGTGTTCGCGTTTCTTTACAACGCGCTGGGCATTCCGATCGCCGCCGGCGTGTTGTATCCGCTGACCGGCTGGCTGTTATCGCCGCTGATTGCGGCGCTGGCCATGAGCTTCAGCTCGGTGTCGGTGATCGGCAACGCCTTGCGTCTGAGTCGCACCGGTGTTGATTCCGTGCGTCAGCCGCGACAAGCCACGTAGCCTAGATACTCCCGATAAGGTAGCAAAGTATGACTAATCGACGATGGGGTGGAACCATTTCTCTCAAAACTCATGGCGGATCAACTCGCTGCGATGACTTGCGCATCCAGCAGCAAATCTGAAGAACTAAAGGACTCCTCGAATGAAGCCATGCCAGATACACCGAAGCCTGATTTTCACGGCCGCCTTTGCCGCATTGGCCCTGGCCGCACAAGCGCAGGCGCCCTTGCCGGGCGCGGACCTGCAGACGTTGCTGGCGATCGCCCGGGAGCGCAACCCGGAGTACGCCAGCATGCGCTCCGAGGCGCAGGCCGCGACCGAACGGGTGACGCCGGCCGGCGCCTTTCCCGACCCCCGCTTCCGCGTCGAGCTGATGGACATCACCAAGGGGGGCGAGCAGAACCCGAACCTGTGGCCCGGCAACGTCGGCGGCACCAAGTACACGCTGACCCAGGAGTTGCCGTGGTTTGGCAAGCGGGACCTGCGGCGGGAAATCGCGACCTTCGACGCCGAAGGCGTCCAAGGCAAGGCGCAGGGCACCTGGGCTGAACTGGCCGCCAAGATCAAGGTGGCCCAGGCGCAGCGCCTGTACCTGCACGGCAACCGCAAGCTGACGCTGGAAATCCTGGACCTGATGCAGCGCCTGGAGAAGATCGCCCAGGTGCGCTACGCCGGCGGTCTGGCGGCGCAGCAGGACGTGATCCGGGCGCAGGTCGAACAGACCAACATGCGCAGTGAACTGGTCACGCTGGACGCCGAAGCGCGCCAGGTCAACGCGCGCCTGAACGCCCTGCTGGCGCGCCCGGCGCCGGCGCCCCTGGCCGAGCCGATCCTGGAGCGCCCCTGGCCCGACCCGGCCCGGCTCGACGTCGCCACGCTGGAAGAGCGCGTGCGCAGCCGCAATCCGCAACTGTTCGCCGAAGAGGCGCGCGTCAAGTCGGCCGAGAAAGGCCGCGAACTGGCCTACAAAAACCGCATTCCCGACTTCATGGTGGGTATTCAACCGACGCAGTACCAGACATCTTTCAAGGAATGGACGCTGATGCTTGAGGTGAACATTCCCCTGCAACAGGAATCACGACGCGCGCAGGAACGCGAGTCCGAGGCGATGCTGGCGGCGGCCCGTGCGCGCAAGGAGGCCACGGCCAACCAGGTGCTGTCCGACCTTTCCGAGAATCTGGCCGGCATCGAGGCCGCGCGACGCATCGAAACACTGGCGACGAGCAGTTTGCTGCCCCAGGCGGAACTGACGTTCAATTCCGCCCTGGCGAGCTATGAAAACACCAAGGTGGATTTCGCCACGCTGCTCGAAGCGCAGCGGGCCATCCGCCAGGCCCGGCAAAACCAGATCAAGGCCCGGTTCGAGGGGCAGGTCCGTCTGGCTGAAATCGAAAAATTACTCGGAGAAGATCTATGAAGCAGGGCACGGGACTGGCGATGGGCATCGCGGCTGTGGTGCTATTGGCCGCTGGCGGCGGCTACTGGCTGGGCAACAAAGGGGCAGCCCCAACGGCCACTGGCACAACGGCGGCGACAGCCGGCGCAACGGCAACGGCCGGCGACGCCGTGAAAAAGGAAAAGAAGCTCCTCTACTACCGCAACCCGATGGGCCTGCCCGACACCTCGCCGGTCCCGAAGAAGGACCCGATGGGCATGGACTACATCGCGGTCTATGCGGGCGGCGACGAGAGCGCGCCGGCGGCGGCTGGCCAGATCGTGATCAGCACCGAGAAGGTCCAGAAACTCGGCGTGCGGACCGAGGCCGCGCGCTTCCGCACGCTGGAGCGGAGCGTGCGCGCCGCGGGCCGGGTCGAGCCCGACGAACGTCGCGTCTATGCCATCGCGCCGAAGTTCGAGGGCTACGTCGAGCGCCTGCTGGTCAACGTCACGGGCCAGCCGGTGAGCCGGGGCCAGCCGCTGTTCGAGGTCTACAGCCCGGAGCTGGTCTCGGCGCAACGCGAGTACGCGATTGCGATGCAGGGCGTGGGCTCGCTGAAGGGCGCCGGGGGGACGGCGCAGGCCGGCATGCAGCAGCTCGCCGAGTCAAGCCTGCAGCGCCTGCGCAGCTGGGATATCTCCGACGAGCAGATCAAGGCGCTGGCCAGCTCCGGCGAGGCGAAACGCACCCTGATCTTCCGCTCCACGGCCTCGGGAATCGTGACCGAGAAAAAAGCGGTGCAAGGCATGCGCTTCATGCCCGGCGAAGCGCTCTACCAGGTCGCCGACCTGTCGTCGGTCTGGGTGATTGCCGATGTCTTCGAGCAGGACATCGGGCTGATCAAGTCTGGTTCCACAGCGAAGATCAGGATCAATGCCTACCCCGACAAGCTGTTCGAGGGCAAGGTGACCTATGTCTATCCGACGCTCAAGGCGGAAACGCGCACTGTGCCGATCCGGGTGGAACTGGCCAACCCGGGCCTATTACTCAAGCCGGCCATGTTCGCGCAGGTCGAGGTGTCGGTCTTGAACAGAGGCTCGGTGGTCACAGTGCCGGTGTCGGCCGTCATCGACAGCGGCACGCGCCAGATCGTGCTGATCCAGAAAGCCGAAGGACGCTTCGAGCCGCGCGAGGTCAAGCTCGGCGCGCGCAGCGACACCGACGTCGAAGTCATCGAGGGCGTGAAGGAGGGCGAGCCGGTAGTGGTGGCTGCCAACTTCCTGATCGACGCCGAGAGCAATCTGAAGGCGGCTGTAGGCGGGTTCGGCCACTCGGCACACGGCTCGGCACCCAAAGCAGGAGCCGAGTCCGAAAAAACCGCACCGGCAGCCAAGGGCTCGAGTCATCAGGCCGAAGGAACGGTGGGGGAAATTGACGCCAAAGCGGGAACAGTCAGTCTCAATCACGGCCCGGTTGCCAGCCTCAAGTGGCCGGCCATGACGATGGAGTTCAAGCTCGCTAATGATGCATTGCTCAAGGAGTTGAAGCCGGGTGCCACGGTATCAGTTGAGTTCGTCGAGCGAAGCCAGGGTGAGTGGGTCATCACCGGTATCAAACCGATCGTGGTGGGCAAGGGAGCTGCTGCTCCAGCGGCCAACCCGCACGCTGGTCACTGACAGATACCAAGGAAAATCTTCACCATGCTGGCCAACATCATCGACTGGTCGGGCAGGAACCGCTTTTTCATCCTGCTCGGCACCTTGTTCATCATTATTGCGGGCGTTCTCGCCGTTCTTAGAACGCCGATCGACGCCCTGCCCGACCTCTCGGACGTGCAGGTCATCGTCTACACCGAATACCCCGGCCAGGCGCCGCAGGTGGTCGAGGACCAGGTCACCTACCCGCTGACCACGGCCATGCTGTCGGTGCCGAAGTCTAAGGTGGTACGCGGCTTTTCCTTCTTCGGCGCGTCCTTCGTCTACATCATCTTCGAGGATGGCACCGACATCTACTGGGCCCGCTCGCGCGTGCTGGAGTACCTCAACTTCGCATCAGGGCGAATGCCCAAAGGTGTGACGCCCTCGATCGGGCCCGACGCCACCGGGGTCGGCTGGGTCTACCAGTACGCGCTGCTGGCCAAGGACAAGACATTGGCTGAGTTGCGCTCGATCCAGGACTGGTACGTGCGCTACCAGCTGACCAAAGCGCGCGGCGTGGCCGAAGTGGCGTCGATTGGCGGCTTCGTGCAGACCTACCAGGTGACGGTGGACCCGGTGAAGCTGCGCGCCTACGGCATTCCCCTCATGAAAGTGGCCCAGGCGATTCGTGATTCCAACCGCGACGTGGGCGGGCGCGTCGTGGAAATGGCCGAGACCGAGTACATGGTGCGCGGCAAGGGCTACCTGCGCGGCAAGGGCGACATCGAGATGCTCGTGGTCAAGAGCGACAAGGGCACACCGGTGCTGATTCGGGACATTGCTCGTGTCGAGCTTGCGCCTGATGAGCGGCGTGGCCTGACTGAACTCAACGGTGAGGGCGAAGTTGTCTCCGGCATTGCGATGTCGCGCTATGGCGAGAATGCGCTTGAAGTCATCCACAATCTGAAAGCAAAGATCGACGAAATCGGTCCTGGCCTGCCTGATGGGGTCACGATTCAGACGGTCTATGACCGTTCCGAACTCATCCATCGCGCCATCGAGACACTCAAGCGGACGCTGATCGAGGAATCGATCATCGTGGCTGCCGTTTGCGTCGTGTTCCTTTTGCATGTGCGCAGTGCGCTGGTCGCCATCCTGATGTTGCCGGTGGGCATCCTGATGGCTTTCATCGCCATGCGTTTGCTCGGCATGAACTCCAATCTGATGAGCCTGGGCGGCATTGCGATCGCCATCGGCGCCATGATCGACGCGGCCATCGTCATGATCGAGAACGCCCACAAGCACCTGGAAAGGTTGCCAGAGGGGCACTCAACCCAGGACAGGTTCGATGCCATGCTGGCCGCGTGCAAGGAGGTCGGACCGGCGCTGTTCTTCTCGCTGCTGATCATCACGGTGTCGTTCCTGCCGGTCTTCAGCCTGGAAGGCCAGGAAGGTCGGCTGTTCTCGCCACTGGCGTACACCAAGACCTTCTCGATGGCTAGTGCTGCAATCCTTTCGGTGACGCTGGTGCCAGTGTTGATGTTGCTGTTCATCCGCGGCAAGATCATGCCGGAAGCCCAAAACCCGGTGAACCGCTTCCTGATCTGGGTCTATCGGCCGATCATTGCCGGCGTGATGCGTTGGAAGAAGTTAACCATCCTTCTGGCGCTATTGGCCTTGGGTGTCTCGATCTACCCAGCCTCCAAACTCGGTTCGGAGTTTATGCCGACCCTCAACGAGGGCACGCTTCTCTACATGCCCGCGTCCCTGCCCGGCATGTCGATCACCAAGGCCGCCGAGTTGATGCAGACGCAGAACAAGATCATCAAGAGTTTCCCGGAAGTCGCCTCGGTCTATGGCAAGGCCGGGCGCGCCAACACCGCGACCGATCCAGCGCCGACCGAGATGTTCGAGACCGTGATCAACCTCAAGCCCGAATCCGAATGGCGTCCAGGCCTGACCACGGACAAGCTGATTGCCGAGCTTGACAAGGCCTTGCAATTCCCGGGCGTCGCCAATGCCTGGACCATGCCGATCAAAGCGCGCATCGACATGTTGTCCACCGGCATCCGCACGCCGATCGGCATCAAGGTCTTCGGCAAGAACCTTGAGGAGATGGAAAAACTGGCCAAGGAAATTGAGGCCGTGGTGAAAGCCGTGCCCGGCACCACCAGTGCCTTTGCCGAACGCATCACCGGCGGCTTCTACCTCAACATCGAACCGGATCGCGCGCAGTTGGCGCGGTATGGGTTGGCGGTAGGTGATTTGCAGGATGTGATCGGTGTCGCGCTCGGGGGGGAAATGATCACCACGACCGTCGAAGGCCGCGAGCGCTATGGCGTGACCGTTCGCTACCCGCGCGAACTTCGCAGCGACCCGCAGCAGATTGCCAGTCAGGTGCTGATCCCGACCATGGATGGCGCCATGATTCCGTTGGGGCAAGTGGCCAAGGTCGTCGTCGCCAAGGGAACTCCGGGTATTCGCACCGAAAACGGCCTGCTTTCGGCCTATATCTATGTCGACATCCGCGACCGTGATATCGGTGGCTATGTGGCCGAGGCAAAAAAGGCGGTTGCGGATCAGGTGAAGTTTCCGGCCGGCTACTACGTGACCTGGAGCGGCCAGTTCGAGAACATGGAGCACGCCATCGAGAAAATGAAGGTCGTGATCCCGGTCACGCTGCTGTCGATCTTCCTGCTGCTGTACCTGAACTTCCGGCGCATCACGGAGACGCTGATCGTGATGCTGTCGGTGCCGTTTGCGCTGGTCGGCGGGGTCTGGCTGATGTGGGCGTTGAATTACAACCTGTCGGTGGCCGTGGCGGTCGGCTTCATTGCGCTGGCCGGGGTAGCAGCGGAGACCGGCGTGATCATGCTGATCTACCTGGACCACGCCTGGGAGGCGGTGAAGGTCAAATGCCGCGCAGCCGGGCGCGAGCCCACCGCGGGTGACCTCTACGGGGCGGTGATGGAAGGCGCGGTCGAGCGTGTGCGGCCCAAGATGATGACGGTGGTTGCCATCATGGCCGGCCTGCTGCCGATCATGTGGGGCACGGGCACCGGCTCGGAAGTGATGAGCCGGATCGCCGCGCCGATGGTGGGCGGCATGATCTCCTCGACCGTGCTGACGCTGGCGGTGATCCCGGCCCTATACGCGCTGGTCAAGCAATGGCGTCTTGGAAAAGGACTGGAAACATAGTTAAGTTTGAGCTTATTGTTGATGTTCATCTTCATTTCCAAAACCCTGCAAATTGCAGGCGCTGATGTGGGCCTAATGCGTCGCAGCGGTATGTTACGACTCGCGGTTCTAGCCGTGGCGCTCGTCCCGGCGATCTATGCTCTGATCTATCTTTCGAGCGTCTGGGACTCCAACGCAAAGACTGGCGTGCTGCCCGTGGCGCTGGTCAACCTGGACGAAGGCATTCGCTATCAGGGTCAAGTCGTCAATATCGGTGTGGAGCTAAGCGATGCCTTGCTTGTGAAAGGCGTCTTCGGTTGGCGCCACGTGACGGACGTCGATGTTGCGCGCAACGCTGTTGCCACAGGCCGCCTAGCCTTTGCCGTGATCATTCCAAGGGATTTCAGCGAACAGGCAGTGCCAGGCGCAGTCGCAGGCGGCGGGAAAATTCGGGTGATCCTGTCTGAAGGTAACAACTACTCTTCTGCGGGATTCGCCAGACGTTTTGCAGCCGAATTGAGTCATCAGGTGAACAAGACGCTTAGCGAAAAGCGCTGGGGAATGGTGTTATCGACTGCGGATGGTTCGCAAAAGAGCCTCAATCAGCTCAAGTCTGTCGTGGCGCAATTGCGCGCGGGCGCCAAAACCCTCGCCGACGGGGCCGTCCAATACAGCGCTGCTGCCACCGAATTGTCCGGTGGCTTCCGCCAAGTGGCATCGGGGGTTCGTGTCATGGAAGCTCGCCTGCCTGCAGAAGCAGACCTGAAACCGCTGAAATCAGGCTTCCAGCAGCTTGCCGCTGGCCAGCGTGAATTGGGCAGTGGGCTGGAGTTGTTGCAAACCGGGAGCGCCCGGCTGGCCGATGGCGCGCGCGAGATTGAGGTCCAAAGTGCAGACGTGCCATTTTTTGGCAGCAAGCTGTCCAAAGGCGCAGGCGCACTGGCTGCAGGAGCCGTCCAGCTGGGGGATGGACTGGGTCGGGCGCGAGGGGCGAATGCTCAGCTTACACAAGGGACGGTACAGCTGGACGTCGGTGTGACCCGCCTCACGGATGGTGTGCGAGCGCTGGGCGACGGTGTGCGCACAATGGCGGCCCGCCTCCCGGCTGACGAGCAGCTTGATGCCTTCTCGGTGGGCGGAAAAACTCTCTCTGACGGCGCGATCCGGTTGCTGGATGGCGTCAGGCAGCTCGACGCAGCCCTTCCCGCCGCCGTGGGCAAGCTCGATGGCAGTGCACCCGGGCTGGCCGACTCAGTCGAACCCGAGTTGGAAAACTTGGCCCCGGTTCCCAACAGCGGCAGCGCCTTTGCGCCCAACATGTTGGCTGTGGCGTTGTGGATCGGTGCGGTCATGTCGGCGTATCTGTTCAACATGAACCTGATGCCCGCCAGCTTGGCGAGTGCACCGCGTCTGGCGCAGACGTTGGGCAAATTCACTGTCCCAGCTGTGGTGACTCTGCTACAGACGTGCCTGGTCTTCTTGATGCTGGTGTTTGGTCTGGGTTTGCAGACACCCCATTTGCATCTGGGAAACCTGCTGCTCACCATGGCCGTGGCGTCGTGGGCGTTTCTCGCCATGCTATTCGCCTTGCTTCGTGTCTTCGGCGAAGCCAGCAAGCTGCTGGCGGTGCTGCTGCTGACCTTGCAACTGGCCGCCGGTGGCGGCGTGATCCCGGTGGAGCTCAGCGGCGGCCTGTTTCAGACAGTTCACGACTGGCTGCCTCTCACCTGGGTGGTCAAGGCCTTTCGGGCCAGCATGTTCGGCGCTTATGACCACGGATGGGCCGATGCATGGGGTGCTGTGATCCTAGCCGGGGGGGGCGCGCTCCTTTTGGCCGCAACGATTGGCCGTTGGAAGGTTGTACCTGATGCTGAATATCGCTCGGGCACCGAATTTTGAGCTGAAAAATCCAACACAGGGCACATTCACGCGTGTCGCTAATTAGACCGACTATCGGAAAGTTCTTGTATTTCAATAAATATGGGATATATTCCCATCCACCAGATTCAAAGTGCTTGCAGGCTATGTCCGAATCACGTGCCGATCTTTCCCTTGCCGCGGCATTGCGGGTGATGGCGCCGCTGGTGGAACTGCTTTTGCGTGAAGGTGTGTCTTACCCTCGTTTTGCCAACGCACTCAAGAAGACCTTCCTTGAGGCCGCACCAGGTGTCCTTGAAGCCAGTTCGACAAGGGTCAATGATTCAAGCGTCAGCACATTGACCGGCATTCATCGCAAAGATGTGCGGGAATGGCGCTCGGTCGGCCAGCCGCTGCCTCAAGCTAAAAGTCTTGGCGCCGTCATGGAAGTTTTTACCCGCTGGGCAAACGACCCAGACTATTGCGATCAGCAGGGACGACCGCGTGTGTTGGATCGGGCCGGTGGGCCCGGCACCTTTGAAGCGCTGGCGGCGTCAGTATCGAATGACGTTCATCCCCACACTTTATTGCAGGAACTCATGCGTCTTGGTGTGGCGCGTCGCGATGAGGCAGCGTTGAAAAGTGAGGGCGACAAGATCCGTTTGTGCATGGATGCCTTTGTGCCCAAAGAAGGCGTCACAGAGATGTTGCAAATGCTTTCCGACAACGTCGGAGATCATCTCGCGGCGGCAGCAAGCAACTTTACGGGAACCAACCCTCCCATGCTGGAACAAAGCATCTATGCCGACAGCCTGCGCACGGAGTCGGTTGAGGCAATGGAAACCTTGGTGCGCCGAATCTGGTCCGGTGCTTTCCATGACATCGTGCGCGATGCCACCGCTTTAAGCGATCAAGATCGCGGCCAAAGTGACGCGAATCAACGCATTCGTGTCGGCATGTATTTCTATCGCGGTCCCAACCCTTAACCCTAGCCGACTTGGTTCTGTTTTTCTTGTTTTCTTCAGGAGTTTCAAATGTCCAATTCCTTTTTTCCCCGTATCCGGATGGTCAGCGCATTGGTTGTCACCCTGTTGCTTGCAGCTGGGTGCGGCGGTGGTGGCGGCACGAGTTCCGATGTAGTTGGCTCTGGTGGTACGGGCAGCATCAGCGGGGTAGCGACGAAGGGGCCAATCACCAATGCCACCATCACCGGTTACGGCATTTCGGGCGGTCAAATGGGCTCCCAGATTGGGTCGGCCATCACCGACGCTACCGGACACTTCACCATGCCCATTGGCACCTACGCAGGGCCTGTCATGATGAAGGTGAGCGGGGGAACCTATAAGGACGAAGCGACAGGCTCATCCATGGGGATGGCATCGGGGGACGTAATGACCGCCGTCATGCCGAGCGTCGTTGCAGGGGCGAATATCAACGGCATTCAGGTGACACCCGTCACCGCCATGGCGCAAACGATGGCGCAGTCCATGACCGGCGGTATGACAGAGGCCAACATTGCAGCCGCAAATGCCGCCATGGGGAACTACTTCATGGTGAGCGACATCCTGCACGTCCAGCCGATGAATCCATTGACGACCGGCTCTGGCACGGGCGCCAGCCAGGATGCTCGTAACTATGGCATGACGCTGGCCGCGATGTCGCAATATGCCAAGACGCTCAATATGTCTGCCTCCTCGGCGATGGTCACGGCCATGATGAACGATGCTTCGGACGGCATGATGGATGGGATGAGAGGTGGGAGCCAGATTTCCATGTCCATGGGCGGGATGATGGGGTCCGGCATGATGGCAGCAAACTCTGGCACAAGCGGCATGGCAACGGCAATGACAGCTTTTGTGAATTCCAGTGCGAATGTTTCGGGTCTGATGGTGACCGACATGGCCGGGCTCATGCAAAAGCTGAGCAGCACCAACGGCAAAATTTGATGAATCCGCCCCCGCTCTTGGAGCGGTAACGACGAACGAATTTGTTTTCTCAAGGACGTACAAAATGAACAGCATAAATTTCAAACGAGAAATTTCAGCTTCTGTCGATGAGGCAGTCGAGCGTCTAACCAGCGCCTTGGCGCAGCAGGGTTTCGGGATCCTGACTCGAATCAATATGCACAGCACAATAAAGGAAAAGACCGGCAAGGACATAGTTCCGACGATCATCCTTGGCGCGTGCAACCCCAATCTGGCCTATGAAGCCTATACAGCGAACAGCGATGTAGCTGGACTACTGCCCTGTAACGCTGTGGTTCGGGAGATTGCATCTGGAAGGATTTCGATCGAGCTCACCGCACCATCGGCCATGATGCGCATCCTTGGCGATGCAAAGCTGGTAGAACTGGCTGGGGAGGCCGACAAACGGATTGAAATGGCTTTAGGCAACGTATAAGCACCGCTCAGCACTGCAGGCTTTTTTGCCACTTAGCCTGCAGAGCGGGAATATTGCGTGATTGCTCCCGAACGACAGGCTAGGTATTGGCCGTCAGGGCGCGTTCGATGTGTTGTCCCCGACTTACCTTTTCTGCTGCACCCGCGACCGTCAGGCAAGAAAACTTGCCTACCCCGGTGACTGACCGCTGATGAGCACGTCGTTGGACCCAATACCCGCTTTGAAGCGTAATGTTGGCCGACTGCTGATGGCCGTTAGCGCCAGTTGGCTGGCAGCCATTGGCGATCCCTTACCGGGGAGTTTTGACAAAGGGTCGGCGGCATAGGGCGGATGTCCCGTGGATATACTGCTACGAGCAGATTGGTTCAAAGTCGTCCGACCACGTTGGCGGAACGTCTTGAAAGGGAGAAAACCATCGCCCATCAATACCCTCCCCAAGGCATTTACTGGCAGTGTCAGTTTCGACGCCCTAGCCACAGGGCAGTAGCGGGATGAGCAGCTTTGATTCGTTGACGTTGGCGCTTGAGGGCTGGTTCGACAGGCCGCTCCATGAACTGCCCGACGCACTGCGCCAACGTGTTGAGCTGGAATTTTTCCCTATGTCCTGGAACCATCTGGGTGCTGAGAGGCGACGTAGCGTGGCGTTGCAATTTGACTATCAGCATGACCCAGCCACGGAACAAGATCGTCGGGACTGGTGGGAATTTTTTGAACGAATGGATGCGATCAAGGCGCATTTTGCGCGATGGGATTCCGCTGCCGCCCCCACTGCTGGCGACTTGGCATTGAAGGAAAAACGACTGACAGAGCTCGGTAAGGAACTTGCCCTGTTGGAAACGCAGGCACGGCATGCCCGAGGTGACTACTTTCCCGAGCGACATCGGATCGAGGCAAAGGATGAGGCACCCGTGACTGCGCCAACCCAAGCTGTTCGATACATCGCCTACCCCAAAGCCATGCACCGGTTAGCCGCACGGCTGGTCGCGACCCCGGAAGAAGTGGCAGCCTGGGTGTTCTGGGGACCGGAGAACAGCGGCCTTGCAGCCTACGTGAACGCCAACGAACTTGATCCGCCCCCAAGGTTTCACTTCGGATTCGGCGGGGACTCCGATTACGTGTCGTCACTGATGGGCTCCTGGTTCTCGGAAGACGAGATCGCCCTTTTCGAGCCAGCCGAACGCTACATCACCGGCGAGGCGCTGATTCAACGCTGGAAAGACATGCCGGGCATCCAGGCCGAGGCATTCATCCTGGCCAAGATCCGCGAGTCGCGGCTGCAGGACATCCACCCCATGTTCGGCGGCACCCGGGGGACCTTCCAGGAGCACGATGATTTCCCGCCGCTGACGAGCGGCTTGTTCATGGTGTCGCAGGTCGAGCAGGTTGAGGCCGAGGATTTTGCGGAACCCGTTGACCGGGGCCCGACATCGACGCCCATTGAACAGCCCATCAACGACCCTGAGGAAGGTACTGTCGTCCCTGGTGGCCCCAGCGCCGCCACGCAGCCCAACGCCATATTCCTTGCCATGAACAACCTTTTGGCGAGCGAGTTGGCGATGTCCTTTGTCGGCGATCGGGGCGAATCGGGTCTTGGCGCCAACAACATGCTGGAAATCTCGGCACGGGGTGAGACCAGGCGCATTGCGTTGGCAGCGCTGGATCTGGTGGACCGCCGGCGCGGCTGCCTGAACAGCCAAGGCGTGATCCTGTTGGGGATGGCGCATAAGAAGACACTGACGCGCACCGACCAGAACGCGAGAAAGATGTCTCGCTTGCGAGACGTTTTCCGCGTGCATCTGGGCATCAACAAGGACCCCTTCGAGGCTTATCGAAAGGGCCGGGGATGGGTGCCGCACTTCCGGATTTCCGACAAACGCGGGGCGGCGGATGAGCGCGCGAAGCGAGAGGCTGAGCGCCGCACTGAATCATTCGAGGAGCTGACTGAACGTGGCAACTCGTTCGCCAACTCGGGGCGGTCAGAGCGCCCATTCAATGAAGATGACGACGATGCCGCAAGCGCCTGGCTGAGGGAGAACGATCCTGACGCCCGAGCCTGACAAATCGGCATTTGTCATGACCGCTCGCAACGGGCGCTTGCCGCGCCCAGCCTAGCTCTGCGGGGGATTTCATGTCTTGTCATGCGTAGTGTTGTGCGGAGCGATTCCGCACGCCTCTACAAGGTGCAGACATGTCCAAAGCTAATTCCCCGACCGGCCGTCATACGTCCCATCCGAACGTTGGCACGCACACCATCGCGCGGCTTCCCACCGCACAGGCGGAGTCGGGCTACTCCCGTTCCACGATCTATCTCCGCATGTCCCAGGGTCTGTGGACCAAGCAGATCAGCCTCGGGCCGCGTTGCATCGGCTGGCCGGCAAGTGAAATCTCGGCGCTGAACGCGGCCCGCATTGCCGGTAAGACGGACGAGGAGATCCGCGCACTGGTCGTGAAGCTGGAAGCGGCCCGCAAGTCGGTGTTCTAAAGGTGACGCCAATGAATGCGCCCCTGACATTTTCCGCGCCCTGCCCCAAGGAACCCGGCAGAAGCGATGAAACCTACGCAGTCGACAACGACGAGTTTCTGCTGACCGTGTTCGGCGACGCGCTGATCGACGCGCGGCCTGTGGTGGTCAGCTTCGACGGCAACCCAGCCAATGCTCCCGCCAGGGTCTGGTTTGGCAAGCCGTGGCTGGGGGCCGCGGATCAATCCACTGCCCTGCCCGCCAAAGCCAACAACTACTTCAGTCTGGCGGTATTCCGGCCCGACGAGGCGGGCCAGTACCGCCGGCAGAAGGCGCAGTTCTCGACCCTGCATGCCGTGATGCTCGATGACGTGGGCACCAAGGTGGCGATGGAGCGGTTGACACTGCCCCCTTCCTGGTTGCTGGAAACATCGCCTGGGAATCACCAAGCCGGGTACCTAATGAGCGAGCCACTGACGGACGGCGCTACCGCTGACCGGCTGATGAACGCGATCATCGCTGCTGGACTGTGCGACCCCGGCGCCAACGGCCCCAGAGCGCGGCTTGCCCGGCTGCCTGTGGCGACGAACGGCAAACACACGCCGCCGTTCGCGTGCAGGATGGTGGTGTGGTCACCCGAGTTGCGCTATTCGGTCGACGAACTAGTCGATGGCCTACAACTGGAGTTGCTGGCTGCCGGTCGCCCCAAGCGGCAGACCGAAGTCCGCGCGCAGCAACGCCCCAGCGACGGCGACCCGGTCTGGATACCTGGCCCCGAAGAAAACAGCGTGCTGGTCGCCTTGCGAGATCGTGGCCTGTACAAGGCACCTCTGGGCGACGGCAAACATGACATCACCTGCCCCTGGGTGCAGGAACACACCGGTGAAGTCAACGGCGGCACCGCCTACTTTGAGCCCGATGACAACTGGCCGATTGGCGGTTTCAAGTGCCTGCATGGTCATTGCGCGGACCGGCGTGTTCGCGATCTGCTCCGTTTTGTAGACGTTGAGGTCAGCGCCGCGCGCATGAAACCCACCATCCGCGTCATGGCGGGTGAGATTCACCGCGTGGTGGATGCGGCCGAACGCGAGTTGGCGCAGTCGCGACGACACTACCAACGCGGTGGACTGATCGTGACCATCGTGACCGACCCCGGCACGCGCGAGACCCGAGTGCAGGACATCAGCCCCCCTGCCCTGGTCCGCGCCCTGGCGGGTGCCGCGACCTGGGAACGTTTCGATGCCCGAGCCGAGGACTGGACCCGCACCGATCCACCAGCACGCCATGCGGCGGTGCTGTTTGACTCGACCAGCTACCATCACCTTCCGGTGCTCAGCGGCCTGACGCGCCAACCCTACCTGCGCCAGGACGGCAGCCTGATGACGGCGGCGGGGTTCGACCCGGCCACGGGCATGTTCGGCGTGTTCGACGCGCGGGAATTCTCCGTTCCCCAGAATCCGACACGCGCCGAAGCCGAGGCGGCTCTGGAGGCGCTGAAGGATGTGCTGACGGAATTCAGCTTCGCTCGGGACATCGACCTGGGCGCCGCACTGGCTGCGATCCTGACGGCGGCTGTGCGGCCCAGCCTGGCACACGCGCCGATGATCCATGTCCGGGCGCACATGGTCGGTTCAGGCAAGTCCTACCTCTGCGAATTGATCACGGCCTTTGCCACGCCCCAGCGGGGAACGCCGACCACCTTCCCCGGCGACGACGAGGAATGCCGGAAACTGCTTTTGGCCGAGCTGCTGCGGGCGCCAGCAGTGATCGAGTTCGACAACCTGACCGGCGATCTGGTGGCGCACAAGAGCCTGTGCACGGTGCTGACTTCCGAGCACATGAGCGGGCGCATCCTGGGCGTCTCCAAGACGGCCACGGTCAATACCCGCGCCCTGTTCCTGTCCAGCGGCAACAACGTAGGGCCGGTGCAGGACATGAGCCGGCGCTGCATCACGATTCACCTGGACCCCGGCTGTGAAGTGCCCGCGGCGCGCAGCTTTGCCCGGCCCGACCTGGTGCGTGATGTGCTGCGCGAGCGCGGGCGCTATGTCTCGGCCGCACTAACCATCGTGCGCGCGTGGATCGTGGCAGGCAGGCCCAAGACGCCATGCAAGTCGCTGGCGGGCTTTAGCGACTGGTCGGACCTGTGCCGCCAGCCCTTGCTTTGGTTGGGGCTGGTCGACCCCACGGAGTCGGCTTTCCTGGCCATGGCAGAAGACCCGGACCGCGAAACGTTGGGTCGCATCCTGACCGCGTGGCAATCGGTCTTCGGCAAGACAGCGGCCATGGTGCGCGATGCGGTCAAACAGGCGTCGGCGTTCGGCGACGAGCATGTGGAACTGCGGGAGGTGCTGCGCGACATTGCCGACGAGCGCGGCGAGATCAACCGGCGCAAGCTGGGCTGGTGGATCAAGCGCCATGCCGGGCGGATCGTCGATGGACGGCGCTTTGTACGCGGCAGCGCCAATCGGTCAGCGGAAACCTGGCAGGTGGAATCAACCACCCCTGCACCTGCACCTGCATCCGTGCCGGCGTCGGTTTCGTCGGTTGTGCCGGTTTCCATCTTGCCAACTCGCAGAAGTGGCAGCGGCATCGCAGACAGCGATAACGCCTATGCGCGGGCCAGCCGTGGCGAATGAACGATCAGAGCGAACATCACCATGCGTAAACGCCACCCCAACCCCCGCCTGGCCAAGATCCACCGGAACTACACGGTGGACGAAATCGCCAGCCTGTTCGGCGTGCACAAGAACTCAGTGCGGAACTGGGTCAAGGGCGGCCTGCCGATCAGCGACGACCGGCGCCCGATGCTGATCCTGGGTCGCGACCTGGTGGCGTTCCTGCACGCCAGGCGGTCGAAGAACAAGCGCCCTTGCCAGCCCGGTGAAATCTATTGCCTGCGCTGCCGCGTTGCACAGAGACCCGCCGGCGATATGGCCGAGTACCGGCCCATCACCAGCACCTCGGGGAACCTGATCGGCATCTGCCCCTGCTGCGAATCCATGATGTACCGGCGGGTCAATCGGGCCAAGCTGGTGCAGGTTGGCGCGAATCTGGACATCACGTTGCCGCAAGCCCTGCCACACATAGACGAGAGCCCCCAGCCCTGCGTAAACAGTGACTTCAAATAGGAGACATCAGACCATGACAACACACAACGCCAACAATGAGCGGATCAAGCGCCAGTACTTCGCCTACCTGAAGGAGGCCAAGCGCCACAGCGAGCCGACGGTGGACGCCGTCGCAAAGGCGCTGGCCCGCTTTGAGGCCGACACCAAGTACCGGGATTTCAAATCGTTTCACTTCGAGCAGGCGATTGCTTTCAAGCGCCGCCTGACCGAGCAGAAGAACCAACAGACCGGCGATAAGCTGAGCAAGGCGACCCTGCATTCGACGCTGGCGGCGGTCAAAGCCTTCTTCCACTGGCTGGCCGGCCAACCAGGCTACAAGTCGCGGCTTCAGTATTCAGACGCCGACTATTTCAATCTGTCGGAAAAGGACGTGCGGGTCGCAACGGCCAAGCGGGAACAGGTCGGCCCGACCCTGGAGCAGGCCAGGCACGTCATCGCCCTGATGCCGGGCCAAAGCCCGATCGAGCGGCGGGATCGCGCCTTGATCGCCTTCACGCTGCTGACCGGCGCGCGGGACAGTGCCATCGCGTCGATGAAGCTGAAGCACGTCAACCTGATCGCGGGCTGCGTGGATCAGGATGCACGGGAGGTCAAGACGAAGTTCAGCAAGACCTTCACCACCTACTTTTTCCCGGTCGGCGATGACATTCGCCAGATCGTGGCGGACTGGGTGACGTTTCTGCGCGAGGAAATGCTGTGGGGCAATGACGACCCGCTGTTCCCGGCGACGCGCATTGGGCTGGGTGCGACGGGGCAGTTCGAGGCCCTCGGGCTGGAACGGGCGCACTGGAGCAGCGCCGCGCGCATCCGCACGATCTTCCGGGATGCATTCACCCGCGCCGGGCTGCCGTACTTCAATCCGCACAGCTTCAGGAACACGCTGGTGCGGCTCGGCCAGGCCTTCTGCCAGACCCCGGAGGCGTTCAAGGCGTGGAGCCAGAACCTGGGGCATGAAAAGGTGTTGACGACGTTTCTGAGCTACGGGCAGGTTGAGAGTCACCGGCAAGGGCAGATCATCCGGGGCCTGGGGGGTCCGCAAGTGGCGGCGCAGCCGGATGTCAGCGAGCTTGCGAAGGCGGTGGTGCGGGAGATGCGGGCGACCATCCGGGACTGACGATCAGGCCGTTCTGCGCTGGAACGGCAGTACCTTCCCGGAGGTGCAGGCGTCCAGGTAGTCTCCCCACACCTGCATCATTTCAGCCCGCTGCCGGAGATAGGTTGCGTGGTTGTAAGCCGCGCTGACTTCATCACGCTCCTGATGAGCAAGCTGTAGCTCGATGTGGGCATGGTCAAAGCCCATCTCATGCAGCAGCGTCGAGGCAACCCCTCGGAACCCGTGCCCCGTCATGCGGCCCTTGTAACCCATGCGCTCAAGGGCTTTGAGGATCGTGTTGTTGCTCATCGACTTCTCATGGTCTCGCTCGCCGGGAAACAGCATGGGACTGTGCCCCGTGACCAGATGAAGGGTCTTGAGTACGCTCACGGCCTGGGTGGACAGCGGCACGATGTGGGGGGTCTTCATCTTCATACGCTCCGCCGGGATGTCCCAGCGCGCGCCGTCAAGATCGAATTCCGCCCACCGTGCTCCGATCAGTTCGGTTGTGCGGACGAAAGTGAGGGCCATCAGCCTCATCGCCAGGCGGGTGATCGCAGCACCTTGATAGGCGTCGATGCGGCGCAACAACTCGGGCAACTCCTTGCCGTCAATACGAGCCAGGTTCTTTTTCTGGCGCGACGCCAACACATCGCCAGGCTTGATGTCAGTGGCCGGGTTGCGCTTGGCCAGTCCATGCGCGATGGCATACCGGAAAACCTGGCCAGAAGTCTGCAACGCGCGTTTGGCCAAATCATTCACACCGCGCGCCTCGATGGCCTTGAGCATCGTCACAAGTTCGGGTGCCTGAATTTCTGAAACTGGGCGCGCACCAATGTGCGGGAATACGTTGGCTTCAAACCGCCGCATCACCTGCCCTGCATGTTGCTCGCTGCGCGCAGGCTTCCAGTGCGCCCACCAAACCCGTGCCACGGCCTCAAAGGAATTTATTGCAGCAGCGCGACTTGCCGCCTTGTCAGCTTTTCTCTTGACCATGGGGTCAGTACCGGCAGCGTGGCTTTTGCGCGCCTCCGCCATCCCCTCGCGGGCCTGCGCCAGCGAAACATCGGGGTACGCGCCCAGCGCCATGACCTTTTCTTTGCCCAGCACTCTGTATTTCCAGCGCCACAGTTTCGATCCGGCCGGGCTGACGAGCAGGTACAAGCCCTTGCCATCGCTCAACTTGACAGGTTTGGCACCCGGTTTGGCCTTCTTGATGGCGGTGTCGGTCAGCGGCATACGAAGCTCCAAAAGAGGGCACTTTTAGGCAATACCCCCAAATGGATACCCCATGCCCCCGAAGATACCCCCGCAAGGCGTCGGCTTGCAATACCGCTTGTTGGACGTTAGAAAACAAAAAAGCCCCGTAGAACGGGGCTTTTAGGGTTGTTTTTCGGACCGCATTGGACGGTCAAAAACACATTATTGGCGGAGTGGACGGGGCTCGAACCCGCGACCCCCGGCGTGACAGGCCGGTAT
>JADHED010000166.1_pt1 | contig 91471 bp, 66 predicted proteins | sample 8952041 | NCBI WGS metagenome assembly JADHED01 (sample SAMN16124423, study PRJNA663239) | bioreactor sludge metagenome | isolation source: sludge (control) | place: India:Bengaluru | collected 2018-09-08
TGTGATCGCCCGCATCCCAGAGCACAAGGCCAACAGGCTCACTGAACTGCTGCCAAAGAACTGGCGGCCCTTAGCAATGTAAGCGGGATAACGACCGGTGGATGGCCGGAGGCTTACTCCACAAAGACGATCACATTGCAACGAGCACCGGACCGTTCCCATCCAAATACAGCATAAGGTGGTAATGAAGGTAACCGGCCAACGCCAAGAGCGCGGGATCAGCAACGCCATCTTCCACCTGTGGAAGACCAAATGTGGCGGCATGAAGCCATGCCTACACAAGGAACTCAAGGATATTCAGGAGGAGAACAGTCGTCTGAAGTGCATGAATACGAACCGAAGCATGATGTATGATACTCTCAAACGGGTGACGGAAAAGCCGTGGGATGTCTGGCGGTCAACAAAATACCAATTCGCATTAAGCCATAGGTCAAAGATGCGAGGTGATCTTTTCGCATGACGATACGGCGGGGTCGTTGCATAGCATGGGCTAAGGAATGATCACGATGGAGCAGTCACGCGAAAAAAGATCGAATAGATCGGCCTACTCCTTCGTGCGAATTGGTATTTATTGAGTCGGCAGCATTCCATTTTGAGTTGGTCCAGCGGAGTTGATCAGAGAGATCACGAATCTGGTGGCAACTCGATCAAAACAAAATGGTGCCGTCTCTATAGATAACTCAGGCGATGGAACCGACCCACTGACCACGAACGCGCGTTAAAAGAGGGGATCCACCGGATCACCGGTATCCAACGCCGTGGCTACGGCACGTTGTGCAGCGCAGGTCCGCCTCAAGCCCCCAGGTAACGGGCCAACCAGGTATCGCGCAGTCGGGCATGGAACCGTTCCCGCAAGTCGCCCATGGTGGGCACCAGGTCATCATAGACCATGGTATCACCCGACAATACCCCTTCCTTCAGCAGCTCGGGCAGGTCCTGCAAACGGCAGCTGGTGATCCCGGAAGGGCCATCGAAGACCACGATCATACGATCGGTGAGCATCAAGTTGAGGTCGTGCTCGAGTTGTTTGATGAAACCGACGCTCTTGTCGATGCTACATCCGCTGGCGAGCGCCTGATCCTCGTCCACGGCGAGGACCACGAAACGGTTATGGAGCACGTCCACCACGGCATCGAGCGGCGAGCCGTGGGCTGCCCACGAGCTGGTGAAGGCCGCGCCACGATCGCGCACCAGGTTCTGTTCGGCATGGCTAAGGTCCCGGGCGGTCTTGTACACCCAAAGGCGCGCGTGGGCAGGGAGGTCGGTAAGGCGTTTCGCGGGGGCAGGTGCGGTTGCGGTCATGGTCCGGATCACACGGTTTCGTTCAACACAGCGGGCACAAGGTAGGATATGCGCATGGTGGGCCGAAGAAAAAACCACGGGATGGTTGACAGGCCATGATCACCTTCAAGGGCCAAGGCGGATCACCCGCCCCCTGCCGGTAACCGTGGCGCTCACCTCAGGATCGCCATGGTAAAGGACATCGCCCACATCGGAGCAACGAACGTTCAAGGCCTGTACGGCGCGGCACGTGATATCGGCGACACCACTGTTGTTCACGTTCACCACACGGGCCGTGAGGTCGCCCGCATCGATGGGGCCCATGAGGCCGCTGTACAGGTACGCCACCTGGCATCGCCCCCGCAAGCGTACATCGCCCGCACCGGTGTGCAGCCCCACGAAACAGGTGTCCACAGCGAGCGGAAGGTCCACACTGCCCTGGGCGTTGTGCTGTTCGATCCGGAACACCGTGCCACGCACGGTATCGGTAGCGCTTACGCGGCCCGTGCCCCGCAATTCGATCCGTTCCACGCCTTGCATCGGCACCCGTACGGTGATGCGCTTCCGCATGTCGCGTACCCAATTACATCGGTTGTCATCCCGGATCCGCAGGGTGCCATCCACCACCTCGGTACGCAGCTGCCCCAGGACATTGGCACCGCCCTCCACCACCAATGCACCGTAGCCTGTATGCTCCAGCACAAGGTCCACGCGATCCTCCAACTCAATACGTGAATAGCGATCCACGACCCGTGCCTCCTGACGTGTGGGCCCCGCACTGGTCACGCAATCGTCCCACTGTTCCGGTTGGCAAGCCACCAGGAGGATCGCGAACAGGATCGACAGCGCCCTCATGACCATCGGTATCCCAATCCGAACTCCCAGTGATCGGCCACGGCGAAATGGCTCTTCAGCGCCAGATGCACCATCCAGTGGCGCCCGATGCGGTGCCTGCACCCCAGGCGATGGAACACCGCGGCATGGTCGCGGACCGGGGTATGCACGTAAGCACCCATTTGTATGAACACCTCGCTGGGACCGAACAGCAAAGCATACCCGGCATGGACCCCCACCTGCGTCAAGGCCGAACGGGGACGAGCCACCAGCGCTGGATGGTCCGTACGTAACGCCCCTTTGTTGAAGAGGTCCACACCCGCGGAGAGAGCGCCTGTCCGCGTGGTGCGCCACTGAACCTGTCCGATGGCCGAGAACACACTGTGACGTCCGCTTTCGGGCCTTCCGGTCTCGCTCCAAAAACCAGCGGCGACAAGGCTCTGCTCCCTCCTGGGCCGTACGGGCGCAGCGGTATCGACCACAGCGGCCGAGCGCTTGGGTGCCGCCAACGCGTAAGCCAGGCCCAGGTTGGCGCTCAACAGGTTCAAGCCCAGGTTGGGCAGGGCGAAGGAGCCATTGCTCAGGTGATCGATCCCCACCCCCACGGAGCACTCGGCACTTCCGAACCGGCGCCTATACGCCACCATCATTTGGATGGCCGTGTTCAGGTGGGAGCCGATGGCGATCTGCTTGGTGTTGCGTTGGCGGTGGTAGGGCCGTTCCACATAGCCGACACCCCATCCCAGCCGCACCCCCAGGTCCTGTTCTTCGTGATACACGAAGGGAACGTGCAGGAAGGGCATCACCCTGCAGACCCTGCCGGTACGTTCCGTATCGGACAGCCTGGTGTACCACGCACCGAACCCGTAGGAAGCACCTGGAAAGTCACGATGCCAGGCCTTGTTGCCGGAGAACCGCCGCTCCATGAACAGCTCGGCGGCACTGCGGTGTCCCTCGACCAGGATCCAGCTACTGGGGCGATGCGGCCATAAGAACCCGAAATGTCCACGAGCCCCGATGGCCCAGGGCTGCGCCACACCGGTCATGGTCATCAACCCGACGAACGCCATCACCACCGCGGACCGCTCAGCCCGTGAGCCCCGCACGATCCGACCCCGCATAGCGTTCATGTCCATACTGCTTCATGTACAGGTCGTAGATGACCCCATCGGCCAGACCGACCTTGGGCACGAACACCTCGTCGATCCCGGCCTGCTCCATCACCGCGAGGAAGATATCCGCCGCAGGGATGATCACGTCCGCCCGATCGGGTCGCAGGCGAAGCACCTTCACGCGATCCTCGAAGGAATACCGCGCGATCCGGTCGCGTTGGGCCCGGATGGCGGCACGCGACATCGGCTCGCCATACGCATTGCCGTTCTCCTTGAACAGTCGGTTGATGTTCCCCCCGGTGCCGATCGCCATAAGCGGGCCATGCTCTGCTCGGAGATCCTCCAGGAAGGCCCGCATCTCGGTCCATGTTTCCGGTTGCACCTTGCCCTTCAGGGAACGCACGGTGCCGATCTTGAAGCTGGCGCTCTTCACCCGACGACCTCGCTCCAGCCAGGTGAGCTCGGTGCTTCCGCCGCCCACGTCGATGTACAGATAGCTTCGTTCCTTCAGCAGATCCTGGGTCCAGAACGTGTTCACGATCAGATCGGCCTCGGTACGACCGCTGATCACCTCGATGTGCACCCCGCTCTCCATCTCCACCCGCGCGATGACCTCCGTGCTGTTGCTGGCTTCGCGCATGGCACTGGTCGCACAACACCGGAGGTAGGGCACCCCATACACATCCACCAACAAGCGGAAGGCCTTCAAGCTCTTGATGAGGTGATCGCGTTTGGCCGCACCGATGGAACCCCGGTCGAACACGTCCTCGCCTAACCGGATGGGGACGCGCACCAAGGTCTGCTTCTTGATCACCGGATGGTCCTCGCGCTCGATCACCTCGGCCACCAACAGGCGCACGGCATTGGACCCGATGTCGATGGCGGCGTATGTAAGTTCGCGGGCGATGTGGCGAAGGTATCACCCGTTGGTCACTGCGGTAGCTCGGGCCGAAAGAGCCACACCACATCCGGAGCCTTCAACCGAGTGACCCTACGGGCAACCCTTCGTGACCCCTTCGTCTGCTGAACGGACGACCGTCACCGTTATTGCGGTTCCGACCATGATACCAACCGGTCCATGTTCTCCGGGTTCGAGCCGACCAAGGCTTCAAGAACATCACGCCGCTCCAGACCACCTGCCATGAAAAGGAACTGTACCCTTGCCACCGCCATATTCCTACTCAGTTCGCTCACCTGTTCCGCGTTTTCCGTGGTGGTACAGAAGGCGGCGGATGCGCCCTGTGGGCAAGCGCTGGGTTATCTTACTGCGGAGGTGCAAGGAGGCACACCACCCTATACGTTCGTCTGGAGCAATGGCTCTACGGACCCTATGATCGAATTCCTGCCACCGGGCATCTATTCCTTAACGGTCACTGACGCGCTCGGCGAGACGGCCACGGATAGTGAGGAGATCCTGGTCACCAGCAGCCATGCGCCTTATTGGGGTGGGTTCGACGGCTTGGTGAACTGCCCGGGCGGTGACCCCTACGCCTTCGTTTACTTGGATGATCCCCACCACGGCCCCGAACCACACCAGATCCAGACGCCCGGAACCTTGTTCGGAAACTTCAGTGATCTGGGTGGGCAATTCAACTACTACGCTATTTGGATGAACGCTTCGCCCGGCACGTACATCACTGTGGATTGGACCGATGCCTTGGGCTGCCCGGGATCCACTAGTGTTACGCTCTCTTCGGACTTCGTGCAGCCGAACGTGCAGATCACCAACGTGATCGGCGCATGCGGGGGTAGCAATGGCCGCATCAGCGTGGCGGTCGGGGGCGTGGCCAACGGGCAGACTTTCCGGGTGAATGTGCGCACGATGGATGGTCAGATCCCGCCCAGCCAAGTATTCAACGGCGGTGGTATGGAAATCTCTGCCAACACTTCGTTCAATTTCAACAACCTCGCCGCTGGGGCGTATTGGATCATCACCGATCCGGATATCCTCGGCACGGTGCCCAACGGTCCCGGCGAGCCCCTGAACTGTTTGGACTCCATGTATGTGGAAGTGCCCGACCTCCTGGGGCAATGCGGTGTGGTGAGCGGCCAGGTCTTCATTGATCATGATCAGGATTGTGTGCGCGACGCCAACGATCCGACTTTGGGCTACAGGCTCATCGAATTCACCCCGGGGCCGTTCTATGCGATCACAGAAAACAACGGCACATACTCGGTTAACCTGACCAATGGGAACTACACCATGGAAGTGGATGGAACGGGAGCGGAGCTCTATCCGATCTGCCCCGCTGTGCAACCCATTCCGGTGGTGGTCAGCGGCACCAACTTGGTCGTGAACGTATCCGACAGCAGCCTTGTGCCGTTGGACCTCGCCACCACGATCACCGCAGGTCCAGCGCGGCCCGGATTTGTACACACCGCATGGATGCGCGTGCGAAATATCAGCGGGCAGACCTCGGAAACGGTCACCGCCACCTTGGAGTTCGACCCGCAAATGAGTTTCATCAGTGCAACTCCGGCCCCCGCATCCGTGAGCGGCAATACCGTTACCTGGACTTTGCCAGCCCTTACGGGTTTCGACCAACTGAACGCCTCGGTACAACTGCAGGTGCCCCCGGATGTCGGCTTGCTCGGCATGCCCTACGCGCATCTCGCGAGCGCCACACAAGCACTTCCCGAAGCCAGCATGCTGAACAACACAGCCACCTGGAATGGCGTGTTCACGGGCAGCTACGACCCCAACGACAAGCTCGTGCGGACCAGCTCCGGAACGAGCGAAACCTCTTACTTCCTGAATGAAGATGAGTGGTTGGAATATACCATCCGCTTCCAGAACACGGGCAATGACACCGCATTCACCGTGGTGGTACGCGATGTGCTACCCACGACCCTGGACATGGGGACCTTCGCACAAGGTATCGCGTCGCACCCGTTCAGCGTCAGCTTCAAACCCGGCCGCGTGGTGGAATGGCGCTTTGCGAACATCCTGCTTCCGGACAGCAACGTGAACGAGCCGCTCAGCCACGGCCAGGTGTCGTTCAGGATCCGCCCCGTTGACCCGCTCCTGCCGGGAACGGAGATCATCAATTCCGCCAGCATCTACTTCGACTTCAACCCACCGGTGATCACCGAGCCGAGCGTGCTGGTGGCGGAGTTCAGTACGGGAAGCGACGATCGGAATACGCAAAAGCTTCGCATCACTCCCAATCCGGCGTCAGACCAGCTTATCGTGTGGCACCTCACGAAAAACATGATCAGTGGCAACCTGCGTGTGATCGGTGTGGACGGAAGGGCCGTTGTCAATACTCCGATCACGAACGACCGCATGGTCCTCGATCTATCAACCTTTTCCGCTGGCCTTTACGTGCTACAGGTGCGTGACACCGATCAACATCTCCATCATACGAACTTCGTTGTACACCGATAGTCCTGGCCAATACCGCACAGCACCACGATCAACAGAGACCGTCCATGAACATCACCCGCCCCATCACGCTGCTCTTCCTGTGGGCCATGGTCGCTCCAGCATGGTCCCAGTTCGTGATCCCTGATTGGCGTTTCCGCGACTGGTTGGAGCAGATCGTGCCTGCTGCAGTGAACGGAGACACCCTCATCACGGACAATCCGGATGTGCTGGCACGCACCACCATGACCGTTGGCAGCAACTGTGTGAACTGCACACCGCCGAACCCGATCAACATCGCCGGCATCGAGTACTTCGTGAACCTGGAGTTCCTCAACATCTCGTTCTGCGAGATCGGCCAGGTGCAGGACCTGCCCAACAAGATCCGGGAGCTCCGTATGGACTACATCCCACACCTCAACTTCGTCGACCATTGGCCGGATTCTGCGCGCTATATCAGTGCCATACACGACTACTACTGGGACGGTCCTTCCACCTTGCAGCCCGTCCCTCCTCTACCGCCCTATCTGGAATACCTTGACCTCTACGCCAACCTGCTGGACACCCTGCGCGACATACCGTCCACCCTGCGCGAGCTGAAGATGGACCGCAACCGCCTGGACTACTTCCCCGAGCTTCCGAACGAGCTTCGTCATCTCAACATCCGCGGCAATCTGGTACCATCCATTCCTTCCCTGCCGGACAGCCTGCGTTACCTGGATGTGGGTGGCCTCAACCCCTATCCCTCACTGCCGCCCTTCCCGCCCTTCCTGGAGCAGTTCCACTGCACGACCATCAACACCCTGCAGGAGGTCCCGCCCTTCCCGCCCACCCTGCAGGTGATCAATACGGCCGGCACCAATACGGCCTGCTATCCCTATGTGCCGCCCTCGGTGACCTCGTGGAACGTGGCGACGGGGCTGGCGTGCATTCCCAACCTGCCGCCCTTCCTCGTCTCCGGCAACGCCGCATCCAAACCCCTCTGCAACATCATCAATAGCGCCTGCCCCACCATGTCCGGTGCCACCGGTACGCTCTTCATGGATAGCAATGGAGACGGGGTGTGGGACAGCGGTGAACCGCCGATCACTGCGGGCTGGGTGGTGGAGGCCGGGGGCAGCAACCTGGCAGGTGTCAACAGTTCGGGGCATTACTTCCTGCCGCTCGACCTGGGTGAACACATCGTGACCGGTGGGGCGCTACCATGGTTGTCGCAGACCACACCCGCCCACCAGGTGAGCATCACCCAACCGTTGGAGATCGACAGCCTCAACCACATCGGTTTCCAGGTGACGCCGGGCGTAGTGGATCTGGAGATGCACCTATACAACGTGGGAGCTCCCCCACGGCCTGGTTTCACGCACAAGCTGGTATTGAAGGCACGGAACGTCGGCACGCAATTGACCAGTGGAACGGTCAGCTTGCAGTTCGATCCGGCAGACCAGTGGCTGGGTGCCAGCACGGCACCACTTGACCAGACAGGCAACAGCGCTACGTGGAACACAGGTGTGCTCGCCCCAGGACAACAGTTCACCGTATCCGTTACACTGACCACAACGACAAGTGTCCCATTGGGCACTGTGCTCGTCCATTCGGCACAAGTCGTAAGCGATGATATCGAAGCGTACCTGGACAACAATACGCTCGTGTACGAGCAGATAACAGTAGGCAGCTTCGACCCGAACGACAAGCAGGTGCAGCCCTCGGTCCTGAGCCCGGAAGAGGTGCAGGATGGAACGCGTGTGACCTACACCATCCGCTTCCAGAACACGGGCACCTACTTGGCCGAGCGCGTGGTGATCACCGACACGTTGCCTGCGAACCTCCAATGGCACAGCGTGGAGGTCCTGGATAGCAGCCACCCGTACACATGGTTCCTGAACAACGGTGTTCTACACTTCATCTTCGACGGGATCAACCTCCCGGACAGCACGTCCAACGAACCTGAAAGCCATGGACTGGTGCGCTTCTCCGTGCTGCCTTCCCAGCAGCTCATGCCCGGTACGACCGTGCTGAACACCGCCAACATCCACTTCGACTTCAACCCGCCGGTGATCACCGAGCCGAGCGTGCTGGTGGCGGAGTTCAGCACGGGGGTGAATGAAGACGCGTCAGGATCGCTCGGCATCAGCCCGAATCCGGCACAGGATCACGTGAACGTCACTTTGCCTGCCGGATCGGCCACGTCGTTCCAACTGTTCGGGTCCGACGGGCGCATGGTGGAAGTGCCATTCTCGCGTACCACGAACGGCTATCAATTGGACCTCCGTTCGCTCGCACCCGGCGTCTATGTGATCCGTGCAGGTGCGGAGACCGCGCGCATCCTCAAACGCTGATCACCTCAGCACCGCCAGCCTTTCCACCAGCGCCTTGATCCTGGCCCGGTTCGCCTGTATATTCGCGGAAATGGAACAGTATATCCTACAACTAAAGGACGCCCGCAAGAAGAAGTTCTTTGATGAGCTGCTGAGCCAACTCGATTTCATCGAAGTGGTTAACATCTTGAAGGACGGCAAGAAAACTACGGTCACCCTTGAACTGATGGAGGCATTGGGCGACGCGAAGGCGCACCTGCGTGGCACGAAGAAGCTCCGTCCCGCGAAGCGCCTGCTCGATGAGCTTTGAGGTCGTCAGCTCACCGGTGTTCGACCACGCGGTCAAGCGGTTGGCGAAACGATACCCGTCCATGCGGGACGACGTTGCGGAGCTGATCGAAGGATTGACACATGATCCAGTGCAGGGCACAGCGCTCGGTAAGGACTGCTATAAGGTCCGCATGGCCATCCATTCCAAGGGCAAGGGCCGGTCGGGAGGTGCCCGCGTGATCACCTGTGTGAAGGTGGTGCGCCATACCGTGATCTTGCTCACGGTCTACGACAAATCGGAAACGGGTGATATTCCCAACAAGGAATTGACGAAGCTGATAGAAATGTTCACCTGAGCCAGGACACTCAGCTCACTTCAGCACCGCCAGTCGCTCCTCCAGCGCCTTGATCTTTGCCTCGGCGTCGGCCTTCTTCTTGCGCTCGATCTCCAGTACCTGTGGTGGTGCACCGCTCACGAAACGCTCGTTGCCCAGCTTCTTCTCCACGCTTGAAAGGAAGCCGCGCAGGTAGGTGAGTTCCTCCTCGGCCTTCTTGGCCTCGGCGGCGCTGTCCACCTTGCTGCCCAGGTCGATGGCGTACTCGGTGGTGCCCACCAGGAAGGTCACCGCCCCGTCGCCGCTCTTGTCCACGCGGGCGATCGTGCCCACGTTGGCCAGCTTGTTCACCAGGGCGGACACGGCCGCGCGCATCGGCGCTGCGCCTTTCACCTGCACATTCAACGCTTCCTTCGGACTCATGCCGCGCTCGTTGCGGGTGTTGCGCACCGCGGTCACCAGATCGAAGGCGTGCTGCACCTCGACCTCCAACGCCGCATCCCCTTCGCCGCCTTTCGGCCACGTCGCAACGATGATGTCCTCGCCGGGCTTGCGTTCACGCAGATGGTGCCACACCTCCTCGGTGAGGAAGGGCATGTACGGATGCAGCAGCTTCAGCACATCCTCGAAGATCGTGATGGTGGCTTCGTAGGTCGCGGCGTCGATCGGCTCGCCCACGCCGTTCACGAAGGCGGGCTTGATGCTCTCGAGGTACCAGCTGCACAGGTCGTCCCAGATCAGCTTGTAGGTGGCCATGAGCGCCTCGCTGATGCGGAACTGATCGTACAGGCCATTCAGCTCGGTGGTGGCCCGTTGAACGCGGCTCCGCATCCACGCCACGGCTGCAGCGTTGCCGGCGGGCTGTTCCTGCTGTGCGACGGTCCATCCCCTCACCAACCGGAACGCGTTCCAGATCTTGTTGCTGAAGTTGCGGCCCTGCTCGCAAAGGCTCTCGTCGAAGGGTAGGTCGTTGCCGGCGGGTGAGGAGAAGAGCATGCCGGTGCGCACGCCGTCGGCGCCGTACTTGGCGATCAGGTCCAGCGGGTCGGGGCTGTTGCCCAGGCTCTTGCTCATCTTGCGGCCCAGCTTGTCGCGCACGATGCCGGTGAGGTACACGTTCTTGAAGGGCACCTCATCGCGGTATTCGAGACCCGCCATGATCATACGTGCCACCCAGAAGAAGAGGATCTCCGGCGCGGTCACCAGGTCGTTGGTGGGGTAGTAGTATTTGATGTCCTCGTTCTGCGGGTCCTTGAAGCCGTCGAACACGCTGATGGGCCACAGCCAGCTGCTGAACCAGGTGTCCACCACATCCTCGTCCTGCCGGATGCCGTTGGTGCTCTGCCCGGCGGCGGTGAATTGCGCGACGGCCTCCGCTTCGGTCTTGCAAACGGCCGCATCACCGTTCTCATTGTACCACGCCGGAATACGCTGGCCCCACCACAGCTGGCGGCTGATGCACCAGTCGCGCACGTTCTCCATCCAGTAGGTGTACGTGTTCACGAACTTCTGCGGATGCAGCTTCACGCGGCCGTCCTTCACCACTTCCAGCGCGGGTTTGGCCAGCTCGCCCATCTTCACGAACCACTGCAGGCTCAGGCGCGGCTCGATCACGGCATCGGTGCGTTCGCTGATCCCCACCTTGTTCACGAGATCCTCGGTCTTCACCAGGAAGCCCTTTTCCTCCAGCTCCTTGGCGATCTTCTTGCGCACCACGAAGCGATCCTCGCCCACGTACAGCTGCGCGGCGGGGCTCAGCATGCCGTTCGGCTCCAGGATGTCGATGGTCTCCAGGCCGTGCTTCTTGCCCAACTCGTGGTCGTTGGCGTCGTGAGCGGGCGTCACCTTCAGTGCTCCGGTCCCGAATTCGCGCTCCACGTATTCGTCGAAGATGATGGGCACGCTACGACCGATCAGCGGCACCAGTACGCGCTTGCCCTTCAGGTGCGCGTACCGTTCATCCTCGGGATGCACGGCCACGGCGGTATCGCCCAGGATCGTTTCCGGGCGTGTCGTCGCGATGGTGATCCACTCGTCCTTGCCGCCTTCGATCGCGTAACGCACATGGAAGAGACGCGAGTTCGTCTCCTTCATGATCACCTCCTCGTCGCTCACGGCGGTGAGGGCCACGGGATCCCAGTTCACCATGCGCAGGCCGCGATACACCAAACCCTTCTTGTGCAGGTCGATGAACACGTCGATCACCGCCTCGCTCAGGTCGGGTTCCATGGTGAAGCGCGTACGGTCCCAGTCGCAGCTGGCGCCGAGCTTCTTCAGTTGCTCCAGGATCACGCCGCCGTACTTCTCCTTCCAGGCGAAGGCGTGCTTCAGGAATTCCTCGCGGCCGATGGCGCTCTTCTTGATGCCCTGTTCCTGCAACAGGCGCACCACCTTGGCTTCCGTGGCGATGCTGGCGTGGTCGGTACCCGGCACCCAGCAGGCGTTCTTGCCCAGCATGCGCGCACGTCGGATCAGCACATCCTGGATGGTGTTGTTGAGCATGTGCCCCATGTGCAGCACGCCCGTTACGTTGGGCGGCGGGATCACCACGGTGTAGGGCTCGCGGTCGTCGGGCACGCTGCGGAAATAGCCCTTGTCCATCCAATGCTGGTACCACTTGCCTTCGCTCTGGGCGGGTTCGAATCGTTTGGGGATCTCTGCTGAAGCCATGCTGTTCACCGGAAAGGGTCCATGCCCGGCCCCGGCGGGCCGCGAAGTTACCGTTCCATCCCTGAAGCCCTGCGCGATACACGGTCCATCCGAGCTCCATCGGCTACCGGAAGAGGTGGTTTTCACCATACGCACCATACGCGATCAGCGGTAGGCGTTATCGTACTTGCCTTCCACCCGGAGCGCATGCCCCAGGGCTTCGGCGGCTATTGAAAGGTCGCTCCGGACCTTCAGGAGGACGCTTCAACACAACCCACCAGCACGGTAGCCCCCCACGCCCCATGTGCACTGTATAAAAAGGGTACGATATTGGCAAGGGTTACGACCGATGCCTCGACCGGAACAGACGATGGCCCATGCTGTTAAACTCCTGTTAAGGTCGAGAACGACCGTCACCCACCCATCTACTTTCGTCGTACAAAAACGCAACACAGCACCTTACATACCCATGAAACAACTCCTTCTCACCCTCGGTCTCAGCCTCTTCACGCTGGGCGCCATGGCGCAACCCGAAATGAAGCCCGTTGGTGGCACAGGCCCCATGATCAGCCTCGACAAGGAGGTGCACGACTACGGCACCATCAAACAGGGCGGAAATGGCGAATGCGAATTCACGGTGACCAACACCGGCGATCAGCCCCTCATCATCTCCCAGTGCCAGGGCAGCTGCGGCTGCACCGTACCCCAGTGCGACACCACCCCGATCAAGCCGGGAGCCAAGAGCACCATCAAGGTGAAGTACGACAGCAACCGTGTAGGCCCCATCAACAAGAGCGTCACCATCACCAGCAACGCCACCAACGCACCCAGCAAAGTGATCACCATCAAAGGCACCGTGGAAGGCGCTTCCACCACGCCCGTTGCTCCGGAGAAGAAGCCCGCTCCCGCGAATTGATCCATGCGGACATCCGATCGTTCAAGAACCACAACCTCTACTATGAAAAAACTTTTGTTCTCCCTGGCCTTCGTTGGCACCCTGTTCAGCGCCCAAGCGCAAGGCCCCCAGCTCACGCTCGACAAGGACGTGCATGACTACGGCACCATCGCCCAAGGTGGCAACGGCACATGCGAGTTCACGGTGACCAACACCGGCGACCAGCCCTTGATCATCACCAACTGCAAGGGGAGCTGCGGCTGCACCGTACCCAAGTGCGACACGGCTCCCATCATGCCCGGTGGCAAGACCACCATCACGGTGAAATACGACACCAAGCGTGTTGGTCCGATCAACAAGAACGTCACCATCACCAGCAACGCGGCGAACATGCCGGAGAAGATCATTCGGATCAAAGGCACGGTGGAAGGTGCTCCGGAAACCCCCACCTCTCCGGTGAAGGAATCCAGCCCGATGGCCCCGGTGGAAAAGGGATAGGCCCATCGACCCGGCAGAACACGAAGCCCCCTTCCGGTTCCGGAAGGGGGCTTCGTCCATTATCGGCGGGCTGGTGCGAAAGCACGATCTTCGCGCCGCCGCGAACGCACTTCCGGCCCAACTCTCATGCCAGCGATCTCCTCCAAAGGGCTACTGATGCCCCCCTCTCCCATCCGAAAGCTCGTGCCCTACGCCGAAGCCGCCAAGGCCCGTGGCACCAAGGTCATCCACCTTAACATCGGCCAGCCGGACATCGCCTCCCCCCAGGTGGCCCTCGATGCCATCCGTCAGTTGGACCGCACGGTGATCGAATACAGCCATTCGGCAGGCTACGAAAGCTATCGGAAGGGCCTGGCACACTATTACGGACAGCACGGCATCAACATCTCGTACGATGAGATCATCGTTACCAACGGAGGTAGCGAAGCACTGCTCTTCGGCATGATGGCCTGCTTCGAACCGGGTGATGAGGTCATCATTCCCGAGCCGTTCTACGCCAACTACAACAGCTTCGCCATCGCGGCCGGCGTGAAGGTGGTACCCGTACGGAGCACCATCCAGGAAGGCTTCGCCCTTCCGCCGATCGAGGCGTTCGAAGCCCTGATCACCCCGCGTACCAAGGGCATCCTGATCTGCAACCCCGGGAACCCCACCGGTTACCTGTACAGCCGCAACGAGCTGGAGACGCTTCGCGATATCGTGAAACGTCACGACCTCTACCTCTTCGCCGACGAGGTCTACCGGGAATTCTGCTACGATGGCGCCCGGCACGTGAGCGCCCTGAGCCTGGAGGGGCTCGAGCAGAACGCCGTTCTGATCGACAGCGTGAGCAAACGCTATAGCATGTGCGGTGCGCGGGTCGGAGCCTTCATCACCCGCAACAAGGAACTCTACGCTGCGGCGCTCAAGTTCGCGCAGGCCCGCCTGAGCCCACCCACCTTCGGGCAGATCGCCTCGGAAGCCGCCCTCCACACACCCGCCTCCTACTTCGAAGCCGTGGCCACCGAATACGTGCAGCGCCGGGACATCCTGGTCCATGGGCTGAACGCGATCCCCGGCGTGATCTGCCCCACGCCCAAGGGAGCCTTCTACTGCGTGGCGGAGCTCCCCATCGACGACAGCGACCATTTCTGCCAATGGCTCTTGGAGTCGTTCGAAGTGGATGGATACACGGTGATGATGGCCCCGGCCACCGGCTTCTATGCCGAGCCGACACCCGGCCGCAAACAGGTAAGGCTCGCTTATGTGCTGGAAAAGAACCTCCTGCAAAAGGCCGTGGAGGTGCTCACCAAAGCCTTGGAAGTGTACCCCGGCAAGTGACCGGCAAGAAATAGGAACACACCGTACCGGGCCGATCACCGCCCCCTGAACGCCTTCCTATGCGTTCAGGGGGCGGCTTGTTCACAGCGGTCCGGGGATCACGGAGGGGACCACCCAAGGTCTTCCGTTCGCTGTGCCGGATCCGCAGCCATCCCGTGGATCGTGGCCCGATCCATGCCCCATGGCCAGAAAGGAATAGGTCGCTCGGAGAAGGCATGGGAAAAAGAGCAAGCAGATCGGCCTACGCCTTAGTGCGAATTGGTATAAGGGTACCTCGAAGGTCTTCCGCGATCTCGCCATCATGCAAGGCGGAACATGCGCGGCGTAGCGGGCGTTACGGCGAAATACGCCAACGCGGCTGGCAGCTGAAAAAGGATCGGAGATGGTGAATGAACGTAGGGTTCACGACACAAGGTGAGCCACTGAGCCAGCACAGCCCCCTCCCCGCCCCAATAGCCTGTTGGGGATCCCTTGTCGGCCACTTCGGCCCGAGCCTTCTCCATACCGGGCGAAACCTCGGCACCAGGACCACGTACAACGGCCGTAATTCGTCGATGAAATCGACCAATACACCGAAGAATGTTCAAGTTATATCGAAGCATCAGCCCGCCATTCGGAACCGCCGTCAACCTCGAACATCCACCTTGTCAAGCCAAGAAAAGCTTGGCTTTCACTTGGATCATAGGGATCGCCCTGGCCCTGACCAGCTACGGGTCGCTGAGCGCCCAGAGCGAAGCCATGTATGTCTATAGGATCAGCGTAATGCCGCGCACGGCAGAGGTTTCGGTAAAGATGCTGGTCAGTACGCTTCAAATGCGGTACGACCCGATCGACATTCAGATCGAAGAACAGGACCGGGTGGTAAGGTTCGTGGTCACCGCCCCGATCCCATACGGTGAGTTGACCAGCGCCGTGGCCGGTTCGGATCACCGCATCCTGGGTGCCACCTGCACGAACAACCGGGATGGCAGCATCCAAGAGGAAGGCATCCCGCCCATGCCCCGGATGATCCACACCGGAGATGAGCATGCCGACCATGCTCGATACGATGCTGCGAAAGCAGAATGGATGGAACGCTACCCCGAAGCCTATTCCCGACTGATCGGCCGCCCCTATCACCACGATCATGCAGAGTGAACCTCGAACCATCAGCCGGATCCTTGCGATCGCTCTTGCGTATGCCAGCCTTGGATCCACCAACGCCCAGACAGCCAGTGATGGGTGCGGAACCAATGTGGCCAACCAATACGCGGTAGGCACCGCCTGTGCTTACGTGGACTTCGACAAACCGGCATCCTTCGGTGCGGATCACGATCCGGGAACCTGCAACGCAGGCAGCCGGGATGATGCTTTCGGCTGGTTCACGGCCACGAGCAACACCACCTTCATCACCTACGACCCGGACAATGCTCACCGGCCCATCCTGCACGTCTTCACTGGCACCTGTGGTGCGCTCATCCAAGTGGGGTGTGTCGATGCCGGATCGGATGGCGCCAATGCGCAGCTCATGATCCAGACAGTGCCCGGCACGAACTACCAGATCCGGATCCAGCGCTACAACACCAACAACGCCATGACCGGCCGGATCTGCATCTGGTCGCCCACCACCACCAACTGGTGCGGCTACCCGGCCATCAGCCAGATCCCGGTGGGGACCACCTGCACCCCGCAGCCCTTTGTGAAACTCGACGCATACACGGCCACCATGAACCCAACCGGGTGTGGTGCGGGCAACTACGACGATGCCTTCGGATGGTTCACCGCGACGGAAACGACCACCCTGATACACTACGACCCCGACGGGAACCAGCGGGCCATCCTGCATGTGTTCACCGGCACTTGTGGGAGCCTTACACAAGTGGGTTGCGTGGATGCCGGCGCGAATGGGAACAACGCAACGATCACCCTAAGCACCGTGGTGGGCACGAACTACCTGATCAGGGTTCAGCTGCGCAACGCCAACACCGAGATGAACGGCACCATCTGCGTATCCCGTCCCTTGGTGAACAATGAATGCAGCGGCGCCACCGAGTTATTCGTGGCCCCCAGCTGTTTCATGGAATACTTCACCAACATCTCGGCCACGGGCTCAAGCACCACCCCGGCACCGGCCTGTGGTGGCAGCACCGCCTCGGATGTCTGGTTCAAGTTCGTTGCTCCAGCGAGTGGTGCGGTCCGCATCTTCTCCGAGGCAGGCACACTAAGCGATGGTGTGTTCCAGGTCTATTCCGGCACCTGCGGTGCGCTGAGCTTGGTGACCGGTGGCTGCGATAACGACGGCGGCACCGGTGTGAACGACCTTATGCCCTATCTGGACCGCCGCTGTACCCCGCTCACGGGCGGGCAGACCTACTATATCCGGTTCTGGGGGCAAGCAGGAGCCACGGGAACCTTCGGGCTCTGTGTCTATGGACCGGATGCTTTCCCCACACCCGTGCAGGACTGCGGCGGCGGGCTCACGGTATGTGGCAGTGGCGCGATCAACAACAGCTCCGATTGGACCGGATGTTCCGCAGACCTCGACAACACCAACCGAGGATGCCTGTCGGACAATGAGCGGCAAGGAACGTGGTACTACTTCTCCCCGCGTTCGCCGGGGAACATCACCTTCACCATACAACCCACGAACAACATGGGGCAACCGGTCAACGTCGATTACGACTTCGCGATCTGGGGGCCTACCAATGCGGTGAGCTGCCCACCCACCGGCACCCCGCTCCGTTGCAGCTATGCCAACCCGCTATGGGCCGGCACCTACCAAACGGGGTTAAGGACCGGCGAGGGCGATGTGTCTGAGAACGCCTCCATCTGGTCCAACGGCTTCGTCGCACCCATCAACGTGAGCCTTGCCGATGTCGGCAAAGTGTATACCATATACATCGACAACTTCTCGGCCAATGGGCAGTCCTTCAACCTCTCCTGGGGATTGGCCGCACCGAACCAATTGGACTGCTCCGTTCTCCCGATCTCGATCATCGACCTGAAAGCCACGGTTCAACCCCGATCCATTCTTTTGAACTGGGTGGCCCAGGATGCGGCCGCCACCGACCACTTCATTGTGGAACGATCCGTGGACGGCCGGTCCTTCGAACCGATCGGGAACGGTCCGGCCGTGCTCTCGGGCGGCGGCACCACCGACCACACCTTCCTGGATACCGCCCCGGCCGAAGGCATGAACTTCTATCGGATCGTGGCTGTCGGTGCCGATGGGGCCGTGACCTATACCAATGTGGTCAGCGCTCTGTACCATCCGCAGGAGCGCACGTTGGTGGCCATACCGAATCCGGCACACTCCACCGTGCAGTTCCACCTGGCCGCACTGCCACTGAACGAAAGCATCGAGATCCGGGTGATGGACGCCAGTGGTCGGGTCGTTTCCGAGGAGCGCCATCTATCGATCACAGCCGATACCATGATCTCCCTTTCCGTGGACCACTTGACCAAGGGATACTACATGGTCAAGATGATGAACGGCCATGGCGCTCAACTCGGATCCGGTCGGTTCGTTAAGGAATGAATGGGGCTAACAGAATGGATGGTCGGCATGATACCATTTGGATCCATCAGCCCAAGGTTTCCAGACCGATCGATCCTTCGTGTGCCACCTACTGCTTCAACGAACACCCGAGCCATCAACACCAGCTGGTTGATATTCCGAACTTGACGAACAGGGCTTTTCTACGATAAATTCCCGAGACCAACCCACGAAACGTCGATTTTCAACGATGACCGCAAGACCCATTCCATATCGATCTGGCGCTCTCATGGCTCCTTCGCGGAACAGGTCATCCAGCGAGTTCAAAGTCTTCTGTGTACCTGATACCAATGTCCGGGAAGGCCGCTGTTCCACAACAGGGCACCTCCGGATCCAACTCCTCATGGACCATAAAGTCCGATCATCCGCCGCTCGAAGAATAACGTGACCCCTTCTGCCCATGGCGATCCGTTACACGCTGCACACCAAGCACCCGAAAGACCCCTCGGCGATCCGTGGGAACACGTGCATGATGAGCCTCGGACACGCATCACGGTGCATTGGCGCGTTCCTACTGCTCTTATTGGCAACACCCGTGTTGCCGCAATGGAGCCCCCAATGGCGCATCACCTGTGGCTCCTCGGACGACCTGTACCAGAAACGCATCATGGTCTCTGCACAAGAGCTTGATGCCGGGGTCGAACTGAAATTCATCGGCACCGAAGTCCATTTCCGTTTCACCAGGCCGGTGGAACGATCCACCATGGAGCACCTCCAGGTACGATCGCTTCTTGAGGCCTGTTCGGCACAGGCGTATACCGTTCCCTGGTCCGAACCGCGTGACCTTCATACCGGTCTCCCTGGGATGGGCGCGGAGAATACCGGACCTCCCGTATTACAGAAAACCGGCGATCCAGAAAGAGACGCAGCGGCATATCAGGTGGAGAAGGAAAGATGGATCCAGGCGCACCCGGAGATCTATCAGCGATGGGTCCAAGGGGACCTTACACAACCTCCAGCCGAGCGATGAACCGCCCCACCACCCTGAAGGCCTTGATCGGCAGGACCATCCTGCTCGTGAGCCTGCCCTTTGGCCTCGTTCACATAGAGGCCTCCGGCCAATGCGCCAACAACAACACCTTGCTCCCAGGGGGTACGATCTCACCGAACTGCCCAGGCCAGACCACGGTGCCGTGCATCACCGGTGGGCAGTACGCCCTGATCAACGTGACCACCGGGAACAACTACACCTTCTCCACCTGCGGGGCCACCTTCGACACCCAGATCACGCTGTACAACAACGCGGGTGGTGGCAGCCTCGGGTTCAACGACGACAGCGGGGTCTGTGGCTTATTCTCGGCACAATCCTACCTGGCTTGGACCGCCACGTTCACCGGTCAGCTCCGCGTTCTGGTGGACCAATACAATTGCGCCAACAACAACCTCTGCGCCTCGTTGATCATCACCTGCGCCACCGCCCCCGCACCGGTGACCAACAATGAATGCGGTGGGGCGATCCCGCTGTTCGTGGCCGATGGTTGCTTCATGCAGACCTATTCCAACGTGGGCGCCACGCGCTCCACCCCCACACCGAACCCCACGTGTGGAGGGCCTTTCACCAATGCCAACTTCCGCGACGTCTGGTTCAGCTTCACGGCTCCGTCCAACGGTGTGGTGATCATCGAGTCGGTACCCGGCACCTTGCAGGACGGGGTGATGCAGCTCGTGGCCGGTACCTGCGCTTCGTTCACCAACGTGGAATGCGACGATGACGATGGGGTGGGGTACATGCCGCGCATCGATCGCCGATGCCTCACCCTTACCCCGAACGCGCCGTACATGATCAGGTTCTGGGGCTTGAGCGGTACCACGGGCACCTTTGGTCTGTGCGTGCGGAGCTTCTCCACCTTCCCGACCCCCCAAGAGGACTGCTCAGGGGCGTTCACCGTGTGCAACGACCAAGCCTTGAACAACTCCACGAACTACACGGGTTGCTCGGTGGACCTCACGAGCACCAACCGAGGCTGTCTCATGGGGAATGAACGGCAGGGGACCTGGTACTTCTTCTCGCCATCCAGCAGCGGCACCATCGGCCTGAACATCGTTCCAACGGGCAATGTGGACTACGACTTCGCCGTCTGGGGCCCGTACGGAAGCATCAGCTGTCCCCCACCCGGGCCACCGGTACGTTGCTCTTGGGCCTACCCTCCGAACATCACCGGCTACCCCGCGTCGGTCGCGTTCCAAACCGGCATGCGCACCTCGTCGGTGGACCCTTCCGAAGCCGACGGTCCAGCGGGTGCCGTAGATGGATTCACTTCTGCCCTCACCGTGGTGGCCGGCCAGAACTACATCCTGTACATCGACAACTTCGATGTATCCGGCCAGGCGTTCACCCTGGATTGGCAACTCTCCGGCGGTGCATCGCTCGATTGCACGGTACTCCCCATCGAAGTGTTGGACCTGGCCGCGCACCCCATGGGCCAAAGCATCGCCGTGGAATGGACCACCACCTCCGCAGGATCCAACGCCACCTTCGTGGTGGAACGGTCCCACGCCCCCTACGACTTCGTACCGATCGGGTCGCTCCCCGGAAATAGCGACACAGGCGTGGGCCATGAACTTCGCTTCATGGACCACCAGCCCTTGCGCGGCTTCAACTACTACCGGATCAAACAACTGGGGGGCGATGGATCGTACTTCTACTCGTCGGTGGTCTCCGCGAGCATCACGCCGACACGCCAACTCACCCTGGCCCCGAACCCGGCTACGGACCACCTGGAACTGGCCATGACACCCACCTCGGAACCCGTGCACTTTCAACTGCACGATGCCACCGGCCGTATCCTCAACGCATGGACCGAGCCCACGATCAACGGACCGGTCCACATACCGATCGCCAGCTTGTACCCAGGGGTCTACACGGTGTTCGCCTACAAGGGAAGCAATCAACCCTTGGGCTATGGCATCTTCGTGCGGAAGTGACGCAACAAGCCGGGATCGGACAGCGCAGCCGCTGATACGTTGATCCCGGTTGGTTGGCCGACCCATGGATTTTCTTATAAATTGGGCGCACACACTTACCCAAAGGATGCTGCGCACGGTCATTCCAGCCCTATTCCTCGTGGCGCCATGCTTAGGCATGGCACAGTCGAACACGGCCTTCCGCATCCACTGCGGCCCGGATTTCCAAGTGGAACAAAAGCGGTTCATGGAGACCCTGAAACGGGTCGATGCCGAGGCGGTGAGCAGCTTCGGCGAGGAAGAGATCAAAGTCCGGTTCTCGGGGCCAAGGAGCGAAACGGAATTCCGAGCCTTCCTGGAACAAGTGAACATGACCCACTGCCAGAGCAGACCCCTGCACCTTGCACCGCACCGGTCCGATGCGACCACCACCACCGAAGGCACCATCGGAGATGGTCCGGACCAACGGCGAACCTTGATCAACGAACAATAGCGTGCATGGCATGACCCCTACCCACCTTTGTTGGAACATGGCCCTGTCGGAAGGGTCGATCTTGGACCACCTTGCGGGCCAGGCAGGCGCCCCGGAGCCCGGGCGACCTCGTACGATCCCGCGTACACACAGGAGCGATGTTGAGGAATGCGTGCCAGAAGAGGCATCCTTCTCTTGCTCGGATCGTCCCTATCCATAGAAGACACCCGCTGCTGACCAAATCCTGCCACCACCCGATCTGATACCTGTACGGCAATAGCCCTCACAAGTACCCCCATGTTCCGATGGTCTCACACACCGGACCATGGGTTTCGAAGACCGTTCCACCACCAGATGTTCTCCTCATCTGTGAAGCCCAGAACCCGCTTGCACAATGAAAGGGAACCTACCCAGCCCCAAGGACCGAATTCAGTCCCCTGTCCATTACCGTTGGATCACGGTGATGCTCCTCTTGCTTCCATTCCTCGGGCTTCGCGCTCAGCCCGCGAACGACGACCCCTGTAACGCCATCGCGCTCACGGTGGGGGCCAGTTGCACGTTCTCCAGCCGGACGAACGCTGCGGCTACGGCCACCCCGGGGATACCGGCACCGGGCTGTGCCAACTACAACGGCGGCGATGTCTGGTTCACGGCGGTGGTCCCCGCCAATGGGCAGCTGATCATCGATTCGAACACCGGCGTGGTCACCGACGGCGGCATGGCGCTCTACAGTGCCACCGCATGCGGAGGCACCTTCACCCTGATCGAATGCGACGATGATGACAGTGCCAATGGGCTGATGCCTTCCATCACGCGTACCGGTCTGGCACCCGGCAGTACGGTCTATATCCGATTCTGGGAATATGGGAGTGACAACAACGGAACGTTCAGCATCTGCGCTTACTCGCCCCCCCCGCCGCCCCCGGCATGTGGGACCGTCGTTACCGACCCCGGTGGGGCTGGCAACTACGGCAACAGCGCAAATTTCGTCGCCACCTATTGCCCTGCTGTTGCCGGACAAGTGGTCACCATCACCTTCACCGCGTTCGCCACGGAAGCCACCTTCGATGTGGTCTACATTCACAACGGCCCCTCGATCGGAGCTCCGATCATCGGAACCTACTCTGGAACGACACTACCACCAGCTCTGACCTCCAATGATCCCGGGGGATGCCTAACTCTCCGGTTCACTTCCGATGGTAGTATCAATGCGGCTGGTTGGACCGCGAACATCACCTGCGGACCACCACCACCGCCACCGGCCAACGACAACCCCTGCGGAGCTATACCGCTCACCGTTAACGCCAGCTGTACGTTCGTGACCGGAACCACCTTGAATGCCACGAACACCTCGGCCGTACCACCGCCACCTTGTGCGAACTATGTAGGGAATGATGTGTGGTATAGCGCCACAGTTCCGGCATCGGGCCAGATCCTGGTGAATACGAACACCGGTGTCATCACCGACGGTGGTATGGCCTTGTATACGGCCACCGGATGCAGTGGGACCTTCACCTTGATCGAATGCGATGATGACGACAGCCCCAATGGGCTGATGCCTCAGATCTCCGTGGGTGGCCTTACCCCAGGATCCACGGTGTATATCAGGGTCTGGGAGAAAGGAGGCGATAACAATGGCACGTTCAGTATCTGCGCCACCAACCCACCGCCTCCACCCGCGAACGACAACCCCTGCGGTGCGACCCTCCTCCCGGTGAACACATCGTGTGTGAACACTACGGCCACCACGGTGAATGCCATGGCCACCGCCGGTCCACCCGCCCCCACCTGCGCGAATTACGCCGGTGGCGATGTCTGGTTCAGGATGGTCGTTCCGGCCAGTGGCAACCTCATCATCGAAACGAACACCGGTGTGATCACCGACGGTGGTATGGCCCTGTACACCGCACCGAGCTGTGCCGGCCCCTTCACCCAGGAAGTCTGTGACGACGATGGAGGCACCGGATTGATGCCGATGATCACCGCCTCTGGATTAGCGCCGGGCAGCACGGTCTATGTCCGATTCTGGGAGTATGGGAATGACAATCCGGGCACCTTCTCCATCTGCGCTCGTACCCCACCACCGCCACCTACCGGGGATTGCGTATACGTGCTCAACCTCTTCGATAGCTTCGGCGATGGCTGGGGAACCTCCAATGTCGGCGTCCGCATCAACGGCGGTGCTTGGACCTACTATACCGTAGGTGGCTCGAACACCCAGGTCCTTCTGGGCATGATGATCGGCGACTTCATCGAGCTGTCCTACGATGCCTCCGGCCCTTTCCAGGGTGAGAACAGCTACTCGCTGGGTATCCTCGGTGGTGGCACTTACTTCAACTCCGGCGCAGCGCCACCGGCAGGCCCCTCCTTCGCCCAACTCGTGAACTGCCAACCTCCTCCGGCCGCCCCGCAGGACTGCAACGGAGGCACCACGATCTGCAACGGCCAGGCCTTCAACAACAACAGCAGCAACACGGGCAATATCGTGGACCTGAACACGGCCAACCAAGGTTGCCTCTCCTCCGGCGAACGCCAGGGCACTTGGTACTACTTCTCGCCCAGCGCATCGGGCACGGTGGGCTTCTCCATCGCTCCGGTCACCGCCACCGACTACGACTTCGCCGTGTGGGGGCCGATGTCGAGTGTGAGCTGCCCACCCCCCAGCCCGCCGGTGCGTTGCTCCTACGCTGCACCTACGGGCCCCACGGGGCTGGGCAATGGCGCGGGCGATACCTCCGAAGGGGCTGGTGGCGACCGCTGGGTGAGTCCGCTCACCGTGACCGCCGGCCAGGTCTACATCCTGTACGTGGACAACTTCTCGTCCAATGGACAAGCCTTCAACCTTACCTGGCAACTATCGGGTGGGGCCTCGTTGGACTGCACGGTGCTGCCCGTGGAGCTCGTAAGGTTACAAGCGGCCCAAAGCCATGGAGAGGTGAACGTGACCTGGTCCACTTTGTCGGAAAGCGACAGCCACCATTTCCTCGTGGAACGGTCGTTCGATGGGGAGGAGTTCCATCCGATAGGCACGGTGGACGCAGCGATCAACAGCACCAGCGTAACCGACTACCGGTTCGTGGACAACGCACCACGCTGCGGCACCAACCACTACCGGATCACCATGGTGGATCTCGATGGTTCGAGCCTTCGCTCCAACACGGTCAACACCACCTACCGCCCCATAGGCAGCCAGGTGATGCTCATGCCCAACCCGGCAAAGGACATGGTGTACGTGACCGTGGCCAATGACCTGGGCGAATACACCATGCGGATCATGGACGCCACTGGTCGCACGCTGCAGGTGCTTGCCTTCGCCGAGCAAAAAGGACCCTATGCGGTCCCGGTGAATAACCTGGACCCTGGTGCCTACCTGCTGGTACTGACCAACGGAATGGATGAGGTACAAAGCATCCACTCCTTCGTGAAAGAGTAATGTCATTGGGAAAGGACCGCTCCGTGCGGTCCTTTCCCCTGATATCGCCATGCGACCCACGCAGTGGACCCGGTGTTGTCGCCATGGAAGAGGAGGCACATCCCGGCGCCTATCCAAGGCGAACCCTCCTCCTTATGGGTGCCTCGAAGAACCTCGAACGGATGGCGCGCGCCGCTATCATTCGTCCAGACGAGGCGCTCCGAAGAGAGGATACTGGATCGAAGTATCCGACTGAGGAGCAACAAAGTATGGGCGAATGAGAGCAAGCGATGACCGCTGTGCTTCTTTCTCATGAACGCCGCCGGAACGAGGTTCTTCGAGGTACCCTTATGCTATGCCGGATCACCGCTGACGTTCTCACAGTCCTGCGGTAAGTGCGCTCCAAAGTCCACCCTTCGGCGCCGGTGCCACCACCGTGATCCGTTGCCCTGTGCCGGGATCATCAAAGGTTATGGAACGTGCATGCAGCATGATGCTACGATCCTTCTCCCCACGGCGTGCACCGTACTTCACATCGCCTTTGATGGGCCACCCCGCCGAGCTGAGCTGTGCCCTGATCTGGTGGAACGCACCACCGCTCGGAACCACCTGGACCAGGGAGTACCGCTCACCTTGCGCCAACGCGGACACCTGTAACAAGGCCGTGGCCTCTTCACCGACCACCGGTAGCACACGCGCCTTCTTCGACCTCGGATCCCGCGCGACCATCCCCTCGATCACCCGTTCGCCCTGCAACAGACCTTCGACGATGGCCCAGTACACTTTGTGCACCGAGCGATCGCGAAAACATCTGTTCAATGCCGCGGTGGCCGTTGGCGAACGGCCGAAGAGCACCACCCCGCTCACCGGTCTATCCAGCCGATGGGTCAGTTGGATCGATGGCTCACCGAGGTGTGCACGCGACCACGACAACAGGTCCGCATCGCCGGTAGGGTCGGCCTGCACCGGCATACCGGCCGGTTTCCACACGGCCAAGATCCACGCATTCTGCCAAAGGATCGTGGGCTGTCGTGGCACTTGGTCCATGGCACGCATCACAACCGAGCATCTACCTACGCCTCCATGGCTTTCCCGAAGGTGGGCTGCTCAATACTGTTCATCGGCATTGGGGAAATCCCTGGACCGCACATCGGCGATATAAGAGGACACCGCCCCGGTGATGACCTCGTGCAGATCGGCATAGCGGCGCAGGAACCGTGGATTGAACTCCTTGTTGATACCCAGCATATCATGCAGTACCAACACTTGTCCATCCACTCCATTGCCCGCCCCGATGCCGATCACCGGAATGCTCACGCTGGCCGCCACTTCCTGGGCCAGTCGCGCGGGGATCTTCTCCAGCACGATGGCGAAACAACCGGCCTCCTCCAAGAGCTTGGCATCGGCCCTGAGGCGCTCGGCCTCGGCTTGTTCCTTGGCACGGACCACATAGGTGCCGAACTTGTAGATGCTTTGTGGGGTAAGGCCCAGGTGCCCCATCACGGGGATCCCCGCGGTAAGGATCCGTTCGATGGAGGAGATGACCTCACGCCCCCCCTCGAGCTTCACGGCGTGGGCACCGCTCTCCTTCATGATGCGGATCGCGGAATTGAGCGCTCCTTTGGAGTTGCCCTGGTACGTGCCGAACGGAAGGTCCACCACGATCAGTGCCCGGGCGCACCCCCGTACCACGGACGAAGCATGGTAGATCATCTGGTCCAGGGTGATCGGCAAAGTGGTCTCATGGCCGGCCATCACGTTACTGGCACTATCGCCCACCAGGATCACATCGATACCTGCACCGTCCACCAAGCGGGCCAGTGAATAGTCGTAGGCGGTGAGCATGGAGATCCGCTGGCCGGCGGCCTTCATCTCCTGCAACGTATGGGTGGTCACCCGCTTCGGGTTGGCGGTTCCTGTGCTCATGCCGTCAAAGCTACGGGAAGGGGCCCAACGGCCGCGGGCATCAGCCCCGCCGTTTCGGCCATGCCCATACGGCTACCGCGCCCATCCCAGGACCGACCGTTGGCCAGATCCTGATCAGGAGAACAAGCACACCCCGACAACCCTTCTATCTTTGGCACTTGGGCATTCCGCCACCTCGCATGCAACGAACGGCAATTTTCCTGGGCCTCTGCGCCATACTCACCGCCTGCAGCACCGACCTGGACATCAACGCACCGTACAAGAACGTCACGGTGGTCGAAGGCCTGCTGAACATGCGCGATAGTGTTCACCTGATCAAGATCAACAAGGGTTTCCTGGGCGAAGGCGATGCCTTGGTCTATGCCCAGGTGCAGGACTCCAACGAATGGAGCGCCGACGCCTTCGAGTACGCCCGTGTGGTACGCCTGCTCAATGGCCAGGCGGTAGGCACCTTCCCTTTACAGGACACGGTGGTCAACGACAGGCTGCCTGGCACCTTCTACGGACCCACCCAACGGCTCTACAAGTTCTCGGACCCCTTCCGGGAGGTGAAGATGATCGGCGGGGTGCCGGTAACGCTGTACCTGGATGATGACAGTGAGTACCGGATCGAGCTGAAGGTGAAAGGCGAAGAAGTGACTTCGGCCACCACCATCGTGAACGACTTCAGTTTCCAACAGGCCGATCAAAGCACCGACCAGGTCATCAACCTGATGGCCGCCTCGGACTTCGGGACCTTTGAACTGAACTGGAACACCGGGCGGAACGGGAAACGATATGTTGCGGACTATAGGGTGAACTACCGCGAGGTGCGGAATGGGACCACCGGAGAGCTTAAGACGGTGACGCGCCGGATCGGTACGGTGGTGAAACGAAGCACCGGGAGCAACGAAGCCATGGCCGTTGCCATGGACGGACGGCGCTTCTTCGAGGACCTGGCCGCGAGCATCCCGAACGATCCGGAAGTCCAACAACGGATCTTCCTGGGCGTGGACTTCGTGGTTTCCGTGGCCAATGATGAGTTCCACACCTTCCTCACGTTGACCGAACCCATCTCCGGGATCATCGAAGACCGCCCCACGTACTCCAACATCGAGAACGGCTATGGCATCTTCGGCAGCCGGTATGTGAAAACGATCGCCGGCAAACGACTGGGGGCCACCTCGTTGAACCAATTGGCCGAAGGCGACATCACCGGCCATTTGCGTTTTTGTTCGGGAATGCCGGGTGATGTGCTTAGTTCGCACTATTGCCCCTGACGATCTGTCCTTTTGTCAGTTCCGAAGCCCGCATGCGATGCGGGCTTCGTCGTTCTTGGCAGGTTGGTGGTCCGGAAACGGCACTGGCATGAAGCTTGACCAACGCGGACGTCGGCCATAATGGTATGGCCCGAAGAACCAACCAAAAGAAACGCCTGCGCCGGGCTACGGCGCTTCGAGCATGAGCAAGATCATCGGGATCGATCTGGGGACCACCAACAGTTGCGTAGCCGTGATGGAGGGCAACGAACCGGTGGTGATCACCAACAGCGAAGGGAAACGCACCACCCCGAGCGTGGTGGCATTCGTGGATGGCGGGGAGCGCAAAGTGGGAGACCCTGCGAAGCGCCAAGCCATCACCAACCCCACCAACACCATCTTCTCCATCAAGCGCTTCATGGGCAATACCTATGAAGAGGATGCCAAGGAGATCGCCCGCGTACCCTACAAGGTGGTGCGTGGAAGCAACGGCATGCCGCGCGTTGCCATCGGCGACCGCGACTACACCCCGCAGGAGATCAGCGCGATGATCCTGCAAAAGATGAAGAAGACCGCAGAGGACTACCTCGGTACCACGGTGAGCGAGGCCGTGATCACCGTTCCGGCCTACTTCAACGACGCGCAACGTCAAGCCACCAAAGAGGCCGGTGAGATCGCGGGGTTGAAGGTGCGCCGCATCATCAACGAGCCCACAGCGGCCGCACTGGCCTATGGCTTGGATAAGAAGGACAAGGACCAGAAGATCGTGGTGTTCGACTGCGGTGGTGGCACCCACGACGTGAGCGTACTGGAGTTGGGCGATGGCGTGTTCGAAGTGAAGAGCACCGAGGGCGACACCCACCTGGGTGGCGACGACTTCGACCAGGTGATCATCGACTGGCTGGCCGAAGAGTTCAAGAACGACGAAGGGCTTGACCTGCGCAAGGATCCCATGGCCCTGCAGCGGTTGAAGGATGCCGCCGAAAAGGCCAAGATCGAACTGAGCAGCACCACCAGCAGCGAGATCAACCTGCCGTACATCATGCCGGTGAACGGCATTCCGAAGCACCTGGTCCGCAGCCTCACCCGCGCCAAATTCGAACAGCTGGCGGATAGCCTGATCAAGCGCACCATCGCCCCCTGCGAAAGCGCCCTGAAGAACGCCGGCCTGAAGGTGAGCGACATCGACGAGGTGATCCTGGTGGGTGGCAGCACCCGCATCCCGGCCATCCAGGAAGCCGTGAAGAAATTCTTCGGCGGCAAGGAGCCCAGTAAAGGCGTGAACCCCGACGAGGTGGTGGCCATCGGAGCCAGCATCCAAGGCGGTGTGCTCACCGGCGAGGTGAAGGATGTGCTGTTGCTGGACGTGACCCCGCTGAGCCTTGGTATCGAGACCATGGGCGGTGTGATGACCAAGCTGATCGAGGCCAACACCACCATCCCCACCAAGAAGAGCGAGACCTTCAGCACGGCCAGCGACAGCCAGCCCAGCGTGGAGATCCATGTGCTGCAAGGCGAACGCCCCATGGCTGCGGGCAACCGCACCATCGGCCGGTTCCACCTCGATGGCATCCCCCCCGCACCGCGCGGAGTACCCCAGATCGAGGTGACCTTCGATATCGACGCCAACGGTATCCTGCATGTCGGTGCCAAGGACAAAGCCACCGGCAAGGAGCAGAGCATCCGCATCGAAGCCAGCAGCGGCCTGAGCAAGGACGACATCGAAAAGATGAAGAAGGAAGCCGAGGCCAACGCCGACAGCGACCGCCAGGCTCGGGAGCGCGTGGACAAGCTGAACCAAGCCGACAGCCTCATCTTCCAAACGGAGAAACAACTGAAGGAGTTCGGTGACAAGATCCCGGCCGACAAGAAGCAGCCGATCGAAGACGCCCTCACCAAGCTGAAGACCGCCCACGGCGCACAGGACATGGCGGGTATCGACACGGCCATGGCCGAACTGAACAACGTGTTCAGCGCCGCCAGCGAAGAGATGTACAAAGCGGCCCAAGAAGCCCAGACCAGCGGAGCCAGCGGCGGCGCACAGGCCAACGCCAACAGCGATGCCGAGGTGAAGGATGTGGACTTCGAAGAGGTGAAGGACGACAAGAAGTAAGCGTACCGACCGAAAAAGGAAAGCCCCGCGCCTCACAGCGCGGGGCTTTGTCTTTCTGCTCAAGGATCGATCAACGCACGGTGGCTAAACGTCCATCCTGGTAATCCTCCCGCTTGGTCACCGTGCCTTTTTCATCGAAATAGGTCCACGAACCAATGCGTTGGGTGTTCATGCGCGAGGGGTCGTACCGCGCACGTCCTTCGCAGCGCAGTGCCCCGCCCGGGTGGTATTCCTTCTGGATGAACTCCACCTTCTTCTTATCCACGAGCTGCAACGTGCTGACCGGATGGCCATCGGCGGCGAAAAGGTCCATGCGGAGGTAGTAAGGCTCGTGGCGGTGCCGCTCTTCCGCGTAACGCAACGTGCCATCCACATAGTGGTCCTCATACTGGACCGAAGTACCGTTCAGGTATCGGGTCTCCGAGCGTAGGTTCCCGTTGGAATGGTACATCCGTAACAAACTACGGACCGCATCCATGGACCGGAATTCGCGCTCCAGACTTCCATTCGGCCAATAGTTCTTGTAGATGGTCAACTGACCGGCATCGTAGTATCCACGATGCTTGAGGGCACCATCGGAATATCGGTCCTCCACCCAACCAAGGCAAGGGTATCCTGCGCACATGCGGATCGAATCACCACCAAGCACCTTGTTCATGCCCTCATAAACATTCATGTCCGGCGTAGGATCATCCCCCATATCGCCCATGATGTAATGCTCATCGTTAGCCAGGCTTTCGGGCTGCGCGATGCACGGAACCGCTGATCCGATCAGAGCAAAAGAGATGATGATAGGTGGTGGTGACATCCTCATGATGCCGATTCAACGGCTACTTCAAGGATCGTGTTACAGTCCATCGAACCAGCCCATCGATAAAAACAAGGCATTCGGCGATTCTTTTCAACCATTCATTGATCGCCTGAAAATCCAGCACCCGCCCTCGCCAAGTACCATCGAGGACCTTACATAAGTTACTGATATTCAATCAATAAATCCAGAAATGAACATCGCCGCTGGGCGTCAAACAATCCACCCATCAAGAACGTCCTGGTCGATGATATTAACAGGTTCGTCGGTAAAAAAATGATGTTCGTCGCTGATCACCTCTTGACATCCACCCCTCCGATCACGCAGCTTTACATCCGTTAAACACCAAACTCCTTCACCAATGCGAACGCCGATACTCGATCTCTTCCAACGGAGAAAGGCGCTGATGCATGGCCTTTCGGCCCTTCTGACGATCTTTCTGTTCAACTCCCGATCCCTGGCTCAGGTGCTTATCGCTCGGCAGGGGTTCGAGTCGCCGGAAGCTGCACCGGTCTGGAACATCACGGCCGGATCCGGCAACATCAGCACGACCACCGGCGGCGGATTTTTCGCTGATACGCCAGGATCGCAGCGGATCAGGAACGGCTCCCGTTCCTGGCAGGTGAATAACGGAACAGTATCCTTGGACCTGGCCACAGTGAACCTGGCTGGCTACTCTGATGTGGCTGTTACCGTACGGATCTCCAGCACGGCCACTTGGACTGGCGGCAATGGAGCGGACCTATCGGATCGCGTGCGGGTCTTCGCCGACCTCGACGGCGGCGGCTTCCCCGGCACACCGGACATCACGGTGACCGGCTCGAGCGCGAACAACGCCCGTTGGTCGTACAACAATGCCCAGAACGCCACCACCACCGCTGGCACCCCGATCACCCGCGCAGGCACCGCAGGCACCAACCAAGGCACCATCTATTCCACGCTGATCGTGAACATTCCCGATGGCACGAGTACGGTGGCCCTGCGTGTAACGGCCAACAACAACGCAGCCAGTGAGGTCTGGAACGTGGATGAGATCGAGCTACAAGGCATCCCTTGCACACCCAACGTATCCGTTTCACCATCCACGGAGATCTGTCCGGGCAACTCCACTACCCTTACCGCATCGGGGGCTACCGACTATACCTGGTCGCCCGCCACGGGGCTGAGTGGCACCACCGGCGCCTCGGTGACCGCCTCTCCGAGCAGCACCACCACCTACACGGTCACCGGCACGGACCCTGGCTGCCCCTTCAGCGGAACGGCCACCACCACCGTCACCATCACCCCCGGTGGCCCCACGGGAGTTATCGCATCCTCCACGGAAACAGTGGTCTGTGCCGGTAACCCCACCACCCTCAGCGCCAGCGGGGGCGGTACCGGGACCATTCTATCCAACAACTTCAATGCCGGTGCGGGATCCTGGACGGTCAACAACAGCCTCACCACCGGAGGCACTGCCGCGAACCGGGCGCTGGTGAACTGGACCAGTCGCGCGAACAGCTACACGTACAGTGGCAACACGTTCAACTCCAACGACAACAGCGCCTTCTTCTTGGCGAACAGCGATGCCGGGGGGAATGCCGTGACCACCAACACGATCCTGCGCTCACCCTCCTTCAGCACGGTCGGGTTCACCAGTGCCACGCTCACCTTCTACCACCACTACCGTTTCAATAGCGGTTCGGAACTAGGCTATGTGGAGGTCTCCACCGATAACTCGACCTGGACCGCGGTAGCCACCTACGGCGCCACGGTGGGGGCGGTGAACAACTTCCAGCTCGCCACGGTGGACCTCTCGGCCTATGACGGCCAGACCACGGTATGGGTGCGTTTCCGGTATTCCGCCACCTATGACTGGTGGTGGGCCATCGACAATGTCGCCGTCACGGGTACATCCAGCTCCGCGCTCACCTGGGCATGGACCTCCACGCCTTCCGGATTCACCTCGGCGGTGAAAGATCCCGGAGTGGTTTCGGTGGGCCAAACGCGCACCTACACCGTAGCGGCCACGGCACCGAACGGATGCAGCGCGAGCAGCTCGGTCGCGGTGACCGCTGTAACGCCACCGGATGCGGGCAGCGACGGCTCCTTCACCACCTGCAGCAACAGCGCAGCGACCGACATGTTCACCCAACTGGGAGGAACGCCGGATGCTGGAGGAGCTTGGAGCGGCCCCAGCCCGGTGAGCGGCGGCATGTACGACCCGGCCACGATGGACCCCGGCGTGTACACCTACACGGTTAGCGCGCCACCCTGTGCCGATGCGAGCGCCACGATCACCGTAACGGAGAACACGGCCACGGCATGGTACGCCGATCTGGACGGCGATGGATTCGGCGATGCGGGATCGATGGTGATGGCCTGCACGGCGCCGTTGAACCATGTGGCCGACAATACCGACTGCGACGACACACAGCTCCTTTATGCCGACAACGATGGCGACGGCTTCGGCACGGGCAGCCCGGTAGCCTGTGGTGTGCCCGATAACACGGACTGCGACGACAACCTGGTGCGCTACGAGGACACGGACGGTGATGGCTTCGGAAGCAATGTGACCGTGGCCTGTGGTGGCGTGGACAACAACACCGACGATTGCCCAACGGTCCCCGGCCTGATCGGCTCCAGCTGCGACGCTCAGCCCGGTCCCGGCTTCCTGCTCGGACAGCTGAATGGTTCGTGCAACTGCGTGGCCACACCCTGCACGGAGGATGTGGTGATCGAGCTGCGTTCCGACCCGAACAGCGAACAGATCGGCTGGGAGATCCTGGACCAGAACAGCCCCCTGGTGATCTGCAGTGGCGGAGCCCCGAACGAACCCTATCCCCACGGGATCACCTCCCCCATCGCACCGAGCTGCTGCCTCCCGGCAGGTTGCTACCGCCTACGGGTGACCGATGCCGGTGGTGATGGCTTCGTGAGCGGTGGTATCACCGGTGGATATCAGCTCCGCGAGGATGGCGTGAACGGCCGCAGGATCATCGACAACCTGGGCAACTTCACCAACGGCAGTGTGAGCGCGATCATGAACACCTACGACAACGGTGCCTTCTGCGTACCCGTGGGCGACGACAAGCTGATCTTCAGCAGCTGTGACAAGCTGGACTGGGTGAACAACAAGTTCATCGTGGCCACCGAGAACACCGCTGTGAGCGCCCAATACGGGGTGAACAACAGCAACAGCGGGTATGAGTTCTGGTTCTTCGACCCCAACGGCAGCTACAGCTTCCGTCGCTTCCGCAGCCACGCGACCAGCGATGGTTATGGCAGTGGCGCGTTGCGTGCCTGCCACTTCAAGGTGAACGGCTGGCTGAACAACATGGCCACGCCTCACATCCCGAGCAACATCCTGCTCAACGTACGGATCCGTGGCCGGGTGAACGGCTCCAACCTGCCCTTCGGCGCAGCCTGCCAATTCAAGATCGATCCGGTATTGGCGGCCTGCCCGCGTGCCAAGCTGGTGGACGACCCCGCCAACCCGACCGACTACAGCTGTGGGGTGTTCCGCAACTTCGGCGGGGCGAGCAACCCGAACAACCGGATCACGGCCAACCCGCCACAAGCCGTACCGACACCACCCAGTAGCATGGTCCGCTACCAGTTCCGTTTCCGCATCGCTGCGGAGAGCATCTGCATCGTGCGCCCGCCACAGACCAGCCCACGCATGGTGCTGAACTGGACCAACGGACCTGCCTTGCAGTGCAGCAAGTCCTACGATGTGGATGTGCGTGTAAGCTTGGATGGCGGTGCCACCTGGTGCTTCGGTCCGCCGAGCGCCACCGAGGCCGCCGCCTGTGCCGATACCCAGGATTGGGGCAAGGTCTGCAAAGTCACCATCAACGCTTGCGCCCTACCCGAGGGAGGGAACAACAGCATGGCGCCGACCGGCAATGGTGACCTGACCATGTACCCGAACCCCAACAATGGCGCACAGCTGTTCTTGAACCTGCAACCCGGGATGGAAGCCCCGGAAAGTGGAATGAGCACCGCACAACTCACCATCCACGACCTCACTGGCAAGCAAGTGATCACGCGTACCCTGCCCGTAGAAGGAGGTATGGTGAACTCCCGCATCGACCTGAATGGCGAACTTGGTAGTGGTGTCTACATGGTGAGCCTCACCGTGGGGGATCGGACCCGTACCGCACGGTTGGTCATCCAGCGTTGATCCACCGCCCAGATCGAAGGAACCCCGGTACACGCCGGGGTTCCTTCATTTCAAGCGGTATCGGCCACCCGTTGTGGACTTGCGGTGGGGAGTACCATTTGAACCTCCGATGCCAGCCGATCTTCGGCGCTGTTCCATTGAGACATGCCGGAGCCGCCCCACCGACACCCTATGGATAGAGCAGGTACTTGGCCCGTACCGGAGCGAATCGTTCCAGGCCATCGGCCCATGATGCACGGATCTCCGCCTCCGTGGCTCCAGCGACCACCTGCTCCCGAAGGGAACGGCCACCAGCCAGCTTATCGAAGAACGCATTGAAGAACTTCGACCGATCAGGAGCCGCTTCGTAGAGCCCCAGGAGCCATTGCAGATTCAACCGATGGTCCAATCGGGCTTGAATGGCACCGTACTCCTCCAAGTCCAGACCCTTACACAGCTGCCCTTTGTGGGGAGGGTCCTTCGCACCGGGCATGGGCTTGGGCGTGAATGCGAAGCTGCCGACCGGATTTCCAGGATACCCGATGCACTGGAAGGGTTTCTCCGTGCCGCGGCCAACGCTCACCACGGTGCCTTCGAACAGCCCGAGTGAAGGATAGAGATGGATCGCCGCCATATTGGGCAGGTTCGGCGAAGGCTTCACCGGTGGTGTGTACGGCTCCTGATGGACATAGCCCACACAGGCCACCACAGCAAGGTCGCAGACCACCCCACCATGCAACCACCCTTCACCATTGATCATCCGGGCATACTCACCAATGGTCATCCCATGCACCAATGGCACCGGATGCATCCCAACGAACGAGCTGTACGCCATGTCCAGCACCGGACCATCCACATAGAAACCGTTCGGGTTCGGGCGATCCAGAACCACCACCTTCTTCCCGTTCTCGGCCGCCGCTTCCATCACATGGTGCAAGGTGCTTATGTAGGTGTAGAAACGCACCCCGACATCCTGGATATCGAAGAGCAACACATCCACATCGACGATCTGTTGCGGGCTGGGCTTCTTATTGGACCCGTACAGCGACACCAAGGGAAGTCCAGTGCGTGGGTCGCGGCCATCCTTCACCTGTTCTCCTGCATCGGCCTCGCCGCGAAAGCCGTGTTCCGGCGCGAAGACCTTCACCACCTGCACGTCGAGGGCGAGCAACGAATCCACCAGGTGCCGCGTTCCGATCAGGCCCGTCTGGTTGGTGACCACCGCCACACGCTTCCCGACCAGGAGTGGGAGGTACTCGCTGGTACGCTGTGCGCCAACGCGCAACCCCGGCGACCCTTGGACCGAAGGTTCAGCGCCCACCTGCACGGGTTGGGAATGGCCGCAGGCCCCCCAAAACAAGAGGCTCGAAAGGGTTGCCGCTATCTTCGCCGCAGCCCAAGCCGAGTCCTTCGTGAACATTGCACATTTCATCGCCCGCCGCATCCTTGTGGACAAGGATCGGGCCGATCGGCTATCGCGCCCCATCGTGGGCATCGCGGTATTGGGGATCATCATCGGTATGGCGGTCATGATCGTCACGGTAGGTATCACCACCGGGTTTCAACAAGAAGTACGGGCGAAGGTAACCGGAGCAGGCGGGCACCTGCAGATCACCTCCATACGGCAAACCGACCCGCGGGAGACCCCGCGCATAGCGATCGCTCAGTCCTTCTACCCCTCGCTGGACACCGTACCAGGGGTGGAACACATCCAGATCTTCGCCACCCGGCCGGGGATCATCGAAACGGCGGACGAGATCGAGGGTGTGCTTTTGAAAGGTGTTGGCCCCGACCACAACTGGTCATTCCTGAAGCAACATCTGAAAGCGGGTACCGTGCCGGTGATCGGCGACACCGCGCACCCCATCGACCTGTTGATGTCGAAGTACCTCAGTGATCGTCTGCACATCGGGGTGCACGACACGATAATCGTGTACCTGATCAAGGGCCATGATGATATCAGGCCGCGCAGGTTCTGCGTGAGCGGTCTGTACGAAACGGGCATCGAACAACTGGACCACCAATTGGTGTACGTGGGCATCGACCACCTGCAGCGGTTCGCACAATGGGGTCTCCAGGCGGAAATGATGGTCTACGACAGCCTATCACCGCGCGGGATCCTGATCGAAGGCCTGGCGTTCGGCGGCGACAGGCTTTACCAATATGAATGGCCCGGCACCGAACTCCGCGGCAAGGGCCCCCACTGGATACGAACGAACAAAGACACCACGATCACCTTGGTGGTGAACGATGCCGACCACACCCTGGCCGACACCGCCTGGGTACGGATCATCCCACGAGCCGAAGTGGCTCCCCCCCCCGCCGGGTATCCGCGCGACATGGTGACCGTGGCACGAGGTGGATCCGGCGGCAGCCATACCAAGTACTGTGGTGGCTTCGAAGTGCTGCTGGACCGTTTCGAGGACCTCGCCGAGATGGACGATAGGGTGTACCGCGACCACCTCGACGAACACCTGCGCTCCCAAAGCGTACGTCAGCGCTTCCCGGAGATCTTCGCCTGGTTGGAGCTGTTGGACACCAATGTGGTGGTCATCATCATCCTGATGGTGATCGTGGCCATCATCAACATGACCAGCGCACTGCTGATCATCATCCTCGAACGCACCCCCATGATCGGGGTGCTGAAAGCGCTGGGCAGCACCAATGGGGCCATCCGGCGGATCTTCTTGATCGATGCCGCCTATATCCTGGGTGTCGGTATCCTGCTCGGCGACATCCTAGGTATCGGGCTTTGTCTGATCCAGCAGCAGTTCGGCATCGTCACCTTACCCATCGAAAGCTATTACGTGGACGCCGTGCCCGTCACCTTGGAGGCACTGCCGATCCTTGGGCTCAATCTCGGCACCATGGCGGTCTGTGTCCTGGCACTGCTGCTGCCCAGCATGTTGGTGACACGGATAGCTCCGGCGAAAGCGATAAGATTCAACTAAGGGTACCTCGAAGGGTGATCCACGGCCGGGTCCCGCTCCATGGCCCGGTGTGGCCAGGGGGCCGGGATCGCCCCCTTGAACCGCGCACTTGGAGTCCGGCGTACCCAGCACCCCGTACCTTCGCCAACAGACCAACCATGCGGCACCCTGCCGCGTTCACCATGCAGATCCACGACAATATCCTCAGCACCATCGGCCACACGCCCATGGTACGGCTCAACAAGATCGTGAAGGACATCCCCGCCACCGTACTCGCCAAGGTGGAGACCTTCAACCCCGGCAACAGCATCAAGGACCGCATGGCCATTAAAATGGTGGAGGACGCTGAGAAGGCCGGGCACCTCAAGCCAGGTTACACGATCATCGAAGGCACCAGTGGCAACACGGGCATGGGGCTGGCCATCGCCGCCATCATCAAAGGCTACAAGTGCATCTTCACCACCACCGACAAACAGAGCAAGGAGAAGGTGGACATCTTGCGGGCCTTTGGCGCGGAGGTGATCGTGTGCCCCACCAACGTGGACCCCGAGGATCCGCGCAGCTACTATTGCGTGAGCAGCCGCCTGGTGAACGAGACACCCAACAGCTGGAAAGCCAACCAGTACGACAACCCCAGCAACGCGCAGGCCCATTACGAGACCACCGGCCCCGAGATCTGGGAACAGACCGGTGGCAAGATCGACCACTTGGTGGTGGGCGTGGGCACGGGTGGAACGCTCTGTGGCACCGGCAGGTACCTGAAGGAGAAGAACCCGAACATCAAGCTGTGGGGGATCGATACCTACGGTTCGGTGTTCAAGAAGCTGAAGGAGACCGGCGAATTCGACAAGAACGAGATCTACCCGTACATCACCGAAGGTATCGGCGAGGATTTCGTGCCCGCCAACGTGGACATGGACCTGATCGATCACTTCGAGAAGGTGACCGACCGCGACGCCGCCATCTACACGCGCAAGATCGTACGCGATGAGGGCATCTTCGTGGGCAACAGCGCAGGCGCGGCCATGGCAGGCCTGATCCAGCTGAAGCAGCACTTCAAGAAGGGCGAGGTCGTGGTGGTGATCTTCCACGACCACGGCAGCCGCTACGTGGGCAAGATGTTCAACGACGACTGGATGCGGGAACGCGGCTTTTTGGTGGAAGAAAAGCCCACGGCGGGCGACCTGCTGAAAGGCAAGGAACTGCAACTACTGAGCGTGGAGGCCGATGAACCGGTATTGGTGGCGATCGACAAGATGCGTGCGCACAACATCGACCAGCTGCCCGTGTTCGAGAACGGCAAGCCGGTAGGCACCATCACCGATGCACGCCTGTTCGACGCGATCCTGGAAGATGCCGAGGTGCGCACCCAAGCCGCACGGGTGGTGATGGGCCCCGCCCTGCCGGTGCTGATGGTGGATGCCACATTGGACGAGGTGGCCAAGCGCTTGGGCAATGGATCACCGGCGGTGCTGGTGGAACAAGCGAACGGCTACGGGATCCTCACCAAGCAGGACATCATCGGGAAATTGAAATGATGGGCAATGCGCCCGTTCGCGCCCTCCCCCGGATCATCGGGCAATGCACCCGTACCTGCGACCCTCTGGGTCGCCCGACACCAATGATCGGCCCACGCACCCATACCAGCGCCGCATTGGATCGCACCGGATGCGTGGCATGGGCGACGCGGCTACGGGTGCTGCGGATGAAACCGGCGTAAACGACCCATAATAACCATGGCCCTGCGCTACCGAAAACACATCCGCCTGCCGGACCATGCATACATGCACGGCGCGTATTTCGTGACGCTATGCACGGCGTACCGCAGGCAGGTTTTCGGGCGGGTCGTAGGAGCGGATGCCGACGCACGCATTGAACTGACCGCCGTGGGACGCATCGTGGATGAATGCTGGCGCGCCATCCCGGACCATTTCCCGAACGCACGGCTGGATGAAACGCAGATCATGCCGGACCATCTGCATGCGATCATCGTATTGGAACGGGGGCGTGGCAATGATGGGGCGGCACCGGTAGCCGGGGCGACCCAATGGGTCGCGGCTACGGGTGCGGAGGACGAAACCATCTGCGCCCCCACGGACGAAACCGTTCGCAGGGCGCATGGTCCCCGGCGCGGTTCGCTGGGGGCGATCATCGGTGTGTTCAAATCCGAAACCACCAAACGCGTGAACCGGATGAACGCGACCATGGGCAAACGCCTGTGGCAACCCAATTTCCACGAACGGACCATCCGCGAATACACCGGCGAAAGGGGGCGCATCGCGCAGTACATCGCGGAGAATCCGGCGAAATGGCGGTGAACATGGCCGACTTCAGCACTCTCGGAGATCTGCCTGCGTTCCTATCATGGGTAGGCCAAGGAACACGCAAACTATTCAACCCGAAACCCGTTCGATCAAAGATCGGTGAAGCCCCGATATTGGACTTCTTCATCGGAACGTTCGTCTTGATCGGCCTCTTTGCACTGGTCATTACCGAGTGGTATCTGGCTCCCTCATAACATGGCTCTTTCCGACCAGATGCACCGCACCATCGCGGTCCCCACCCTCCCCCAGCGCATCATCTCGCTCGTCCCTTCCCAAACCGAACTACTGTACGACCTCGGCCTCGGCGATCGCGTCATCGGCATCACCAAATTCTGCCTCCATCCGGAGGCCTGGTTCCGCAGCAAACCCCGTGTGGGCGGTACCAAGAAAGTGGACATCGAAAAGGTACGCGCGCTGAAGCCGGACCTCATCATCGGCAACAAAGAGGAGAACGAACGCGCCGACATCGAGGCGCTGGAGCAGGAATTTCCGGTCTGGATGAGCGACATCGACGACCTGGATGGTGCGCTGGACATGATCCGCCGTGTGGGCGCCCTGACCGGTACCACGGCTGGGGCCGAACGCATCGTTGCGGGCATCGAGCGCGGTTTCGCGGGGCTCCGACCATCAACGGAGGGGTATAGCGTGGCCTACCTGATCTGGCGTGATCCGTGGATGGTGGCCGGACCAGGCACGTTCATCAACGACATGCTGAAGCGTTGCGGTCATGCCAACGCCTTCGCCCACCGCACGGAACGCTATCCGGAGATCACCTCCGCAGAACTGGCCGCCGCCGATCCCGACCTCATCTTCCTGTCATCGGAACCCTATCCGTTCAAGGAAAAGCACATCGCGGAGTTGAACCTGATCCTGCCCGGTGCGCCCGTGCGGTTGGTGGATGGCGAGCTGTTCAGCTGGTACGGATCGCGGCTTCTTCGGTCGCCGATGTACTTCAGTGGTCTGACCAAGGGTTGAGCGGTGGGCTGCCTCAATACGCGGGGCCTACCTTTGCGAAGCACGCGTTTCATGCGATCATTCCTCACCCTCCTGCTCACGCTGTTGACCTTCGGGGTCATCCACGGGCAACGTGTGGGGATGGTGTTGAGCGGCGGAGGGGCCACAGGGCTTGCCCATATCGGTGTGATGAAGGCCTTGGAGGATAACGGCATCCCGATCGACTACATCGCCGGCAGCAGCATGGGTGCATTAGTGGGCGGATTGTATGCCGCTGGATTCTCGCCTGCCGAGATCGACTCGATGTTCCATACCGACCTCTTCCAGACCATGGCCGAAGGCGGTATCGAACCGGAATACCAGTACTACTTCAAGCAGGATCCATCGGATGCATCGCTCATCGGCCTCAAGTTGGATCTGGACACCCTGCTCCAGTACTCACTTCCCACCAACCTCCGCGAACCAACCCTGATGGACTATGAGCAGATGGCGGTCCTGGGACCTGCCTCGGCGCTGGCCGGGTACGACTTGGACAACCTGTTCATCCCTTTCCGTTGCGTGGCCTCGGATCTTACGGACCAACGATCGGTGGTCTTCCGAAAAGGGGATCTGGCCCAATCGATCCGCGCGAGCATGAGCTATCCGTTCTACTTCAAGCCGATCCGGGTGGATGGGCACCTCATGATGGACGGCGGCCTGTACAACAACTTCCCAAGCGATGTGATGTACAGTGATTTCATGCCGGATTTCATCGTGGGCAGCAACGTTTCTGATAACAGCCCGCCACCAAGCGAAGATGACCTCCTTGGGCAATTACGGGCGATGATGCAGGAGCGCACCACCTATAAGATCGACTGTGCGAACAGCCTGATCGTGGAACCGCGCACCTCCAACACCCTGTTCGACTTCAGCGACCCTTCCGTACCGATAGCCGAGGGGTATGCCGAAGCGATGAAGCACATGCCGGAGATCCTCGCACAGGTGAAGCGGCGGGTCGGTCCACAGGAATTGGCCGCACGGCGTCGCCAGTTCCGGGCACGTCTTCCTGCCATGGTGTTCGGGGAACTGCGGATCCATGGCCTTACCCGTGCGCAAACGCGGTTCGTGGACCGGAGCTTGGATCGCGGGAGCGAGCTTCTTGGCCCCAAGAATTTTAAACCCAAGTACTTCCGGTTGATGGCCGACCGCAACATCGCGCAGCTCTATCCCAAGGCCACCTATGTGCCGGAGCGTGGCCGCTTCGACCTGGACCTTTATGTGAAACGTGAGAAGAACCTGCAGGTGCTCTTCGGCGGCATGTTCTCGTCCAGGCCCATCAACACAGGCATGGTAGGGCTCCGTTACAATCTCTTCGGCCGCAGTTCGGCAAGTCTCGAAGCCCTCTCCTACTTCGGGAAATTCTATGCGGCAGGGCAATTGCGGCTTCGTGTCCATCTGAGCACCAAGGCACCGATCTTCCTGGAGCCCATGTTCAACCTGCATCGTTGGGATCATTTCCGAAGTTTCAGTACGTTCTTCGATGAGGTGAATCCATCCTTCATCGTGATCCGAGAGACCTACGGAGGAGTGAACGCCGGCCTGGGTCTGGGGAACAAAGGCCTGCTGCGGTACGACCTCCGGTTGGGTGAGACCCTGGATCGTTATTACCAAGGCCTCGAATTCACCGGGCAGGACACCACGGACGCCACCACCTTCAAGCATTTCACCACGGGGCTACTGATCGAGCGGAACTCGTTGAACCGAAAGCAGCATCCGAACGCTGGCGAGGCATTGAGCGCCACTGTGCGGTACGTGAACGGCGATGAGCATACGGATCCGGGATCCCTCACCAGGGCGACCCAGGCGAACTACAAGGCGCACCATGATTGGGTCGTGGCCAAAGTGAGCCTGGACAAATACTTCCTGCCTCGCGGCATCTTCAAGTTCGGCCTTCTGGCCGAAGGGGTCTTCAGCACCATGCCCGCATTCCAGAACTACACCGCGAGCGTGATCCGGTCGCCCGCATTCCAACCAACGCCGGAGATCAAGACCTACTTCATCGACCGCTTCCGTGCACCGCAGTATGCGGCCGGGGGTATCCGCGCCATCATCGCCGTGGCCCGCAACAAGTTCGATCTTCGGCTGGAGGGATACGTCTTCCAGCCCTATGAGCCCTTCTTCCGTGATCACGATGGCCAGGTGGCACGTTCGGCCGCGTTCTCGGAGCGTGCCTACCTCGGCTCAGGATCATTGATCTACCAGAGTCCGTTGGGGCCGGTGTGGTTCAACATGAGCTATATCGATGGCCTGCGGCGACCATGGGTCTGGAGCTTGAACTTCGGCTATATCATCTTCAACCGACAAGGCCTGGAATGATCACGCACGCACTGCTGGATACGTACGAGTCCGTACAGGGCGAGTATGAAAGGCTTCCCTTGAGCGAACGGCCTGATGAACTGTTGTGGAGCATGGTGGATGGCTTGGTGCTCGATCTGCACATGATCAAGCACGGCTATGCCTCAGCGGGCTACGTGAAGCATCTGGACCGCGAATTGAAGCGGCTGTGTGCGGATGAGAGCGTGGTGAAGCGCCTTCGCGAGCTCATGTTCTGAGCACGGGTGAAAAAAGCGAAAGCCCTCCTTCCGAAGGGCTTTCACAAGATCGGTCACTGGTTCAGGCCTGCGCTGTCGGCCCACCGAAGTTCATCGGTATCTCGGGCATCTCGCTTTCGCGGATCGGTCCATGCACCTGTTCGAACTTCTGCACGTTATCAGCCAAGGCCCGCATGAGACGCTTGGCGTGCTGCGGGGTGAGCAGGATACGCGCCCGCACCTTCGCTTTGGGAACACCGGGCATCACACGCACGAAATCCACCACGAACTCAGAATTGCTATGGGTGATGATGGCGAGGTTGCTGTAAATGCCATCTGCCACCTCTTCACTGATCTCGATGTTCAGTTGATTGCCGCGGGCCTGGTCCTTTTGATCTGCCATTGTCAGGGGGGGGGTATGAACACGCAGGGGCGCGATCCCGCGCCCCTGCTATGTTCATGATGATCAGTCGTTCACCTCTTCGGCCACATTCTCGGCCTGGAGTCGTGCGTACTCGTCCTTGTTGGCCACGATGGTGGTCTGATAGGAACGAGCGCCGGTACCTGCCGGGATCAAGTGGCCCACGATCACGTTCTCCTTCAAGCCCAACAGATGGTCTTCCTTGGCGTTCACTGCGGCCTCGTTCAACACCTTGGTGGTCTCCTGGAAGGAGGCTGCCGAGATGAAGCTCTCCGTTTGCAACGAAGCGCGGGTGATCCCCTGGAGCATGGTGCGGGCCGTTGCGGGCTTCGCAGGACGGGCCTCCACGGGCTTGGCATCCTTGCGCTTCAACGCACTGTTCTCGTCACGCAGCTTGCGCATGGTCACGATCTGGCCTTCTTTGAGGCCGGCACTGTCACCAGCTTCGGTCACCACCAGCTTGTCATAGATCGCATCGTTCTCGCCCATGAACTCGATCTTGTTCACGCTCTGGCGCTCCAGGAAACGGGTATCTCCGGGATCCTCGATCTCCACTTTACGCATCATCTGACGGACGATCACCTCGAAGTGCTTGTCGTTGATCTTCACGCCCTGCATGCGGTACACCTCCTGCACCTCATCCACCAGGTACTCCTGCACACGGGTGGGTCCCTGGATATCGAGGATGTCACCTGGTGCGATGGATCCATCGCTGAGCGGTGCACCGGCTTTGATGAAGTCGTTCTCCTGGACCAGGATGTGCTTGCTCAAGGGCACCAGGTAGTACTTCTTCTCCCCGGTGCGGCTCTCCACGATGATCTCGCGATTGCCACGCTTGATCTTACCGTAGGAGATGATACCATCGATCTCGCTCACCACGGCCGGATTGCTCGGGTTACGGGCCTCGAACAGTTCGGTCACGCGGGGCAGACCACCAGTGATATCACCACCCTTACCGCTGCTACGTGGGATCTTCACGAGCACGTCACCCGCTTCGATCTTCTTGCCGTCCTCCACGATGATATGAGCGCCAACGGGCAGGCTGTAGCTCTTGAGCTCCTCCTTCCCTTTGGGGTCCATGATCTTGATGGTCGGGTTCTTCTTCTTATCGCGGCTCTCCACGATGACCTTCTCTGCGAAGCCGGTCTGCTCGTCGATCTCTTCACGGTAGGTCGCGTTCTCCTCGATGCTCTCGAATTCCACCTTACCGGCGAGTTCCGAGATGATCACCGCGTTGTACGGGTCCCAGGTGCAGATCAGATCGTTCTTGCCGATCGCCTTGCCGCCCTTGTTGTAGATCATGGCGCCGTACGGGATGTTGCTCGTGGTGAGCACAATGCCCGTGTTGGCATCCACGATACGCATCTCGGTGCTGCGGCTGATGACCACTTCCGCGTCGGCCCCCTTGCGGTCCTTCTTGGCCACGGTGCGGAGCTCGTCGATCTCGAGGATACCGTCGTATTTCGCACGGATCTCGCTCTCTTCGGTGATCTTGCCGGCCACACCACCCACGTGGAAGGTCCGCAGGGTAAGCTGTGTACCGGGCTCACCGATGGACTGTGCCGCGATCACACCGACCGCTTCACCCTTCTGGACCATGCGGCCCGTGGCCAGGTTCCGTCCATAGCACTTCACGCAGACCCCCTGCTTCTGTTCGCAGGTCAGCACGCTACGGATCTCCACCTCTTCGATCGGGCTCTCGTTGATGGCCTTGGCGACATCCTCCGTGATCTGCTCACCACCGGACACCAGGAGTTCACCCGTTTGCGGATGGAGCACATCGTGCACGGCACAACGGCCCAACACACGATCATACAGGCTCTCCACCACCTCTTCGTTCTTCTTCAGGGCGGTGGCCACCAGACCGCGAAGCGTTCCACAGTCCTCGTTGGTGATCACCACATCCTGCGCCACGTCCACCAGTCGGCGGGTGAGGTAACCGGCATCGGCGGTCTTCAGTGCCGTATCGGCCAGACCCTTACGCGCACCGTGGGTGGAGATGAAGTACTCCAGGATGGAAAGACCTTCCTTGAAGTTGGAGAGGATGGGGTTCTCGATGATGTCCTGTCCTCCACCGGCACCGCTCTTCTGCGGCTTGGCCATCAGACCACGCATACCGCTGAGCTGACGGATCTGCTCCTTGGAACCACGGGCACCGCTGTCCATCATCATGTAGATGGAGTTGAAGCCCTGGCGGTCGTTCTTGATGCGCTCCATCAAGGTGAAGGTCACCTTGCTGTTGGTGTGGGTCCAGATGTCGATGGTCTGGTTGTACCGTTCGTTGTTGGTGATCAGGCCCATGTTGTAGTTGCCGGTCACCTCATCCACCTCCTTCTGCGCTGCGGCCACGAGCTTCTCCTTGGCATCGGGGATCACCACGTCGTCGAGATTGAAGCTCAAGCCACCGCGGAAGGCGCTCATGAAGCCCAGGTCCTTGATATCGTCAAGGAACTGTGCGGCACGCGCGGTACCTGTTTCTTTCACCACGAGCCCGATGATATCGCGCAGGGCCTTCTTGGTGAGGACATCGTTGAGGTACCCCACCTCCTTGGGCACGACCTCGTTGAAGAGTGTGCGCCCGCAGGTGGTCTCGATCATCTGGGTCTTCCCATTGATGTCGGTCCAACGCAGTTTGATGTGGGTATGCAGGTCCAGTTGCCCCTCGTTGTAGGCGATGATCACCTCCTCTGGGCTGTAGAAGGCACGGCCTTCGCCCTTCATGGTGCGCTCCGCGTCGCTCTTACGGCCTTTGGTGATGTAGTAGAGGCCGAGCACCATGTCCTGGCTCGGAACGGCGATCGGGGCGCCGTTGGCCGGGTTGAGGATGTTGTGGCTGGCGAGCATGAGCAGCTGTGCCTCCAGGATGGCGGCGTTGCCCAAGGGTACGTGCACGGCCATCTGGTCACCGTCGAAGTCAGCGTTGAACGCGGTACATACGAGCGGGTGCAGTTGGATGGCCTTGCCCTCGATCAGTTTCGGCTGGAAGGCCTGGATACCCAGGCGGTGCAGGGTCGGTGCACGGTTGAGGAGCACCGGGTGGCCCTTCAGCACGTTCTCCAGGATATCCCACACCACGGGCTCCTTCTTGTCCACGATCTTCTTGGCGCTCTTCACGGTCTTCACGATCCCCCGCTCAATGAGCTTGCGGATGATGAACGGCTTGAAGAGCTCGGCGGCCATGTCCTTGGGCAGGCCGCACTCATGCAATTTCATTTCGGGACCCACCACGATCACCGAACGTGCGCTGTAATCCACGCGCTTACCGAGCAGGTTCTGGCGGAAGCGGCCCTGCTTGCCTTTGAGCGAATCGCTCAACGACTTCAGCGGGCGGTTGCTTTCGCTCTTCACGGCGCTGCTCTTGCGGCTATTGTCGAACAGGCTGTCCACGGCCTCTTGCAGCATGCGCTTCTCGTTGCGCAGGATCACCTCGGGGGCCTTGATCTCCACCAACCGCTTCAGTCGGTTGTTGCGGATGATGACGCGGCGGTAGAGGTCGTTGAGGTCGGAGGTGGCGAAACGGCCGCCATCCAAGGGCACCAGGGGGCGCAATTCGGGGGGGATCACCGGCACCACCCGAACGATCATCCATTCGGGGTTGTTGGCCCGTCGGCTGATGGCCTCGCGGAAAGCCTCCACCACGTTGAGGCGCTTGAGGGCCTCGTTCTTACGCTGTTGGCTGGTCTCGGTATTCGCTTTGTGGCGCAGGTCATAGCTCAGACTATCCAGGTCCAGGCGCTTCAGCAGATCATGCAACGCATCGGCCCCCATCTTGGCGATGAACTTGTTGGGGTCGCTGTCGTCCAGATGCTGGTTCTCCTTGCCCAAGGTCTCCAGGATATCGAGGTACTCCTCTTCGGTCAGGAAGTCGAGGTACTGGATCGCATTACCCTCCTTGTTCACGGCACCACCGGCCTGGATCACCACATAACGCTCGTAGTAGATGATCTGGTCGAGCTTCTTGGTCGGCAGGCCCAACAGGTAGCCGATCTTGTTGGGCAGGCTCCGGAAATACCAGATGTGGGCCACCGGCACGGTGAGTTGGATGTGGCCCATGCGCTCGCGGCGCACCTTCTTCTCGGTCACCTCCACACCGCAGCGGTCGCACACGATCCCTTTGTAGCGGATCCGCTTGTACTTACCGCAGTGGCATTCGAAATCCTTCACAGGACCGAAGATGCGCTCGCAGAAAAGACCATCACGCTCCGGCTTATACGTCCGGTAGTTGATCGTCTCCGGCTTGATCACCTCGCCGTGACTGCGCTCGAGGATCTGCTCGGGGCTGGCCAGGCTGATGACGATCTTATTGAAGTTGCTGTTCAGCTTCACTTCCTTCTTCATGTTCTCGCGTTGCTTGCTAGCGTTCGACGTTCAGTTGCTCACACCGGGTGGATCACTCGAGGGAAACGTTCAGGGCCAGACCACGGAGTTCGTGGAGCAGCACGTTGAACGATTCGGGGATACCCGGGGTCGGAAGAGGCTCGCCCTTCACGATGGCCTCGTAGGCCTTGGCGCGGCCCATCACGTCATCGCTCTTCACGGTAAGGATCTCCTGCAGGATATTGGCGGCACCGAAGGCCTCCAGTGCCCATACCTCCATTTCACCGAAGCGCTGGCCACCGAACTGGGCCTTACCGCCGAGCGGCTGCTGGGTGATGAGGCTGTAGGGGCCGATGGACCGTGCGTGCATCTTGTCATCCACCATGTGCGCGAGCTTGATCATGTAGATCACACCCACGGTCGCAGGTTGGTCGAAACGCACACCGGTACCGCCGTCGTACAGGTAGGTCTTACCGTTGCGCGGAACGCCCGCCTCGTCGGTCTCGGCATTGATCTGATCATGGGTGGCACCGTCGAAGATCGGGGTGGCGTACTTGCGCCCCAGTTTCTTACCGGCCCAGCCCAACACGGTCTCATAGATCTGTCCGAGGTTCATCCGGCTCGGTACGCCCAGCGGGTTCAGGACGATATCCACCGGCGTGCCATCCTCCAGGAACGGCATATCGGCGTCGCGAACGATCTTGGCCACGATACCCTTGTTCCCGTGGCGGCCGGCCATCTTATCGCCCACGGTGAGTTTCCGCTTGGCGGCCACATACACCTTGGCGAGCTTCATGATCCCGGTGGGCAGCTCGTCGCCGATGCTCACTTGGAAGTTCTTCCGCTTGTACACCCCACTGATGTCGCTGTGGCGGATGTTGTAGTTGTGAATGAGCTGGCGGACCAGTTCATTCGTCTTCTTCTCAGCGGTCCACTCGGTGGGATCCACGGTGATGAAGTCGATGGCCTGGAGCACTTTCGCGCTGAACTTCACCCCCTTCTTGATCTGTTCCTCCTTGTACTTGTTGAAGACCCCATTGCTGGATTGGCCTTCCACGATCTTCAGGAGCTTCTCGATCAACAGGTTCTTCAGGGCGCCCAGTTCCTTGTCCTGCTCCTTGGCGATCTGCTCGAGCACGCCCTTTTCGTTGCCTTTGGACTTCTTGTCCTTGATGGCGCGGCTGAAGAGCTTCTTATCGATGACCACGCCCTTGGTGCTGGGCGGAGCCTTCATGGAGGCGTCCTTCACATCGCCGGCCTTGTCGCCGAAGATGGCGCGCAGCAGCTTCTCTTCGGGGCTCGGATCGGTCTCCCCCTTCGGCGTGATCTTGCCGATGAGGATGTCGCCTTCCTTCACCTCAGCACCGATACGGATCAAGCCGTTCTCGTCGAGGTCCTTGGTGGCCTCTTCGGAAACGTTCGGGATATCGGCCGTAAGTTCTTCGAGGCCACGCTTGGTATCGCGCACCTCCATGATGTACTCATCGATGTGGATGGACGTGAAGATGTCCTCCGAGGCCACGCGTTCGCTGATCACGATGGCATCCTCGAAGTTGTACCCCTTCCACGGCATGAAGGCCACTTGCAGGTTACGACCGATGGCCAGCTCACCATCCTGGGTGCTATAGCCCTCGCACAGGATCTGACCGGCGGTCACCTTTTCGCCACGGCGCACCACCGGACGGAGGTTCATGCATGTGCTCTGGTTGGTCTTCAGGAATTTGGTCAGCTTGTACTCCTTCTCATCCCCGTCGAAGCTCACGGTACGCTCGTCTTCGCTCCGCTTGTAGTCGATGATGATCTTGTTGCTGTCCACGTACTTCACCGTACCCTCGCCCTCGGCCACCAACAGCACACGGCTGTCGCGGGCCACGAGCTCTTCCAGACCGGTGCCCACGAATGGCGCCTCGGGCCGCAGCAGTGGCACGGCCTGGCGCATCATGTTCGAACCCATCAGCGCACGGTTGGCATCGTTGTGTTCCAGGAAGGGGATCAACGAGGCCGCGATGGAAGCGATCTGGTTGGGTCCCACGTCCATCAGGTGCAGGTCCTTGGGCTCCACCACCGGGAAGTCACCCATCAAGCGGGCCTTCACCCGGTTGGATTGGAACTCGCCCTTTTCGTTCACCAAAGCGTTCGCTTGGGCGATCATCTTGTTATCCTCCTCCTCGGCGCTCAGGTAGATCACATCGGCCTTCACGTCCACCTTACCGGCACTTACGGGACGGTACGGTGTTTCGATGAAGCCCAGGTTATTGATCTTCGAGTACACACAGAGCGAGCTGATCAGACCGATGTTCGGACCTTCAGGCGTTTCGATGGTGCACAAACGGCCGTAGTGGGTGTAGTGCACGTCACGCACCTCGAATCCAGCACGCTCACGGCTGAGGCCACCGGGTCCAAGGGCCGACATACGGCGCTTGTGGGTGATCTCGCTCAACGGGTTGGTCTGGTCCATGAACTGGCTCAACTGGTTCGTTCCGAAGAACGAGTTGATCACCGAGCTCAGGGTCTTGGCGTTGATCAGGTCGGTCGGCGTGAACACCTCGTTGTCGCGCACGTTCATCCGCTCGCGGATGGTACGCGCCATACGGGCCAGGCCCACACCGAATTGGGCGTGCAGCTGCTCGCCCACGGTGCGCACACGACGGTTGCTCAAGTGGTCGATGTCGTCCACATCGGCCTTCACGTTCACCAGTTCGATCAGGTACTTGATGATGAAGATGATATCCTCCTTCGTCAGGACCCGAACGTTCAGCTCGCTCTGCAGGCCGAGCTTCTTGTTGATGCGATAACGGCCCACCTCACCGAGGTCGTAGCGCTGCTCGCTGAAGAACAGCTTGTCGATCACACCACGGGCGGTCTCCAGATCGGGTGGTTCGGCGTTACGCAACTGGCGATAGATCACCTCCACGGCCTCCTTCTCGGAGTTGGAGGTATCCTTCTGCAGGGTGTTGTAGATGAGCGCGTAGTCGGCCGCGTTGATGCCAGCTTTATGCAGGATCACGGTCTTGGCGCCACTGTCGGCGATCATCTCCACGTGCTGCTCCTCGATCACCGTTTCACGGTCGATCAGCACTTCATTCCGTTCGATGGAGACCACTTCACCGGTATCCTCGTCCACGAAATCCTCCACCCAGGTCTTCAACACCCGGGCAGCGAGCTTGCGTCCCACGGCCTCCTTCAGATTGGCCTTGGTCACCTTGATCTCGTCGGCCAGGCCGAAGATCTCCAGGATCTGCTTGTCGCTTTCAAACCCGATGGCACGCAGCAAGGTGGTCACCGGTAGTTTCTTCTTCCGGTCGATGTACGCGTACATCACCCCGTTGATGTCGGTGGCGAATTCGATCCAGGACCCTTTGAACGGGATCACCCGGGCGCTGTACAGCTTGGTACCATTCGCATGACGGCTCTGGCCGAAGAACACGCCTGGGCTACGATGCAGCTGGCTGACGACCACGCGTTCGGCGCCGTTCACCACGAAAGAACCCTTCGGGGTCATGTAGGGGATCTGCCCCAGGTACACATCCTGCACGATGGTCTCGAAATCCTCGTGCTCGGGGTCGGTGCAATACAACTTCAGCTTGGCCTTCAAGGGCACGCTGTAGGTCAATCCGCGCTCAATGCACTCATCAATACTGTATCGCGGGGGATCGATGAAGTAGTCCAGGAACTCCAACACGAACTGGTTGCGGGTGTCCGTGATGGGGAAATTCTCGCTGAACACCTTGAAGAGGCCTTCGCTTTGGCGGTGTTCGGGGAGGGTCTCGATCTGGAAGAAGTCCTCAAAACTCTTCAGTTGGATATCGAGAAAATCGGGATAGTCGATCGACAAGGGGCTGGAGCCGAAGTCGATGCGCTTGCTTTTCTTGGAACTGGTCTTCGCCTGGGCCATGAGTGCGGTATAAGGAGAACGTGTACGACCGTTCGAGCTACGGATCCAACTGCCTACTTGCCGGACACCCGAGCCGGATCAATGCTCGGGCATGCGTTGCCACCGAAAGGTGACCGGGATCACAGAACAGCCGGAAAGGCCCGCCTTGGGGCCTCTCCGTGCTGCTGTGATGCGAGCGCGTATGGGGTCTTACTTGACCTCAACCTCAGCGCCGGCTTCCGTCAGTTGCTGCTTCAGGCTCTCGGCATCTTCTTTCGAAACGCCCTCCTTCAGCGGCTTCGGAGCGCCGTCAACGAGATCCTTGGCCTCTTTCAGTCCCAGACCGGTGAGTTCCTTCACCAGTTTCACGACTGCCAGTTTGTTGGCTCCGCCGTTCTTGAGGATCACATCGAAGCTGGTCTTGGCCTCAGCGGCGTCACCACCAGCGGCTGCACCGCCGCCAACGGCCACGGCCACAGCTGCGGCTGCCGGTTCGATCTTGTATTCGTCCTTCAGGTAGTTGGCGAGTTCGCTAACCTCCTTTACGGTGAGGCTCACGAGCTGGTCACCAAGTGCTTTGATATCTGCCATTGTTCGGGTTTGTTACTTGTGTTCGGGGAAGCGGACTGTGCGTAACGCGTTTGGTGGGGGGCCAGAACGGCCGCCCTCGGTATCTTGGTATTAAGCCTGTGCTCGTTCTTCGAGGGTCTTGAGCAGGCCAGCGATCTTTTGGCCACCGCTGCCTTGCAGACCGCTGATGACGTTCTTGATCGGGCTTTGGAGCAAGCCGATGATCTCGCCGATGAGTTCTTCGCGACCTTTGAGGTTGCTCAGCATCACCAGTTGGTCATCGCCCACGAAAACGGCCTCATCGATCCAAGCGCTCTTCAGGGCGGGCTTGGTCTGGTCCTTCTTGCGGAAGCTTTGGATCAGCTTGGCGGGTGCGTTGCCCTTCTCGGCCATGAGCACCGAGGTCTGGCCCTTCAGGGTGGGGATCACACCGCTGTAGTCCTTGCCTTCCACACGCTCCATCGCTTTACGCAGCAAGGTGTTCTTCACCACCTTCATGCGCACACCTCCCTTGTGGCAGGCACGACGCAGGTTGCTGGTGGCCTCAGCGCTCATACCGGAGGTATCGGCGAGGTAGATCACGCTGGTGGACTTGATATCCTCCACCAGCTCGGCGATCGCTTGGTCTTTCTCGATACGGGTTGCCATTGTTCTGCTGGGTTTTGGATCAAGCCTGCACCGTGCGGGTATCCACCTGCACACCGGGGCTCATGGTACTGCTGATACTGATGCTCTTGATGTAAGCTCCTTTGGCGGTGCTGGGTTTCAGCTTCACCAGGGTCTGAAGGATCTCGTGCGCGTTCTCGCTGAGTTTGGCGGCATCGAACGAGGCCTTGCCGATCACCGCATGGATGATGCCGGCCTTGTCCACTTTGAAGTCGATCTTACCGGCCTTCACCTCCTTGGTGGCCTTGGCCACATCCATGGTAACGGTACCGGTCTTGGGGTTCGGCATCAGGCCGCGGGGTCCGAGCACACGGCCCAAGGCACCCACTTTGGCCATCACGGCAGGCGTGCAGATGATCACGTCCACGCTGGTCCAGCCACCTTTGATCTTCTCGATGTACTCATCCAAGCCAGCCATATCGGCGCCGGCGGCGAGGGCCTCCTCGCACTTGGCGGGATCAGCCAGTACCAGCACGCTCACGGTACGACCGGTGCCATGGGGCAGGCTCACGGTGCCACGCACCATCTCGGTGCTCTTGCGCGGGTCCACGCCCAGGCGCACGGCGATGTCCACCGTGGCGTCGAACTTGGTGGTGCTCACTTGCTTAACGATCTGCGCCGCTTCCTGCAAGGAGTAGATCTTGCTCGTGTCGAATTTCGACAGCGCAGCTTTACGCTTTTTGGTCAATGTGCTCATGGCTGCGTTGTTCAAAAGGGTTTGTCGCCGCTCACCGTGACCCCCATGCTACGGGCGGTACCCGCCACCATGGACATGGCGCTTTCGAGGCTGAAGCAGTTCAGGTCCGGCATTTTATCCTCGGCGATGGCCTTCACCTGATCCCAAGTGATGCTACCCACCTTGTTGCTGTGGGGCACTCCGCTACCACCTTTGATCTTGGCTGCTTCGACGATCTGCACCGCAGCAGGCGGCGTCTTGATCACGAAGTCGAACGACTTGTCGGTGTACACCGTGATCACGGCTGGCAGCACTTTGCCCGGCTTGTCCTGCGTACGCGCATTGAACTGCTTGCAGAACTCCATGATGTTCACCCCTTTGGCACCCAGTGCCGGGCCCACGGGGGGCGAGGGGTTGGCGGCTCCGCCTTTGATCTGCAGCTTGATAAGGGCTGCTACTTCCTTGGCCATTGTTCTTGGATTGTGTCCTTTTTAACGCCTTCTCGTGGTCGGCTCGGACTGGTTATTCTCCTTCATTCCTTCCTGGTGGAAGGTGCTGTCCTGTTGTTACTACACCTCCTTCTCCACCTGCATGAAGCTGAGCTCCAAGGGCGTCTTCCTTCCGAAGATCTTCACCATCACCTTCAGCTTCTTCTTCTCCTCGTTGATCTCCTCGATCACGCCGTTGAATCCGTTGAACGGACCATCGATCACCTTCACCCCTTCCCCTACGTGATAGGGATTCAGGCTGGTGGCTTCGGCGTCCGCCAGCTCATCCACCGTACCCAGGATCCGGTTCACCTCGCTCTGGCGCAGAGGAACAGGGTCTCCCCCTTTCTCCGCCCCCAGGAAACCGATCACGTTGGGCAGGTTCTTGATGCTGTGGGCCACTTCGCCTGTCAGATCGGCCTCCATCAGCACATAGCCCGGGAAGAATGTGAACTCCTTGCTCACCTTCTTGCCGTCCTTGATCTGATAGCGCTTCTCCATCGGAATAAGCACTTGGGCGATATACGCGCTCATACTCTTGGAGCGAGCCACCTCCAGGTCGATGGTCTCCTTCACCTTCTTCTCCTTCCCGGAGACGGCGCGAACCACGTACCACTTCTTGGTGCTTTCCGCCATGGCTTAGCCTCCAATGAGTTTGTAGATGAAACCGAGCACACCTTTCCAGAAGCTTCCATTGCCCATGTTCTGCACCCCGAAGATGTAGTCCATGAGGAAAACGATGAGCGAAAGGAGGAGCGCCGAGACCAACACGATGATAGCACTGCTCTGGAGTTCCTTCCAGGTAGGCCAGCTCACCTTGTTCACGAGCTCGTTGTAGCTCTCAGCGATGTATGTCTTCAAGCTTGCCACGGTAACGTTCTTCTTTGCTGGCACGGGTGGCAGGAATCGAACCCGCAGCCTAAGGTTTTGGAGACCTTCGCTCTACCAATTGAGCTACACCCGTAGAGTTCCTGTTCTTGGTTCTCTTTTCGGCGGCGAAGGCCGTCCCGCGAGTGCGGGACGGCCCTACCACCATTGGTATCGCAGTGCTTACTTGATGATCTCGGTCACCTGGCCGGCACCCACCGTACGGCCACCCTCGCGGATAGCGAAACGGAGGCCCTTGTCCATAGCGATCGGAACGATCAGCTTCACGGTGATGGTCACGTTGTCACCGGGCATGATCATTTCACGACCAGCTTCCATGGTGATCTCGCCGGTCACGTCCGTGGTACGGAAGTAGAACTGCGGACGGTACTTGTTGTGGAAAGGGGTGTGGCGACCACCTTCCTCTTTCTTCAGCACGTAGATCTCGGCCTTGAACTCGGTGTGCGGGGTGATGCTACCGGGCTTCGCGATGACCATACCGCGACGGATCTGGTCTTTTTCGATACCACGGAGCAGCAGACCCACGTTGTCACCAGCTTCGCCACGATCGAGGAGCTTGCGGAACATCTCCACGCCGGTGCAGGTGCTCTTCATCTTCTCCTCCTGCATGCCGATGATCTCCACTTCGTCGCCGGTCTTCACCACGCCGGTCTCGATACGGCCAGTGGCCACGGTACCACGACCGGTGATGGAGAACACATCCTCCACGCTCATCAGGAAGGGCTTCTCCACTTCGCGGGGGGGCACGGGGATCCAGTTGTCCACGGCGTCCATCAGTTGCATGATGGTTTCCTCCCACTTGGGCTCGCCATTGAGTCCACCCAGGGCGCTGCCACGGATCACGGGGGTGTTGTCACCATCGTATTCGTAGAAGCTCAGGAGTTCACGGATCTCCATTTCCACGAGGTCGAGCAGCTCGGCGTCATCCACCATGTCGACCTTGTTCATGAACACCACGATCTTGGGCACGCCCACCTGACGGCCGAGCAGGATGTGCTCGCGGGTCTGGGGCATGGGGCCATCGGTGGAGGCCACCACGAGGATGGCACCGTCCATCTGGGCGGCACCGGTCACCATGTTCTTCACATAGTCGGCGTGGCCGGGGCAGTCCACGTGAGCGTAGTGACGGTTGGCCGTCTGATACTCCACGTGCGAGGTGTTGATGGTGATACCACGCTCCTTTTCCTCGGGCGCGTTATCGATGGAATCGAAGCTGCGCAGTTCGGAAAGGCCTTTCTTGGCCAGTACGGTGGTGATCGCTGCGGTCAGCGTGGTCTTGCCATGGTCAACGTGGCCGATAGTGCCGATGTTGACGTGCGGCTTGTCCCTTTTGAAGGTCTCCTTTGCCATGGTCGGATCGTGTTGTTTCTACGGTTCGTGTTCGTTCAAAAATGTCCCTTCTGCGCTGTACAGGCCTGCCACATCGGTTGTGGCATGCAACATCGGCTGCTTCGCTGGAGCCTTTGACGGGAATTGAACCCGTGACCTCTTCCTTACCAAGGAAGTGCTCTACCCCTGAGCTACAAAGGCCTAATTCATCCACAAGTAGAGCGGGAGACGAGACTCGAACCCGCGACGTTCAGCTTGGAAGGCTGATGCTCTACCAACTGAGCTACTCCCGCATTGATGACCGAGGATCCTCCTTCGTGCTTACCGCTTGTTGAAAAAGCGGCACGCGCTGGCTCCGTGAAAATGGTGGGGAGAGCAGGATTCGAACCTACGAAGCTGTGAAGCAGCAGATTTACAGTCTGCCCCCGTTGGCCGCTTGGGTATCTCCCCTCTTCCGATCACGGAGCCAATGGACGGATTCGAACCCCCGACCTGCTGATTACAAATCAGCTGCTCTACCAGCTGAGCTACATTGGCCTGTACAACAGAAAAAGAACGTCTTTCCACCCGCCTCGGAACCAGAGGTCCCGAATTGGGCCTGCAAATGTAGTAAGAATACCTGCTCCACCAAACGAAGAGGCCGCGACTTTTATCGCGGCCTCTCGATCGATCCGACCGACCTCGGGGATCGGACATCTAAATTACTGATATTAAGACACTTTACGCGGGCTCTCTTTGGCACGTGCCACTTGGCTGCGCAATGCTTCGACCGTGGTAATAGCCGCTTCTTCGAAGCTTTTGCCTTGCCGTTTTGCGAACAAGTCATTGCCCGGGACGGCCAAACGGATCTCCACGACCTTGTTCTCCCGGTTCTCGCCGTCATGCTCCAGGCGCAGGAAAACCTCGCCTGAAAGGATGCTATCATGGAACTGATCCAGCTTGGCTAATTTCTCCTTGATGAAGCTGACCAGTTTGACATCGGCGTCGAAATGGATGGAATGCACGTTCACGTTCATGGTACGAATTCCTTTTTCGGGTTGATGATGTACGCCCCTACCGCCCTCCACGTGGGTGGGCCTGGGCGTGGACTTTTCGAAGTTTTTCCACGGTATTGTGGGTGTAGACCTGGGTCGCTGCGAGGTTGGCATGACCCAGGATCTCTTTCACCGCATTCAGGTCGGCGCCGTGCTCGAGCATGTGGGTGGCGAAGGTGTGTCTGAGCACGTGTGGGCTGCGCTTGCGTTGAGTGGAGACCCCACCAAGGTAATACTTTACCGAACGTTGTACGGTACGCCGGGCCAACGGTTTCCCGTGCTCGTCCAGCAACAAAGGCGTCATGGGGTCCACGGGATGTCCGAGGGCTCCCCGGGCCGCCAGATAGGCCCGTAGTTCGCTACACAGTTCCGGGCCGATCGGTATGATCCGCTCCTTTTGCCGCTTACCCATGACCCGGAGCGAACCGTGCCGGAGATCGGCATCCCCAACGGAAAGGCTCAACAGCTCGGCCAGCCGCATGCCGGTCTGGTAGAGCAGGTCCACCACCAGCCGGTCGATGGTGCCCTTATGGCCCGCAGGCCATTCATGCTGCCCCAGGAGCCGCTCCATCCCTTTTTCGTCCACGAACTCGGGCAATCGCTTCGGTGTTCTTGGGGGGTCCAATAGCGCCGTGGGGTCGTGGCTTGCATCGCCCACCAGCCGCGCGAACCGGTAGAATCCCCGCAGGGCGCTCAACTTCCGGTGGACGCTTCGGGGGCCGGTGCCTTGTTCCATCAGCTGCATCATCCAACGGCGTACCGCCCTATCCGTGGCACGGTGCAACTCACCACCTCCGAACGAGGTGAGAAAGAGCTGGAACTGCTCCAGATCCCGCCGATACGCCGATACGGTATGCGAGCTATAGCGCTTCTCGTAGGCGAGGTGTTCCACGAAACGATCCAGGAGCATACGGCGAATTAACGCGGCATACCCACCGTACCGTATGTCCCGAACGGATAAGTTGTGCGCCGGTGGATCGTTAGTTCAGCCGTTCCTTCTTGGCCCCCCTCCGCCCAGAGGCCTGTCAAGAGCCTTTCGGAGCACGTGGAACATCCGCTCGCACGGCGCCGCGAACCATGCGCCACGGCCAGTGGGGGGCTGGTCGCCGCCCCCTCCACAACGAAGAAAGCCCCATTGCTGGGGCTTTCGATGAGTTCACAAAAAGAAGGGTCACTCCTCTCCCTTCTGCATGGACAGCTTGTACGTGGCCCGGATGACCTCCTTCCGCCGTGCCACAGAAGGCTTGGTGAAGCTCTGACGTTTGCGCAACTGACGCATGGTCTGCGTACGCTCGAACTTCTTCTTGAACTTCTTGAGCGCCTTATCGATGCTCTCGCCTTCCTTGACCGGGATGATCAGCATGGTCGTGTGTCCTTTTCGCTTAGGGGGTGCAAATATAAGTGGAGTTCTGATCCGTGCAACAGGGAAATTCCTCAAACCGATGTTCCGATCGGCCGCTGCCTCTGTCAAGGGCGATCCAAGCTCAGTAGGAGACCAGTCGGATCACCTCCGCTTGGTAGGGCTTCAGGCGTTGTACCCCTTGCAGGAACCCGAGCTCGATCAGGAAACTGAAGGCCGCGACCGTGCCACCTTGCATTCGGATCAACTCAGCGGCCGCAGCAGCGGTGCCCCCTGTGGCCAAAAGGTCATCATGGATCATCACCCGCATACCAGGCTTCACGCTATCCTGATGTATCTCCACTTCGGCACTCCCGTATTCCAGGTCGTACGAGTAGCTCACGGTCTTCCACGGAAGCTTCCCCTTCTTACGTACGGTGACGAAGGGCACCCCCAGGGCCATGGCCAAGGGCATCCCGAAAAGGAATCCGCGGCTTTCGATCCCGGCGATGGCGTCGATGGGCTGGCCATCAAGCGCTCGACGAAAGCCCTCAACGGCCTCGGTGCATAAGGCGGCATTCTCCAGTACCGGAGTGATGTCGCGGAACAGGATCCCCGGCTTGGGGAAATCGGGCACCGCTCGGATGGTGGCTTTGAGCCGGCGTTCAAGGTCGGTCACTCCAAGGATAGATATGGGGCAAGTTTAGCGAAGACCTCCGGGGTCACCGCCACGCACCGCTTGATATCCGACAATTGTTTGAAAGGACCGTGTTGCTGACGGTAGGCGACCAATGGCTTGGCGATGGCCCACCGCGCATAGGGGTGGCTGGCCAGGTCCTCCGCCGTGCACGTGTTGATCGGGATACGACGCACCGCCAGCGTATCGAGGATCAGGAATTCCTTCAGCTTTAAGACCGCATCCGGCTTGTCCTGGAGCACATACACCTCACCCAACTGCTCCAATGAAACGAATCCACCAAGCCGATCCCGGTACCGCACGATACCCCGAGCGAAGGTGGGGCCGATACCGGGAAGTGCGATGAGCGCCAAGGTGTCGGCCGTGTTCACCTCCACCATCCGTCGCACGGTCCGACCATAAGCGGCTCGGTCCATGATCGTAGACCCCCCCTCTTTACTTGGCCCTCGATAGGCACGGTCCGAGCCATGGTCTCGGCGTTGGTACACTTTCGGCGCCTGGGAGTCCGGCAGCAGGATAAAGGGCTCCAGCGCAGCGAACTGCTCTGGCCTAATGCTGTACATGCGGGCCAGGTCCTTCTTGGTCCTGAACCGCCCTCCCTTGCCCAGGTACCGTTCCACACCATCGACCTGCCTATCCGACAGCCCTAGGACCTTCCACTCCTCTCGGCCGATGGTATTGGGATCGAACGGGAACGGCGCCGGGGCCACGGTATCTGCGCGGGCTGCCTCCTGCATGGCCAGCACCGCCTCCACCCAAGCGCGTTGTTCGGTGAGGTCATGCTGTTTCGGTGGCCGAAGCCATTGTTCGTACACCACCCAGCCGAGCAGGACCAGGAGCACCCCCATGAGCACACGCACCCCCCGCCGTTCTTCGCGGTGCATGTCGAGCAGGTCCTTCAACCGCTCCTTCCACCTACTGGTAGGCCGTTCAACCTGCATGACCTGCTTGTTCCGCACGCCGATGCCATGGCATGCCCCTTCACACAAGTGTAGGGGATCCGTGCGTACCGTGGGCGCGTGCCCTACACCCCATGGGGGCCGCTTCAAAGCGATCGCAGATCCCAGAGGGCCATGGCCTTGTCGCCGTACCTCCCCTCTCCCTCCATACAGCCCTCATCGATCAGACGAAGTGGCGTTGGAAGGTTGAAGGGAGCCACCGTCAGATTCACCGGCCGCCAGTCGCCCATGCGAATGTCCCTGTTCTCGGCATGGCGGGTGAACGTGGTGGCGAGCAGGTACCTGCTACCAGAGGCCTTGATGCGCTGCAAGACCGTTGTGATATCCGCCAAAGGCAGATGTACCATGCAGTCACGGACCAGCACGAGGTCGGTGGTGGGCAGCGGATCCTTCAGCAGATCGAGCACCCTGAACTCCAGTTCGGGCCGTGCCGTGAAACGCGCCCTGTTCCTGTGGATGAGTTTCTCCACGATATCACCTCCGATATACCGGACACCATCCAATGGCACCTCCTTCATCCAGTTCAGATCGCCGCAGGGGACATCCAGTATGGACTTGATGTCGAACTCCTTGAACAAGGCGGGCAACGCATGGACCAGAGCCACGGTCTGGCCCAGTTCGGACCCGGTGCCCGAAACACTCTCCTGGCTGTTCCAATAATTCCGATCGTGAATGAGCGTGAACACCTCAGTCGCGCTCCTACCCTGGAATTCATCCACCTGCACCGGGATCTTGTGCCGTACGAGCCCTGCACACTCCAACAGTTTCCGCAGGATGGCCTTCATGGGGATGTTCGGAGCCATGTGTTCCAAGGTAAGCTACAACGCTACGCTCCCGCGAGCTGATCGCGAAGCACCGCCAGACCGGCCTCGAACCCATGGGGCGCGTACCCCAGATCATGTCGGGCCTTATCCAGTACGAATCCCGTCTTCGGCGGTCGCTTGGCCGGTTGTGCGAGGGTATCGCTCTTTACCGGGGACACCACCGAGGTATCCAACCCGAAGAACACCCCCACCCTTCTCACCAGCTCCAAGATGCTCATGCCATCGGGACCGCTGAGGTGGTAGATGCCCGTGGCGCCCTGCTTGGCGATACGGATGCAGCCATCGGCGAGATCCTCGGCCAAGGTGGGCATACGCCACTGGTCGTCCACCACCTGGATGGGTTGGCCTTTCTCCAATGCAGCCTTGGCCCAGAGCACCACGTTGCTGCGGCTCAGCCCTTCGGCGATACCATAGACGATGATGGTGCGGGCAATGGCCCACCTGGCTAACCCACTGGCGATCACGATCCGTTCGGCATCCAGCTTACTGTGCCCATAAATGCTCAGCGGAGCAGGGGTATCCTCCTCCCGATACGGACCTTGGAGCCCGTCGAAGATGAAATCGGTGCTTAGATGGATGAAATGTGAACCATGCCGTTCGGCTGCACGAACCAAGTGTTCCGTAGCGGTCACGTTCTGAAGGCGGCAACCCACGGGGTCCAGTTCGCAGGCATCCACATTGGTCATTGCGGCGGTATGGATCACTACCCCGGGTCGGAAACCATCGAACACGGCATCGACCCCGTCCTTCACGGTGATGTCCAAGGTGTGGTATCGCGATCCAAGTGGATCCGGGGATCGGTCGGATCCCCGGCTGGTGGCCAGCAGGTCAACCGAAGGTTCGCCACGCAGGGCGGAGACTAATTTCTGGCCCAACAGGCCGTTGGAACCGGTGATCAGGATACGCATGGACGGCGAAGATGCGGAACACCCGACGAAGTTGACCGGGCTGAAAATGGTGTAGCGGAGGACAAAAGGCGATCACAACTCCCACACCGTGCTTCGCCGTGTAAAAGGCCGTTTGATACGCTCCTTGTGGGCCAGCACGAAGGCCATGAACAGGTACACCACCAAATGCAGACCAGCGGTGATGAAGCTGAGATAGATGAACGACAGCCGCACCTGCTCCAGCTTGATGTTGAGCTTGTGCGCCCACCATTCGCAAACACCGAACGCCTGCTGCTCGAAATAGGTCTTGACTCGGTCGATCATAGCGGGCGTGGTCACGGCTCCACGTCTCTTTGGACGATGGAATGGAGCAATTGGTTGCCAATGGCGCAATATAAGCAGCGACGAGCCATGCAATACCGGCTTTTCAACTCCAAAAGGGCTTGCCCACGTGCAGCGGTATCGGCCGATAGGCCATGGCGCCCCCACTCTTTCAGGATGCTATTGGACTCCGGCGGAAGTTGTTCCAGCAGGCACATGGCCCGGTCCGTCATGGCCTGATCGGCCCGGATGCGCCCCAAGGCGAACAACGTAGGCACGATGGCGTTGATGATGATGTGGTCCGCCCCTGCTCGGCCGAGCCGTTTGGTCCGTGCCTCAGCAGGTGCATCGAAGCGGTAGTGGGTGGTCCAATAGTCGCTTGCCGTGACATCCAGCATTTCCCGAAGCTCCGGCACTTGATCCGCGTTCAGCAGATCGGCGAACGCTCCCTGGGTCCGCATGAGCACCTGTGCCAGCTGGGCGATGCGAATGGTCGGAAAGTTCACCGGCCGCATCCTGCCGAACATCCACGCTGCCACAGGTGCGGGTTTCAGACCGTGTAGCTGAGCGAGTACGGCATGTTCGTGTTGCAAGGCACGAGGGTGGTCATCCACGAGATCCACCTGCAGTAATCCGGCCTGGCCGAAGAACAGGGCCTCGGTCCGGAGCGCATCATCGCGGTATTTCTGCACGGTACGAAGGGGCAGCGCATGGGCCAGCATGCTGAAGGGCTCGGCGTTCACCTTCGATCCGAAGGCGCGGGCGAGCATGTGGTACATCGTTTCCGCCGCATCGCCCCGCAGCCGATGATAAAGATCCTCGACCTCGATGGTCTTGCGCTCTATGCGTTCCACCAACACCCCTTCCAACCATGCACCGAGACGACCGGGATCCACATGACCCAACCGCGCGGCGCACGGCACAAAGCCCTGACCGCGCATCAGTTGGTAATGCAGTGCGATGCTCTCCGAAGGCACGCGGGGCCATAACTCCAGGGTGGGTAGCACCCGACCTTGGGCGGTACGCACGTCCGCATCGTGCGCATACACCACATGCAGCACCACGTTCTCGTACGCAGGATCGAACTGGTGACCATGTGCGTTCCACTCGCTGCTACGCAGATGCACCTCCACCGTTCCGGCCCATAGCTGTCCATCGATACGCACCTGGGCTCCGAGCAGATCAGGTCCACTGTTGTGTTGGATACGGCCGGGCTTGAGCACTTCCAGTTCACGACCATCGGTGGTACGCAAGGCATGCGGGTCGAAAGAACGCGACGCCCATAGATGCTGCAGCAGGTCCTCTCCATAAGGGAATCCTGGTTCAAGCAGAAGCCACGGCGCATGGCCCATGGCCCGTTCCACTGAGCGTTGGCCGGGAGCGGTGGGAAAGAGCGGATGTGGAGCGCAGGACATGGCATCAGTGACTGACGGGAATATCGTCAGTGTTCCGATGCATAATATATCGATCGCAATGCCGCCCGCCAACTCTTCACCCGACGGCCGCAGAAAGGGCAAGCGCCATTTCACGCTGAAGGGACTGTGCCGCAGCACGCGCTGCCGGAATGGACTGGTCGCCCTGCCCGGCATAGAGGACCCCTCGGCTGCTGTTGATCAGCAGGCCGCCATCGGCAGTGATACCCGCTTTCAGCACGGCTTGCAGATCGCCACCTTGAGCGCCCACACCAGGCACCAGCAAGAAATGGCCGGGGACCAGGGCACGCACTTCGGCCAATACTTCCGGGCGAGTGGCCCCGACCACGAACATGAGGTCATCGGGAGTGCCCCACTTGGCGGTGCTTCGGATCACCGTTTCATACAAGGGGCGTCCGTTCTCGGTGCGGATGAATTGGACATCCTCAGCACCGGGGTTACTGGTGACTCCCAGCGCGATGGCCCATTTCCCCTTTCGGCCGGTGAATGGTGCGATGCTGTCGCGGCCCATGTACGGCGAAAGGGTGATGGCGTCCACATCGAGCCTGTCGAAGAAGGCTTCCGCGTACTTGCGGGCGGTATTCCCGATATCACCGCGCTTGGCGTCGGCGATGATGAAACAGTCGCCTTTACTGCGGATGAATGCGATGGTGGCTTCCAGATCGAGCCATCCCTCATCACCCAACGCCTCGTAGAACGCAAGGTTCAGTTTATACGCCACGGTGTACGGATGGGTCACCTCCACGATGGCCTCGTTGAAGGCGCGCACCGGATGGCTTTCGTCCAGGAAGTGTTCGGGCAGTAGCTGCTCCTCCGTATCAAGCCCTACGCAGAGCAGGCTCTTCTTCCGGCGGATGGTGGCGATGAGTTCGGTACGTGTCACGGTTCTCCAGCGTGTTCGCAATGGCGAACAGCGGCGCGAAGATCGCAAGCCTGCGGTACTGGGAACCGGCGGGTCTGAAATAAGATCGGTCCGGCGGGTCGGCTTCCGGTGCCTCCAACTTCAGATCCCGGCTTCGGCCTTGAGCTTCTCGGTCCGTTCGGCGAGTTGAAGGGCATCGATGATCTCTTGAAGGTCGCCGTTCATCACCTGGGGCAGGTTGTGTACAGTGAATTCGATACGATGGTCCGTGACGCGGCTTTGGGGAAAATTGTAGGTGCGGATCTTGGCGCTACGATCACCACTGCTCACCTGGCTTTTCCGTTGTGCGGCCACGGCGGCCTCCTGCTCACGGACCTTGTCCTCGTACAATTTGGTCCGGAGCATCTGCATGGCCTTCATGCGGTTCCCAAGCTGGCTGCGCTCCGTCTGGCACATCACCACGAGCCCCGTGGGGATGTGGGTAAGGCGCACCTTGGTCTCCACCTTGTTCACGTTCTGGCCACCGGCCCCTCCGCTACGGGCGGTCTCCATCTTCACATCACTCTCCTTCAGGTCCACATCGGTCTCTTCGGCTTCGGGCAGTACGTTCACCGTGGCCGCACTGGTGTGGATACGTCCTTGGGCCTCTGTCGCAGGTACACGCTGCACGCGGTGTACCCCAGCTTCGAACTTGAGAACACCATACGCACCTTCTCCGATCACATTGAGCACCACCTCCTTGTACCCCCCAACGGTGCCTTCGCTCACGTCGGCCACTTCGATCCGCCAGCCTCGCCCCTCGCAATAGCGGGTGTACATGCGGTAGAGATCGCCTGCGAACAGGCTGGCCTCATCACCACCGGTGCCAGCCCGCAACTCCACGGTGCAGTTCCGCGCATCGTTGGGGTCCTTGGGCACCAGCATCAGGCGTACCTCCTCCTCCATGGCTTCTATCGCCGCACGACATTCGTCGCGTTCGGCGCGGGCCATATCCAGCATTTCCGGGTCCCTTTCGGTACGTAGGATCTCCTCGGCACCATCGGCATCATCGTGCAACCGCTTGAACCGCAGGAAGGCCGAAGCGATCGGTTCCAGATCGCGGTAGCTGCGATTGAGTTCCACGAACCGCTTTTGGTCCGCGATCACACTGGGGTCGGCCAGTTGCTTACCGATCTCTTCACGTCGATCGTACAGCGTCGAAAGTTTGGCTAGTAGTTCGCTCATGGGGCACTACGAAGTATCGGTGCCAGCGTACCGCAGGAGAGATCCGACGGGTCGGCTTCCAGTGCGTTGGGCACGGCGGTGGATGGCGTCAGTGATAGGAGAAGGTTCCGTGAGGTCCGGTGATCACGACCTCCTTGGCGGGTGCGGTCTCCACGCGACCGATCACCTGGGCATGCACGCCGAAGGACTTCGCTATGGCGATGATCTCCGCCGCACGCGGCGCAGGCACGTAGAACTCCAGTCGGTGGCCCATGTTGAAGACCTTGTACATCTCCTGCCAGCCGGTGCCGCTCATGCGCTGGATGGCCTCGAAAAGCGGTGGTATGGGAAGCGGATCGTCCTTGATGATACGCAGGCCCTCCACGAAGTGTAACACCTTGGTCTGTGCCCCACCGCTGCAATGCACCATCCCATGTATTTCCGAGCGCATAGCCTTGAACACCTCGTTCACGATCGGTGCGTAGGTACGTGTTGGTGAGAGCACGGCCTTACCAAAGTCAAGCGGGGTACCTGGCAGGGGATCGGTCAATCGGGCCTGCCCACTGTAGACCAGGTCCGCTGGAGTGCCGGGGTCGAAGGTCTCCGGGAATCCGAAGGCGAGATCCTTGGCGAAGATGTCGTGGCGGGCACTGGTCAGGCCATTGCTTCCCATGCCGGCGTTGTACGCATCCTCATACGTCGCTCGGCCGTAACTGGCAAGTCCCACCACCACATCACCAGCGGAGATACGGGCATTGTCGATCACCTGATCGCGACGCAAGCGCGCCACCACGGTACTATCCACGATCACGGTGCGCACCAGATCGCCCACATCGGCGGTCTCCCCACCAGTACTGTGGATGGCGATACCAAGGTCCCGCATGCGTTGCAGGAAAGCTTCGGTGCCCTGGATGAGCGCGCTGATCACCTCCCCGGGAATGAGCCGTTTGTTGCGGCCAATGGTGCTGCTCAACAGGATGCTCTCCCCGCCCCCCCCAGGCAAGCCCACACACAGCAGGTCGTCCAGGTTCATCACAATGGCGTCCTGGGCGATACCGTGCCAAACCCCAAGGTCGCCGGTCTGTTTCCAGTAGGCGTATGCCAATGCGCTCTTGGTGCCGGCGCCATCGGCGTGCATCACCACGCAATGGTCTGGGCTACCCGTAAGGTTGTCCTCCACGATCTTACAGAACGCCCTGGGGTATAAGCCTTTACCAAGATGAGCGATGGCTTTGTGCACATCCTCCTTTGCGGAGGAGACACCGCGTTGGGCGTAGCGGTCGGAGTTCATGTGTTGAAAATAAGAAGAGCACCCACCAGCCGGTGGATGCTCTTCCGTTCAATGCGTTAGCTAATTGGCCTTCGGTACGTGATCGTAGCTGAGCACCTTCAGGTCGGTGCGGCGGTTACGCTGGTGCGCTGCCTCCTGTTCCTCCTTGGTGGCCATCTTCTTGATCACGTCCATGGTGATCACGGGTTCGTCCGCACCACGACCGACCGGCACCAGACGCGCCGGATCGATACCGCGTTGGATGAGGTAGTTCACACAACTCTGGGCGCGCAGTTGGCTCAGCTCCTTGTTGCCCCCTTTGTAGGTCCGGGTGGCCCGAGCATCGGTGTGGGAACGCAATTCCACCACCAGTGTTGGGTTGTCCACCAAGGTCTGATAGGCGATCTCCAGAGAATCCTTGCTGGCTTGCAGCAGGTCGAACTTGTCCACATCATAGATCACACTGGGCAGGTTCACCACGCCACCCTTCGCAGCCGGTACCAGGAAATACTCCTTCACGAACGTGGTGCTCTCCTGGAGTCCCACGGTGGTCACCTGATCCTTCACCACCAGGTAGCCCTCCTTCTCGGCGAGGATGCTATACGTGGTGTTCTCCTTGATATAGCGATCCTTCCCGTTCTCGATGAAGGTGAAGCCACCGTTATCATCGGTGATGGCGCTGAAATTGCTGCCATTGGTTCCCACCACGGAGATCTTGGCGCCGGGCAACGGTTGTCCGGTAGCCTTGTCGTAGGCGGTCCCTTGCAGACCGAACACCAGGTCGGGCATATAGAATCGCCAGATATCATCTTGTCCTTTACCGCCGGGACGGTTGCTGGTGAAGAACCCGCGGTCCGTATCGCCGTCGAAAGCGATCCCGAAATCATCCGAAGCACTGTTGATGGGCGACTTCATGTTCTCCAGGGCCGTCCACGTATCGCCGGACTTCTCGGCATGGAAGATGTCCATGCCCCCCATGCCCGGGTGTCCGTTCGAGGCGAAATAGAGGCTGCCATCGTGGCGGAGGAAGGGGAACATCTCGTCCTTGGCGGTATTCACCTCACCGAGGTTCACCGGCGCCCCCGTGGGCATACCATCCTTATTCAGCTTCACCATGTACAGGTCCTTCCCTCCTTTGTGGCCTGGCCATTTCATGTCGCTGGCGAACACCATCATGGTCTCGTCCTTATCCAGCGCAGGATGGCCGATGGTGATGGTGTCGTTCTTATCGGGACGGAGCGCCAGTTTCACGGGCTCGGCGTAATTGTTCCCGACCTTCTTGCTCACCCAGATATCGCAACCGTACACTTTCTTCTTCTCCATGGGGCACCGGGTGAAGTACATCATGGTGCGTTTGGCGTTGAAGACCGGGGCCCCTTCGTTGCCCGGGGTGTTGATGGCGATGGGCAGCTTGGTGGGTTCGCTCCACTTACCCAACCGGTCGCGGCTGCTGGTGAACAGATCACTGAAGCTCTCCCCGACGATCTGATCGGTCTCGGTACCGGTGGCGCCGGGGCGGGTGCTGGTGTAGACCACCGTTTCGTTCTTCTTATCCGCGAAGGCCGGGGTGAAGTCGTATTGCGGGGTATTGAGGAGCACCTCGGGATCCACGCTGTACCGGGTGGGAGAATCCTTCCAGGCTTGTGCTTGTTGGCACTCCGCGATACTGGCATCGGCACGTGCATCGCCGGGTTTCTTCTCCTTGAACCGGTTGTAGGAGGCGATCGCTTCTGCGTATTTCCCCTCCTGCTTCTGCATGTGGCCGATGTACAGGTAGGTGATGGGGTCCGTGTACTGCGCCTTGTTGGCCTTCTCGTACCATACGGCGGCTTGTTGCGCATCACCCAGAGCCCTGTACGACTCCCCTACCTTGAAGATGAGCTCGGCCTTGGTACTGGCCTTCTTCTCCACGGTATAGGCTTTCTTATAGAGCTCGATGGCATTGAAATAGAATCCTTTCTTGAACGCATCATCCGCCTCTTCGGCCAATTTGCCTTGGGCAACGGCCGAGGCCATGAAGAGGAAGCTAAAGGCCAAGCTGGCAAGGAGTTTCCTTGTGATCATCACGTGCATGTGAGTGAGAGACGGGTTTCCGATCCGGGCGAAGATAAGCAGATCCCGAAATGGCAAGCACCTTGACCAATTTCATTGGGATGGAAGCCCCGGATCCTCGGAAGGCTATCGGGTGAACATGAGCTCGCGCATTTTGGGAAGTGGCCAAAGTTCATCGTCCACCAACAGTTCCAGTTTATCGCTGTGGTACCGGATCCGGTCGAAGAAGGGCTTTACCGTATCGCAGTAGGCGATGGCCTTTTCACGGGTATCCGCCATGGTGTTCGCTTTCTTCCGCGCTTCGGTCATTTCATCCACCAAGGTGACGATCTGGTGGATATGGTCACTGATCTCCTCGATGAGCTTGACCTGTGTGGCCGCCGCCTTCTTGGCTTTTTCCACACCGAGCACCTCCCGAAGCCCTCGCACGTTCTCCAACAGCCTGTTCTGGTACTCAATGGCCGTGGGTACGATATGGTTCTGGGCAAGATCACCACAGACCCGCCCTTCGATCTGGATCTTGAGCACATAGCTATGCAGCTCGATCTCGTGTCGGGCTTCCAGTTCCACCGGAGAAAGTACGCCCATGGTGGCAAAAAGCTCACGCGTCTCCTTGCGCCCCCACACGTCCAGCGCACGCGGGGTATCGGCGATATTGCTCAAGCCCCGCTTGGCCGCTTCCTTCTTCCACTCATCGCCATACCCGTTGCCTTCGAACCGAATGGCCTTGCTCTGTACGATCAGGTCGCGGATCACGCGGAGAACGGCCTCATCCTTCTTCACACCCTTGTCGATCAGGACATCAACGCTCTGCTTGAAGGCTTGCAGTTGATGGGCCACGATGGTGTTGAGCACGGTCATGGCCGCCGCGCAGTTGGCACTGCTTCCCACAGCCCGGAATTCGAACTTGTTACCGGTAAAGGCGAAGGGGCTGGTGCGGTTACGGTCGGTATTGTCCAACATGACCGGTGGGATCCGGCCGATATCCAGCTTCAGCTCGGTCTTGAGGTCGGGAGTCATCGTGCCGTTGATGTTCTTCTCCAACTCATCGAGCAGGTTGCTCAGGTGCTCGCCGATGAACACACTGATGATGGCGGGGGGGGCTTCATTGGCACCGAGGCGGTGGTCGTTGTTAGCGCTGGCGATGCTGGCCCGAAGGACATCCGCATGGTTATGGATGGCCTTGATGGTATTGACGAAGAAAGCCAGGAAGAGAATGTTCTCCTTGGGTGTCTTGGCGGGCCGCAACAGGTTCTTTCCCGTGTTGGTGGCCAGGCTCCAATTGTTGTGCTTTCCGCTTCCATTGACCCCGGCATAGGGTTTTTCGTGGAACAGCACGCGGAAGTGATGCTTCCGGGCCACCTTCCCCATCACATCCATGAGGAGCATGTTGTGGTCCACGGCGAGGTTGAGCTCCTCGAACACCGGAGCGCATTCGAATTGGTTCGGAGCCACTTCGTTATGACGGGTCTTCACCGGGATGCCCAGTTTGAGCGATTCGGTCTCGAATTCGCGCATGAAGGCCTGCGCGCGCTCGGGGATGCTCCCGAAATAATGATCCTCCAATTGCTGGCCTTTGGCGGGGCTGTGGCCGAAGAGGGCACGACCGGTCATCATGATGTCCGGACGCGCGTGGAACAAGGCCTCGTCGATCAGGAAATACTCCTGCTCCCATCCGAGGGTACAGGTCACCTTGGTCACATCCTTATCGAAATACTGGCATACGGCGGTGGCTGCTTCGTCTACAGCCTTGATGGCACGCAGCAAGGGCATCTTGTAGTCCAGTGCTTCGCCGGTATAGCTAATGAAGATCGTGGGGATGCAGAGGGTGCGGCCCATGAGGAAGGCTGGGCTACTGGGATCCCACGCGGTATATCCCCGTGCCTCGAACGTGTTGCGGATGCCCCCGTTCGGGAAACTGCTGGCGTCCGGTTCCTGCTGTACAAGCATGGATCCGTCGAACCGTTCAATGCTCCGCCCACCCCCGATGGGCTCGAAGAAGGCATCGTGCTTTTCCGCACTGGTGCCGGTGAGTGGCTGGAACCAATGGGTATAGTGGGTAGCTCCCTTGCTGGAGGCCCACTCCTTCATCCCACTTGCCACCTGGTCGGCCAACTTGCGTTCGATCCGGGTGCCATGGTGAATGGCTTGCCGCACCGCGAACCAAGCATCCTCGGTGAGGAACATGCGCATGGCGTCCTCATTGAACACGTTACACCCGAAAAACTCGGAAATGCGCGTGGTCGGCAGCTCCACGGGCACAGGAGTCCTGGAAAGCACATTTTCGAGCGCGTGGTGCCTAAAACGAGGGGTTGTCATGAGATATTTTGGTATTTCTGCCGCGAAAGTATGCGTAAAGAAGGGGGTGCCCTCTAAAAAACATGAAAATTTACCGAGCAGTTGACGAAAACGCTCCACCTGGCCACCGCTTCGATCTGAAGGGATGACATGGGAAGGGCGGGCAAGGTGTTGTTGATTCAAGCGCCACGCGCTCCCGGCCGCAGGTGAACACGCAAGGGTGCCACCACCGTTGTGGGGCGCTGCCTACTCGACGATCACTCCGGGGACTCCTCCGGTTTCACCGGTGGCACGTCGCCCGGGGGGGGCGGAATGGCCGGCGGCCGCTGTGGTGTGCTTTCCAGGCTCTGTTGGAAACTCCGGCGCTGTTCGTTCACCGCATTGGATACCTCGTTCGCCCCACGCTGGATCTCGCGCTGCACCTCATTGCTGGCATCGCGTACTTGTCGCATGGTGCGCCCCAATGTGCGGGCCAGGTCTGGTATGCCCTTGGCTCCGAAGAACAGGAGTGCGAAGAGCATGATGACCATGAGCTCACCGCCACTGACATCGAAGAGTAATGGAGGCAACGCCATCGTGGGGGTAAAAATAAGTCGTCCCGCCGGTGGCGGGACGACCATTCTCAAAGGGGATCCTGTTCAGGCCACTGCCTCCTTCACGGCCACGGCGCTCTTCTTGCGGAGCAGAAGGTCCATTGCGGAAGCGGATGCCACGAAGATGGAGGAGTATGTTCCGACCACTGTACCGGCTAACAATCCGAACACGAAGCCGCGAATGGAGATACCGCCGAAGAAGAAGATGATGAGCAACACCAGCATGGTGCAAACACCGGTGTTCAGTGTACGGCTCAACGTGCTGTTGATGGCTTTGTTGAACAGGCTGACCAGCGGTTCGCGTTTATGCTCACGGCTGTATTCGCGGATACGGTCGAAGACCACCACGGTGTCGTTGATGGAGTAACCCACCACGGTGAGGATCACGGCGATGAACGCCTCATCGATCTCCAGGGAGAAGCCGACGACCCCCCAGAGCAGGGAGTAGATGCCGAGCACCACCAACACGTCGTGTACGAGGGAGAGCACCGCGCCCACACCGTACTGCCAGTTGTTGAACCGAACCCCGATGTAGATGAACATGAACAGCAACGCGATGCTCACCGAGGTGAGCGCCTTGATCTTGATATCGTCGCTGATGGTGGGGTCCACTTTGCGGGTATCGTCCGCGAAGGTGTACTCGCCCACTTGTGCGAGTCCGGCGGCCATCCGGGCCTGCACCATGGAATCGACCGCCAGGCCGGCCTCGTCGATCATGTAGTTGGTCGTGATCTTCAAGCGACGCTCGCCGCCGTAGGTCTTCACATTGAGGGTGTAATCCCGATCCCCTTCCTTCACCACGGGCGCCAAGGCCTCGCGGACCGTTTCGGGATCAACGGGCTGCGCGTATTCCACCACGAAGGTGCGTCCTCCGGTGAAGTCGACCCCCCAGTTGAACCCACGTGTCACCATGGAACCGAGCCCGATGGCGATGAGCACGAAGGAGATGCCGTAGAACAACTTCCGCTTGCCCATGAAGTCGTAGTTAGCCCCATCGAAGAGGTTCTTGTTCCACGGGCGCCAGAAGGAAATGTCCTTGCCTTGCTCCAAGCGACGGGTCATGACCAACCGGGAGATGAAGATGGCGGTGAAGAGCGAGGTGAGGATACCCAAGCCCAGCGTGGTGGCGAAACCGCGGATGGGGCCGGAGCCAAAGAAGTACAGGATCACCGCAGTGGCGAACGTGGTCACGTTGGAGTCGATGATGGCGGAGAGCGCGCCGGAGTTGGAGTAGGCGGTCTCCACCGAACTCTTGAGCATGCGTCCTTGCTTGAGTTCATCGCGGACCCGCTCATTGATGAGCACGTTGGCGTCCACGGCCATACCGATGGTCAATACGATACCGGCGATACCGGCGAGGGTGAGGGTGGCCTGCATGGAGGCCATGGTACCCAACAGGAAGAACACGTTGGCCAGCAGGGCGATATCGGCGATCCAGCCGGCGCGGTTGTAATACAGCCACATCACCAACAACACACCCACCAAGGCGATGGCGAAGGAGACCAGTCCCTTGCTGATGTTCTCTTCACCGAGGGTGGGTCCCACCACCGTTTCGTCAATGATGCGTGCCGGAGCCGGCAGTGCACCGGCCTTGAGGATGTTGGCCAGGTCCTCGGCCTCCTTGATCTGGGTATTGAGGTCGCCCGACCCCATGGAGATGGAGGAGCGTCCACCGCTGATCTCGGACTGTACCACCGGTGCGCTGTACACCATGTCATCCAACACGATAGCCACCACACGACCGATGTTCTCCCCGGTCATCAAGCGCCAGATCTGAGCGCCTTCAGCGTCCATCTGCATATTCACCTCCACGGCACCCTTGAAGTCGAAGTCCTGGTTGGCCGCGATGATGGAGCTACCATCCAGACGCGGCTTTCCTCCACGAGGCAGTTTGAGGGCGTACAGGCTAAGCAACTGGACCTTGCCCCCATCTTGAGCATCGTAGCTATCCGGCTTCGCGGCCCATGCCAGCTTCAGGTCCGCTGGGATCAGCGCCTTCGTTGTGGCCGATGCCAGGTACCGGTTCACCGCGGCCGTATCGGACAGCATGGCGGTACCGACGATCGGTCCCTTGGCTTGGTTGGAAGGCTGGAACACGGCGAACAACGGGTTCTTCCGACGGAGTTCGGCACGTTCAGCCTCGGACATCTCTTTGTTCGCCGTATCCAAAGCCGTGGTATCCACCGCGGTAGAGTCCTTCGTGAGGGTATCGTTGGAGGCCACAGCATCGCTGACCGCAGCCGATCCGGTATCGATCACACGCAGCGCCATACGGCGGTTCTGAGCACGGCCCTCCTCGGTCGCATTGGATGCCACGGGGTGCTGGGAGCCATAGCCTTCGGCCTCCAGGCGATCCGCAGCGATACCCTTGCCCACGAGCGCGTTCCGCACCGCATCAGCCCGTTCTTGGGAGAGCTTCAGGTTATCGGCCGCATTGCCGGTGCTATCCGTGTAGCCGCCGATCTTGATCCGAACGGTGGCATGGGCCTTGAGGATCTCGGCGAGGTTGTTCAGCTGGGCCTCCGAGCTGCCCAGGTCGATCTGTGCGCTTCCCGTGGCAAACGTCACCCGATCGAAGTTGAACCAAGTGGTCTTGTCGGCTGGCTTACCGCTATCGATGAAACCGAGCAGGCCGCTTTCCACACCGGTTCCAGCACCTTCCACCTTGTACCCGTTGTCGAGCACCCGGCTAAAGGCCGCCGTGCCGGAGGCACCTGCTTGTGCGCCCAGGCGCTCATTGATCTTCTCGAGCACCGGGAACACATTCTCATTGTCCACGGTCTCCCAGAACTCCAGGTTGGCGGTGCTCTGCAGCACCTTACGTACCCGCTCCTTATCCTTCACACCAGGCAATTCGATCTGGATGCGCCCGGTGAATGCTTGCTTCTGGATCAACGGTTGAGCCACCCCGAACTTATCGATTCGCGTACGCATGATGCGCTCGGTGTTCTCCAGGGCCACATTGGCTTCGTTCTTCAACGCAGCGAGGTAATCCGCATCAGAACCCTCCCGGGAGAACACGGTATTGCGCTCCGGGGTGTAGAAGATCGCGGATAGTGGACCACGACCAGGCACCTTGGCATATTCTTCACCGAACAGGGTGATGAAGTCGGCATCGCTGCTCTTCATCCGTTCGCGCGCCGCCGCCATGGCCGTGAGGAAGGCTTGGTCCTGGCTGTTCCCGCTCAGGTTCTCCACCAACTCGGGCACGCTTACGGCCAGGGTCACGGCCATACCTCCTTTGAGGTCGAGGCCCATGTTCATCTCCCGTTCCTTGCACTCGCTGTAGGTATAGCCCAGCAGGGGGTAGATCCGCTCGTCGTTATGGGTATGGAGGAATCGATTCTCGTAGGCGAGTGCGAGGGAATCCCGGTCCAGGCTTTCCGCCGTAGGGTCCGCCTGAAGCAGGGAATCAACGGAAAGTCCGGCCTCCACTTGGGCACGCTTCTCCATACGCGTGGTGAAGAAGGAGAAGGAAAGCTGCCACAAACACGCCAGCGCCAGGAGGATGGTGAATATCCAAAGCGCGCCCCTATTCTGCATGACCGATGGTTTTTCTTAAGAGGCGGCAAATATAGCGTTGTTGTTCACAGCGCGACAGCCCGGTGAAAAGCCTCTATCACAGGCGGGTTCCCTCGGGGTTGTGAACGATCAGGGATGCACGAACAGCGCATAAGCGGCATGGGAGATGGTGGATATAGGTGCCACCTTTGCACTTGAACAGGAAAACGATGAACCGGACCACGATCCTTTTTACCACAGCCGCCTTGATCGGGCCAGTCTTGACCACGGCCCAGACCACGGTGCATTTTGATGGGACGATACCCGTGGTGCGTGGAAGCACAACGCTCGACCTGGCCTGGGCGAGCGGACTCAACGCCCCACAAGCAAGCCAGGTGGACCTGAACCTGGACGGGCTAAAGGACCTGGTCTTCTTCGACCGGACGGGAGACCGCTTGATCACGCTCCTGAACACCGGCGGCACGGGCACTGGTCAATACCGGCACACCCGGGAGTTCGACCACATCTGGCCATTCGAACAACTCCACGACTGGGTGCTGTTCAGGGACTATGACTGTGATGGGCAGGAGGACCTCTTCACCTACTCGCTGGCCGGGTTCTCGGTCTATCGCAACACATCGTCGAACGGGACCCTGAGTTTCGAGCTGTTGGTCTATCGGACCATGTGCGATTACGTTTTCGTGGATGGCAGCTCGCAACGCACGAATCTGTTGGTCTCCGCCGATGATATTCCGGGGATCGCGGACATCGATGGCGATGGCGATCTGGATGTGTTGGCCTTCGCCCAACTGGGCACGTTCGTGGAATACTATAAGAACCTGGCCATGGAAACCCATGGCACATGCGACAGCTTGGTTTTCGTACGGCGGAACGCGTGCTGGGGAGGTTTCGCCGAGAACACCTCCACTAACGCCATCACACTGAACGCGGAGTGTTTCCAGGTTCCCAACCCGGAGGTCGCCCCGCCGTCCAGCTCCGATCATCCGGCAGCCGGAGCGGACCGTAGTGCGGCACATGCGGGTAGCACCATCACACCGGTGGACCTCGACGGTGATGGGGTGCAGGACCTCCTCCTGGGCGATATCGCCTATGCGAATGTGGTCGCGCTCCACAACGGTGGCACGGTATCCAGCTCGCTGATCGTGAGCGTGGACAACTACTTCCCCAGCGATGATGTTCCTGCGGATGTCCCCGTATTCCCGGCTGCGTTCCACCTGGACGTTGACGGCGACGGTCAGCGTGACCTGATCATCAGCCCGGCAGCCCGAGGCTTGGGGCACAATTACGAAAGCGTATGGTACTACCACAACGCCGGAACGGACCAAGCCCCTGATTTCCAGTTCCAACAGCGCGACCTGTTCCAGGACCGCATGCTGGACTTCGGAGAGGGCGCCAACCCGGTACCCTTCGACCACAATGGGGATGGGCTCATGGACCTGATCATCTCCAACGAAGGATACTACCACCCCACGGGGAACTTCATCGGCAAGCTGGCGCTGTTAGAGAACATCGGCACCGCGATCGCGCCCTCCTACCGCGTAGTGACCGACGATTACATGAACTTGAGTACCAGTGGAATAGGAACATCCATGTTCCCCGCCTTCGCCGATGTTGACGGCGATGGGGACCAGGACATGTACATCGGCGACCTCCAAGGGCGTCTCCACTTCTTCCGCAACACGGCGACCGGTCCGGTGGCCCAATTCACCTTGGTGCAGCCCAACATCACCTACCAGGATGGCTCGGTGATCGACGTCGGTCGCCAGGCCGCCCCTCAATTCGTGGACCTGGACCGGGATGGCTTGACCGACCTGGTCCTGGGAGAGCAGAACGGCAATTTGAACTACATCCGGAACATCGGGACCACCGCCGTACCCAGTTGGACCCTGGTAACGGACTCGTTGGGCCACGTGAGCACGGTGACCCCATATACCCTTGGGCATTCCGTACCCTTCATATTCACCAACCCGACAGGACAATACGAACTGTTGGTAGGCTCTGAAACGGGTACTCTGTGGCACTACACAGGGCTCGAGGGGGATCTGGCGGGAGCATGGACGCTTGCGGATAGTAACTACCTCGGCCTGGATGAAGGCTACCGCTCCACGGTATGTCTGTACGACTACACCGGCGATGGCGGGCTGGACATGGTGGTAGGGAACTACCGCGGAGGAGTATCCTTCTGGCGCAGCGGAACGCCGACCGCTGCGATCCCGGAGGCTGTTCGGCCCGCGGTAAGCGTACGCCCGAACCCCACTCAGGGCCTCGTGACCGTGGCACTGCCGCTGGAACTGGCGCACCAGCGGACCGTACTTCGGATCCGGAACGCCATGGGGCAACTGGTAGGCACGGTCGCGGTCCGGTCCACCACCCAACTCGTTGATCTAGGGGCATTCGGCCCAGGCATGTACATCATCCAAGCGGAGATCGATGGTAAGCCACAGCCTCCTGTCCGTGTGATGGTCCAACACTGACAAACCCGTTCCTATCAACGAAGAACGGCGCCTTCAGGGCGCCGTTCTTCGTTAAGGACCAAGTGGATCAAGCCGTGACCTGCATCTTGTCCAGCACGTCCATCACCTCCTTCACCGCCTTCGCACTGGCGTTGCACAATGCTTGCTCTTCCGCATTCAGCTGAAGCTCGATGATGCGCTCCACCCCATTGCGGCCGAGGACCACAGGAGCCCCCATGTAGATATCCTTCAAGCCATACTCTCCTTGGAGCCATACACAGCAGGGGAAAATGCGCTTCTGGTCGCGAACGATAGCCTCGACCATCTGGGCCGCGGCGGTACCCGGAGCATACCATGCACTGGTACCCAGCAGGTTAACGATCTCCCCACCCCCTTTCTTGGTACGTTCCACGATGGCATCGAGCTTTTCCTTCGAGATCAGCTCGGTCACGGGGATCCCGCCCACAGTGGTGTAGCGCGGCAGAGGCACCATGGTATCGCCATGGCCACCCATGAGCACGGCCTGGATATCCTTGGGGCTCACGTTCAATTCCGTGGCGAGGAAGGCCCGGTAGCGTGCCGTATCGAGGATACCGGCCATGCCGAACACGCGGTTCGCCGGGAACTTGCTATTGATGAACGCACAATAGGTCATCACATCAAGCGGATTGCTCACCACGATGATGATGGTATTGGGCGAATACTTGATGATGTTCTCGGTCACCGACTTCACGATGGCGGCATTGGTGGCGATGAGGTCATCGCGGCTCATGCCCGGTTTCCGAGGCAGGCCGCTGGTGATCACCACCACATCGCTGTTGGCGGTCTTCGCGTAGTCGTTGGTACTACCGGTGAGCCGCGAGTCGAAAAGGCTGATGGGCGCGGTTTGCCAGATATCCAAGGCCTTGCCCTCGGCGAAGCCCTCCTTGATATCCAGCAACACCACTTCATTGGCCAGTTCCCAACGGGCAACGGCATCGGCACAGGTCGCCCCCACGTTACCGGCACCTACTACAGTGACTTTCATCTTCTTGAGCGGGATTTGTTCGTTTTGCAAGCGGTTCGATCCTCCGTTGCGGCGCGAAAGTAGTACGCGGCGCAGAGACAGAAGATCCAAAGAGGACAGGTATCCAAGGAAGCGGCAGTCCTTGCCCAGGCATCCTTTTCGGACCGGGTACGTCTTACCCTTGGAAAATGGCTACCTTACCGGCACCAATGCTGCTACGCTCACCCGTTCCGCCCCAGCCCGAGCGCGCGCCGTTGCGTTTGGTGCAAGAGCCGGTGGCCCCGAATGCGCAGGAGGCAGCCTTCGCCGCGTTGATCGACGGCTGCCTCGCCGATGATCGCCGGGCCCAGCAGCGTGTGTATGAGCTGTTCTATGGCAAGATGATGGCGGTATGTCTGCGCTACACCAAGAACACGGACCAGGCCAAGGACATCCTCCAGGACGGTTTCATCAAGGTGTTCAAGAGCGTGGAGAAGTTCAACCGGGCAGGTTCTTTCGAAGGATGGATCCGGCGGATCATGGTGAACACCGCGATCGACCATTTCCGGCGCACGAAGAACGCGTACCTGCTCCTGGGCGACGAGCGGAGCATAGAGGACTTCGGTGACCAGGACGAAGAGGACGTGTTGGCGGATGATCACGAAGAGGACCTCCCTGACTTGAAACCCGCGGACCTGATCAATGCCATGCAGAAGCTGACCCCGGCGTACCGGACGGTGTTCAACCTGTATGTCTTCGAGGAGATGACGCACAAGGAGATCGCCGATACGTTGGGGATCAACATCGGCACATCCAAGAGTAACCTGGCCAAAGCCAGGTATAACCTGAAGAAATTCCTAACCCAGGAGCACAAGCTCCGTTAATGGACATGGATATGAGCGGTTTGAGTGGATTCGATCGATCGGTGAAGGAGGCTCTCGAGCCATACGAGGTGCCGTACAATTCAGCCGATTGGAGCCATATGGAACGGGCCTTGGATGGGCGTTCCGATGACGTGGCACGGGTGTCCCGATCCGGGCTGTACGCCTTGCTGCTGGGTGGTTCGCTGGCCGCAGCCAGCAGCCTTACCGTACTGATCGCTCCACCAGAACCGCCAGCGGTGGGGGATCGCCTGGTTGAACATTCGGTCACAACGCCCTTGGCCTCCCAACCGGAAGCAGAGCCAACGGCGGCCCCGCTCCCGAGTCCAGATCCAGTCGTACACGCCAGCGGTACAGCCCCTGCGTTGTCCACCTCGGCCGTGCGGACCATCGCCCAACGTCCGGCCAATGTGCCCGCCACCACAGCAGCCAACACCGCGGCAAAGCCTTCCGGATCGGAACCGACCGCGCCGGGTGAACATGCCCCTATGCTGAAGCCGAGCATCACCGAAGGCTGTCCGGGATCGGTGGTCGTGTTCGAAACGGCCAATCTGGCCGAAGATGGCAAGTACCTCTGGAACTTCGGTGACGGCAACTTCTCCAACCAAGCCAAGCCTAGCCACGTATTCTCCAAGCCCGGCAGCTTCGAGGTGATGCTCTCCCACTCCGGATCGAAAGGGGGTAGCATTCGAAGCGAGGGTGTAGCTGACCGGATCATCATCCATGAAGCCCCCGAAGCCTCGTTCACCATCCTGAAACAGGAGTACGACAACACCGTACCCTCGGTGCACTTCGAGAACCGCAGTTTAGGTGGCCGCACCTACATCTGGGACTTCGGCGATGGTGGCACCAGCTCGGTGGCCCATCCGGACCATGTGTACAAAAAGGTCGGAACGTACACGGTAAGCCTCACGGTAGTGAACGGCAAAGGTTGTGAGGACCGCGAGGAACGGACCCTCCGGATCGATTCCGATTACGACCTGATGGCCACCAAGACCTTCTCCCCGAACAGCGATGGTGTGGACGACTTCTTCATGCCGGAAGCCCTGAAAACGCTGGGGGTGCGGTTCCATCTTTCGATCTTCGAATCGAAGACCGGAAAAATGGTGTTCGAGACCACCGATGCACAGCGGCCCTGGAACGGGCGGCTGAACAACAAGACCGAGCTCTGTGCGACCGGCGACTACATCTGGATGGTGGAGATGAAGGACGGAGAGAAGTTGGGGGGCACCTACAACGGTAGCATTCAATTGGTTCGTTGAAATTAGGCTTCGTGCGCGAAGCCCTACCGCCCCGGCCGACCACCGGGGCGGTTAATTTTGGAGGGTCAGGCAACGACAACGGAATGCAAAGGGTCACTCCTTTGCGACATGGCGTACTTGGTTGGCCTAGCACCGACCCTTCATCACCAAGCACAGCAATGAGGAGACTCCTACCCATTCGTCCGATCATCATCCTGCTTTCTCTGCTGCTCATGCGACCGGCCATGGGTCAGCAGTTCAGCATCACTGCGGGTACGGTGAACACCTGTACGGGGGTCTTGGAAGATTCCGGTGGACCTTCGGCCTCGTATGGTGACAACGAGAACCACACCGTGGTGATCTGCCCGGATGTGGCGGGTGATGGGATCTCGCTCCAATGGCTGGTGGTGAACTTGAGCACCGCCGGACCGAACAACACCCACGACCAGATCTCGGTCTGGGATGGTAACAGCACCAGTGCACCCTTCTTAGGGTCATACACCGGAACAGCCTTACAAGGGTTGATCATCTCGGCGACCACCTTCAACGCCACCGGATGTTTAACGGTGCAGTTCACCTCCAACGGCGTGGGTGTTGGCGATTTCGCGGCGTCCATCACCTGTTTCACACCCTGCCAACGCCCTACCGCGGTGGCCTCCATGAGCGAACCCACCATACCTGCTCGGATCTGCCAGAACGAGGTGATCCAGTTCGACGGAAGCGGATCCTATGCCGCCACCACGGCGTTCAACATCGTATCCTACACCTGGGACTTCCGGGACGGGACCACCGCCACCGGTGCAACGGCCTCCCATGCCTTCGCCGAGCCCGGGGAATATGTGGTTCAACTCCAGGTCGAGGATGATAACGGCTGCGTGAATTCCAACGTGGTGGACCTGCAGGTGCTGGTGAGCACCACACCTCTTTTCACCGGCACGGTGGAAAGCCATGAGACCTGCCTTGGAGCCACCGTTGACCTTATGGCGGTGGTGACACCGGTGACCTGGACCGCATTACCAGAGGCGAACTTCGGCGATGGTGTGTTCCTGCCGGACGATGTAGGGCAGCCATTCACCTCGGAATTGAACTTCACGCAGTTCGACCCCGGACAGACCGTACTCTCGGTGAGTAACATCCCGTCTATCTGCGTGAACATGGAGCACACCTACATGGGCGACCTGGTGCTTCAGGTGATCTGCCCCAATGGGCAGACCATGGTGCTTCACCAGCAAGGTGGCGGTGGCACCTACCTGGGAGGCCCGAACGACACCGACAGCAACTTGGATCCGATCCAGGGAGAGTGCTGGCAATACTGCTGGAGCCCCACGGCCACCAACGGCACCTGGGTGGCCAACTCCAACACCGGTACCCAGAACACCACCTTGGGTGGGACACCGCCGAACCAGTCGCTTAACCCGGGCACGTATCAACCGGTGCAACCCTTCACCAACCTGCTGGGGTGCCCATTGAATGGTGAGTGGACCTACCAAAGCACCGATATGTGGGGGGCGGACAATGGCTTCATCTGTTCATGGTCGATCACCTTCGACCCGGCCATCATCCCCGACGCCACCCAATTCACGCCTTCCATCGGGACCAGTTCCTCGGACAGTGCGGCATGGACGGGCCCCGGGATCGTACTGGACCCCTTGGTGCCGCTGCACGCCACAGCCACACCCACGGGGCCTGGTGACTACACCTATGCCTTCGCGGTGACCGATGATTTCGGCTGCACCTACGACACCACGGTCACCATTACGGTGCCCCCCCAACCCGTGCTGGATGCCGGACCGGACCTGGTGCTCTGTGCCGACCCCATGCCCATGGCCCCCACCGTGGACGGTACCGAGCCGCAGGCCACCTGCACCTACACCCTCACCCTGCTCGACAGCTTCTCCGACGCTTGGAACGCGGGGGCCAACATCGATGTGACGGTGAACGGTGTGACCACCAACCATACACTGCTCTGTTGCAACGGATCACTGGCCATACCGCTCACGGTGGTCACCGGCACCACGGTGACATTGAACTACCACGCGGGCACTTCATGGAACTCGGAGAACTCGTACACGCTCGTGGACGATGCCGGCGGGATCCTGTTCCAGTCGGGAGCCAACCCCCCATCGGGTGTTTCGTATTCGCAAACCGCACAATGCGTGAACGGCACCTACCTGGCCACCTTCGTATGGTCGCCCGCGACCGGCCTTGCCGACCCCAACGTGGCCAACACCACGGTGATGGTGACCGAACCCACCATGTACTACTTGACCACGTATCCGGATGGTCACCCCGAATGCGCGGTAACGGATAGCGTGCTCGTCAGCCCGGACCCCTCGATCAACGCGGGGCTTTCGAGGTCCATCGTGCTTTGCGAAAGCGATGGCATCATCCAAATGGTGGACTCCTTAGGAGGCACTCCGGATGCTGGCGGGGTATGGATCAACGCGAACGGCGATGGGGTTCCCGATGCGTTCAACAGTGCCTTGGATGCACCGGGCGTGTACACCTACATCCTCACCAGCATGGCCGGATGCGTGGCCACCAGCACCTTGGAGATTGCCGTGTTGCCGACCGACGACCCGAACTGTTGTGGGATCATCGATGCCGGACCGGATGCCTTCTCCTGCGGCCTGACGATCAACCTCCATGCCATCCGCGGCAACACCGGTGTTGGCAACTGGGTAGGCCCTGCTGGGGCGGTATTCGCGGATGCCTTCTCGCCCGAGACCAGCGTTAGCGTTCAACCTGGCATGGGGGGCACACACATGTTCTATTGGGTAGAGAATGACGGTGCCTTCTGCGACCTGATCGACAGTGTGGCGATCACCTTCACCGATGCATACGTGTTCACCCCCACGATCACCAATGCCTTGTGCTTCGGTTACTGCGACGGCTCGGTGGACATGGCCATTACCGGAGGCAACGCCGCGGCCGGGCTTAACTACACCTGGTCCAACGGCACCACCGGGGTGGGTGCCAACATCGCGAGCGATCTGTGCGCCGGCCCGTACACCTTGGAAGTGAGCGATGACAATGGTTGCGAAGGGACCACGGACGTGGTGATCACCGAACCCATCCTGTTGGAGATCGATTCGCTTTCGATGTTACCGGCGACCTGTTCCGGCGCATGCGACGGCACGGTCTTGATCCATGATGGAGAGGCTGTGGAATACAGTTATGACGATGGTGCCAGCTGGACGACGGATGCCACACGGCCAGGCTCGTGCGAAGGGATCTGGCAGGTGCGGATCAAGGATGCCATCGGTTGCATCGGCACCGGGCAGATCGAGGTGACGGGGCCTCCACCGGTGGTGGCCTCCTTCGAATGGGCGCCGAACCCGGCAAACGTGGACGCCCCGCTGGTGAACTTCGGGAACACCTCCTCCGGATCGGACCACTACTACTGGAACATCGCGGACCTGCACTCCACCACGGACCTGAACACGGCATACACCTTCAGCAACAAGGAACCCGACACGTATGAAGTGTGCCTGGTGGCGTACAACCACAACGGATGTGCCGACACCGTATGCAATATCATCGTTGTGGAGGATGTGCTCTTCACCTACATCCCGAACGCATTCACCCCGGATGGGGATGATGAGAACGACGTGTGGTGGCCTACGGCGAACATCCCTGTTCGCTCGAACTACGAGTTGCTGGTGTTCGACCGATGGGGGCAAGTGGTGTTCAGTACCACGGACCCGTACGAACCCTGGGAGGGTCGGAAGCAGAACAGCGGAGAGGTTTTGAAGAGCGATGTGTACGCGTACCGGCTCTTGTTCGGCATACAGAACACCGAGGTCCGGCGCGAGATCCTCGGCCACGTGACGTTGTTGAAATGACCGCTGGAGCACACCCACCTTCTGTGCGCTGTGGGTCCATCTACCGGCCCTTGGCCGCTGGGCCAAGCACATGCCCCCCGCGTGTGCGCATTCGGCGCTTGGCGTTGTTCGGTCTGGTCGCCCTGATCGGCGCACCCTTGTCGGCCCAGAACACCGGTGATTGCTTCAATGCCATACCGGTCTGTCTGGGCGTGTATAACGAAGCGAACAGCCCACCTGGCGAAGGCGACCTCACCGACGAGATCAATTCGAACATCTCCTGTCTTGGCGGAGGAGAGGTGAATGGACAGTGGTACACGTTCTCTGTACAGAACAGCGGTCAGTTCTGCTTTTCGATCATCCCGAATAATCTACAGAACGACTACGACTGGGCCGTGTTCAACCTCACGAACGCGGATTGTGCGGACATCTACACCAATGCGTCATTGGAGGTGAGCTGCAATTTCTCGGGGATGTCCGGGGTCACCGGAGCGAACGGATCCTCAGGCTCCCAGAACGAGCCATGCATGCAGGTGCTCGCCGGCCAGACCTACGCCTTGTACGTGAGCAACTGGTCGCAGTCCCCATTCGGTTATACGTTGAACATGCAAGTACCGGGGACCACGGCAAGCATCTTCGACGGCACTCCCCCATCGATCGATGCCGTAGGCACGAGTTGTTCGCGGACAACGATCACCATCTCGTTCAGTGAGTACATCCTCTGCTCCAGTGCGCAAGCCGCGGACTTCTTGATCACCGGTCCCGGTGGCCCGTACACACCGACCGGGCTTACAAGCGCCGTGTGTGCAGCGGGTGGTGAACAGACCGATGAATTCACCCTGACCGTAACACCAGGCATGGTGGGGGAAGGCCCCTTTGAAGTGATCCTGGTGGGGCAGGTGGAGGACCTCTGCAACAACTACAACGTAGCGAACTCAAGCTTCACGTTCACCATGCCCGAAGAGATGGTGATCACCGCACAGGCCACCCCCACCGGATGTGCGCAAGCGAACACCGGCTCCGTTACCGGAACGGTCACAGGAGGGCAGGCTCCCTTGATCTATGACTTGAACGGGGCCAGCTCACAGATCAACAACGGCACCTACACAGGGCTTGGCGCCGGGACCTACACGATCGGTGTGACCGACGCCCTGGGGTGTACGGCCAGTGCCACAGCGGAGGTCACGATCCTCACCAACTTCACGAACGCGATACAGACCACGAACGTGACCTGTGCCGGTAATGCGGATGGCCAGGCCACGGTGACCACCACCGGCATCGGAACGGGCTGGAACTACACCTGGCGCGACCAGGCCGGGTCCATTCTGCGACAAACCCTCAACGCCAGCACGGACCTGTTCATCGCGGGCCCCGGCGATTACACGGTGATCGTGCAAGAGAGCGCCGCCGGTGCAGCCTGTGCGGAGACCTTGGCATTCGTACTTACCGAGCCCGCCCCCTTCCTGCTCACGCAGTTGCCGATGGACACCACCATCTGTGTGGATGGTACGGCCATCCTGTCCAGCGGAGCTACCGGTGGCACCACACCATATAGCTTCAGCTGGGGTGCTGGTCTCGTTGGGCCGGGTCCGCACAGTATCACCCCCGTGAACGACCGTACCTACACCCTGACCGCGACCGATGCCCATGGTTGTGCCGTAGCGCCGGTGACCTTCACCATTGCGGTCAGGGATTCGTTGAGGATCGAAGCGCTCCAAGACATCGCAGTATGCAACGGTGTGGCCTTCACCTTGGACGTCGGTGCGGCCAGCGGTGGCGACGGCACCTATACCTATGTCTGGAGCAACGGCGCAGGCAACACGCACCAGACCACCGATTCCTTGGCGGTGGCCGAAGAGATCTGTGTGACCGTGAGGGATGGATGCGAAACACCGGCCATCCAGACCTGTTCTGCGGTCACGGTACTGTACACGCCCGGGATCGAGATCTCTCTGGACACCATACTGGGATGCCGACCACTGGAGGTGGCCTTCCAACTACGCGACACCACGGGCGGAGCGCAGGTGCAATGGAACTTCGGCGATGGCATCGTAGCACAAGGCGGGCCAATGATCAGCCATCTGTACGACCGATCCGGCCAGTTCGATGTTCGCACCAAGGTTACCTGGCCGAACGGATGCGTGACCGACACCACCTTGCTTGATGCGGTTGAGGTGATACCGGTACCCAAGGCCGACTTCACCTACCGTCCGGAACCATTGACCATCTTCGAGCCAGAGGGCCGTTTCATGGAGACCGCAGAACCCAACGAGGTGGGCTATGCGTGGGACTTCTTCGCATACGGTACCTGTTCCGGTCCGGATACGGTGATCGTATTTCCAGACAAGGAAGGCGGCTTGTATCCGGTGCAGCTGGTGGTTTGGAATGAATTGGGCTGTGCGGATACGCTCCAGCGCTGGATCCCTGTTGATGATGCGTTCCTGATCCATGTGCCCAATGCCTTCACCCCGAACAGCGATGGCTTGAACGAGGTGTTCCACGTAACAGGCAACGACCTCTCCGATGAGGAGTTCGAGCTGCACATCTTCGATCGCTGGGGGAAGCTGGTCTTCAGCAGCACTTCGCCTGCGGTCGGCTGGGATGGCAAACTGCCGGGTGGTCGGCGAGCGATGACCGGCGTGTACAATTGGCGGTTGAAGGCGCGGTCGATCCAGACCACCTCGAAGCGGATCGTGTACGGGCACGTGACACTACTTCAGTAGGCCGGGCCATTCTTCCATGGCTCCGCTGTGGTCATTGGTCAATTCCTGAAGGTGATTCGTCCAATATCCTTTCCAATATTGGAAGGGTATTTCGCACGCGACTATATTTCAACTCGCCAAGCGATCGGGAAACACCAGTGCCTGCATGGGAAAACCCTACTCCGCGCCTCTTATCACTCGACCAAGGTCTGGGCCCGGCCTGTTACAGCAGCTGCTGTTGCTGACCTTTTTCATGGCTCTCTGTGAAGGAAGCCTGTGGGCACAGGCATTCCCCATGTTCAACGGCAGTTCGAACACCTGCGCCGGTGCATTCCTCGACAGCGGCGGCGAAGGCGCAACGGGGTACGGGAACAACGAGAACATCACCTACACGATCTGCCCGGATTCGCCCAATGACGCGATCTCCCTGAACTTCATCACGTTCAACCTGAGCACTGCGGGCGCTGCACCATTGGATCAGATGACGATCCATGATGGCAACAGTACAGCGGCCACCAGCCTGGGCACGTACACCGGCACGACCTTACAGAACATCACCGTTCAGGCATCGCCGCTGAACAGCAGTGGCTGCCTTACCATCGTCTTCCGGTCGAACAACACGGGTACCGGGATCTTCGCGGCGAGCATCAGTTGTTACACGCCATGTCAACGGCCGACCGCGGTAGCGACGATGAGCCAGGCCGCCCCGGTGAAGATCTGCATCGGGGAATCGGTGAACTTCGATGGCTCCGGGTCGATCGCCGCTGCGGGTTTCGCGATCGCCACCCGCACCTGGGACTTCGGTGATGGCACGGTGCTATCCAACGCCGCAGCAAACGTATCGCACACCTACACCCAGGCGGGTGAGTTCATCACCCAGCTCTACGTGGTGGACAACAACGGCTGCGCAAGCGCCAATCGGATCGACCTGCCGGTACGCGTGGGCACTGAGCCCAACTTCAACGGCACCGGTGGCGACCTGGTGGGTTGTGTTGGACAAACCCTTTGTTTGGCTGGCGTGGTGAACGCCACCACCTGGAACGAACTTCCAGGCAGCGACCTTGGAGGTGGGGTCTTCCTTCCGGATGATGTGGGATCGTGTTTCGAGTCGGAGATCACCTTCTCCCAATTCGCGCCGGGACAAACCCTGACCAATGTGAACGACCTCCTGGGGATCTGTGTGGGTATGGAGCACAGCTTCATGGGGGATCTTGTGATCAACATCATCAGCCCCACCGGGCAAACGGTGACCCTGCATCAGCAGGGAGGTGGAGGCACCTTCCTTGGGATCCCGGTGGACAATGATCTGACGCCGAACGCCCAGGGTACGTGCTGGAACTACTGCTGGAGTCCTACCGTCACGAATGGCACTTGGGTGGACAACGCTGGAGGCACCTTGCCCAGCGGCACCTACGAAAGCCTGGATCCGCTGAGTGGCTTGGTGGGCTCACAATTGAACGGGGTGTGGCGGCTCCAAGTTTGTGATCTGTGGGGATCCGACAACGGATTCATCTGCAATTGGGACGTATCCCTGAACCCGGCCATCTTCCCAGACCTCACCGAGTTCACACCGATCTACGGCGATGGATGCGACAGCACCTATTGGTCCGGGCCGCACATCACTTCCACTGCTGCGGGCTGTGATGCCATCTGTGTAGCCCCCCCCACCCCAGGGTCGTACAGCTACACCTATACCGCGAAGGACGATTTCGGCTGCACGTTCGATACCACCCTCACGGTGACCATCGTACCGCTACCCACCGTGAACGCCGGAGCGGATGTGGTCACTTGCGGAACGGCCGTTCCGCTGAACGCCCAGATCACCTCCGGTGGGCAACCCGGTGATTGCACCTATACCCTTCAGCTCATTGACACCTTTGAAGATGGATGGACCCTTGGCTCGAACGTGACGGTGACGATCAATGGCGTTGCGACGACGTACACCTTGGGCATCATACCCGGCGATCAGACGACCATCACCCTTCCCGTATCCCATGGCCAGTCGATATCCCTCTCCTATCAAGCGGCCATCTTTTGGAACAATGAGAATCGGTTCGTGCTGCGGAACACCGCAGGAACAGTGCTCTACAACTCAGGGAACGGCCCGGCGACCGGGTTGGCATGGAGCGGTGTCGTGGCCTGCCCTCCTGAACCATTCACGTACACCTGGAGCCCGGCAGGAGGTCTATCGAACCCGAACATCGCCAACCCCAGTGCGACGGTCACGAACACCACGGAATACTGTGTGACCGCGATACAGCCCTCACAACCCGCCTGCCCCGCTACGGACTGTGTAACGATCACCGTCGATAACGGGGTGGATCCTGGTACGAATGGATCGATCACCATCTGTGCCAACGCCGCACCATTCGCTCTATTCCCGTTGCTCGGTGGCACACCGGACCCTGGTGGCACCTGGACAACGCCGGGAGGCGCCGTGCATTCGGGCAACTTCGACCCGAGCGCTGATACTCCGGGATCCTATACCTACACCGTGGTGGGATCCCCAGCCTGTGGTGGTTCAACAGAAAGCGCAACAGTGACCGTTGTCGTGTCTCCACTTGCCGATGCGGGGACCGATGGGGCGATCACCCTGTGCAGCATGGATGCTGCGGTATCCCTGTTCGCACAGCTTGGCGGAACGCCCGATGCCAACGGC